>ERZ779889.706-NODE-706-length-40222-cov-9.288172_pt1 | contig 40222 bp, 34 predicted proteins | sample MGYA00511030_ERZ779889 | MGnify/ENA primary metagenome ERZ779889 (study PRJEB29588, sample SAMEA2160616) | human gut metagenome | biome: human gut; feature: human-associated habitat; material: faeces | place: Denmark | collected 2008/2010 ... | reverse complement strand
TGTCTTTCATTTTTTCAAGCCATCTTCCTAAAACGCCTATCTGCCAATAACTTTGCTACATTTTTCTGTTTATCACTTTTTATTCGTACTTTTGTGTTATAAAATGTTATAAATTTGCATTTTATATTCAAAGTCATTATCTTTGCACCCGAATTTTTACCCAAACATCCATGAACAGAAGAGTGACATACATGAATTTAAGCCGCAGACGGGCAGGGTTGCAAGTCTGCCGGGGCGTGCATGTCCATTGGTTCAGCGGATTCATCTAACGATATTAGCTTAGAGTCTTAATTCCCTTTTTGTCTAATTCTTTAAGTTAATATTTCAATATGTACATCATTTTATTATTACTGCTCCTTAGCATAGGAGCAGGGCATTTGTTGCGCAAAGTCCGCTTTGTGCAAAAGGTGGAACACGGTTCCCGATATACTATATTCGCATTGCTATTTGTTTTCGGCGTTTCTATTGGTTCGAATAAAGCGTTGTTGGAAAACATTATGCAATTGGGTGGACGAGCTGTAGTCATCGCCTTGCTAGGTGTAGCGGGAAGCCTCGTGGCAGCCCGCTTGTTCCAAGGTATTTGGAAAGAGGGAAAAGGAGGTGCGGAATGAAAGAGAACGCATTGCTTTTGCTCAGCTTGCTCTGCGGCATTGGTTTAGGATGGACTGGTTTAGATATGGACTGGCTGTCTCATCCTTCTCTTCCTACTTGGCTGTTATCCCTGCTGGTGTTGCAGGTAGGTATCGGCATTGGCTCTAAAGGTGACTTGCGTCTGTTGTTTCATTCGTTCCGCTGGCAGATGCTGTTGCTTCCTTTCTTTACCATTATTGGTACACTTTTATTCACAGCTCTTGCGGGAATTCTGTTCCATGACTGGCAGATGAGCGACATCCTTGCTACAGGCAGTGGTTTCGGTTATTATTCGCTCTCCTCTGTCCTAATTGCAAAGATGAAAGGAGCTGTTGCAGGACAAGAAGCTGCAACCCAGATTGCCGCCGTTGCACTAATTGCCAATGTTGTGCGTGAAATGGTTTCCTTGTTCGGTACATCCTTCTTCAACGGCAAGGGAGGACGTTTTGCACCTATTTCCGTTGCAGGTATTAATTCGATGGATGTTTGCCTGCCGATTATTCTTAAAGTTACAGGCGACAAGGGGCTGTTGCCTGTAGCTGTCATTCATGGCATCATTCTCGAGATTAGTGTTCCTATCCTGATTTCGTTGTTCTGCGTGTAGCAGGTAAGGGTTTTCATAGCCGATGCATTCTTGAAATCTGCATTTATCTGTGCCTTTCTGTGCTATCTTGTGCTCTATTTCCGCAGATTTTTTCTACTTTTGCGTGAAACATCATCCGTAACTATTATGACAGAAATAGAAAGAATCGACCAGTTGCGTGAAGAATTGCACCTTCACAACTATAAATATTATGTAGAGAATGCGCCCGTCATCTCCGACCAGGAGTTCGACCACCTGATGCGCGAACTGCAAGACCTCGAAGCCCGTCATCCGGAGCATTACGACCCCAATTCGCCCTCGGTGCGGGTGGGCAGCGACATCAATAAAAACTTTGTCCAGGTAGAGCACCGTTATCCGATGCTTTCGTTAGGGAATACTTATTCGCAAGCCGAAGTGACGGAGTTTTACGAACGCATCGCTAAAGCACTGAACGAAGATTTTGAAATCTGCTGCGAATTGAAATACGATGGTACTTCCATTTCGTTGACTTATGAAAACGGCAAGCTGGTACGTGCCGTGACACGTGGAGACGGTGTGCGAGGCGATGACGTGACCGATAATGTGAAGACCATTCGGGCTATTCCGCTGGTGCTGCACGGCGACGGCTATCCCCGCCAATTCGAAATGCGCGGCGAAGTGCTGATGCCCTGGAAGGTGTTCGAGGAACTGAACCGCGAACGCGAACTACGTGAAGAGCCTTTGTTTGCCAATCCGAGAAATGCGGCTTCGGGCACGCTGAAGTTGCAGAACTCTGCCGAAGTAGCAGCCCGCAAGCTTGACTCTTACCTTTATTATATGTTGGGCGAAAACCTGCCTCACGACGGACACTATGAAAACCTGCAAGAGGCTGCCCGATGGGGCTTCAAGGTTTCGCACGTGACACGCAAGGTGAAGACCCTGCAGGAGATATTCGACTTCATCAATTATTGGGATGTAGAACGGAAGAATCTGCCCGTGGCTACCGATGGCATTGTGTTAAAGGTAAATTCTTTGCGCCAGCAACGCAATTTGGGCTATACAGCCAAATCGCCGCGTTGGGCTATCGCCTACAAGTTTCAGGCAGAACGTGCTTTGACCCGATTGCTGAAAGTCACTTATCAGGTAGGGCGCACGGGAGCCGTAACGCCTGTCGCTAATTTGGAACCCGTGCAATTGGCAGGAACGGTAGTCAAACGCGCTTCGTTGCACAACGCCGACATCATTGCCTCACTTGATTTGCATATTGGCGATAACGTCTATGTAGAAAAGGGAGGCGAAATCATTCCGAAAATAACAGGTGTAGACGTGGCATCCCGTCCCGAAGGAAGCGAGAAAGTAACCTTCATCACCCATTGTCCCGAATGTGGAAGCCCGTTGGTGCGTTACGAAGACGAGGCCGCCTATTACTGCACCAACGAAAGCTCCTGTCCGCCGCAGATAAAAGGGAAGATCGAGCATTTTATCAGCCGCCGTGCGATGAACATCGAAGGCTTGGGACCTGAAACCGTCGACCAATTCTACCAGGAAGGACTGATACACGATGTAGCAGACCTCTACACGCTGAAGGCAGAAGACCTCGTACGGCTAGAACGCATGGGCGAAAAGTCGGCAGAGAACATCATTCAGGGTATTGCCCGTTCACGGGAAGTGCCTTACGAAAGGGTGCTTTTTGCATTAGGCATCCGCTTTGTAGGCGAAACAGTGGCAAAGAAAGTGGCACGTGCTTTTCGTTCCATCGAGGCATTGGCTACAGCTACGCTTGACGACCTGATTCACGTGGACGAAATCGGCGAGAAGATAGCTGGCAGCATACTGCGTTATTTTGCCGACGAGAAAAACCGCAACCTTATCGAACGCCTGCGTACGGCTGGGCTGAAGCTGGAAGCTGATGAAGAAGACCTTGCAGGGCATACCGATAAGCTACAGGGAAAGTCGATTGTCATTAGCGGCGTATTCGCCCGTCATTCGCGCGATGAATATAAGGAGATGATAGAGAAGCACGGAGGGAAGAACGTGGGCAGTATCTCGAAAAAGACCAGTTTCATCCTTGCCGGCGAAAACATGGGACCCAGCAAGCTGGAAAAAGCCCGTGCGCTGAACATCCCTGTCATGGGCGAAGACGAGTTCCTGGCGATGGTAGGCGAACAGTGAGGGGCAGCCTTTCCGTCCTTACAGGCAGAAAGGGAAATTCGCTTATTATTTTAAGAAGCTGTTTTGAATTTCTCCAAAAAGTTTTTCTTGGCTTGATGTATTCGTTTTCGTGTGTGCTTTGGGCGATTTTTTGGTCCTTTCCGCTCCTGTTCTTCGTCAGATAGCCCGCTATCTTCCTCATCACAGAAGCGAAAATGCCTCAAAAACTCATCCCAAATCATCGCACGATAAATTCAAAACAGCTTCTAAGAACCTGATAAAATATTACTTTACTGGAAAATTTAAACAGGCTCTAAAAGTAAAAAAGTGATAAGATTGCCATTCAATAAGAAAATATTCGTACTTTTGCGAAACTATTACCGCGTTTATATTTTGATTTATGATACGAAGAAAGTTGAGAGGAATGGGAGTGGCATTGGTCACTCCTTTCAATGAAGACGGAAGTGTGGATTACGACGCACTCGTCAGACTGGTGGAATTCCAGATACAAAATGGGACAGACTTCTTGTGCGTGCTAGGCACCACTGCTGAAACACCGACATTGACAGCCGATGAAAAGAAAAAGATAAAACAGACCGTCATCGAACGGGCAAACGGACGGGTACCCATTTTGCTGGGTGTAAGCAGCAACTGCACGCAGACGGTGGTCGACACGCTGAAGAACGATGATATGACAGGGGTGGATGCCGTACTGGTTGCCGTTCCCTATTACAATAAACCTTCGCAGGAAGGCATTTACCAGCACTACAAGGCTATTGCGCAGGCTACCAAGCTGCCGGTAGTACTCTACAACGTGCCGGGACGTACAGGCGTGAACATGACTGCCGAGACTACCTTACGTCTGGCACGTGACTTCGAGAATATCGTGGCAATCAAGGAAGCTTCGGGAAACATCACGCAAATGGATGACATCATCAAGAACAAGCCTGCCAATTTCGATGTCATTTCGGGCGATGACGGCATCACGTTCCCACTCATCACCCTGGGGGCTGTAGGGGTTATTTCGGTTATCGGAAATGCTTTCCCGCGTGAATTCAGCCGTATGACACGTTTGGCATTGGCTGGCGATTATCCCAGTGCACTGGCAATCCATCACCAGTTCACCGAACTGTTCAAGCTGCTATTCGTTGACGGTAATCCGGCAGGCGTAAAGGCAATGCTCAGCATGATGGGAATGATTAAGAACCGCCTGCGCCTTCCGCTGGTTCCCACGCGCATCACTACTTTCGAAGAAATGCGCCGCATCCTGAACGAACTGCAAGTGAAATGCTGACAAGGCACGGATGAAAAAACGTGCGGTCGCGTTGGCTCATACGACCGCACGTACAGGCTTACACGTCAGGCTGTGTCGGCTGTCATGACCTGATGTGTTAAGGTCTCCGTTCAATAATAGCATTCATGATATACCTCAAAGTACATAATACCCCGTTCCGGCAAAAAGCGAATCTTATCTTCTCTTGCTAACCAGCCGATGGCAGAAGCCAATTCCAACGGATGCAATTCCGTGATTTTCACCAGTTCTTCCCACGAATGTCTGCGGTCGTGTAACACACGCCATACGATGCCTGCATTTTCTCCAATCTGACAGTTATTCATAAGCTTGAAAGTTGAGTGTTGAGATATGCCGTCCGGTAATATTTGGGCGACATGCCTTTGTGCGCCTTGAAATATTTCCCGAAAAAAGAAAGATTAGGAAATTTCAATTCATTGACAATTTCCTTAATAGAAGACTGAGTATGACAAAGCATGTACTCGATTTCCCGGATAGCCGTTTCATTAATCCATTCTGTTGGAGTTTTACCACTGCATTCTTTCACTACAGCTGTCAGGTATTTAGGAGAAATACACAGTTCGGAAGCATAAAATGCGACCTTGCGCTCTTTTCCCCGGTGCAGAAACAACAGGTCTTTAAACCGGTCATACAAGGCTTCACCGCTTGACTTATAGAGATAGCTTTTATCCTTTGCATGATTGAAACGCACCAAAATCCGGTTCTCTTTTACCAACAGTCCGATGAGTGTGGACAATTCCATGAAACCTAATCCGGTAGTCGCTTTCAGATTATCGAAAGACAGACTACTGCTGCAGTTCTTTATAGCATCAAGAACCGCCTGTTTTTCTGATTGTTTATATTCCATCGTTTCCTGATTTTAAGTTTTTTCTTGTTTATAATAGGGTACACATAAGACTAATAATACGCTGCCCATGCAAATCCAAATGGTAGAGCCGGTGATGTCTTTCATCGCTACCAAAGTGGCTTGTAAGGAAACCTGCCCTTTTATCAGGGTAGAAGCCCAGCGGGAAGCCTCGAAACTGTCTTTTCCTTGCCTCTGTCCGAGGTAAGCCGCTTGGACAAACGGAGCAGAAGACTGCGGATTGTCCAGACGGACATCCTGCGCAAAACGGGTGATGTAATGCTGCTGTCTCTCCTGCAACCAGTTGGCATAAACAGAAGTGCCGATGGCAGGAGCCACCACATTGCGCACCGCTACCATCAGGAAGAGCCACGTGGTAAAGTAGCGTATCGGCAAATGCTTCATGGCAAAGGCACAGGTGACAGAATAAAGCACCAGCATCCCGGCATAATGAAGGAGCGTCGGAGGAATGGTATGTTCGTACACGCCCATCGTCTGGTAATGGAAATACATGTATAGATTCGCGCCGAGCATCAACAGGAAACCGGCGGCATAGATATAACGGAAATGTACCCCCTTTAATACACAGACGACCGTGAAAACCAACCCTGCCAGACATCCCGGAATGACCCAACAAGAGACGGTGGCACTCTCCAGATTGCCGGAGCAAGTGGAAAGCTTCAGATAAGTCGTAACGAACAAAGTACTGCTGTTGATGAGCATCAGCAACAGAAAGATGCCGATACTGTACCACGTATAACGATAACGGAAGATGCCCAGTTCCAGCACCGCCTTCCGACGAACCACTGAAAACCATAAGAATAGTCCGCCACATATCAACGTTACTGCCAAAGCGATACAGATAGCCGGATGACCGAACCAGTCATACGTCTTCCCAAAGACCAGTATATAGCACAGCGCACCCATCGCTATTGACAGCAGCAGGGCATCCGGCAACAGACGCCACGGCAGGTGGTACTTATGCGTGGGAGCCGAACAGAAAGTAAGCAGCACGATAAGTATGGCAAAGAGCATCATACCGATGACCAGGAAATAGGTGTACTCCCAACGGAACTCGTAGGCTACCCATGCCGATACATAGTTGCTGAACTGCACGATGCAGAGGATATAACCGTAAAGTACCGGCATCAGTATCGTCCGCGCATGGTCGTTCTTGTAAGCCGCTTCCGGTGTGGTTGGCTCATACAGAAACATATCGAGTGTCTGGATGCCTAACAAGTAGGGCGCGATGACGAAAGTGGTATTCAGCACCAATGTCACGCGGAGGAAACCAATCAGGAAGCAGCACGCCATCAGCAACGGAATGCTCTGCGTCACTGCACATATTCCGTTGAGCAATGCCAGCAAGGCATATCCGCCCAAGTAGACATGCTTCACGTTGCGTGCCTGCAAATAGGGCAACATGAACGGAAACACCATCGACATGCCGATGCTGGCGCAAAAGCTGAGAAATTGGAACTCCTCGGTCAGTGTGCCCATGCTGCCTGCCATTTCGTTGATGTTGCTCAGATACGTCCCGCCCGAAAAGAACAACGGGACAAACAATACCAGCAAAACCAGCACGCCCAAGGGTTTGGGTACCCAGGGATAAAAAGGATAATTCTTCATCTTTCTTGTTCAATTCTTTATTCTTCATTTTTAATTCTTCATTTTGACTACGCACATCATGCCGGCAGCCAGGCGTGCGTTGTCTTCATCTGAAATATCCGTCAGTTCGATGCGCACCGGCACACGCTGCTGAATCTTCACAAAGTTGCCGGCGGAATTATCCGTAGGCACCATCGAATATTTCGAACCGGTCGCGGAACTGATGGCGGTGATACGTCCTTTGAAGCTCTTCCCCCGGAAGGCATCCACCGTCACTTCCATTTCCTGCCCGACGGACAGGGAAGCGATTTGTGTTTCCTTATAATTGGCAATTACCCATTTGCGGGTATCGGGGATGATGGTCGTAAGTGTTTGTCCCGCACTGACCAATTGCCCTTCTTCGATAGAACGCCGTCCCAAATAACCGTCACACGGAGCCGTCACGACCGTATAAGAGAGGTTCAAGCGTGCCAATTCAACCGCAGCCTCGGCACGCAGGATAGCCGCTTCGGCATTCTCTTGCCGTTGATCCACTTCCGTAATGGATGAATGAGCCGCCTCGCGTTGTTGCTTGAGGGCTGCCACACGGGCACGTGCCATTTCCCATTGCGTCTGGTATTGTTCTACAACAATCGGGGTGGTTGCCTTTTTCTTCAACAAAGCACTGTACCGATGATAATCCTTTTCCAACTGGTCGGCACGATATTGCGCCTCGGCAATAGAGGCGTCATATACCGAAGCCGAATTGGCTACCGTATTCAGTGTATGAGCTACCACCTTACGTCCGCTACGCGCATCCATCAAGGCGGCCTCTGCCTGTTTCAGTTGGATGCGATATTCATCCTCTTCCAGAATAAGCAACGTATCCCCTTTGCGCACATGCTGATGCTCGGTAAAGCAAATCCGCTGGATGTAGCCCGGTACCCGGATATTGACGGGCGACAGGTATTGCTCTATTTGCGCATCATCGGTTGTTTCGCTCGACCTATACTCTACAAAAAGGGAAACGATAGCCCCCAATCCTAAAACCACGAGGCAAATGCCCACGATACCGGCCGCCTTCTTCCTCTTGGAAGCCTGTCCGGTTTCTTGCTTTTGTGTATTCTTTGTTGTTTCCATATAATTAATTTTTACTTTAAACTCGGTCTTTTATCGGGAAAGCTCGGTCAAATGTCCGGAGAGTTTCAAGAGTGTCAGCTGGGCTACGTTACATTGACAATGCGCCTGCACGCAAGCCGACTGTGCGGCACGCAGCCGCATTTCATCTTGCAACAGTTCCGTCATGGATGCCACCCCCTCCTTATATTTCTCCGCTGTTACTTCATACACATCTTCCGCCTGATGATAGCTGTCTTTTTGTGTGCGGAACACTTCCAGGTTATGCCGGAGTTGGCGCGAGGCATCGGCATACTCCTTATCCAATTGCTTGCGTTGCATATCGAATGTCGTTTCAGCTTGCAACTTATCATACCGGTACTGACGCACCTTCAACCGCTTATCGTTGCCATCGAATAGCGGAATCTGTACAGAAAGGGCAAGATAAGTATTGCCGAACCAGTTATGGGTTTCACCGGACGTATGGAAGAAGTGGCGGAACTTCTCCTGATATCCACCGCGCCCAATCGGCCGCTCAACGAAATGGTCGGTATGTATCCGGCACGCACCGCCTTGATTTGCTTGTCTATCAATTCCTGCTTGGAGGAGAGCAACCTCAGTTCAGGCAAAGATTCGCTAACGCCCTCCATAGGCAAGAGAGAAACATCGGCAGGCATCGGCATGACAGCCATAGGTGTTTCAGGAGGAAGGTCGAGCAGGAAACGGAGCAAGTTCAATTGTTGCTCATACAGGGTGACGTATTGGTCGTGCTGCGCTACGAGGCTTTTCAAGTTGATTTGCACACGGGTCAGGTCCACTTCCAATACCACGCCGCCTTTATACAATTCCTCGGTAATGGTACATAACTCTTCCATCCGCCGGATATTCTCCGCCAATAGATTTTGTTGCTCCAAAGAGGCTTGTGCCAGATAATAGACATGGCCTATTTGCAGAGTCAGGTCTTCCACCGCCTTCTCGTAGGACAGGCTGCTGATTTCTTGCAGGGTACGTGCCACCTTTGTTGCCGAAAGTATCGTCTGGTTATAGAGAGGCACGCCCAACTGAATGCCCGAAGTCATGGCATACTGCATACTCTGTATCTTCTGCCACGTAGGGTCGTCGGGGAAATCACTGCCCAACAAAGCACCGGTGGTTACATTGGCAGGCTTCATCAGGTAATCTGCCATCTGGAAATCGGCAGAAAATACGGGAAGCAACTTGGAACGGTTTTGTGTCAATGCCGTCCGGCTTTTCAATACATCTATGCGGCTGCTTTTCAGCAAGAGATTGTTACGGACACCCGTTTCAATGCATGTTTTCAATGAGAGTGTTCCTTGCTGTCCGTAAAGCGAAGCTGCACAGAAGAACAAGATGAATAAAATAAATTGTTTCATACAATCGTACTTTTTGAATGGTTTTCTTGTTGCAAAAGTAATCTGCTCCGTATGGGCAAGAAAGTGCAACATTCAGCAACTATTGTGCAATTTCAACGATATGGGAGAAAAAAGGATGAAAAGGATAAGCAAATTTTGGATTTTATTCGTTTATTTGCACGTACATACAAATCTCATCCCAAAGGCGTACAGAGAGCTTTTCAGTGAAGGTTCGTCCTCTGTGGTGAACATTGCACAATATAAGTTGATAAATAAATTGTTACTTATGAACAATCCCTTGTATAAAACATTCAGTACGGATGAGCTTGATGCAAACTACGGAACAGTCTCACTTAACAAGTGCGGCATCTGCCTATGCCGTCAAGGGTGGGCAGACGTATTGATGAACAATCACCGTTATCACATCGAAAAAAACGGGCTTTGTCTGTACACGCCCTACACTTTTATCCGCATCTTGCAGCATAGTGATGAATTCGACGGTTACCTGATGGAAACAGACTTGGAAGTGCTTTCTGCCGCTTTGGAAAACATTCCGGTGATGAACCGTCTTTTTATCCGTAACCATCCCTGTACTCAGTTGCTTCCGGAACAAAGCCGACGCCTCGAACAAATGTTGGAAGTATTGGACTTACGCCACGAAAAAATGTTGCAAGCCACTGCTTTCCGGTCGGGAAAACTGTTACGGCTGGCAGTACAAAATTTGATACAGGCTTTCCTGTTCGAGTTGATGGAAATCTATTTTGACAGTTCTCCCGTGGAAGAATCGCGGCAGGGTAGAGAAGAACAGATATTCAATACCTTTCTTATGTCGGTACACCGACACTGCGACAAGGAACGCTCGGTCATGTTTTATGCAGACGAACAGAATCTGTCGCCCAACTATCTTTCGTCCGTAGTCAGGGCAAAATCGGGACGTACCGCCATCCAGTGGATAGAAACCATCACCCTCATTCACGCTCAGCATTATTTGGTCTCTACCCGCCTAAGCGTGAAAGAAGTAGCAGAAAAGCTGAACTTTCCCGACCAATCTACTTTTGGCCGCTATTTCAAGAAACTATGCGGGGCTTCTCCCAAAGAATATCGAAAAAAGCTCTCCGAGTCATGATACGTCCCTTTAAGAAACTGTTTTGAAAAAGCATACACGAAAGCGGAAACATCAAGATGAGAAAATTGGAGAAATTCAAAACAGTTTCTATGATTGCTATTGCTTGCTTCCGCCTTTCTTCTGAGGCCGCCGGTTGTTGAACGAACGTTTTTTCCAACCTCCTTTTCCCTTGTTCCCGGGTTTGTTCCGGCTGCTGGTGTGCGGGGCATAAACAGGAGCTTCGCCCAATTCGGCTGGGACAGGCAGCTTATAAATCTCTTTCCCTAAAAAATCCTCTATCTGCTTGAAGCGGGTTTGTTCATTTTCACTGACAAACGTAATGGCACATCCGTCATTGTTGGCGCGTGCCGTACGTCCGATACGGTGTACATAGTCTTCGCTGTCATGAGGCACATCGTAATTAATAACCAAACGGATATCATCGATGTCAATGCCTCGTGCCACAATATCAGTGGCTACCAGCATGTTGATGCGCCCGTTACGGAACTCGTGCATAATCTCGTCGCGTTGGCTCTGCTCAAGGTCGGAGTGCATCTCGCCCACATTCAACTTGAGTCGCTTCAATGCCTTGGTTACCTCTTTTACTTTCAGCTTTGAAGACGCGAAAATGATGACCCGTTCCGGTTCCTGCTGCTTGAACAGGTTTTCGATGATGCCTAACTTTTGCGCTTCGTAGCAAATGTATGCCGCCTGAATGATTTTGTCGGCAGGTTTTGATACCGCAAGTTTTACTTCCGCAGGGTCATGTAGGATGCTTTGTGCCAGTTGTTGTATCTTGGCTGGCATCGTGGCGGAGAACATGATTGTCTGTCTTTCCTTGGGCAGGTATTTCACAATCTGCATAATGTCATCCGAAAAACCCATATCCAACATCCGGTCGGCTTCGTCAAGTATAAAAAAGGAGACTTTCGACAAATCGACGTACCCCAGACTCAAATGACTGATGAGACGTCCCGGAGTAGCAATCACGACATCTGCTCCCAGTGTCAATCCTTTCTTCTCCTGTTCGAACCGTATCCCGTCATTTCCTCCATAGATGGCTACACTGGAGACAGGCATAAAATAAGAAAAGCCTTCCATCTGCTGGTCGATTTGCTGTGCCAGTTCACGGGTGGGTGCCATAATCACACAATTGATGGCATCGGCAGGATATCCTCCCTTGCTCAGCTGGTTGATGACGGGCAACAAATAAGCTGCGGTTTTGCCTGTACCTGTTTGCGCCACGCCTATCAGGTCTCTACCCTCTAAAATGACAGGGATGGTCTGTTCCTGCACCGGAGTACATTCTTTAAAGTTCATCGCATCGAGTGCATCCAAGACACTCTCTTCCAAATTCAGTTCAGTAAACTTCATATATATCGTTTCTATTATATTCAACTGTTGGCACGTTCGTCCAAATACGAATCTTTGAAGCCCAAGAAATAGAGCACACCGTCCAGCCCGATGGTATTGATAGACTGACGTGCATTCGCTTTTACTTTGGGTTTGGCATGGAAAGCAATCCCCAGACCTGCTACCGACAACATCGGCAGGTCGTTAGCTCCGTCACCTACGGCAATGGTTTGTGCAATATCCACATTCTCTACCTGAGCAATCAACTGCAGCAGTTCTGCTTTCCGCTTTCCGTCTACAATGTCACCTACATAACGTCCGGTAAGCTTCCCGTCGACAATCTCCAGATTATTGGCATACATGTAATCAATTCCGAACTTCTCTTTCAGATAATTGCCGAAGTATGTGAATCCGCCGGAAAGAATCGCAATTTTATAACCGTATTTCTTCAACACGTACATCAAGCGTTCTACTCCTTCGGTGATGGGCAGGTGTTCGGCAATATCCCTCATTACGCGTTCATCCAACCCTTTGAGAAGTGCCACGCGCTCTGTAAAGCTTTCGCGGAAATCAATTTCGCCACGCATCGCCCGTTCGGTAATGGCACGTACCTGTTCGCCTACGCCTGCACGTTCCGCCAGTTCGTCTATCACTTCGGTTTTGATGAGTGTAGAGTCCATATCGAAACATATCAGACGGCGCATCCGGCGGTACATCGTATCCTTTTGGAAGGAAAAGTCCATCTCCAGCCGGTTGCTCAGCTTCATCAGCTGGCTTTGCAGTTCATCGGTGTCATGGGGAGTCCCTCGTACGGAAAACTCAATACAGGCACGTACCCGCGCTTTTTGCTCATCTAAGGGAATACGGCCCGTCAACCGTCGGATGGCATCGATGTTCAATCCCTGTGCGGCAAGGATTTCCGTGGCTCCAGCTATCTGCTGGGCGGTCAGCTTACGCCCCAACAGAGTCAGGATGTAGCGGTTCTTGCCTTGCATGTTGACCCATTCCTCGTATTCCTCCGTCGAAATGGGATAAAAACGGATGTTAATGCCCAGTTCGGAGGCCTTGAACAGCAAGTCCTTCATCACGTTGCCTGAATCTGTTTCACGGCATTTGAAAAGAATGCCCAGCGATAGCGTACTATGGATATCTGCCTGTCCGATATCCATGATATCCACTTCGTAACGCGAAAGTATTTCGGTAATGGAAGCCGTCAGTCCCGGACGGTCCAGTCCGCTGATGCGTATTAAGATGAGTTCTGTGTTCGTACTGTCCATGCTTATTTATTCAAACTGTTATTCTTTGCAAATATACATGATTATTTTGATACGGAACCGGATTTCGGATTGGAAAACTAGGCAAGTGCATCAATTTGTGGATAATTTGTAGGCATTTGCCGTTTTAAGATGCACTTATGTCCGTTGGCTTGTGCACATAGGTGCGCCGGCTGATGGACATAAGTGCATTGGCTGACGAGTATAAGTTCATTTCTTTACTTGACGGGATGGAAGCTGAACCGGAAGTGTACAAACACAGTCCTTAAATATATAAGGAGAGGCATGCCAGTCTACGGCAGGAGTCCAGCGGGGCATTTCCCGGATGAAGCGCAACACCTGTTCGTCAAAGTCGGGGAAAGGTCCGGGACGAAGCACTTTCACCTCTTCCGGATAACCATAATCCGTAATCTTGAAACGGTAAACACCTCGTACCCCTGAAGCATTGCCCTGTCCATAAACTTCAATCAGGTTCTGCTTGAAATATTGTTGCAGCTTATACATGCCTCCCGGAAAACTGGCAGACGAATCATAGCCGACAAACATCGAGTCGGCACGGGCTTCCCATTCCTGTTTTTCTTTCAGACGGCGCTGGTAACGATAAGGGCGGAACTGCACATAAATGCCATACGTGCAGGAGACAGGCTTTCCTTGTTTGTCAAGTGCCGGAAGAGCATGCGGCATTTGCCTGAGCAGACGTGTCACCTCCTCCGCAAAAGACTCATGGCTGCTTTGTATCGTCAGGATGTTTGTGGCAATTCCCAAGGTGTCCAAGTCAAGCTGGCAGAATGCATAGCCTCCCTTGCCTTGCTTCAGCATTTCTTCCGGATAAATCATGTTATCGTAACAATAGGCTTCTATCGTGGGATATCCGGCAAAACGAGCCGTATCGCCCAACGTTTCGCGGGGAGTCAGCAAGCCTCTTTCCCAGATACCGTGCCAGGCAGGAAAACGGTCTTCGGGGAGCGGGTCATCCTGTATTTCTTCCCATAACCGGTTGGCTGTATGCTCTGTCTGTTCCCAGTCTGTTTCGTGATGCATGATACGTTGGAATACAGAATCACTCCAATCGACCAGCTTCCGGCAAAAGGAACTGTCTGTTAAAGGTGCCCATATTTGTGTCAGATGAAATGCTTCCGCAGAATCGGGTATCGCAAAATAACATGTGTAGCCATCCAGTCCCATTGTGTTGAAATCTGTATCTTCCGCCAGCCGGATAGCCTTCTTGAAAAGACGTTGCACGGCTTGGCATACAGAGAGGAAGACCGTAACCTTGTGCTTACGAAAGGTGGAATCGGGAGCAGAAAAGCCATTTCCCTTTATCGCATAAAGTGTGGCTTGCTTCCGATGCCCATTTTCCTGCAATCCCCACATCCGGAAATAATCTCCCCATGCAGCGTAATGCAGGTAGCAAACCCGTGTATGGGGTGAAAGCGTACGTGTAAGAAATTGTCTTATCTCTTGTTTCTTGGCCGTATCGTTTACCAGTTCCAAATAACGGTAAGTGTCTTGTGCCGGCAGCCACACGGCATTCAAGAGTAAGCCTAACAGGAAAAGAAAACGTTTCATAATCCGTATCCTTATTTTTATGAATGATTGTAAAACCCGATTGGAATCATGCCCTAAATATGCGAAAAAGAAACGATAATACCAAGCATAAGAGAGATGAATTTTATGCTGAAAAACATAATTTTTCTTATTTTTAGATACAATGAAAGCCTAAAATGCCTATCTTTGCAACGATTTCAAAACGAAATGGGAAGTAGTGGCACAAATGTTACGCTTTCTATCCAACGATGTTCCGGGAAGAAATCACTGTAGAACGACAGTCCCGGATAGTATTAACTAAAATCAAATTACATGACTAAAAATGTAAAATGGTTTTTTGTTGTATTAGTATTCAGTTCTTTGATTTCTCTTGCGTTCAGTAAAGAGAATGTTCATGCAGAGAAGTTGCAGGAAGGTGACAAGATTCCTGCGTTGGTTCTTTGCGACACCGTGCAGCCGCTCGACCTGCACTCCGCCCGTGAAGGGTATACGTTGTTGAGCTTCTGGGCAAGTTACGATGCGGTGTCCAGGCAAAACAATGCCGCATTGGCGCATTTGGCCGGCGAGACGGGCCAAGTGGAAATGCTCTCTGTTTCCTTCGACCGCTATGCATCGGTATTCCATGCAACGGTAGAGCAGGATGGACTAGAGGATGTCCGCTGCTTTGTGGAAACGAACGGTTCCGATTCGGAGGCATTTCGCGCGTTTGACCTCAAGCAGGGTTTCACCAATTATCTGGTGGACAGCAAAGGGGTGATTGTGGCGAAAAACGTGACTCCCGCCGAATTGGCTTCTTACCTGAAAAAGTAAAGAAGATTCTTTTGACTTGAATACAACAAAAAGCAAACAAGAAGCCCGCACAATTGAACTGATGTTCGGTGTGCGGGCTTTCTTTATTCTTTTTCTTCTGCTGCCCGAAGAATCAAGGTCGTGGCCCCCAAGGTGAAAATGCTGCCATCTTCCAATCGGATTCGGTCTTTAGGACCTAACAAGTCATTCATCACAAAAGTGCCGGTGATACTGTCATTGTCGCGCAACGTATATATGACTTTGCCTTGTTTGTCGCGTTTCACATTCAGAATGCAATGACGGCGGTCCATACTCGGATCGTTGGTCTCTATCGGAATGTCAACTTCTGTACCTTTCGAGCGCCGTCCGATTAGATTATCGCCTTCATGCAAGGGCAATACCTGCTTATAGCCGAACACATTCTCGATTGCTACTACATTTCCCCAATCTTGTGTCCCTTCTTTTTCATCTATGACTTCTTCTTTCCGGCTTCCTGCGTTCAGCTTGGATTTTCCAATCCGAATGGAAAACTGCTTCTTGCACTGGTCACAAACAAAAACCAAAGACTGGCCTTCCTGATATTTCGTCTCGTCAAATTGGATGTAATGGTCACATTTCGGACATCTTACTCTCTTCATATTCGTTTGCTTGATTTTATTTAGAAGTAAAAACCCATGCCGAAGCGAAATCTTCTTGCTTCTTTAATTCCTGTACTTTTTTGTAAGCCTCCGCTTTATCAGTATAGTGGTACAACGAAACCCGGTATCGTCCCTGCGAAACAACCGTTTGCGCTTCTGTATAGCCTTTCTTTTTCAAGCTTTCCACTACACTTTCGGCATCGGCGGAATTTGTAAGACTCGCTACAATGACATGGCTCGCCTTACCGTTTTTCGGAACTGCCGGAGAAGTTTTTACCGTTTCTTTTTGAGAAGAGACCTTGGAAACGTTTGCTTCTTTTTTTGCCTGACGTGCCGTTTGTCCGGCTTTAGAAAGCGCTTCTACCTTTTCGGTTTTTACGGCAACCGGTTTCAGCGTATTTACATTGTTCTTTACTTGCTTTTTTTGAGCTTGCGGCTGTTCTTCTGCTTGTGAAACAGGAGAAAGTACACAAGAAGCAGCCGACTGATTACGGATTGCATCAAATAATCCGGAAGAACCTAATGACGCATAATTGGCTTCATCGACATAAGTGTTCTTTACCGGAACGGAGAACAAGAAGAACAATAGAATGGTAGCAGCTACGGCCACGGCATTTCGAGCCCAACGTTGATAAGAATAGGCCTGCTTGTGTCGTGGCAACCGCATTGCCGGTTTCTGACGCAACGGTTCGATTGCCATCGTAGGCTTGAATGGCAATTTTTGAGCCGTAAAAGCCGCCAATCCGTAAAGCGATGGAGTAAAGAATCCATTCTCGGCCGGCTCAAACTCGTACACACCGTTTATATTATAATAAAGTGTCCCTACCTGATTCAAGCACACATGACCTTCTTGATATAATTTTTCTTTCAATGCTTCTACCACAACCTTTATTTTGCGGGTAGCATCAGGAAAGTCCGTATTATATGCCTGCATGTATGATTGGACCAATAATCCGTCGTTCATTACCAGTTTTGGGTTGAACCCTATGGAACGCACCGGCGGACAAAATTCATGTGTCTCCTTATTATACTTAGAAGAGCAGTAGTGAGCTATGAACCCACCCAAGCCGGGAACGATTACACAATCGTTCTCCAAAAGCAATACTTCGATATGTTTGGCTAATTCAATCATACTGCAAATATAGTTTTTTTTTCTGTTATATGACGATACTTGGCTAATTTGTTATACTTTTGCAGCAAGAAATTAATAAAAAATGAGAAAAGTATTATTTTTCATGCTTTTTATGCCTTTGATTGCAGCCTGTACGGGAAGTGTTGAAAAAAAAGAAGAAAAGGCTGAGGAGGAAAGGAACCAAATGATTATGCAACATTTGCAAGGCATTTGGATAGATGACAATACGGAATTGCCAATGTTGAAAATTAAGGGAGATAGTATTTTTCTTGCAAGCCAAATCAATATGCCGTTCTGTTTTAGCATTTCGGGTGATTCATTGTTGGCCAAAGGCTTGGAGCCGGTCGCTTACCGGATTATCAAAATCGAAGAACACGTATTCCAGTTCTACACCTCTTTAGGCGATTTGGTCTCTTTGCACAAATCAGACAACGATACGATTCCGTTTGGCTATCAAACCGTAACGGAGCCTGAAAAGAAGGTTATAGAAAAGGATTCTGTTTTTTATTTTCAAGGGAAGCGTTATCATGGATATGCCTATATCAACCCTTCAACCAAAAAAGTATTCCGCCCTACAATAACCGAAGAAGGGATGATTGTAGACAATGTTTATTATGACAACATTATTCATATCTGTGTATTTCAAGGCAAACAGCGCCTGTATGCAAAAGACATCAGCAAAGAGATTTTCGAAGGTACGGTACCTGCTGATTTCTTGAAAATGTCGGTTTTGTCAGATATGAAATTTACGGGAGTTGATTCAGAGGGCTATCATTATCAGGCAACGGTCAGTATGCCTGATGATTTGTCATGCTATTATGTGAATTTGCTTATTGATGAGAAGGGTACACTGACGTTTAAGTTAAAAGAATAAGCGGTTTGCCGGAATCCTGTATTAAGTAGTCTTATTCATTTAATATAGCTGCGTTGTGTGTACGATTAGTAATCGTACGCCTGTACAATTAGTAATCGTCACGCTGTACGATTAGTAATCGTGCAGGTGATGCAGTTATGTTTCAAACCCCTGCAACGCTTGACGTACATACATTTTTTGCATGTCTTCCGGCTTAAGCACCGTATTGTCCATCATCAGCAAGTCAATGTCAAGAGGGATGATGCCCATCTGCTTACTCAGCAATGTACGCCCGCAGGCTTTTTCAATGCTTTTAAAATAATTCCGCAAAGCATCGGTATCCCATGCCGTATCGAATGAGGCGGCACGATTGAAGTAAGGGTCAGGACATGTTGTCCCTTCGGGTAAAGTCTTTATCATCTTTCCCCACCGGATGGAAGGGAAACGCCGGTTGAGCAGCATTTCTGCCAGCTCCATAAAAGTTTCCGCCCGATAATTCGACCCGATGCAAAGAATGCATCGATGCATATTTTTCATATTGATGAAGTTTTGGATGCAAAAATAGATTTTTTTTGTAAATTTGCACGCTACTAATCAAAAAAATGAATACCATGAAATTTATCGGAAAGATTCCTGCAAAATATGACGCATTTCCTTGTTCTTTTGACAGAACATTTGCTTTGCCGGAAAAGGGAAAGGCCATTCTGCGAATGTACGGGCAAGTGTGCAAGCCGGAGGAGTTAACAATGAATGTAATCGGAATAAAATTTGCAGTACGATAATGGCTTTAGATAGAACAACAGCTCCTGAAATTCGTCAGATAGAACATTTTTCGATAGCGGAACCGGAACGTCGTGTGATGCGAAACGGAGTTCCGTTGAACATTATTCAGGTCGGTCAAGAAGATGTAGTCCGTTTTGACCTATTAATAAAAGGAGGGCAATGGAACCAAACCCAGCCCTTACAAGCCATGTTTACCAACCGTATGCTACGGGAAGGGACTTCTAGTCTGACTTCTGCCCAGATAGCCGAGAAACTGGATTATTATGGCGCGTGGCTTGATTTGTCTTCATCGGTCAATTATGGCTTTATCACTTTGTATTCATTAAGCAAGCATTTTTCTAAAACAATAGAAATTGTCGCTTCCATGGTGAAAGAACCGGTTTTCCCTGAAAAAGAACTGGCGGTTATCTTGAATGTGAACAAGCAGCAGTTTCAGGTGAATGCACGCCGTGTAGATGTGATGGCACGCAAAAGGCTAAACCGTGCCCTCTTCGGCATTCATCATCCGTTGGGGAAATATGCAGAACTGGAAGATTATGACCGTATCAACCGCGAAGCATTGCAAAAATATTACCGGACTTATTACCATTCCGGCAACAGCTCGGTTTATGTATCGGGGAAAATCACGCCGGAGATTATACGCTGTATCGAGCGGCATTGGGGTGAATCCGACTGGGGAGATACCTCTGTGAAAGCATCTTTTACGGACTATATACCCCAGCAAGAGAAGAACAATTATATTTTTGTAGAAAAAGAAGACGCATTGCAAAGCGCGTTGAAAATGGGAGGCTTTTCGCTTTCCCAACAACACCCGGACTATTTGAAGTTCCGTGTGTTGGTCACTTTATTCGGGGGGTATTTCGGAAGCAGGTTGATGTCGAATATCCGTGAAGAAAAAGGCTATACGTATGGGATAAGCGCAGGATTGGTGAACTATCCTAAGATTGGTATATTGGGAATCAGCACCGAGGCTGCCAATGAATACATCCAGCCTATCATCACTGAAATAGAAAAAGAAATGGATATCTTGCGTTCGGAGAAAGTATCCGAAAAAGAACTTGAAATGGTGCGCAACTATATGTTGGGAGACATGTGCCGTTCGTATGAAAGCGCTTTCTCTTTATCGGACGCATGGATTTTCATTGAAACAGCCGGACTGGGAAATGATTTCTTTGAGCGCTCCCTGAAAGCTATCAGAGAGGTTTGTTCCGAAGAGATTTTGACATTGGCACAAAGACATTTCTGTAAAGAAAACTTAATATCTGTAGTCGCAGGTAAAAAAGTGTAATGAAATTACAGCAGCTGAAGTAAAAAAACTAATTTTGAACGTTTCAAAAAAACAGCATAGAAAAGAATGAACAGATACACATTATTGCTATGGGCATTTATCGGGTGGGGAAGTTTGTCTGCTTCTGCCCAGATGTCATTAGGCTATTATAAATTTAAGGACGGAGCGGAATATACGGGCGAACTGAAAGGGCGCCGTCCGAACGGAAAAGGAAAAACGGTATTTAAAAACGGTGATACATACGAAGGTGAGTATGTAAAAGGGAAACGCCAAGGACAAGGCACATACATGTTCGCTGATGGCGAAAAATATGTGGGTGAATGGTACGAAGACCAGCAGCACGGCAAAGGCACTTATTATTTCATGAATAATAACCGCTATGAAGGCATGTGGTATCAGGACTTCCAAGAAGGCGAAGGTACAATGTATTATTATAACGGCGATAAATACGTCGGCTTGTGGCATCAGGACAAGCGGAACGGAAAGGGAATCTATACATGGAACGGAGGTGCGCGATATGAAGGCGAATGGAAAGATGACTTGAAAAACGGGACAGGCGTCATGATTTGGGAAGACAATTCGAGATATGAAGGCGAATGGAAAAACGGCGAGCGTGACGGGAAAGGCACTTTCTATTATACCAATGGAGATAAATATGTAGGCGACTGGGTGCACGACGTGCAGCATGGCAAAGGCACTTATTACTTCCAGAACGGAGAACAGTACGAAGGAGACTATGCCGACGGTGAGCGTACCGGTGAAGGCATCTATACATATCCGAACGGTGACAAATATGTAGGTCAATTTAAAAACGGCAAACAAGAAGGAAACGGTATATTTACATGGCAAAACGGAGCTGTATACGAAGGCGAATGGAAAAATAACCAACGTTCGGGGCACGGGCACTATAAATGGGGAAACGGTGATGAGTACGAAGGTGAATGGAAAAACAATGTTGCTGAAGGAGACGGCGTATTGCGTATGCAAGACGGCTCGGTATATACCGGTAAATTTGCCGGAGGAAAGGAAAACGGCAAAGGAGTCATTGTAAATAAAGACGGCTCACGCTTTGAGGGATTTTTCAAGCAGGGGAAAAAAGACGGCGCCTTTATCGAAATGGACGCGAATGGGAAGATAACCCGTCAAGGGACATTCCGCAACGGAAGATTGTTGGAGGAGAAGAAATAATATGCTGAATTTATCGTTGTTGGCCAGGCAGGTATGCGAAACCGCAAAAGAGGCAGGGGCATTTATCCGTGATGAACAAAAGAAGTTCAACAGGAATGCTGTAGAAAAAAAACATGCGCACGATTATGTATCGTATGTCGATAAAGAATCGGAAAAACGAATTGTCGCACGCCTGAAAGACCTGCTTCCGGAAGCGGGCTTCATTACAGAAGAAGGCAGTATCGCACACAATGAGCATGCGGAATATTGCTGGGTCGTGGATCCGTTAGATGGAACGACTAATTTCATCCATAACAATGCACCATATTGTGTAAGCATCGCATTAAGAGACAAAGCCGAGTTGCTGATAGGCGTCGTATACGAAATCACCCGTGACGAATGTTTTTGGACATATAAAGGCTCGGCCTCTTATTTGAATGAGGTTCCCATACATGTTTCTCCAGTATCGGCACTGGATGACGCTTTTATCGAATTGGGTTTCCCATATAATGCGGAAGCGTATAAGCCGATGGCTGTTCATTTGGTAAACAGGTTATATGGCAATGTAGGCGGACTACGTCTGATAGGGGCTGCTGCAGCCGAATTATGTTATATTGCAGCAGGTCGCTTCGATGCCCGTATCGAAGCATTCTTAGGACCATGGGATATTGCTGCCGGAACGCTTATTCTGGAAAATGCAGGAGGAAAAGTATCTGATTTCAAAGGTGGAGACTCTTTCTGTTCCGGGATTCAAGTATTGGCATCAAATGGCAAGCTTCATGCCGATCTGATGAATATTATTGACAAGTTGCAAAATACTTCTGATTAAATTTATTTTTCTCCAAATATTTTTGTATGTTTGTGTCACTAAAAAGGAAAGACATGAATATACCGGGCATATTGGACTTCTTGAAGCAATTGGCAGCTAACAATGACCGCCAATGGTTTCTGGAACATAAAACGGAATATCAGCACGTACAGCAAAGCTTTGAAGAGTTATTGGCTGTCGTAATAGCACGCATCTCTGTGTTTGATGAAAGCGTGTCTCATGTACAGCCTAAAGATTGCACGTACCGAATTTATCGTGATGTGCGTTTTTCTTCGGACAAATCCCCTTATAAATCCCACATAGGCGGATATATCAATGCGAAAGGGAAAAAATCAAACCATTGTGGTTATTACATTCATTTGGAACCGGACAATTGTATGCTGGCGGGCGGAAGCTGGTGCATGCCTTCGGATATGTTAAGGGCTGTCCGCCAATCAATCTATGACAACATAGACGAATATCGTTCCATAGTGGAAGATCCGGCTTTCAAAAAATATTTCCCGATAGTGGGAGAGGAGCATTTGAAAACAATGCCGAAAGGATTTCCTAAAGACTTCCCTTATCCCCAATATCTCCAATGCAAAGATTATACCGTGTCTTACCGGATACCGGATGCTTTTTTCAGCAATCCGGATTTCGTGGATAAGATTGCAGACGTGTTCAAGCAGTTGAAACGCTTTGCCGATTTTACGAACTTTACAATAGACGATTTTGAATAAACTTAATTATAAACCTTTTTAATTTATACGATTATGGTTGTCGATACACTGGAAAATTTTGAGAAATACGCATCGCTGAACCCTTTGTTTGCCGATGTAGCGGCTTTCTTCAAAACAACCGATTTGAATGCACACGAATTAGGGAAAATGACATTGAAAGAAAATGAGCTGACCGTAAACTTTACTTTGGCAAAACCGAAAACGAAAGAAGAAGCAAAGTTGGAGACTCACAATGATTTCATTGACATCCAGATTCCTTTGTCGGGAGTGGAATTAATGGGATATACTCCGCGTACTGATTTGCCCGAAGAAGAATATGATACAGCGAAAGACAGAACCTTCTATAAAGGCTTAGCTCAAGATTACCTAACAATAAAGCCCGGCATGTTTGCCCTCTTTTTCCCTCAAGACGGACACGCTCCCGGTGTGACTCCTGATGAAATAAAGAAATTGATAGTAAAAGTACGAGTTAAATAATTAATAAGCTGATACTATGGATGAAGTATTGAATATCATTAAGAATGACCCGTGGTTGGCTCCATATCAAGACGCGATTACCGGCAGGCACCAACATGCGATAGATAAGGAAAAAGAACTGGCAGGAAAGAAAACGTTGTCGGACTTTGCGACCGGACATCTTTATTTCGGTTTGCATCATACGGACAAAGGATGGACATTCCGTGAATGGGCGCCCAATGCAACTGCAATTTATTTAATTGGTGATTTTAATGACTGGACAGAATCACCTAAGTTTAAGCTGAAAAAAGTAAAAAATAGCGGGAATTGGGAAATCAATCTTCCGGAGAAAGCCATGAAGCATGGCGACCTGTACAAATTAAAGGTGTATTGGGAAGGCGGATGCGGAGAACGTATTCCGGCATGGGCTACCCGTGTAGTTCAGGATGACAATACCAAGATATTCAGCGCACAAGTCTGGAATCCAAGCAAACCGTATAAATTTAAGAAAAAAGTATTTACACCGAATGTAAGTCCCTTGATGATTTATGAATGCCATATCGGCATGGCTCAAGATGCAGAAAAAGTCGGTACCTATAATGAATTCCGTGAAAACATCTTGCCGCGTGTAGTAAAAGACGGTTATAATTGCATTCAGATTATGGCTATTCAGGAACATCCGTATTATGGAAGTTTCGGCTATCACGTATCCAGCTTTTTTGCTCCTTCTTCACGATTTGGCACACCCGATGAATTGAAACAGCTTATTGATACAGCACATCAAATGGGACTTGCCGTTATCATGGATATTGTGCATTCACATGCCGTAAAAAATGAAGTGGAGGGATTGGGCAACTTTGCAGGAGACCCTTGCCAGTATTTCTATCAAGGTGACCGCCGTGAACATCCGGCATGGGATTCTCTTTGTTTCGATTACGGAAAAAATGAAGTGCTCCATTTCTTGCTTTCGAACTGCAAGTACTGGTTGGAGGAGTTCCATTTTGACGGTTTCCGTTTTGACGGAGTCACTTCAATGCTTTATTACAGTCATGGGTTAGGCGAGGCTTTCTGCAGCTATGAAGACTATTTCAATGGGCATCAAGACGACAATGCCATTTGTTATTTGACCTTGGCTAATAAACTGATTCATCAGGTCAATCCGCGTGCCATAACAATAGCTGAAGAAGTGTCAGGTATGCCAGGATTGGCTGCTCCTTTTGATGACGGAGGATATGGTTTCGATTACCGTATGGCTATGAATATTCCGGATTATTGGATTAAGATAATCAAGGAACGCAAGGATGAAGACTGGAAACCGTCCAGTATGTTCTGGGAAGTGACCAATCGGAGAAAAGACGAAAAGACTATTTCGTATTGTGAAAGCCATGACCAGGCATTGGTAGGAGACAAGACGATTATTTTCCGTTTGATCGATGCGGATATGTATTGGCATTTCCGTAAAGGTGATGAGAATGGTGTCGCAGAACGAGGCATAGCTTTGCATAAGATGATTCGCTTGCTGACCGCTTCTACCATCAATGGAGGCTATCTGAACTTTATGGGAAATGAATTCGGACATCCCGAATGGATTGATTTTCCGCGCGAAGGTAACGGCTGGTCGTACAAGTATGCTCGCCGTCAATGGCATTTGGTAGACGATCCTTCTTTGTGTTATCAATACTTAGGAGATTTCGATTCCGCCATGGTTCATTTGATAGAAAGTGTCAAGAATATTCAAAAAACCGATGTAATAGAAGTTTGGCACAACGATGGCGACCAAGTATTGGCATACCGCCGGAAGGATTTAGTGTTTGTATTTAACTTTAACCCGACACGTTCGTTTACCGACTACGGATTTTTAGTTCCACGTGGGGAATATCATGTTGTGTTGAATACTGATAATAAAGCGTTTGGCGGATTCGGATTTTCAGACGATTCGATACCTCATTTTACTTGTGCCGACCCGTTGTATGCAAAAGATAAGAAAGAATGGCTTAAACTTTACATCCCGGCACGTTCGGCTGTAGTATTGAAACGTCAGAAATAGTTCCTAGATGCTAGGCCTTAGGAACAGATTAACAATATCTATTACAAACTTAATCGATATTTCCTAAAGCCTAGTCAACCAAAAATCCAGTCAACTAAAATGAGTGAATATATCCATACTGCTTATAAGAAGGCCGCTCGCATACAAACCGTTGTGTGCGGCTTTCTTTTTGCTATTTTCAGCTTCGTCTATTTATATGTTTTCCAACGGGACATTTTAGAAGCGTTACATTTTTCGTTGGCGCATGGCAAAACTCATTTTGCTCCGTTAGCAAGTGCATTAATCATAACCCTTAGTTTAATCCTATTGCGCTGGGGAGTCAATAGCTTGTTAAGGCTAAAAGGAAACCTTCGCGCACTTTCTTATTTTCCGTCGTTTCTGATTTTAGGTGTGTTGACTAATGTTGGGAGAGACGTTTACATCTACAATCATCATACTTGTTGGGGATGGCTCTTGCCTGTATTATTATTGGTTTACATCCTATTAGGTTATGGAGTGGGGCGATTTTTCAAGAATCAATCAAATAAAGAAGCAGGTTCTGTATCACAGATGAATAATGGCTTGTTAACAATCGTTTTATTCAGCCTGATGACTGTTCTGATAGGAAATACCGAACGTGACTTTCACCATGAATTGGAAGCTGAACGTTACCTGCGTGAACATCAGTATTCAGAGGTTTTGGAAGTTGGAAAGAAGTCCCTAAAAGCTACACGGACCTTAACCGTACTTCGCTCCATGGCTATGTCTCATGCCGGGTTACTGGGAGAAAAGCTTTTCGCTTATCCGCAATATTACCGTTCAGACGGACTCTTCTTCGCAAACGATTCTACACAAACATTGCGTTATACCAACGATTCTATTTATTATTTGCTCGGAGCACAGCCATATAAAGGAGAAGACCGGATGGAATTCTTGCGTAATATTTGTTACAAAGGCATAGGTAAATATACTGCGCTTGATTATTATTTGTCTTCGTTATTGCTTGAAAAACAAATAGATAAATTCGGAGAAGCCTTGGTAGACTTTTACGATGCGGAAGATACCTTGCCACGCTATTATAAAGAAGCCATCCTGATGTATCGGTCGTCTCATCCGGATTACCCTTTCATTATAAAAGACAGCGTTTTGATTAAACGATATGATGAATACCATAAGCGGAAAACTGGCTTTACTTCATTTATTACAGAACGAAACGGAATGCGAAGAGAGTTTGGTGATACCTATTGGTGGTATTTCAACTATCAGGAATAAAAAACAGCCTTGCTTCGTAGGCATTCAGTGTCTTTTTTACTAATTTTGCAAGCCGAATTCCCTGCAAAAGGGAATGGCCTTATGAAGCAAGAAACAAATAATAGATAAACTTATGGCAAAAGAACTTAAAGAACTGACCAAAAGAAGCGAAAATTATTCGCAGTGGTACAATGATTTGGTTGTAAAAGCCGATTTGGCAGAACAATCACCAGTGCGTGGCTGTATGGTAATCAAACCTTACGGATATGCGATTTGGGAAAAGATGCAACACCAGTTGGACACGATGTTCAAGGAAACCGGACATGTCAATGCGTACTTTCCGTTACTGATTCCGAAATCATACCTCAGCCGTGAAGCGGAACATGTAGAAGGTTTCGCCAAAGAATGTGCCGTAGTCACTCATTATCGCTTAAAAAATGCTGAAGACGGCTCAGGAGTCATCGTTGACCCTTCCGCTAAATTGGAAGAGGAACTGATTATCCGTCCTACTTCGGAAACCATCATTTGGAGCACTTACAAGAATTGGATTAACTCATACCGCGATCTGCCTATCTTGTGCAACCAATGGGCAAATGTGGTGCGTTGGGAAATGCGTACCCGTCTTTTCTTACGTACGGCTGAATTCTTGTGGCAAGAAGGACACACGGCACACGCTACACGTGAGGAAGCCGAAGCTGAAGCGCAAAAGATGCTTCATGTATATGGCGATTTTGCTGAAAAATATATGGCGGTGCCAGTCATTAAAGGAGTAAAAAGTGCCAACGAGCGTTTTGCTGGAGCATTGGATACTTATACCATTGAAGGTTTGATGCAAGACGGGAAAGCTTTGCAGTGTGGCACGTCCCACTTCTTAGGACAGAACTTTGCTAAAGCGTTCAATGTTCAGTTTGTTGATAAGAACAACAAGTTGGATTACGTATGGGCTACTTCGTGGGGGGTGTCTACCCGTTTGATGGGGGCATTGATTATGACCCACTCAGATGATAACGGTTTGGTGCTCCCGCCGCATTTGGCTCCGATTCAGGTAGTTATCGTTCCTATTTATAAGAATGATGAGCAGTTGAAGCTGATTGATGCCAAAGTGGAAGGTATTGTAAACAAGTTGCGTGCCATGGGCGTTACCGTGAAATATGATAACGCAGACAACAAGCGTCCGGGATTCAAATTCGCTGATTATGAGCTTAAAGGCGTGCCTGTACGTCTTGCAATGGGAGGCAGGGATCTTGAAAACAATACCATCGAACTGATGCGACGCGATACGCTGGAAAAAGAAACCCGTTCGTGTGATGGCATTGAAGAATATGTAAAAAATCTCTTAGAAGAAATTCAAGCGAATATTTACCAAAAAGCGTTGAAGTATCGCAATGAGCACATCACAAAGGTAGATTCCTACGACCAATTCAAGGAGCAAATCGAAAAAGGCGGATTCATCCTTGCGCATTGGGACGGTACAACCGAAACAGAGGAGCGAATCAAAGAAGAAACAAAGGCGACTATCCGTTGCATTCCGTTTGAAGCTGATGAGGAAAGCTTGACTCCAGGAGTGGATATGGTAACAGGCAAGCCTTCTGCACGCCGTGTATTGTTTGCACGAGCCTATTAAAGCAAAAGGAAGTTTTATTATAATACCCCCAAAAGTTAGATTAAACTTTTGGGGGTAATTTGTTTTATTGCCTTTTGATTGTTATAAATTAAACATAATTCCGATTATATCGCTATTGGATATCCATGTAGCTTACGGATGAACTGCATTAAAAAAGATTTACCCAAGCTTACGATGATATTTAAACGTAAGCTTGGGTAAGATTTATGCAGAAACCTTTAAAATCCAGTTTCTGCTTCATTTGAGAAATAAATTTATCCCATTAGAGATTACATGGCTAATTCTTTTTCCAAAGCATCATATTCAGCCTTGTTCAGCTTCCAATAAATGTTCAGCAAGAACTGTCCCCACAATTGTTTATTATCAGGTGCCAATTCTTTTGCTTTTTCATAATTGGGTTTTGCCTTTTCATAAAGCTCTTTAATTTTACTTTCGTTTGCTGCATATTTAGGATCGTCCATTGAAATCTTGCTGTTTTCTTCTACAATCATTTGCGCAGGAAAGAAATAGCAATCGCCAATTTTAGAATATGCTTCAGCTACGAATTTATCATTTTTAGCGATGATTGAATTAAAGGTTGCGATAGCTGCATCATAATCTTCTTTCTCATATTGCAGAACACCTTTTACATACAAGAAATACGGAGTCTCATTTTTAGCCAAAACCTGATCAATTTCATTCAATGCTACATCAACTTGTCCTTTTTGAATGTAATAATCCATCAAGTTTCCGATGAAATATTCTTGATCAGGGAATTTTTCAGTTCCTTCTTTAATTGTCGCCAACCATTGTACAGAATCGGTTTGTTCACCTTTTCCGTATGCTTCAGCCAAGCACATCAACGCTCTGTAGCCTTCTTCTTTGTGAGTTTTTCCGATTGTAGCGTACTTGATTACAGCTGCTTTATCATTCAATGAATTAGCCGCCAAAGCCGCATAGCATGCAATCAACGGATTCAATGTATCATTCTTCACTTCGTCGATATCTGCGAACATCGGATTTTGAGAAGCGTCTACATAAAGACCGAAGAATTTCAATGCATTGGCATAATTGCCTGTGTTATAAGCATCAGAACCTCCATTAGTCAGATTCGGACGTACTGATTGAAGTGTCTTAGCCAATTTTTTTCTCAGCTTGGGCTTCTTCAGTTCTCCGCTTTGTACTTTAGCCTGTTCTACTTCGTCACATTTCATGTAATATTCGAACATTTTAGCCAAACTATTGTATAACTTAGCTGTATCAGCTTGTCCTCCAGGCAAATACAGTTTCATGTTTTCATCATCATAGATGGCTTTCTGGAAATCGCCTGCCAATTTCCATGTCTCAGGATCATTGGCTGTAGAAGGATCAACCAAAGCGGGTTCGATAATCTTAGCCGCTTCTTCCGGATTGCTCTTTGCTGATTTTGCTTCCTTCACTACACTTTCTTGCGCAGAGATAGTGAATGCTGTGAAGAACAGCGCTGTAGTCAATAAAACTTTTTTCATAACTGCTTTTAATTTAAAAATACAAACTTATTTATTTTACTCGTTTCCTGTTTCGTTTTCGCCAGCGGAATTGTCTTCGGCATTGGCGGCATCAGGCAGAATCTGTTCCATTTGTTCTTCTGTATCCGAATTGACTTTACATACGGAACCGATGCTATCGTTGCGCTTTCCTAAGTCAATCAAGCGGACACCTTGTGTGGCACGTCCCATGATACGCACATCTGCCACCTTCAAACGAATAGTAATACCCGACTTGTTGATAATCATCAAATCGTTTTCGTCTGTTACAGATTTTATGGCGACTAATTTACCGGTTTTTTCTGTAATATTCAAAGTTTTTACACCTTTTCCTCCACGATTTGTCTTACGATAGTCTTCAATATCGGAACGTTTTCCGTATCCGTGTTCCGAAATGACCATAATCGTTTCCTTTTGCGGGTCTTTAATGCAAATCATGCCTACCACTTCATCCTGACCGTCTTCGTCCAGCGTGATGCCGCGCACACCTGTAGCGGTACGTCCCATTTCGCGAACGGCGGTTTCATTGAACCGGATGGCACGTCCGTTGCGGTTGGCTATGACGATATCGTTGTCGCCTTTGGTCATGCGGACTTCTATCACACGGTCGTCTTCACGGATTGTAATGGCATTCACACCGTTTTGGCGCGGACGTGAATATTGTTCGAGTACGGTTTTCTTGATGACGCCGTTCTTTGTACAGAACAGCACATAGTGGCTATTGACGAATTCCGTGTCGTTCAAGTTCTTCACGCGAAGGTATGCCGTCACTTTATCATCCGCTTCAATATTCAGCAGATTCTGAATGGCACGTCCTTTCGAAGTCCTGTTTCCTTCCGGTATTTCATAGACTTTCAGCCAGTAGCATTTTCCTTTCTGAGTAAAGAACAGCAAGGTGTTGTGCATCGTAGCCGGATAAATGTGCTCGATAAAGTCTTCGTCGCGTGTTTCGCTTCCCTTTGCCCCTACTCCACCACGATGCTGCGTACGGAAGTCGGACAACGGCGTGCGCTTGATATAGCCCAAGTGAGAAATCGTAATGACCATTTCATCATCGGCATAGAAATCTTCGGGGTTGAATTCTTCCGAAGAATAAACGATTTCCGAACGGCGTTTGTCTCCGTACTTCTCTTTTACTTCAAGAAGTTCGTCTTTGATTACCTTTTTGCACAATTCCTCGTTCGAAAGGATTTCTTCGTAATAAGCGATTTGCTTCATCAGCTCTTCGTATTCGGCATGAAGCTGTTCCTGAAGCAGTCCGGTCAGCTGGCGCAGACGCATCTCTACGATGGCACGCGCCTGGACTTCTGTCAGTTGGAAGCGGTCCATCAAGTTGGTTACAGCTTCGTTAGGCGTTTTCGCCGCACGTATGATACGGATTACCTCATCAATGTTATCGGATGCGATAATCAGGCCCTCTAAGATATGGGCACGTTCCTTTGCCTTCCGCAAGTCGAATTTCGTACGGCGGATAACCACTTCATGGCGATGTTCCACGAACAGGCGAATCAAGTCCTTCAAGCTCAGCAAGCGGGGGCGTCCGTGTACCAAAGCGATATTATTGACATTGAACGAGCTTTGCAATTCGGTCATCTTGAACAGCTTATTCAATACGACACTTGCATTGGCGTCACGTTTCACATCGATGACGATACGCATGCCTTCGCGGTCGGTTTCGTCATTGATATATGAAATGCCGTCCAGCTTCTTCTCATTGACCAGCGAAGCTATCTTCTCGATTAGCTCTTTCTTGTTGACGTTGTACGGGATTTCGTTGACAATGATTTTATCATGAGTCGGGTGCGATTCGATTTCCGTCTTGGCACGCATCACGATGCGCCCGCGTCCGGTTTCGTAGGCTTCACGCACGCCGCTTACACCATATATATATCCTCCCGTCGGGAAATCGGGTGCCTTGATGTACTGCATCAGCCCGTCCGTATCGATATCGCTATTGTCGATGTATGCCACACAGGCATCGATTACTTCCGACAAGTTGTGTGTCGGCATATTTGTCGCCATACCTACCGCGATGCCGGACGCTCCGTTTACCAGCAGATTGGGGATGCGGGTCGGCATCACTGTAGGTTCCTGCAACGTATCATCGAAATTGTTGGTAAAATCCACCGTTTCTTTATACAGGTCCTGCATCATGTCCTCGCCTATCTTCTTCAGGCGCGCTTCAGTGTAACGCATGGCTGCAGGGCTATCGCCGTCTATCGAACCGAAGTTCCCTTGTCCGTCTACCAGCGGATAACGCATAGCCCAATCCTGTGCCATACGCACCAAGGCTCCATATACGGACGAATCGCCGTGCGGGTGGTATTTACCCAACACTTCGCCGACGATTCTTGCGGCTTTCTTATAAGGTTTGTCTGATGTATTTCCCAGTTCCATCATCCCGTACAAGATACGGCGATGGACGGGCTTGAATCCGTCTCTCACATCCGGGAGGGCACGGGCAACGATTACTGACATGGAGTAATCGATGTACGACTTTTTCATTTCCTCCTCGATGTTGATTTTTATAATTCTGTCTTGTTCTTGCATTGAAACAAATTAAAATTAATACTTATCGTTCTTACTTGAAAAATCATGCTAAAGTACGACTTTTTGTTGAATTGGCAAAACAAATCGGGCAAGTTTTAAAAAATGCATTGATAACAAGATATTTAAAAACAGCCTCCCCGATGCGTGCATTTTCATTCTGGCACAGATTTTGTTAAATACACCCAAAAGGTGCGGGCTATATTAATTTAATAATGTATATTTGCATTTTATAGCGGGTATAGCCGCATGTAAAAACACATACGGCTGCGATGGCCGATGGAGCCGCATGCGTAGCCCGATGCAGCAGGCTGCGTTTGCCAATACAGCCGTATGCATTTTTGTCAGGGTCTGGCTGACATTTTTGCAGGTGCCGGCAAGCGAGAACCCAAAGGTAATATGAACAAACATCCGAACAGGAGGAAAATAAACAATATGAACAATCAATTTACGCAACGAGTTTCTGATGTTATCCAATTCAGCAAAGAAGAAGCAAACAGGTTAAGGAACAACAGTATCCGGCCTGAACATTTGCTTTTAGGGCTGATACGTGAAGGCGAAGGGAAAGCGGTCCGTATCTTGCAGAGCCTATACGTGGATTTGCAAAAGATAAAGCAAACCTTAGAGGACGAATTGCGCTTGCAGGCGGATATGTCAGACGCTTATTCCGAAGACATTACTTTCGACAGCCAGGCTTCCAGAATATTGAAGATGAGCATATTGGAAGCCCGTGTATTAAAAAGTCCGGCTACGGATACCGAACACATGTTATTAGCGATTATGAAAGAAAACCAAAATAAAGCATCTCAAATACTTGAAGAAAACGAAGTGACCTACCAGAAGATATGGGACAAGCTTGTACCCAAAACCGAACCCCAAAGCGGCTTGGATTTCGGCGAGGAAGAAGAGGATGAGGAAGAGGACGGCATCCGCCGCCATAATCCGGAGAACGGAAGGACGAATTATGCCTCTGACCCCCAGCCGGCTACCCGCACCAAACAGCAGAAGCCGGACAATGACACGCCGGTGCTTGACTCGTTCGGGACGGATATGACCCAAGTGGCGGCAGAAGGCAAGCTGGATCCGGTGGTAGGAAGAGAAAAGGAAATCGAGCGTCTTGCCCAAATCCTGAGCCGGCGCAAGAAGAACAATCCCATCCTGATTGGCGAACCGGGCGTTGGCAAGTCGGCTATCGTAGAGGGGCTTGCCTTGCGTATTGTAGAAAAGAAAGTGTCGCGCATCCTGTTCGACAAGCGTGTGGTGGCGCTCGACATGACTTCTATCGTGGCGGGCACGAAGTACCGCGGCCAGTTCGAGGAGCGTATCCGCGCCATTCTGAACGAGTTGAAGAAGAATCCGAACGTCATCTTGTTCATCGATGAAATCCACAACATCGTAGGGGCAGGCTCGGCGGCAGGCTCAATGGATGCAGCCAACATGCTGAAACCGGCATTGGCACGGGGCGAAATACAATGCATCGGCGCCACTACCCTTGACGAATACCGCCAGAACATAGAAAAGGACGGGGCGTTGGAACGCCGCTTCCAGAAAGTGCTGGTAGAGCCTACCACGCCGGAGGAAACCCTGCAAATCTTACGGAACATCAAGGACAAGTACGAAGAGCACCACAATGTGACGTATACGGAAGAGGCGCTCGAGGCATGCGTCAAACTTACCGAGCGGTACATAACCGACCGTAATTTCCCGGACAAAGCCATTGACGCGCTCGATGAAGCCGGCTCGCGCGTACACCTTACTAATATAACGGTTCCGAAAGAAATGGAGGAACAGGAGAAGCTCATTGACGAGGCGCGGATGCACAAGACCGAAGCGGTGCGCCTTCAGGACTTTGAACTGGCGGCAAGCTTCCGCGACCGTGAGCGAAGGCTTGAAGAAGAACTGGAAACGATGAAAAGCCGATGGGAAGAAAGCTTGCGCGAGAACCGTGAAAAAGTGGACGAAAACCAGATAGCCGATGTCGTATCCATGATGTCGGGAGTGCCTGTCCAGCGTATGGCACAGGCAGAAGGGAGCAAATTGCTGGGAATGAAAGACGTCTTGCTCTCGAAAGTCATCGCACAAGACAAGGCGGTAGAGACGCTGGTGAAAGCTATCCAGCGGAGCCGAATCGGACTGAAAGACCCCAACAAACCGATAGGCACCTTCCTGTTCTTAGGACCGACCGGTGTGGGAAAGACCCATTTGGCAAAAGAACTGGCAAAGGAAATGTTCGGTTCGTCAGATGCGTTAATCCGCATCGACATGAGCGAATATATGGAGAAGTTTACGGTTTCCCGCCTGGTCGGAGCGCCTCCCGGATACGTGGGCTACGAAGAAGGAGGACAGCTTACAGAGAAAGTGCGGCGCAAGCCCTACTCTATCGTATTGCTGGACGAAATCGAAAAGGCCCATCCGGATGTGTTCAACCTGCTGCTTCAGGTGATGGATGAAGGGCGTCTGACCGATAGCTATGGACGGACGGTAGACTTCAAGAACACCATCATCATCATGACCTCGAACATCGGCACACGCCAGTTGAAGGAATTCGGGAAAGGAATCGGCTTTGCCGCCCAGACCCGTACGGACGATAAGGAATATTCACGCGGTGTCATCACCAAGGCACTGAACAAGTCGTTTGCGCCCGAGTTTATCAACCGTCTGGATGAAATCATCACCTTCGACCAGTTGGATATCGAAGCCTTGCAAAAGATTATCGACATCGAGCTGAAAGGTCTGTACCGCCGTATGGAAACACTGGGGTACAAGCTGGTGATTGATGAAGATGCCAAACGCTTTGTCGCTTCGAAAGGCTATGATGTACAGTTCGGGGCACGGCCTCTGAAGCGGTCTATCCAAAACAATTTGGAAGACGGGCTTGCCGAACTCCTTTTAAAAGAGACGCCACAGACAGGTGATACCGTCCATGTATCTATGGACGAAGGCGGAAGCGCCTTGAAAATGGAAATAGTCAAGGTCTAAGCCTGCTAAAATGACAAAGAAAGCGGACAAAATGTCAGACGGTTCCCGTCTGGCATTTTTTTTGCCGGTATACGGAATGAAAAATCAGATAATCATTAAAACTATATATGTATATGCAGAAAGGTAATATTGGGGTTACTACAGAGAACATATTCCCTATCATCAAAAAGTTCTTGTACAGCGATCATGAGATTTTCCTTCGCGAATTGGTTTCTAATGCCGTTGATGCGACACAGAAGCTGAAGACATTGGCTTCTACAGGTGATTTCAAAGGCGAATTGGGTGATTTGACTATCCAAGTGAAAGTAAATAAGGAAGAAGGGACTATTACCATATCCGATCGTGGGCTGGGGCTTACTGCTGAAGAAATAGACAAGTACATCAATCAGATAGCTTTCTCAGGAGCTAATGATTTCCTTGAGAAGTATAAGAATGACGCCAACGCCATTATCGGACATTTCGGCTTGGGATTCTATTCCGCTTTCATGGTGGCAAAGAAAGTCGAAATCGTAACCCGTTCTTATAGAGAAGACGCAAAAGCCGTTAAATGGACTTGCGACGGAAGCCCTGAGTTTACATTGGAAGACGCAGAGCGTGACGGCCGTGGCACCGACATTATCTTGCACATCGATGATGATTGCAAAGAGTTTCTGGAAGAGTCCCGCATTCAGGGGTTGCTTTCGAAATATTGCCGTTTCTTGCCCGTTCCAGTCGCTTTCGGAAAGAAGAAAGAGTGGAAAGACGGCAAGCAAGTCGATACGGATGAGTACAATATCGTCAATGACACCTGCCCTATCTGGACCAAGAAGCCAAGCGAATTGAAAGACGAAGATTACAAGAAGTTCTATCGTGACTTGTATCCGATGTCGGACGAACCGTTGTTTTGGATTCACCTGAATGTAGACTATCCGTTCAACCTGACGGGTGTGCTTTATTTCCCGAAAATCAAGAGCAACATCGAACTGCAACGGAACAAGATCCAGTTGTATTGCAACCAGGTATATGTGACCGATTCAGTAGAAGGCATCGTGCCCGACTTCCTGACGTTGTTGCATGGGGTTATCGACTCTCCGGATATTCCGCTGAACGTATCCCGTTCGTATTTGCAGAGTGATTCGAACGTGAAGAAAATCTCTACCTATATCACCAAGAAAGTGGCAGACCGCCTGCAATCTATCTTCAAGAACGACCGCAAAGAGTTTGAAGAGAAATGGGATGACCTGAAAATCTTCATCAATTACGGCATGCTGACACAAGAAGACTTCTATGATAAAGCCAATAAGTTTGCCCTTTTAAAAGACACGGAAGGCAAATATTATACTTTCGAAGAATATCAGACCTTGATAAAAGACAACCAGACCGATAAGGACGGCAATCTGATTTATCTGTACGCCAACAATACCGATGAACAATATACATACATCGATGCAGCCAAGAACAAGGGGTACAACGTGCTGCTGCTGGACGGACAACTGGATGTGCCTATGGTGAACATGTTGGAACAGAAGTTCGAGAAGAGCCGTTTCACGCGTGTGGATGCCGATGTAATCGACCGTTTGATTACAAAAGACGAACAGAAAGGCGAAGAGCTTCCCGAAAGCAAACGAGAGGTATTGACCGCGGTATTCAATGGGCAGATGCCTAAGCTGCAAAAGACCGAATTCCATGTAGAGGCACAGCCGATGGGCGAAACAGGCGCTCCGATTGTCATTACGCAATCCGAATACATGCGCCGTATGAAGGAAATGGCGAATATCCAGCCGGGCATGAGTTTCTATGGCGAAATGCCGGATATGTTCAACCTGGTATTGAATAGCGACCATAAGCTTATCAAGCAAGTGTTGGACGATGCAGAATCGGCTTGTTCAGAGAAACTGGTTCCGGTAGAAGGAGAAATCGCTACCCTGAAAATGCGTGAAAGCGAATTGCACAAGGCGCACGAAGGCAAGAAGGACGAAGAAATCCCGACCGCTGAAAAAGATGAGCTGAAGGACATAGACAAAAAGCTGGACGAAAAGAAACAGGAAAAGACGGATATCATCAATTCGTATGCAACCGGTAATAAGATTGTTCATCAACTTATCGACCTGGCACTGTTGCAAAACGGCATGTTGAAAGGTGAAGCATTGACCAACTTTGTAAAACGAAGCATTGAATTGATTTAATATTTAATAGCTATTCAGATAAGAGTCACGAAAGGACATCAGGAAACAAAGTCTTCTCATTCTTTGTCTTCTTGATGTCCTTTTTTACGCTTATATTATAAAAAAAGGCTGATTTCTTCTGTAGGAATCTTTTTTTGTTTATCTTTGGATATCTCTAATCAATGATAACAAATACATGAACAAAATCGTTTCCATCCTTTTATGCCTGTGCGTCTTTTTCGCATTGCCGCTAAAGGCTCAGAAAGTGGGGCTTGTGCTGAGCGGCGGAGGCGCGAAAGGAATTACCCATATCGGCATCATACGGGCATTGGAGGAAAATAATATTCCGATTGATTATGTAGCAGGAACTTCCATGGGAGCTATTGTAGGCGCGCTTTACGCCATGGGATATTCGCCGGATGATATGGAAAGATTAATAAAGTCGGACGACTTTAAACGTTGGTATACAGGGAATATCGAAGAACAATACATATATTATTTCAAAAAGAATCCGCCTACTCCCGAATTTGTGAATGTCAGGGTATCTCTGAAGAATCCATTGCAAAAGGTAAAAGCTCAGTTTTTACCTTCGAGTGTAGTCGACCCGCTACAAATGAACTTTGCTTTCTTACAACTGTTCGGGCAGGCTACAGCTTCTTGCCATAACGATTTTGACCGTTTGTTCATCCCGTTCCGCTGTGTGGCGTCAGATGTATACAACAAGCGTCCGATTATTTTCCGCAAAGGTGATTTAGGTGATGCCGTCCGTGCATCGATGAGTTTTCCCGCCATGTTCAAACCGATTGAAATCGATTCCGTATTGGTTTATGACGGAGGCATTTACAATAATTTCCCTACCAATGTAATGATGCAAGACTTTCATCCGGATATTATGATAGGAAGTGCCGTCAGCTCCAACCCCGGTAAGCCCAAAGATGACGACATCATGGGGCAACTGGAAAATATGATTATGCAAAAAACCGATTATTCCATGCCTGATTCATTGGGGATTCTGATGACATTCAAATATACAGACGTAAATCTGATGGATTTCAACCGGTATGATGAGCTGCATGACATCGGTTATAACCGCACCATCCAATTGATGGATACGATAAAGATGCGTATTTCAAGGCGTGTCAATTACAGGCAATTGGAAAAGGAGCGCATTGCTTATAAAAGCCGGATGCCTGAATTCAGATTCCGCAAAATAGAAATCGAAGGAGCGAATGAACAACAGAAACGTTATATCCGAAAAGAATTTCATTCATCGGAAGACGAAATATTTAGTTTTGAAGATTTCCGAAGCGGGTATTTCCGTTTGATGTCAGACAATATGATATCCGAAATCATTCCGCATGCCGTATATAACGCGTCTGACCATACTTTTGACCTGCATCTGAAAGTAAAGCTGGAAGATGATCTTTCGTTACGTGTCGGAGGAAATGTCAGTTCGAATGGAGCAAACCAGATTTATATTGGAGCAACCTATCAGAACTTGAACAATTATTCCAAAGAAGTGTCATTAGACGGACAATTAGGGCAAATATACAATAATCTGCAACTTTCCGGACGGATTGATTTGCCTACCCACATACCGACTTCTATCAGATTAATAGGTTCGCTATCTTCATTCGACTATTATAAACAGGAAAAGCTATTTACGAAAGGCAATTCACCGGTATTCAGCAAAAAGAAAGAAAAATTTGTTAAGGTATTGCTTTCGCTTCCTTTCCTCAATCGGCAAAAAGCCGAATTCAGCATAGGTGTCGGGGATTTGCAAGATGAATATTTCCAGAAAAACGTTATCGATTTTAATAACGACCAGAGCGATTGCAGTCATTATACAATTTTCGGTGGCTCTGTCGCATTGGAAGGAAACACCTTGGATAGCCGGCAATATGCGACCGCAGGACGAAAAGAGCGTTTAGTCGCAAATATTTATACAGGACAAGAACGCTTCGAAGCAGGTTCAAGCGTCGATCCGTATGACGGTGAGTATAAATACCAGCAGTCGTGGCTGCAATTATCATACGAAATGGAGCGCTATTTTCCATTATCCTCGAAATTTGTTTTAGGAAATTACATTCGCGCCTATTATTCTTCACGAAATTTCAGCCACAATTATACCGCGACAATGATGCAGGCGGGGGAATTTTCGCCTACGGCACATAGTAAGATTTCATACAATGAAGCTTTTCGTGCCAATCAATTCATCGGTGCAGGCTTGATGCCCATTTATCAGTTTACGCCGGTTTTTCATGCACGCCTGGAATTGTATGGTTTTGCCCCTATCTTCCCTATTCTGCGTGATGATAAATCCCAAGCACATTATGGGAAATTATTCAGCAGAATAGAATATCTGGGAGAATTGTCATTGGTCGTCAAGCTTCCATTCGGAGCGATCGGTGCATACGTAAATCATTATAGTTCACCGAAAAATAATTGGAATTTCGGATTGACATTGGGTTGGCAAATATTTAATTCACGGTTTATTGAATAAAAAAGAGAAAAAAAGTCCGTCAAAAATTTGCATATTACCCAAGAAGTACCTACCTTTGCACCCGTCAAACGAAAAGAGAAGGCCGCGTAGCTCAACTGAATAGAGTAGCTGACTACGGATCAGCCGGTTACAGG
>ERZ779889.705-NODE-705-length-40236-cov-9.428611_pt1 | contig 40236 bp, 37 predicted proteins | sample MGYA00511030_ERZ779889 | MGnify/ENA primary metagenome ERZ779889 (study PRJEB29588, sample SAMEA2160616) | human gut metagenome | biome: human gut; feature: human-associated habitat; material: faeces | place: Denmark | collected 2008/2010 ... | reverse complement strand
ACTATGGCGAGTGCGTCGGACGGCACCGTGCGGAGCAGGCAGCGCACCTCCTCCGGGGCCTGGAGACCTTCCGCCTCTTTCCCGCCTCCGCAGGATGTGAGAACCGCGAAGGCGAGTGCCAGGAATATGATGCACCTGAACCGCATATTCATACAAAGATATGAAGAAGCGGAGAGCGGAGCAAATTTATTTGCCTCTCCCGGGGGCCGCCGCGTCCCGGGCCATGAGGAAGTTGCGTTAATTTTTCAAATTATGCGAGAAATCTTTATCTTTGCCGGATTCATTATATATAGTATGCAGGAAATCAGAAATATCGCCATCATCGCCCATGTGGACCACGGCAAGACCACGCTCGTGGACAGGATGATCTATCAGGCAAACCTCGTGCGCCAGCCCGAGAACCTGAACCAGCTCATCCTCGACAACAACGACCTCGAAAGGGAAAGAGGCATCACCATTCTCGCAAAGAACGTTTCCGTAACCTATAAAGGTGTAAAAATCAACATTATAGACACTCCGGGCCACAGCGACTTCGGAGGCGAGGTGGAGAGGGTGCTGAACATGGCCGACGGCGTGCTGCTTCTGGTGGACGCCTTCGAAGGCTGCATGCCGCAGACCCGCTTCGTGCTCCAGAAGGCCCTGCAGCTCGGCAAGAAGCCCATCGTGGTGATCAACAAGGTCGACAAGCCCAACTGCCGCCCCGACGAGGTCCAGGAAGAGGTGTTCGACCTGATGTGCAACCTCGACGCCAGCGACGACCAGCTCGACTTCACGACCGTGTACGGCTCCGCCAAGCAGGGATGGATGTCGCTCGACTGGAAGAAGCCCACAGGCGACATCACACCGCTGCTAGACACCATACTTGAGGTGATTCCCGCTCCCCAGGTCGTTGAGGGCACTCCGCAGATGCTCATCTCCTCTCTGGAATATTCGCCCTACGTCGGGCGCATCGCCGTTGGCAAGATAACCCGCGGCGCGCTCAGGACCGGCCAGCAGGTCAGCCTCTGCAAGCGCTACGACATCGTCCAGAAGCAGAAGATCAAGCAGCTGATGGTGTTCGAGGGTCTCGGCAAGGCCAACGTCGACGAGGTGAGCTGCGGCGACATCTGCGCCGTGGTGGGCCTGGACGGCTTCGAGATAGGCGACACCATCGCCGATTTCGAGAATCCGGAGCCTCTGCCTCCCATCGCCGTGGACGAACCCACGATGAGCATGCTCTTCATGATCAACAATTCGCCCTTCTTCGGCAAGGACGGCAAATACGTGACCTCCAGGCATATCAAGGAGCGTCTCGACAAGGAACTCGAGAAAAATCTCGCCCTGCGCGTGAAGCCGGGCATGACCGCCGACTCCTTCGTGGTCTACGGACGCGGTGTGCTCCACCTCTCGGTGCTCATCGAGACCATGCGCCGCGAGGGCTTCGAACTTCAGGTCGGCCAGCCCAAGGTGCTCGACAAGACCATAGGCGGCCAGCGCTGCGAGCCTATCGAGGACCTCTCGATCGAGGTGCCCGAGCAGTTCGTGGGTTCGGCCATCGAGATCGCCACCCGCCGCAAGGCCGCGCTGCTCAGGATGGAACCCCGCGGCGACCGCACCCTGCTGGAGTTCGAGATCCCCACGCGCGGACTCATGGGACTGCGCTCCAACCTGCTGACCGCGACCCAGGGAGAGGCCGTGGTTGCCCACCGCTTCAAGGACTACCAGCCCTACAAGGGCGACATCGAGCGCCGCACCAACGGGTCGCTGGTGTCAATCGAGACAGGAACGGCCATCGCCTATTCCATCAACAAGCTGCTCGACCGCGGCCGCTTCTTCGTGGAGCCCGGCGAGGAGATCTATGCCGGACAGGTGGTGGGCGAGCATACCCGCGAGCGCGACCTCAACATCAACATCTGCAAGACCAAGAAGCTGACCAACGTGCGCGCGGCGGGCTCCGACGAGAAGATCGTGCTGCCCCCGGCAATCAAGTTCTCGCTCGAGGAGGCCCTGGAGTACATCCAGGAGGACGAGCTCGTGGAAGTTACGCCCCACTACATGCGCATACGCAAGATTCTGCTCGATCCTCTCGCAAGAAAAAGAAATAGCGACAGCGAGGATTGACAACGAAAGAAATTTTTTGTAACTTTGCAACCCTTTATGGTTAGACTGATTGATTTGAAGCCCGGAACAAGCCGGCACGAATGGCATCTGGGCGGAGAGTTCTTTGAAGCTTTCGGCAATTCCGAGATACTCGGAGCCGACATCGAAGTGAGCGCGAAGGTCAACTCCCATGGCGCCACGGTAGATGTCGCCTGCGAGATCCGGGGCGAGGTCACGGTAGCCTGCGACCGCTGCCTGGAAGATCTCAAGCTGCCGGTGGAGACCTCCTTCGAGGAGAGCTATGCGCCCGAGGGCGTCGAGCTTGACCTCAGCCAGGATGTCTACGACTTCATCTGCACCTCGCTTCCCTTGAAGCGCGTGCACCCGGAAGGGGAATGCAATCAGGAGACCGTAGGGTATTTGAGCGAATAATAATATTAAAAAGATAAAGAAATGGCACATCCGAAACACAAACTTTCAAAGCAGCGCAGGGACAAGCGTCGTACTCACGATTTCGCTCCCGTCCCCACTCTTGCGACCTGCCCCAACTGCGGAGCCACAGTGATATATCACCGTGTATGCCCTGAGTGCGGCTACTACAGAGGACGTCAGATAGTCGTCAAGAACGCTGAATAAGCTATCTGCCTTCGGGCGGTACGGTCCCTTAGTTCAACGGATAGAACGAAGGTTTCCTAAACCTTAAATACAGGTTCGATTCCTGTAGGGACTACCAACAAGAAGGCCTGGATTGCAAATCCGGGCCTTCTTTGTTTCTTGTATGCCAGGATTTGCAATCCGGGCATACGTCTCTATCGCTGGAGCAGGGCGAGGAATTCGTTGAATTCTTCGTAGTTGACATCCTTCGTTGCGTCCTGGATACAGAATATGTCAATCAGCCACCAGACGCCCAGACCGCCGAAGGTCAGGAGCTTGCCTACTCCGGCGCCTATCTTCCCGATATAGAAGCGGTCGACTCCCAGAGTGCCGACGAAGATGGACAGAATCAGGGAGACGGTGGGATCCTTATAGTCTACAAGCACGAGATTCTGATAGTTTTCCTCGTCGAGACCCGAGAGCGTCTCGCTGATCGACATCAGCTGCTGGTTGGTGAAGAACTTCTTGTTCATCGCCATCCATTGGTTGACCCTTGTCTCGGAGATCGCCGCGCCAGTCGTGTTCAGGTAAGCGACATAGTCGTTGACATGCGTGAGGACATCATTGTAGAGTTCTTCGTCGACGGGGTTCACAATGGCCTTCGTGCTCATGATTCCGGACGTTTCCGGGGTTTCAAGTCGGAATTCTCCGGTTCTTGTCGATGCGCCGGCCAGAGAGACTGCAGCCAGGAGAGCTGCGAATGCAAAAATGACTTTTTTCATATAAAATAGGTTTTTGATTGAATGGCTGTGTGAAAATAACAAATTTTCTGCGTATATTGCGCGCAGTGGTGCGATTTTCGCAAGAAAATTGAGCGCAAAATTGATTTATGATGAACAGATTTTTCCTTACGGCAGCAGTACTTATGACTTCGGCTTTCTTCGGGCTGAACTCCGCAAACGCAGAAAACAGGTATGATTCTATTCCCGAAGGGATAGAGACCGTCATTTCTGATTCGGAGCTCGGTTCTCTCGAAGCCATCAGCGCAGTCAATGCCAGGATGGAGGCCGCCGATCCTGCGGTCAGAGCCGAGGATCTCGCCGGACTCGGAATCATGGTTTCTGACTCCGCCCTCGATGAGGGTGCGCTCCAGTCGTGGTTCGACGCCAGTTTCGGCGAAGGCCGCGAGCTTCCCGCCGCGGAGACTCTGATCTCCGACAGCGCGATCGACGCCGAGGCGGCGATTCAGGCGGTGATGAAGGCTATTGAGCGATAAACTTGTAGATGATATATCCGATCTCCTTGGGAGCGGCCCCGGACTTCGCAGAGAATCTCGAAGCTTTGGCCGCTCTCATTGCGTATGAACGCAGGCAGGAGTCGTCGGACGAGACGCTTTCGTCGATTTCGGCGTCGATCACGTTACCTGCCGGATTCACTGTGACGGTGACCTTGACCTCGCCTCCGCCCATGCAGCGGTAGGCCGGGATGCTGAGATGGGAAGCCTTGCGCCCCGCAAGATTGTAGGAGACCACGGAGGGACCCTGGTAGGCGGGCGCCTCCGTCTTTTTTTCGTCATTTTCCTTCGGGGTCACGGGGGCGGGTACGGCGTAGTCCTCATCCTGAACCTGACTGCCTTGCAGCAGTTCCTGACGCAGCCTTTCGGCGTCGGCGTAGAGCTGTTCGGCATCGGTGCCCCTGTCGTCGCGGAGCGCCCCCTCGTCGACGGCCAGGTTGCGGATGTCGGAGGAGGCTATGTTCTGCTGGGTCGCGACGTCGCCTCCCAGTTCTTCCTGTAGCTTGCGGCTGATTGCCTCCTTGAATTCAGCCTCCTGCTGCAGGCGCTCCAGTTCGTCCTGCATCCTTTCCAGTTCGTCCTGACGGGTGAAGTCCAGCACGAAACTGCTTTCGCGGCCGAGCGAGTAGCCAAGACCGGACACGAGCAGGACGATCAGCACCGCAAGGTGTACGATTACGGTGAGATATATTCCTGCTCTGTCTTCTCTTGGTAGTCTCTTCACTTCTGGAGCTGCTTCTTCTCGCGGAGCGACTTCTCGATGGTGTTGATGATCACGTTGATGGCGACCTTGTTGTGGCCGCCCTGGGGGATGATGATGTCGGCGTAGCGCTTGCTGGGCTCGATGAACTGGAGGTACATGGGCTTGACGGTCCTGGAGTACCTTTCGATCACCCATCTCACGTCCTTGCCTCTCTCGCAGATGTCGCGCAGCATGACCCTCATCAGGCGGTCGTCATCGTCGGCGTCGACGAAGATCTTCACGTCCATCTGCTCGCGGAGCTGGGGGCAGGTGAAGATCAGGATGCCTTCGATGATTATCACGTCGGCGGGGTCGACTCTGACGGTCTCTGTCTTGGAGCGGCTGCAGGAGATGTAGGAATACACGGGCTGCTCGACGCTCCTGCCCTGCTTGAGTTCCTCGAGCTGTGCGCACAGGAGCTCCCAGTCGATGGCGTCGGGGTGGTCGAAGTTGTGAGCCCTCTTCTCCTCGTCGGTGAGGTCGCTGGAGTCCTTGTAGTAGGAGTCCTGGGGTATGACCACCACCTTCTCGGTCTTGAGCTTCTCGGTTATGGCCTTGACCACGGTGGTCTTGCCTGAGCCGGAACCGCCGGCGATGCCTATTACCAACATAGTCTAATATTCTGCGTTCTTGGGGGTTCTCGGGAAGGGAATGACGTCGCGGATGTTGGCCATTCCGGTGATGAAGAGCAGCAGGCGCTCGAAACCGAGGCCGAAGCCGCTGTGGGGGCAGCTGCCGAAGCGTCTTGTGTCGATGTACCATTCGAGGGTGCGGCGGCTCATCTTGAGTTCGGTGATCCTGTCCTCGAGCTTCTTGAGGTCGGCCTCCCTCTCGGAGCCTCCGATGATTTCGCCTATCTTCGGGAAGAGTACGTCCATGGCCCTTACGGTCTTGCCGTCCTCGTTCTGCTTCATGTAGAACGCCTTGATGTCCTTGGGATAGCCGGTCAGAATCACAGGCTTGCCGAAATGCTTCTCGACGAGGTAGCGCTCGTGCTCGCTCTGCAGGTCAGCGCCCCAGAACACGGGATATTCGAACTGGACGCCGTCCCTGGCCGCCTCTTCGAGTATCTTTATGCCCTCGGTGTATTCGAGACGCACGAAGTCGGTGTTCACGACGCCCTCGAGGCGCTGGACCAGCTCGTTGTCGTAGCGGTCGTTGAGGAACTGTATGTCGTCACGGCAGTTTTCGAGAGCGTAGCGCACGAGATGCTTGATGAAGTCCTCGGCGAGGTCCATGTTGTCGTTGATGTCGTAGAAGGCCATCTCCGGCTCTATCATCCAGAACTCTGCCAAGTGGCGGGGAGTGTTGGAGTTCTCGGCGCGGAAGGTGGGGCCGAAGGTGTAGATCTCACCGAGAGAGGTGGCTCCCAGTTCTCCTTCGAGCTGGCCGCTCACCGTAAGGCTGGTCTGCTTGCCGAAGAAGTCCTTGGAGTAGTCGACCTCGCCCTTCTTGTTGCGGGGCACGTCGTTGAGGTCGAGGGTCGTCACCTGGAACATCTGTCCGGCACCTTCCGCGTCGGCGGCGGTGATCAGCGGAGTGTGGAGGTAGACGAAGCCCCTGGAGTGGAAATACTCGTGTATCGCGAAAGCCATCTGGCTGCGCAGCCTGAAGATCGCGCCGAAGGTGTTGGTGCGCGGACGCATGTGGGCGACTGTCCTCAGGTATTCGAAAGATGTGTCCTTCTTCTGCAGGGGGTAGCGGACGGGGTCGCATTCGCCGTAGACGGTGATCTCGCTGGCGCGTATCTCCACGCTCTGCCCGCTTCCCACGGACTCCACGAGCTCGCCCCTGACTCCTATGCAGGCGCCGGTGCTGATCCGCGGAAGTTCTGCGGCGGCCTCGGAATTCTTGTCCACCACTATCTGGATGTTCTTTATCGTGGAACCGTCGTTGAGGGCGATGAAGGCGATCTCCTTGTTTCCGCGCTTTGTCCTGACCCAGCCCTTGGCCAGCACCTCATGTCCTGCCTCGCTGCTGAGCAGGTCCTTTACTTTCGTTCGAAGTATTTCCATTTTTGATTTATTGGTTTAAAAAGAGGGTGACCAAATATTGACCACCCTCATTTCAGTTATTCTTTCCGGACGAAGCGCTCAGGCAAGCCTCAGCAGCTTCTGTCGCAGTCGAGCTTCAACTAGTTGCTGCCCGACGGTTTTCTTGCCGAATACATGATGTTCAGCGCTGAGCAGCGTCTGAGCTCCTGCTTCACATCGGTGATGATACCCATTCTGACATTCTGGTCAGCCCTGATGCTCACGGTCATGAACTGGCGGTCTCCCTCGCTCCTTGACTCACGCTCTGCAGCGATGAAGTCGCCGATGTCCTGAGGGGTTCTGAAGGCGTCGTTCAGCTGGATACGGGGCTCGTTACCATACTGCGCCTGCAGTGAACGGATAGGGGGACCGATGTTTATGTATGAGTTGAGGTCCTTTCTTACGAGCTTTGTAACTTCTGACGCTTCAGGCATGTTGACCTGAACCATGTTCTCGGTCTCACGGAGCTGAGTGGTCACCATGAAGAAGAACAGGAGCATGAACACGATATCGGACATTGAGGCGGTTGAGATGCCAGGTGCATCCTCTCTTCCTCTTTTGCTGAATTTTGACATAGTACTTTCCTCCTATTTTATCTTCTGTTACCAACATCTACAGGTTCTGCCTCGGAAATGTTCTGAGGAATGGCATCCTTCACGATTTCCTGGGTGTCTTCATCGAGTGCGGTGAAAACCTTGCCATAACGGGCGAGAGAGAACTCGTCGCGAAGTTCGTTGATGGCCTTTACAAGTTCGTTCTGCACTGCGATGTAGGCCTGATAGCTGGTACCACGGTCATTCTGAAGGGAGATCACTCCCTGTGAGACGGCGTATTCTCCCAGGCCCTCGATCTGGGTCATCTTCCTTTCGGGAAGCTCGGGATCGTTGGTGGGGTTGGTGAGGAATACCTTAATCCTGTCCTTGAGCTGGCTGATGTCCATAGGCTCTGATCCGGCAAAAAGTCTATCCGAAGAATTGATTCGCACAACGATGATGTTGCGGCGATTTACCTTCTGGTCCGTAAGCTGCTGGTTGTCAGCAGGCATAGGAGGCAGACGACGTGACAATCCGGACTGTGATCCCATTGATGAACTCATCAGGAAGTAGCACAGAAGCAGGAATGCGATGTCTGCTGTAGAAGTCGAGTTGATTCCCGGTGTTTTTTTGCTGGACATAGTCTATTTCCTGTTTGAGATGGACAAACGTATCTCTCCCACTACGATCGCCGCTACGGTGAGGGCAGCAAGGAGGTAGATGAGGTTAAGAACGGTATCTGTAAGTTTGAGCGTGGACGCGGTGTCCTCCCTTCCGGGGATGGGCTCGCCGGATGCGATGAAGTACGCAACCAGGCAGACAACGGCCAGAGCCACAACTCCGAGGGCTACTCCGAGGAGACCTTTCGGGTTGTCCTTGGCCATCAGGATGCCGCCGACGATCACCCATGAAACCAGGGCGATGCCGATCAGCACGTATGCCCAGTAGAGCATCACGTCAATCGGCTGTCCGTCGTTGCTCGTGAAGCCGACAGCTGCGGCCCATACAGCAAGCGCGGCGCTGATGACGATCAGCAGTACCATGCACCATTTGAATATCTTGTTAAGTTTCATAATTGTTCGATATAATCGCTAAATGCTTTTACTTCTTCTCTGAGTATTTGGTGAGTACATCAACGAGGGTGATTGAAGAATCCTCCATATCAATGGTGATTGAGTCAATCTTTGAGATGATGTAGTTGTAGAACACCTGAAGAATCATAGCGACGATCAAACCACCCACGGTAGTGATCAGGGCGACCTTCATACCTCCGGCCACAACGTTAGGTGAGATGTCACCTGCAGCCTGGATGGCGTCGAACGCCTGGATCATTCCGACAACGGTTCCGAGGAATCCGAGTGAAGGAGCAAGGGCGATGAACAGTGAAATCCAAGAAAGTCCGTTCTCCATCTCGCTCATCTGAACTGAGCCGTAGGAAACGACGGTCTTCTCGACAACGTCAACTCCCTGGTCGTAGCGGAGGAGTCCCTGATAGAAGATGCTGGCAACGGGTCCGCGGGTGTCGCGGCAAACCTTCTTTGCCTCCTCGATGCCGCCCTTTGCGAGGGCTGCCTCAACCTGAGCGACGAGCTTCTTGGTGTTGGTCTTTGAGAATGTGAGGAAGAGGATGCGCTCGATGCAGAGTGCGAGACCGAGGATCAAGCAGAGGGCGATCATGGTCATGAATCCAGGACCACCGTCGATGAACTGGGTCTTCAGAGCCTGGTGAAGGGGAACTTCAGGGGCTGCTGCGGTGAGGTCAGCAAGGCTGGTAGCTTCGCTGGCGGCGGGAGCAGTTGTCTCAGTTGCTGCGGGAGCCTCGTCCTGAGCAGAAGCAACGTTGGCAGAGAAAGCCATTACTCCGGCAACTGCCAAAAACACAAGAAACTTTTTCATAATGATTTTTAATAATGTATTATTAGTTGTAATATTATTTGTCTTTAAATCCGGTGCAATTTAGCAATAATATTTCATTTGTCAATATTTATTTTGAGATTTCGCCTTTCAGATTCCTCCCGAGCAGCTGTTTCACCCGTTCGTTGTCGGCGTAATTTCCCATCAGGTAGAACAGTTTCCCGAGCGCGCTTTCGGTCGTGATGTCGTGGCCGGAGACCACGCCCGCCTCCTTGAGGCTGCGGCCCGTGGCGTAGAGGTCCATGTCCACGTCGCCGCTCAGGCACTGGGTCACGTTGAGCAGTATCTTGCCCCTGGTGACGGCCTCCCTGACTATCTCCAGGAACCAGGGCTTCGAAATGGCGTTGCCGGAGCCGTAGGTCTCGAGTATCACCGCGCGCGTCCCCGGGCCCAGCAGTATGTCCCTCACGGCCTGCTCGGTGATGCCCGGGTGGATCTTGAGTATCGAGACCCTCGTGTCGAGGACGTCGTGGATGCCCAGGCTGCGGCTGTGCGAGGCGGGGTAGTGGATGAAGCCGTTGTTGTATTTGATGCTGATGCCGGCAGTGGCGAGCGGCGGATAGTTCGGCGAGCTGAAGGCGTCGAAGCCGGTGGCGTTGACCTTGGTGCTGCGGTTGCCCCTGAACAGCTGGGAGTTGAAGCAGATGCACACTTCCGGCACCACCGCCGCGCCGTAGGAGTCCTTGGCCGCGGCGATCTCCACCGCCGATATCAGGTTCTCCTTGCCGTCGGTGCGGGGTCTGCCCACAGGGAGCTGGCTGCCGGTGAAGATCACCGGCTTGCAGAGGTTGTCGAGCATGAAGCTCAGGGCCGAGGCGCTGTAGGCCATGGTGTCGGTGCCGTGGAGTATCACGAAGCCGTCGTATTGTTCGTAGCGTTCGCGGATCAGCCCGGCAAGCGACTGCCAGAGAGCGGGCTCCACGTCGGATGAGTCGATCAGAGGCGAGAAGGTGTAGGAGTCGATGGTGAGCCCGAACTTGCGGAGTTCGGGCACCTCTTCCAGAAGACTGTTGAAGTTGAAGGGCTTGAGGGTCCCGTCCGCCGGGTCCTCCTTCATTCCTATGGTGCCGCCCGTGTAGATCAGCAGCACCGACGAGGTCTTCGCCGACTTGTCCCTGAAGAAATTGAGGTTCATATGGCAAATAGTTTACGTGCGTTTGCGGTGGTGGCTTCGGCCACCTCTTCCAGCTCCCTTCCCGTGCGGCGTGCGACTTCCGCGGCGATCAGCGGGATGTAGGCGCTCTCGTTCCTCTCCCCGCGGTGCGGCACGGGCGTGAGGTAGGGGGCGTCGGTCTCCAGCAGGATGCGGTCGAGCGGGAACTTGCGGAGTTCTTCGGCTATCGAGGCCTTCCTGAAGGTGACCACCCCTCCCACGCCTATGTACCAGTCGCCGCAGCGGCTGAGCCTGCTGAAGGTCTCCCAGCTGCCGCTGAAGGCGTGCAGGTTGCCCCTGAGGTGCAGGTGGCGGCAGTCCTCGATGATCTCGAGGAAGTCGCCGGCGGCTTCGCGCAGGTGGACGTTCACGGGGAGGTTCCATACCGCGGCGAGCTCCAGCTGTACGCGCAGCGCCTCCTTCTGCTCGGCGGCGAACTCCCTGCCGTAGTGGTAGTCGAGCCCTATCTCTCCGACTGCGACGGCGTCGGGGGTGTATGCGGCTTCGAGCGCGTCGATCTCGTCGCGCCAGTTCTCGCGGACCGAGCCGGGATACAGGCCTATCATGTGGCGCAGGGTGCCGGGGTGCCGCGCGGTGAGCTCCAGCATACGGCCCCGCTCGCCCGAATCGACGTCGGCCTGGAGCATGGTGCTGACCCCTGCGGCCACGGCGCGTCCTATCACTTCGTCCTCGCAGCCGGCGAAGGCTTCGTCGTAGGTGTGGGTATGGGTGTCGATGAACTCCATATTCTACAAATTTAATCTATTCGCCGATAAATGGTAGCGCCGGCGGCCCAAATTCTACATAAAACTGCTGCTGACGCTGCATCTGAGGAACATGTCGCTCACGATGAAGCCGGAATTCTCGAGCAGACCGGCCAGCCGCGCGACTTCCGGGTAGGCGAGTCCGCTGAGGCCGCAGAGCTCGTCGTAGCTGACCCCGCGGCCGCGGCGCACCAGCCGGAATATCTTCAGCAGGTTTTCGATGTCGCCGGCGCCCTGTCCGCCGGAGAAGCGGCGGCGTATCTCTTCTTCGGGGTCCGGTTTCCCGCAGACTATGCTGCCGAGTCCGAGGCTGGAGAGCAGCATCCCGGTGGAGATCACGGGTTCGGCGATCTTCTCGGCCAGCAGCAGGTTGCAACCGGCCGAGCGCGCGTCGTCGGCGCGGCCGGGAAGCACGAACACGCTCCGCCCGTAGCCGGAGGCCAGCCGCGCGGTCATCATGCCGCCGCCCTTCACCTTCGACTCTATGAGTATGGTGGCGTCGGCGAGCCCCGCGATGATGCGGTTGCGCCGCAGGAAGACGTGCGGCATCGGGAAGGTTCCGGGAGGGTAGTCGGTGATAAGGGCGCTGCCCGGGGAGGAGATCATCTTCCCGGCGACAACGGCGTGCCTGTGCGGGTAGATGTCGTCGATGCCCACGGGGCTCACGCCTATGGTGGGCAGCGAGTGCCCGAGCGCGGCCATGTGGGCGGTCACGTCCACTCCGATCGCGAGTCCGCTGACTATCAGCGGAGGCTTGTCCGCCTTCGCCAGGGCGGCTACGATGCGCGTACACCAGTCCTTGCCGTAGAGGCTCATGTCGCGCGTGCCTACTATCGCCACCGCCGGCCTTCGGTTGAAGACCTCGGAGGGCGGGGAGCTGCTGCGCATGTAGAGCAGTACGGGAGCGTCGGGGCATTCCCTGAGCAGGCGCGGGTAGGCGTCGTCGGTGATGCAGAGGAAGCGGCAGCCGGTGCCGCGCAGGCTCTCGTAGGTGCGGGCGGCTTCGTCGAGGCAGCGCGGACCTATCTTGCCGGCGTACCTGCCGCCTGGGCGGAAGATGCTGTCGATTTCAGAGCGGGGGAGTCCGAACAGGGCGTGGGTGCTGCCGAGTTCGGCCGTGATACGGGTTGCGATCTGCGGCTCCTGGCCGAAGATGTCGCCGAGCGCGATGGCGCCGATGATGTCGAGACTGTCTTTGTCCATTTTCCATAGTTCAAGTCAGGACAAAGATAGTCTTTTTCGCGGAAATTCTCCGGCTATATGATCAGCAGAGCGTCGCCGTAGGGTCCGAAGCGGTAGTCGCCTTTCAGTGCCTCCTCGTAGGCCTTCATCACGTTCTCGTAGCCTCCGAAAGCCGCCACGGTCATCAGCATGGTGGACTGCGGCAGGTGGAAGTTGGAGACTATCGCGTCGGGTATCGAGAATTCGTAGGGAGGGAAGATGAACTTGTTGGTCCAGGAGTCGTTCGGCCTGACCTCGTTCTCGGTAGTCACGTAGGTCTCCAGGGCGCGTATCACCGTGATGCCCACGGCGCACAGCTTGTGTCCGGCGCGCTTGGTCGCGTTGATCTCGTCGGCGGCCTGTTCGCTGATGATGAAGCGCTCTCCGTCCATCTTGTGCTTGGAGAGGTCCTCCACGTCGACCTTGCGGAAATGGCCGATGCCCATGTGGACGGTGATGAAGGTCTTCTCGATATCCTTGAGAATCATCCTGTTCAGGAGTTCGCGGCTGAAATGGAGGTTGGCCGCGGGGGCTGAAACCGCGCCTTCGTTCCTGGCGAAGATGGTCTGGAACTCCTCGGCGTCCCTCTCGTCGGGGTCGGTCTTGACCCATTCGGGCACGGGGGTCTTTCCGAGGCTGAACAGGGCCTCCTTGAACTGGTCGTAGGGGCCGTCATAGAGGAAGCGCAGGGTCCTTCCGCGCGAGGTGGTGTTGTCGATGACCTCGGCCACCATGCTGTCGTCGTCGCCGAAATAGAGCTTGTTGCCTATGCGTATCTTGCGGGCGGGGTCCACGATCACGTCCCAGAGGCGCTGCTCCCTGTTGAGCTCCCTGAGCAGGAAGACCATGATGTCGGCGCCTGTCTTCTCCTTCTTGCCCAGGAGCTTGGCGGGGAAGACCTTGGTGTCGTTGAGCACGAAGCGGTCGCCCTTGCCGAAATAGTCTATGATGTCCTTGAATCTGCGGTGTTCGATTTCTCCGCTGTCCTTGTGAAGGACCATCAGCCTGCATTCGTCTCTCCACTGTATTCTGCCGTCCACTTCCGGCTGAAGTTCCGTAGCAATCTTCTCCTTGGGCAGGTTGAAGTTGAATTGTGAAAGTTTCATGTTGGTTTCAGTATCGCAATACTTTACTTATACGGCTGCCGGAAATAAAAAGTTTCACGGGCCGGCGCGGGTTTTCAGACTTTCGCCTCGCGGAACACCTCCTGGATCGAAGGGTAGCTGTTCTTGAGGAAGGGAGGCAGGCTCGAACGCGCCACCCAGGCGGCCTTGGTGATGTCCTCCTCGCGCTGCGGGGTCAGATCCACGGGGTCGGTGTAGAGCATGTTGTACCACCAGGTGTGCTTGAGGTGCCAGAGGCCGGCCCTGAAATAGCAGTGGTCGGTCACGCAGATCAGGCCGCCGAGCTCCAGCTGGTCGACCCCGGTCTCCTCGCGCACTTCCCTGAGCGCCGTGACCTCGATGTCCTCGCCGTGCTCCCTGTGCCCCTTGGGCAGGTCCCAGAGCCCGTTACGGTTGATGAGCAGGTAGTCGCCCCTGCGGTTGCACACCAGCCCTCCGGCAGCGTCGACCTCCTTGAACTCGGCGCAGACCCTGCGGTACATCCATCCGGTGTCCTCGGTCGGTATGTAGATGCGGGAGAGGGATTCGGAGGCCTCGAACATCGCCACGAGGGTGTGGATGTTGATCTGCCCGCCCATGTGGAACTCCACCGAGTTGGGGTCGGCGAGAGCCTGTTCCGACGGGTCGCAGATAATGATGCAGCGCTTCTCGAAATATATCCTGTGCATGAGGAAAATTGCTATCTTTGTGAACTTACAAATGTAGCAATTAACCGGATTTATGACAACACACCATTCAAGCAAGCACGGTCTGATCGCGCGCCGTCCGGAAGAGCTCTACATGGTCTTCTGCGACATGCGCAACTTCTCCAGGCTTGTTCCCGGCAAGGTGGAGGCCGAGGTGACCGCGGACTATGACAACCTGTGGGTCACCGTCCAGGGCTTCAAGATCGGGGTGAGGGTCGACGACCGCGAACCCTACAGCCTGATAAGGCTCAGCAGCGCCGACTCCCCGGTGGAGTTCGTCGCCGCCCTGCACTTCCTGCCCTCCGACACCCCCGGCAGGACCGAGTTCTACATAGACCTCGACGCGAACCTCAACCTGATGATGCGTTCTCTGCTGGGCTCCAAGATACAGCAGGGGCTCGACAAGGTCGTGGACGGACTGGTGGCGGCTTCCGAGGGGCGGATGCCGGACGACATGCCGGAGGAATTCCGGAAATGATTCCGGTTTCGGTCAGACTCAATCCTTTCAAGGCCGGAGGACTCGAGCTCCCCATACTGGAGGGGGCGGTCGGGGTTCCCTGGTCTCCCTACGGCCGCATTCTCGCTGAGCGTCCGGTATTCACGCTGCACCCGCTCTTCCATGCCGGATGCTACTACGTTCAGGACAGTTCGGCGATGTACGTCGGCCATGTCTTCAGGAAATTCCTTCCCGAACTCCGCCCGGGCGCCAGGGTCCTCGACCTCTGCGCCGCTCCCGGAGGCAAGACCACCGACCTCGCGGCCTCGCTCCGCGAGCGCTTCGGCGACGACTTCCTGCTGGTGAGCAACGAGGTCATGAAGGACAGGGCGAGGGTGCTCGACGACAACGTGGCGCGCTGGGGAGACCCCAACGTGGTCGTCACCAGTGTCGACCCCGCAGCCTTCGCCCCGCTCGGGGAATATTTCGACGTGATAGTGGCCGACGTGCCCTGCAGCGGCGAGGGCATGTTCCGCAAGGACGCCCGCGCCGAGGAGCAGTGGAGCCCCGAGCTCGTGAAGCTCTGCGCCGCGCGGCAGAAGAGGATACTCGCCGACGTGTGGCCGTCGCTCCGCAGGGGAGGAGTGCTGGTGTACAGCACCTGCACCTACGAGGAGGCGGAGAACGACGACAACCTCGCCTGGGCCGCCGAGAACCTTGGCGGCGAGATCGTCGCCCCGCAGGACGAGTTCCCCTCGTCGGGGGTCAGGCTCACCCGGCACGGCTCGCTTCTGAAGGCCGGAGAGGTGCCCGGCGAAGGGCAGTGGGTCGGCGCCCTGCACAAGACATCCGGCGGCTGCCGCCCCGGGAGGGCGGACATAGGTTCACTCAGACCCATGAGGAACGGCATGGTGAAGGGCGTCACGAAGGGCAGGGACTTCGTCCCCGACGCCGACTGGGCGCTCAGCATAAAATATGAACGCGGGTCATATCCGGAAGCGGAGCTCGACAAGCCCACTGCGCTGAAATATCTGCACCGCGACGCGATAGTCCTGCCCGGCGCCCCTCTCGGGTACGTGCTGGTGACCTACCGCTCGGTGCCGCTCGGATTCGTGAAGAACATAGGCCCGCGCTGCAACAACCTGCTGCCCAAGGGCCGCAAGATACTTATGAACGTATGATGATGAAGAAGATTGCCGCCGCAGCCTTGTCGCTGCTCGCCTGCATGGCTCTCGGAGCCCAGGAGAACGCCGCCGACATCAAGGCTGAATATGAGCGCCAGGTCCGCTATGTCGGGCTGGCAGGCGTCGGAGTGGAGACCATAATCAACCGCTGGGAGGCGGCCGCGCCCGAAGACCCGGAGGTGTATGTCGCGAGGTTCAACTACTGGCTCTCGAAGTCGGCGGCCGAGTCCGTCGTGATCACCAGGCCGCAGAAGAGGTATCTCGGCAACGACCCAGTGATGACTCTCAAGGACAGCCTTGGGCGCGACGTGTATTATTTCGAGGATGTCAACTACGATGACGAGGCCTTCGGCGAGGCGCTGAAGGCGATCGACAGGGCCATAGAGCTGAACCCGCAGGAGATAAGCTACCGCTTCGGCAAGATAACCTCGATAATGGACTACGAGAAGGAGAGCCCGGACATGACCGCCGCCGAGATTCTCTCCCTCATCGACGACTACCAGGCCCGTGGAGAGGGCTGGACATACGCGGGCGAAACTCTGACTCAGGAACTCTTCTGCCAGGGGATAAGCGAATACTGCTACCGCTTCTTCAGGACCGCCAGCCCCGCGAGCTACGAGTATTTTCTGGAGATATCGGAGAAGATGAACAAGCTCTATCCCGACGAAGTCGTGTTCATCGACAACATAGGCTCCTACTGGCAGGTGAACGGCGACAGCCGCAAGGCGCTCAGATATTACAGGAAGGCGCTCAAGATAGACCCTGAAGACTACGCGGCCAACAACAACATCCGCCTTATTCAGTCTTCACAGTCACGGAAGGGTCGACCTTCGAAATGAAAAGCGAAGGAAGCAGCAGAAGAAGCATGATCACCGCGAAGGCCGCGGCGTCGGCCAGCAGGATTCCCGGAAGGTTCACGTGCACCGGCACGAAGGACACGAAGTAATTCTCAGGGGTCAGTTTCAGGAATTTCGTAGCCGCCTGCAGAGCGCAGAAAAGCAGGGCGGCGGCGTTGCCTGCGAGCATTCCCAGCCCGACGGTGCGCGCCGCTGTCCTCAGGAACACTCCGGCGATGGAACGGTCGGTCATACCGAGAGATTTCAGGGTGCCTATGGTGGAGATGTTGCGGAAAAGCAGGATGAGCAGCCCGGAAATCATGTTGAATCCCGCGACCGCGGTCATCAGCGCGAGTATCGCATAGACGTTGTAGTCGATCAGGTCGAGCCAGTCGAAGAGCTGGCCGTAGCTGTCGGCGGTGGAGCTTGCCGCCAGGCCGGTGAGCATGCTTATCTCCGCCGCGGTCTCCCTGAGTTCCATTCTGGAGCGCCGCCTGCCGTCGAGGGTCAGTTCCAGCGCCGAGGCCTCGCCGGCCTCCCAGCCGTTGAGTCTCTGCAGGTCGCCGATCGGAAGATAGATGATGCTGTTGTCGCCGGTGTCGATGTTGTTGTCGTAGACCGAGGCTATGCGGAGGCGCCGCACCTTGACTCGGTCGGATATGAAGTAGGCCAGGATTTCGTCGCCTGCCTGCTTGTGCAGCGACGCCGCAAGGTCGGAGGGCAGTCTTATCTCCAGCGAGGCCGTGTCCTGAGGGGTGCCCTTGAACATGGCGCCGAAGATCTCGTCGCCGTCCTTGATTATCCCTGCGCGGTACACCGCGGGGGCCGCCGCCACGACTCCGGGGAATTCCGATGACTTTTCGGCAAGGGCCGGCCAGTCTTCAAGAGGGTCGGAAACCCCTTCGGTTCCCAGGGGAGTGTTCGAGACGACGATGTCGCCCATCATCCGCGATATGGCCGAACGCAGCTCGTGGCTGAAGCCGGATGAGATGGCGACGGATATGATCATAATAAAGAAAGAGATGGCAATCGCGACGACTGCCATCCTTCCTTTGAACCGGAGGCGTCCGGCAATGAAGCCTTCGACCTTCATTGAATTTACCAGATTATCACTCTCTCGCTTTCAGGTCTCCACATGGGGTCGCCCTCCTCGATGCCGAAGGCCTCGAAGAAGAAGGGGAGGTTCCTTACGGTCACGTTGACGCGGTTCTCCGCGAGGGAGTGTACGTCGAGCTTGGTCAGCATCTCCTTGGCCTCGTCGGTGGCGTTCTCGGCCCAGAGGTGGGCGTAGCCGATGAAGAAGCGCTGTGCGGCGGTGAGACCGTCGACGGGCTCGGGCTCGGCTCCGTTCTTGAGGGAGTTGTGATATGCGGTCCAGGCGATGCTGAGTCCGCCCTGGTCGGCTATGTTCTCGCCGAGGGTGAGGGCGCCGTTGGCGTGTACGCCGGGAACGACTTCAACTTCGTCGAACTGCTTCACGAGGATGTCGGTCTTGGCCTTGAATGCGGCTTCGTCCTCGGGAGTCCACCAGTTGGTCATGTTGCCGTTCTTGTCGAAGAGCCTGCCCTGGTCGTCGAAGCCGTGGGTCATCTCGTGGCCGATCACGACTCCGATAGCGCCGTAGTTGACTGCGTCGTCGGCGTCAGCGTTGAAGAAGGGCGGCTGGAGTATGGCTGCGGGGAAGCAGATCTCGTTGGTGGTGGGGTTGTAGTAGGCGTTCACGGTCTGGGGAGTCATGCCCCACTCCTCGGTGTCGGTCGGCTTGCCGAGCCTGCCGAGGTTGTCAGCCACGTACCATGCGCTGGCTGCGCGGAGGTTCTCGAAGTAGCTGAGGGCGGGGTCGACGGTCAGGGTGCTGTAGTCCTTCCACTTGTCGGGATAGCCTATCTTGATCTTGAAGCTGGCGAGCTTGTCCTGGGCGTAGGCCTTGGTCTCGTCGGACATCCAGTCGAGAGAGTCGATGTGCTGGCTCAGGGAGGTCTGGAGATTGTGCACGAGGTCGAGCACCTTGGTCTTGTACTCCTCGGGGAAGTACCTCTCCACATACATCTGTCCCACGGCCTCGCCGAGTATGCTGTTGGGCACGCTCATCGCGCGCTTCCACCTGGGCTGCTTCTCGGTCACGCCGCTCATCTGGGTGCTGAAGAAGTCGAACGCGGCGTCGTAGTATGCGTCAGAAAGGCTTCCGGCTGCGCTGTTGAGCAGGCAGGCTGCCATGTAGTCCTTGAGCTCGTCGAGGGATGCTGAGGCGAAGAGCCTGTTGAGTCCGTCGAAGTAGGAGAGCTGCTGCACGATGATCTTGTCCTGCTCGGGGATGCCGAGGAGCTCGAAGAAGGTGCCGTAGTCGAAGTTCTTCCACCTTGCGCAGATGTCCGCGGTGCTCAGGGGGTTGTACTGCTTCGTGTAGTCGCGGTTCTGGACGCTGGTCCAGGAGATCTCGGCGAGCTGGTTCTCGATCTTGACGGCGTTTGCGGCCTTCTGTGCGGCGTCTTCATAGCCGCTGAGGCTGAAGAGCTTGGTCAGCATGTCGGTGTATCCCTTGAGGAGGTCGGCGTTGGCGGGGTCCACGTAGTAGTCGCGGTCACCCATTCCGAGTCCGCCCTGTCCGAGGTAGAGTATCTGCACCTGGCTGTCCATGAGGTCGGCCTGGACTCCCACGCTGAAGAATCCGCCCTCGCCGTACTTGTTCTCGTCGGCGAGTTCAGCCGCGAGGCCTGCCTTGTCGCTGACAGCATAGAGCTGGTCGAGGTATTTCTGGAGAGGCTGGCCTCCCTCGGCGTTGAGCCTCACGGAGTCGAGACCCTGCTTGTAGAGGTCGACGATCTTCTGGTCGACGGTGCCGGCCTTGGGAGACATCTCGGACATCTCGGCGAAGAGGTCGTTGAGACGGGTCACGTTGTTCTCGCGGAGCACGTCGAAGGAGCCGAAGCTCGCGTACTCGGGCTTGAGGGGGTTCTTGGCGATCCAGCCACCGTTTGCATACTGATAGAAGTCATCGCCGGGCGACACGGTGAGGTCCATGTCGGTGAGGTCGATGGCGGGAACCTTCTCTCCCTTGGGCTGGCATGCCGCCAGCATCACCAGGGGAAGCAAAAACACTAATAACTTTTTCATATAGAAATGGTTTAATGAAAAATCACCGTATTTTGCGAAATTACGAAAAAAGACGATATTTAGTTCCGATTTTTTGCAAAATGTGAAATTATGGCTTCAAGAACCGTAAATATCATCGTCAGATACGCCGTCGCGAGCGTGGGTCTCTTCATGATAGCCTTCGCGATAGCTCTGGCGATCAAGTCGAATCTGGGCACCGCGCCGCTCTCGTGCATGGCCTACGTGCTGAACCTGGACATGCCCGGCGTTTCGGTGGGCACCTTCACCTTCCTGGTGAACATGCTCTACATCCTTATCCAGCTGGCCGTGCTGCGGCGCCGCTTCAAGGCGGTGCATCTTATGCAGGTGGTGGCCTCGGTGCTGTTCGGCTACATGATAGACCTTTCGCTGTGGACGCTGGAGTGGCTGGAGCCGGCCGGGTTCGGAATCAGGCTGCTGCTGATACTCGCCGCAGCTGCTGTCACCGCCCTCGGCACCAGCATCGAGGTGGCCGCAAACGCCTGGATGGTGTCGGCGGAGATGACCGTGGCCGCGTTCTCCTCCACCTTCCACAAGGAGTTCGGAAAGGTCAAGATGGTCATGGATTCGAGCGTGGTGGTGATTTCGGCCCTGCTGGCCTTCATCTTCTTCGGCAATTTCTTCGGAAGCGGAGAGTTCACGGGCCTGGCCGACGTGCTTCTCGCCCGCACTCCCGGAGTGGTGATAGGTCTCGGCACCCTGCTGATGGCCTTCCTGCCCGGCTATCTGATGCGTTTCACCGACCCGCTCGTCGCCAGGTTCTCGCGCCGCGCATCCTAATCAGGACATATACGGCAGAATTCGCGGTAGATCGCCATCACGTCGTTGACATAGCGCGTGGTCTCCGAACCCTTGAAGGTGCCGAGCTTCACGACCCCCGTGTCCATCACGCTCTCCTCGCGCATCTCCGGCAGCACCTGGACCGCGTCCTCCCAGTAGCCCGAATCCTTGTCGCGCAGCCTGGCCAGGTTCAGGATGTCATCCACCCTGCCCATGCCGGCGTTGTAGGCCGCAAGCGCGAACTTGTAGCGCTCGTCTTCGTCGGCCGCCACCTTGCGGTAGCGCCGCACGAGCCTGCCGAAGAACGTGGCTCCCGCCTGGATGTTGCTCTCGGGGTCGAGGGGGTCGGACACCCCGTAATGCTCCGCGGTCGAGGGCATTATCTGCATGAGCCCGCTGGCGCCGCGGTAGGAACGTGCCTCGATGTGGAAGCGGGATTCCTTGTAGATTATCGCTGCGAGCAGCCTCCAGTCCACGTCGATTGAGTCGGCGCTGGCCCTGATCAGGCTGTCGTAGGGGCTGAGCACCTCCCTCTGCCTGCTCCGGAACACGTCATAGCGGTTCAGGAAGCTGTCGCGCACCCGCTCGTGGTCCTCCGACTGTTCCCACTCCCCGAGCCAGGAGTCGAAGTCCTCCATGTCGCGGGTGTCGTCGGCGCGCATCAGCCATACTGTGAGGCTGTCGACCGGACGCGAGACCAGCACGCTGTCGATCGAAAGGCTGTCGCTCCAGGCTATGGCCACCATGTCGACCCGCCCGGCCTTGAGAGAGTCGATGTAGGAGCCGTGCCTGCGGGCGGCCTCGATCTCGACGGTCTGGCCGTTCTGCTCCGCATAACTTTCCAGAAGATAATAGTTGTATCCGACCACGAGAGCCCGCGAGCTGCTGCGGCGGTCGAGCTGTATGACGCCCCTTATGTGGGTTCTCAGAGGTTCCGGCTCCGCTTCGCTGCGTTGAGGCGCCGGTATGAGTGAGACTGCGAAGGTCGAGACGAGCAGCAGTCCCGTCACGATGAGCGCTGTGATTTCCGGTCTTGTCATCCTGTCATCTTGATGGCGGAGGGCTGTCGTAGCCGGTAGGCTGGGCGTAGAAAGGCCAGTAGATGCCTATCTTCAGTCCCTCCATGCCGTTCTTGGTCACTATGTAGCGGTCGGAGCTGAAGTAGTCTGACCTGTCCATCGGCCAGCCGCCTCCCGCGTTCTGATATTTGATGAAAATGCAGGCCCTCTTCCACTGTACGTTGACGAATATGTCGAAATAGGGGCCGTTCGTATAGAGGTTCTCGGTCTGATTGTGGAAGACTCCGAGATTGGGGTTCCACGCAGGGGAGTTCCAAGGCGTGTTGTAAAACGCGTTGGCTCCTATCTGCATCACCATTATGTTGTTGGTCTTGCTCTCGTCGCGCTGGACCACGAACTGCAGGTAATATCTGAGGTTGAGCGCGAGGGTGGGCAGCGGCAGCACCTCCTGGTTGGAGGAGAACTGGAGCAGGGCCCTGTTGTCGAGGTGCAGGGGGCCCAGCACGAATTCCTTGCGCAGCGAGGCCGAGAGCACGCTCATGGCCTGCTGGTTCTGGCGGACGATGCCCTCGGTGTCGTACCAGATGTTGTTCGCGAGCAGCGAATATCCCACGTCGGCGCTTAACTTCCAGCGGGGGATGTCGATGCTTCCGATGACCTCGGTGTCCGATATCTTGCCGAAGTCGTTGTCCCAGCGGAAGTGGTTGGAGTTGATGTGCTGCTGGTACCAGGTGGGCTCCAGCAGGCTGGTCCCGAAATGTACCCCGATGGAGACGGGGCTCTTGCGGGCGCGCCGGAAGGGATAGAAGTCGAAGCGTCCGTTGGCCGATACCTCGAAGTCTCCGGCGTTGTAGCCCAGCAGGTTGAACTTCGCCCTGGCGTCCCAGAAGAAGTTGTTGCGCAGCTGGCCTTCGGCTCCGCCGTAGACGTAGAAGGTGTTCTCGGTGTGGTTCTGAGGCCGCACGGAGGTGCTGTCGAAGTATGTGCGCAGCTCGTCGCCGACTCCGACGTCGAGTTTGGAGACTATGCCGTCGCTGGACCACGGCTGCAGGCGGATGAAAAACTTGTTGTCGAGCTTCATGACCCGCATGGAGTCGGCGCTGGCGTCGCCGTAGTTGAACACTCCGTTGTAGAACTCACGTCCGATGTCGTCGGTGATGTTGTCGGTGTACTTGCGCGTGTAGGTCGAGAACTCGCTGCTGTGGCCGATGAAGGCCGTGGTCATGTCGCGCACGAGGCTGTCGGAGTTGAAGCTGAGGGTGCTGTCCTTCTCCGCCCTGTTCTTCATGATGAAGTTGAAGGGGATGCGCAGCTGCTGGTCGAGGAAGACGGTGTTCTTCTTGATGCGCGAGTGCGCGTTGGTGAGGTTCACCCTGATGTCCCTGCCGTCCACCACGGTGTCGCGCACCCAGGTAAGGTCGTTGATTCCTCCGTTCTCCTCGCGGGATATCATGTTGTAGATGTAGCCCGCGTGCATCATGTATTTCCTGCCCAGATAGTTGGTCTGGACCACGAAGGTCTTGTTGGCGGTGTTCTCGTGTTCGAGTATGCCGTTGCCGCCGTAGCGGTCGTAGAGTATGGAGAAGTTGAGCTCCGGAGTGATGTTCTGGGTGGTGAAGATGTGGAGGTTGTCGGACTCCTTCTCGTCGCCCGCGAACAGGGTGCCGAAGTACCCGAGCTCGGTGTAGGGGTTCTTGGTGTTGTAGTGCGGAAGGGTGCCGGGGGAGAAGCTCCAGGGTTCGTAGGCGTCGTAGAAGTCGACCCGCTCGCGGCTCTTCCTCTTGAAGAAGTCGTAGTACTGCACGGCGGAGCCCGCCACGCCCAGCCAGCTGGCGTTCACGTCGTTGCGCTGGAAGGGGTAGTCGTAGTAGCGGTAGTTGAACGAGGTGTCGGGCACGCCGACGTCCATCTTGTGGAAGTCCTGGTCGACCGTCCAGCTGATGATGCGCTTGTACTGCATCGAATCGGGCAGGGCGTAGGTCTCGAGTATCCTGGGGGTCTCGGCCAGTATGCTGTCCTTGATTATCTGCTGCTCCTCCTTCGCCAGCCTGATGGAGTCGGCGCGCGCGGCCTTGCGGTTCATCCGCTGCTCGGCGTCGTACTTGCGGCGCTCCTTGGGACTCAGGGCGGCGTACCATGCCTCGAACTCGGCCCTGGCCTTCGCGGTCGAGTCGGCCAGGTAGATGGAGTCGATCTTGTCCCAGAGCGAGGTGTCCAGCAGGGCTTTCAGCGAGTCGCGGGGGCTGAGGCGGCTTCCCGCGGTGTCGGCGACGTCGCCGAAGACCTCCTCTTCCTCCACGATCAGGCTGTCGGAAAGTTCGAGCAGCGCGGAGTCGTCGGGGGCTTCGGAGCGGTAGGCGTAGGGTTCATAGACCACGGTGTCGCCCACGGCGTACGGCTCCTGACCGGCTCCAGCCGTAAGGCGCGGACTGCCGAAATCCATTGCACCGGCCGAAGCGAACACCAGCACGGCGGCCGGGAACCATATTCGTGACAACACTTTCATCGCAACTTGCAAAGGTAAGAAGTTTTTTGATTATACCTCAAAAGTGCGTATTTTCGTCGCTGTTATGGACATTCTGGCAAAACTCTACGAGAGCTGGTCGGGCTTCCGGCCCTGCGGCTCAGAGCTGCTCCCCCTCTCGGGCAGCGCAAGGAAATACTACAGAATCAGCGGCGACGGCGGCACCGTGATAGGCTGCGTCGGCACCAACCCCGCGGAGAACAGGGCCTTCCTGGCCATAGCCGAGCGCTTCGAGGCGGCCGGCCTCCACGCCCCTCACATCCATACCGTGTCCGACGACGGCATGAGCTACCTTCAGGAGGATCTCGGCGACGGCCAGCTGTTCGAACTGCTGAAGCCCGCGGTCGCCGACGCCTCCTACAGCGAGGAGCAGCTCTGCTGGCTCCACGACACCATGGCCCTGCTGCCGGCTGTCCAGTTCAAGGTGGGCGAGGGGCTCGACTGGGGCGTCTGCTTCCCCGACAGGGAGTTCAACGCGCGAATGGTCGGCTTCGACCTCAACTATTTCAAATACGACTTCCTGAAGCTCACCGGACTGGAGTTCGACGAGATACGCCTGCAGGACGACTTCGACCGCCTCACCGCCGATTCTCTGGATTTCAGCGGCGACACCTTCATGTACCGCGACTTCCAGGCGCGCAACATAATGATAAAGGACGGCGAGCCCTGCTTCATCGACTTCCAGGGCGGCCGGCGCGGTCCGGTGCAGTACGACCTCGCCTCCTTCCTCTGGAACGCCGGAACCTGTTTCCCGGCCGGACTCAGGAAGCGGCTCGAGCAGGTCTACCTCCGGGCGCTCGCGGAGTTCCGCCCGGTCGACGAGGACGACTTCTACCGCCGCTACCGGCTGATCACCCTCGTGCGTCTGCTCCAGGAGACCGGCGCATACGGCTTCCGCGGCATCGTGGAGCGCAAGCAGCTCTTCATCGACTGCTTCCCCGGAGTGCTGCGCAGCCTGCACGAACTGGCTTCCGAGCCGTTCGGGCGGTACCCCTACTTGACCGAACTGCTGCTCCGGCTCTCGGAGGAGTGGGACGGAAGCACCATCCTTCCCGGAGTGAAGGTGCTATGAAGGCGATGATCTTCGCCGCGGGGCTGGGCACGCGCCTGCGTCCGCTCACCGACAGTATGCCCAAGGCGCTGGTCCCCGTGGGCGGAATTCCGATGCTGCAGCGCGTGATGATGAAGCTCAAGGCGGCGGGAATAAGCGAGTTCGTGGTCAACGTCCACCATTTCGCTCAGCAGATAGAGGATTTCCTCGCGAAGAACGGTGACTTCGGCGTGCACGTCGACATCTCCCGCGAGCCCGGGCAACCTCTGGAGACGGGAGGCGGCATACGCAAGGCGGAGCCCTTCCTGAAAGGCGGCCGTTTCCTCGTCCACAACGTCGACATGCTCAGCGACCTCGACGTCGGCAGCTTCCTCGCGGCTGACGACCCCTCCTCGCTCGCGACCCTGCTGGTCACCGACTCCGACGAGGCCGACCGCTATCTTCTGTTCGACGGCGACATGCGGCTCGCGGGCTGGACCAACGTGCGCACGGGAGAGGTCAGGAGTCCGTACCCCGGCTTCGACCCTTCGGGCTGCCGACGTCTCTCCTTCTGCGGCATACACCTGGTCTCCCCGGAGGTCTTCCCCCTGATGCGCGCCTGGCCCGAAAAATTCTCGATAACCGACTTCTACCTCAGCATGGCCGCGACCCATGCGATACGCGCCGCCTACGTCCCCGGACTGCGCATAATCGACATTGGAAGCCCGGAGAAACTCGCCGAGGCTGAGCGTGTCTATGGCTAGAAAATTGCAGAAAAAGCCTGTGCATTGCGATTTTTTGGTTAAATTGCAGGTCGCGCGATGACAACAGCCCTGACCATCATACTCATTGCCGTCTTTGCCGCTCTTTCCAGCTTCGTGCAGAGAGTGACAGGTTTCGGCTTCGGCATAGTCATGATGGTGATGCTGCCATACATCATGCCAAGCTACGGCGAGGCCACGGCCCTTTCGGGCATACTTGCGGCCTGCATGGCCATAGTTCCTGCGATTCAGAAGCGCAGGAGCGTGAATCTCAAGAAGCTTCTTCCCATACTGCTGACCTTCCTGGTGCTGTCGTTCTTCTCCGTCAAGGTGCTGACGGTGGTCGACGGACATTCGCTTAAGAGGCTGTTCGGAGTGGCGCTGATTCTCGTGAGCGCCTATCTTTTCTTCTTCAACGACAAGGTCCGCCTGAAGCCGACCATTCCGGTGCAGGTGTCGCTCGGCGCGCTTTCAGGCGTGCTCGGAGGCATGTTCGCGATGCAGGGGCCTCCTGCGGCGGTCTACTTCATGGCTTCGTCCGAGAGCAAGGATGAGTACATAGCCGCCACGCAGTGGTATTTCGTCAGCGGCAACCTTATGATGACGCTCTACAGATGGGACAGCGGCTTCGTCACCGAGACCGTGCTGAGGTCGGCCCTGATTGCGCTGCCGGCCGTAGCCCTGGGCCTGTGGATAGGCACGAAGGTATACAGCCGGCTGCACAACGATCATCTGAAGAAGATAGTCTATCTGTTCCTTGCGGTGGCGGGGCTGCTGTCGGTGGTGTTGTGAACGTGGACGTCCATCTGGGGGAAGGGGAAGTCGATTCCCGCTTTGGGCAGTTCGTCGTAGACTTTCTTGTTGTAGTCGTAGAGCACTCCCCAGTAGTCTTCAGTCTTTACCCATACCTTCACCGAGAATACCACGGCGCTGTCGCCGAGTTCCGAGAGGACCACTGAGGGGTCCGCGGCGCCCGGCGTGCCTGAATCCAGCACCCTGGGGTCGGACTTCACGAGTTCCAGCAGCCTGCCGGCGCATTTTTCCGAGTCGGTCCCGTATTCCACGCCTATCTTCCAGTCCACGCGGCGCAGGGGGAAGCGGGAGTAGTTGCTGATGTTGCCGTTGAACAGGGTGCCGTTGGGCAGGATCACCGCCTTGTTGTCGTAGGTGGTGATGGTCGTGCTTACGATGCTCACGGCCGTCACTGTGCCTTCGTAGCCCTGGGTGGCGATGTAGTCGCCGGCCTTGAAGGGCTTGAACGCGAGTATCATGATGCCTCCGGCGAAGTTCTCCACCGTGCCGCTGAGCGCCATGCCTATCGCCACGCCGGCCGCGGCTATCAGGGCCGCGATGGAGGTGGTGTCGACCCCGAGGGTGCTGATGGATATGATGATCAGCAGGATGGTCAGGCCTATTGTCGTGAAGCTCATTATGAAGGAGGCGAGGGCCTTCTCGGTCTTGCGCTTTGCGAACATGTTGCCCAGGGCTTTCTTTATCCGGCGTATCAGCCATGCACCCACTAGGTAGATGGCGAGCGCGGCGAGCAGCTTGAGGCCGAAGTTGATTATGTCCTGACCGAGGTGCTCGAGTGTGCCTGAGGGGTTGGTGATCAGGTTGTGGGCGAACTGTTCGAGGTCCACCGCCACCGAATCGGCGGCCTGGGTGGCCACTTCTTCGACGCTTGGCGTAGTCTGTAGTAAGGGGAAGAGCATTTTTTGTATCTTGTTTTGGAATATAAAGATAGGAAAAGTTGCTTAAAAGTCGCGGAGATTTGGAATAAGCCGATATCACGTCGCGGCGGAATCGGCCTCAGGCAGTAAGAACCACCGCACAGCCCTATACTGCCCGAGGCCGGCACCGCCGCAACTTCAAGTTTTAGCAGATTTGCAATCTGCGTCTCAGTTCGCGGCGAGCTTCAGCCATTTGCTCAGGGCCTGGCGGTAGGAGTTGAGGGCGTCGGAGAGCTCGTCGGCGGCCTGACGCAGGCTGGTCTGCGACTGGAGCAGGTCGGCGACCGTCACCCGTCCGGCCTCGTAGTTGCTCCTCACCCTGCCGAAGGAGGCTTCCGCCGCCGCCTCGGAGTCGAGGGCGAGCTGGTACTGGTCCCAGCAGGAAGTCAGTTCGACCCAGCTCTGACGCACGCTCAGGACCAGCTGCGCCTGCAGGTAGTCACGCTGCGCCGCGGCTTTGTCGACCTGGGTCTGAAGCCGTTTCAGCTGCGCGGAGGTCTTGCCCCAGTCGGATATGGGTATCTGCACCGTGGCGAAGGCAAGTCCGTTGAAGTCGCCGCGGCCCGTGAAGTCGTAGTAGCCGTAGGTGGCGCCCACCGCAACCTGGGGCAGCGTCTCTCCGAGGGCCATCTTCTTCTGCAGTCCGGCGGCCTCCACCTGGAGTTCCAGCAGCCGGGTCTCCTCCATCGAGGCGGCGATGCTCTCCTCGTCGATATAATAGTTGTCGGGCGGGAGCGGGGCGTCCTGCCCGGCTTCGAGCACGACGGAGTCGATATACGGCCTGTCATCCCCGGCGTTCGCGCTGATGACAGTGTAGTCCATGCCTATGGAGTTCAGCAGGTTCATCTTCGCGAGCCTCAGCCCGTTGCGGAGCTGCACTTCGCCGGAAAGCAGTTCGTTGCGCGCGAGCTTGACCTGCAGCAGTTCGTCCTCGGTCACGAGTCCGGCCTCGTAGGCCGCGCTGACGTCGCGGTAGAGCGTGTCGACGAGCTCCATGGAGCCGGCGAGCAGCTCCTGCTTGTCCTGCAGCGAGACGATCTGCCACCAGTATCCCTCTATCTCGTCGGCGGTGCTGCGCGTCTGCATTGACTGCTGCAGCCTCGCGGCCTCCACCCCTATGCCGGCGAGCCTGTTGCCGTTGACTATGCGCCCTCCGGCGAACAGCGGCTGCATCACGCTGATTCCCGCGAGGTATCCCCGGTTGAGGGTGGAATAGCTCGGAGAGATTCCGTACATCGGGGCGTAGGACTCGATCAGGTTCTGCAGGTTGTTGCTGAAGTCGTTGTTGCCGAAGATGTCTTTCACTCCGATTTCGAGAAGCGGGTTGAACGCCCAGAAACCGAAACCTATCGCGCTGACTCTCGGGAAGTACTCGGCGAAGGCCTCCTGCTTCTGGTATTCGGCGGCCTTGAGGTCAAGGGCGGCTCCGACTGCGGAGCTGTTGTTCTGCAGGGCCATCTCCCGGCACTGGTCCAGCGTGAGCCTGACTTCTTGCGCGGGAGCCTGCATGCATATCGTAAGGGCGGCGAGCGCCGCGAACATCATCTTTTTCATTCCGTCACCTCCTTGGGACGCCTGTCCTTTCTGAAGATCTGCCAGTAGGAAACCGGCATGATCAGGGTTATCATGACCACTGAGAGCAGCGTGCCGAAGCAGATCACCACTCCCATGGGCAGCCAGAGCTGGTCGCCGCTAAGTATCATCGGCAGCACGCCGAGGGCGGTGGTGCAGGATGTCAGGAAGATGGGGCGCATCCTGCGCTTTCCGGCCATCGCGGCCGCCTCCTTCACCGGCAGCCCGCGCTTGAAGCGCAGCTCCTCGGCATATTCGAAGAGGATTATTCCGTTCCGCACTATGATGCCCACCAGGCTTATGAGTCCGAGCGTGGCCGTGATGCTGAAGTCGAGCCCGAAGACCCAGAGGCCGAGGAAGGCGCCGAACAGGCAGAGCGTGCTGAGCACTATGGTGAGCACCGCGATGGATATCTTGCGGAAATGTATCAGCAGGAAGATGAACATCACGGCCACGGCGCAGATGAAGCTCATCAGAATCTCCGGAATCACCCCGGTGTTGATGGCCGTGAGGCCGCCGTAGCTGATGTGCACGCCTTCGGGGAGGTCGATGCCCTCGATGAACTGCCTGATGTGTTTCATCGAAGCCGGCTGGCTCTGGCCGTTCTTCATGTCAGCGGAGATAATCACGGTCTCCTCGCTGGCGTAGCGTGTGCGCTGCGCGGGTTCCCATCCGGGCTGGATGTCGGCTATCTGGCGCAGGGGCACGCTGATTCCGGGCAGGGAGGTGCTGACCTGCTGGTTGCCGAGCATGTCGTAGGGCATGTCGTCGGTGACGCCGGAGCTGTAGAGGTTCACCGGTACCGCCTTGTCGCCCTCCCAGAGAGAGGCGAGCGGCTGTCCGCTGAGGGTGCCTGCAAGAGAGAGGGAGAGCATGGCCTTGTTGACGCCGAGCCGCGCGGCCTCGTCGGCGTCGAGGCTGATCTCCACGCAGCTGATGTAGTCGTCCACGGTGCTGTGGACCCACTTGAGCTCATCCCTGAGCCCCTGCATGTAGGCCTTGATGGTGTCGGCGACTGGCTTGATGGTGTTGAGGTCGGCTCCCTGCACGCGCACCTCTATGGGCGTGGCCGCCTGGTAGTCCATCTGCTTGATGCGTATCAGCGCCTCCGAGAAATAATGCTCGTACTTCTCCTCGTATTCGGGGAGAAGCGACTTGGTCGCCTCTATCGACTTGGTGTTGACTATGAGCTGGGCGTAGTTCGGTGCCGGAGTGGCCGGGGTGTAGGTTGCGGTGAAGCGAGGCGCGCTGTTGCCTATGAACGAAGTCACCGACTCTATGCGCTCGTCGTCGAGGAACATGGTCTGAAGGGAGTCCACGACGGCTTTGGTGTCCTCGAGGCCGGCGTTGCTGTCGAGTGTGACTTCGACGGCGAAGAAGTCCCTGTCGGCCATGGGCATCATCTGGATGTTGAGCTGGAAGAACAGCACCACTGCGAGCACCACGGCGCCCACTCCCGCCGACAAAGTCATCTTCGGATGGTGGAAACACCAGTCCTGCGCACTGTCGTAGGCGTTCTGCAGCACGGTGAAGAATTTGTTCTGTACCTTCGCGAACGGGCTCTTCTGATCGGCGCCGGCCGACTTTATGAACCTGACCTCAAGCGAGGGCACCACGAAGATCGCGTAGAACAGCGAAGCCGTGAGAGCTATCGCCACGACCCAGGGGAAGTAGGTCACGAAGTCGCCGAGATAGCCGGTGATCAGCCCGAGGGCCGGGAAGAACATAAGGCTCAGCGCGGTGGTGGCCGTGATCATGGGCGCCACGAGCTCGCGTGCGCTCGACTGGGCCGCGTCTTCGCGCGACATGCCCTTGCCGAGTTCGCCCATGTAGCCGTCCATGGTGATTATGGAGTCGTCGACTATCATTCCGAGCACGACAATCAGGCCCGCCAGCGTCACGGTGTTCAGTCCTATTCCGGTAAGGTACATGACCGCAAGGGCGATCGCCGTGCACACCGGCACGCCGGAGCTGGCTATCAGCGCCGAGCGGATCGGGAAGAGCATGAGCATCACGAGAATCACCACGAACATCGAGATCAGCAGGTCCCTGAGGAAGGAGAACACCGAGTTCCTGACCAGTTTCGGCTGGTCGGTGATGCGGGTCAGCGTGACGCTCTCGGGCATGTCCTGCTCGAATTCCGCCAGGACCTTGTCGAGCTTCTTGCCGAAGGCCACGATGTCGTTGTCGGAGCGCATCTCCACCGAGATGATCAGGGCGGAGCTGCCGTTGTAGTTCACGAAGGAGTCGGGGGCCTTGTAGCGCCGCTCCACGGTGGCCACGTCCCTGAGCCTGACTATGCCGCCGGAGGGGTCGCTGTAGACTATCCTGTCGGCTATCTCCTGCTCGCTGCTGACGGGCGACTCGATATGGATGGGCGCGTTGACGTAGCTTGTGTTGAAATTGCCGCTGGGGACCTGGAGGGAGGCGCTCTGGTAGCCGAGCATCAGGCTGGCGGGGGAGATTCCGTAGCTCGAGAGCTTCTCCATGTCCACGGTGACGGCTATCTCCTCGTCGAGTCCGCCGTAGACGGTGACAGCCGCGAGCTCCGGTATGCTCCTGAGGTTCTCGCAGAGCTTGTCGGCCAGCTCCTTCAGTTCGGTGTAGCTCTTGTCTTCGGACTCCATCGCGATCAGCGACGACGACACGGAGGCGAAGTCGTCTATTACCACGAGGGCCAGCACTCCGGGCGGCAGGGTGCTCTTGGTCTCGTTGAGCTTCATCTTGATCTTAGACCACACTTCGTCCTTGGTCCTGGCCGGAGAGGTCAGGTCCACGAGCATGTAGCAGATTCCGTCGCGCGAGGTGATCTGCAGGTTCTGGCTGTTGACTTCGTCGAACGACAGCAGCACCTGCTCCACGGGCTTGGCCACCTGCTCCTCGACCTGCAGCGACGAGGCCCCGGGATAGACTGCGGCCACCAGTCCCTGCTTGATCTCGAACGAAGGGTATTCGTCCTTGTTCATCTTCGAGATTCCGTAGATGCCGATTCCCACCAGCACCGCCACAATCAGGTAGATGATGGACTTATGCCTTATCGTCCAGAGAATCAAGGCTGATTTTCCGTGTTCCGTATTACTGCTCATCGATGCTCACCTTCATTCCGCCGGAGACCTTCTGATAGCCTTCCACTATCACGAGGTCGCCCTCGGCGAGTCCTTCAGTTATTATCACTCCTCTCCCGGAATATCCGCCCACCGTGACGGGGGTCTTGCTGACAACTCCGTCCTCGACGGTCCATAGGTAGCGGCCGTCGGTGCCGGTCTGCACGATTGAGGCGGGCACTATGGCGCCGGGGGCGCCGTCTCTCACCACATGCACCTCGCACACCATGCCGGGCATGAGCCTGCCGGGACCGGCGTCGAGGCTGGCCGTGCAGTCATAGCTGTGCGACAGCGGCGAGGCCGACACTCCCTTGGAGAGTATCCTGCCCTTCAGGGCTCCGCTGCCCGTCGCGGCCACGTCCACGGTGATCTCCTGCCCCACGTAGAGGCTGTTGATCTCGCTTTCCGGAACCGGGAAGCGGATGATTATGTCGGAGATGTCCATGATTCTGACCACGGGCTCGAACATGTCTATCTGCACGCTCTCGGACGCCATCACTTCGGCCACGTAGCCGTCGAAGGGGGCGCGCAGAGTGCAGTCGTCGAGGGCCTTGCGCGCCGCTTCGGCCGCCGCCTCAGCCTGGCTGAGCTTGGTGTTGATCTCCACCATCTGCACTTCCGGGATGCTGCCGGAGCTATAGACCTGCATCGCCCTGTCGTGGCCGTCCCTGGCCTGGGCGAGGGTGGCTTCGGCCATCTGCAGGGTGCTGCGCACGGTCTGCGACTCTATGCGCGCCAGCTCCTGCCCGGCGCTGACCTTGTCGCCGCGGCTGACTTCAAGCGACACGAGCCTGCCGGAGTTCGGCGCGGAGACCACTGCGCTCCTCGCCGCTTCGGCGGTGCCCACGTAGGAGACCGTGCTGGTGGCGCTCACGTCGGAAATCTTCTCTACCTTCACCGTGACGGGAGCCCTTCCGGCGCCTTCCTCCTGCCGCGGTGCGCAGCCTGCCAATATCAGCAGGGCTGCGAGTATGATGCCTGTCCTTTTCATCTTTCGTTGAGTCTTGCCACGCAGTCGATGTCGCTGCCGCTGACCACGTAGCTGCGTCCGAGGTAGTCCATTGATCCGCTCACGGTGAATTCCAGCAGGAGCATGTCGCCGAGCCTCTCGCCGCTGCCGCTGAAGGTGAAGCTGTGGCTCCTCTCGACCGCCGAGCTGGAGAGGTCGAAGCTGACGCGCTTCGTGAAGTCGTCGAGGGTCAGGCTGCTGCCCTCGGCCTTGCCGTCGACCGCCACCGCGTCGCCCGCCACGGCGTTCATCGTCAGCACTACAGCTCCCGACTTCCTGTCGCCGGTGAGCACGTTGAGCTGCCCGGACTCGGGGGAGATGCTGAATGTCATGCTGTCGGGCGCCAGCTCGCTCTCGGATTCGCCGGAGGTGGTGGCCTCGAAGCTTATGGTTCCGCTGGTCTTGTAGGAATAGTATCCTTCGAATCTCGCCGTTCCTTCCTTGGTGCAGGAGCAGACGGCGGCGATGAGGACTGCTGCTGTGAGTATCTTTTTCATCTTGAACTGAAATTATCGGAGTTAGTTATGAAGTTCACCATTTCGTCGTAGGTCGCGCGCGCTGCCGCCCGGTCGTCGGAGAGCAGTATCTGCACTTCCGCCCCCCTGAGCACCATGCTCAGCATTTCGGCGAAGCTCTCCGGCTTCACCTTGTCGCCGAGGGCGCCGCTTGCGGTCGCAAACCTGCAGACGGCTTCGAAGAAACCCTCCTCGGCCTCGTCAAGCGGCTTCCTTGCATTGATAAGGATGCCTGCAGGCTCGCTTTTGTTGCCTCGGCGGAGACTTTCCACCGCGAATTTCATGTAGAGGGGGGATTCGAGAACCACGTCCATGCGCGTCTTGAGGTAGGCACCGAGGCTGCGGGTGATGTCGGAGGGGCAGGTGTTCATGCATCCCGACAGCCTGTGGCGCATGGTGTCCACCTCTTCCGCGAGCGCGGCCTCGAGTATCTCGGCCTTGCCGCCGAAGTAGTAGTAGACGCTGGCCTTGGCCTTGTCTGCCATTCTGGCAATGTCCTCGACCGTGGTCTTGTCGTAGCCGTAGACGGAGAACGCCTCTGAAGCGGCTTCGAGTATTCTTTTTCGTGCGTCCTTGCTCATTTTCTGCCGAGTTTGGAATTTTCGACCAAACAAGTAAAAACGTACAAATTATATGCCGGAATCTGCGCCGGATGGCGTCCGGGTGATATTTTTCTTATGAGACCGGGGTCAGCGGAGCTTTTTCTGCAGGTCCGGCAGGAACACGGCGATTATTCCGATCAGCGGCGACCAGGCTACCATCCTGTAGACAAACTCGATGCCGTGGGCGTCGATGAGGTTGCCGAGCACGGCCGCCACTATGCCGCCGATTCCGAACGCGAAACCGAAGAACAGTCCGGAGACCATTCCCAGCTTGTTGGGCAGCAGCTCCTGGGCGTAGAGCAGTATGGCCGGGAAGGCCGACGACAGGATGAATCCGGAGCAGAAGCTCATCACTACGGTGGCGGCGAGCCCGACGTGCGGCATCGCGAGGCTGAACGGGGCCGTGCCGGCTATCGACAGCAGAATCACGTACTTGCGGCCTATCCTGTCGCCCACCGGCCCTCCGACCAGGGTGCCGGCCGCAGTGGCCGCCAGGAACACGAAGAGGAAGACCTGGGAGAGCTGCACGCTCACGCCGAACTTCTCGATCAGGTAGAAGGTGTAGTAGTTCTTCAGACTTTCGAGGTAGATGTATTTCGAAATGATGAGCACGCAGATCAGCACTATCACGGCTACCGTGGCGCCCAGCCTGAGCGGACGCGGCCTGAAGACGGCGGCTCGGGAGTTGCGGCCGTGGGTGTCGAGGTAGGAGTTGTACCAGCGGCTGATGAAGGCGGTCACGGCGTAGGAGACGGCCGAGAGTATCACGAACCACAGGAAATGGCTGCGGCCGTAGGGGACCACGGTTATCGCGATGATCAGCGGGCCCACGGCGCCTCCGAAGTTGCCGCCCACCTGGAAGATGGACTGTGCGAGTCCGCGCTTCCCGCCCGACGCGAGCGAGGTGATGCGCGAGGCTTCCGGGTGGATTATCGACGAGCCCACGCCTATGGTGAACACCGCCAGGTAGATGCCTGCGAGGTTGGGCGCCATGGCGAGGCAGATGATGCCGAGCAGGGTGAAGGTGGTGGCGAGCTCAAGGCTGCCCTTGAACGGGCGCCTGTCGAACACCATGCCCACGAGCGGCTGGAATACCGACGCCGCAATCTGATAGACGAAGGTAATGGAGCCGATCTGGGTGAAGCTCAGTTCGAGGTCGTCCTTTATTATGGGATATGCGGAGGTGACCGTCGTCTGAAGCAGGTCATTCAGGAAGTGGGCGACGCTCAGCGCGATCAGCACCGGCATCGCCACGGCGGCAATGTTTTTATCTCTCTCGTTCATCGGGCCGCAAAAATACTCAAAATTCGGATTCCGTCAACCGACGGTCAGCTCCGCTTCTCAGCTACGGCTTCTACTGCCCCCCCCCCTCGGCGGGCGGAGTTCCGGTATTCCGAAGGGGTCTTCCCGAATCTCTGCTTGAATGCCCTGCTGAAATAGTGGGAGTCGTTGAAGCCGGTCGCCCAGGCGATCTGGGAGATGCTGTGCGAGCCTTCTTGCAGCATTTCGGCGGCCTTGCGGAAGCGCAGTTCCTTGAGGTATTCCAGCGGTGTCATCTTCAGTTTGTCCCGGCATTTTTGGAAAAGTGAGGAGCGGCTCATGTTCATGGCGGTTGCCACGTCCGTGATGCTGAGGTCTCCGTCATCGATGTGTTCTTCGAGGAAGGCGGTGAGGGCGTCGCGGAAAGGCTGGGGAGCGGCTGCTGCGGCCGCGGCAGCCGTCCTTCTCCTGGAGTGCCGGAAGATTCCTGCCGCGGCCGCCCCGAGAAGAAGCTGAGGCAGCAGGATGTAGAGCAGCAGAAGTCCTCCGCTCACGTTGAGCCTGACCTTCCTTTCGTTGTCCACGGCGATTCCGTCGGCGTTTGTGGAGCGCAGTCTGAGGGTGTAGCGTCCGGGCTTCAGGTCGGAAAGATGGATGAAGGGGTCGTTGCCGAGGTTGTGCCATTCCTTGTCAAGCCCGTCTATCCTATAATAGTAGAGCACTCTGGAGGGTGCCGTGAGGTCCAGTGCGAGGAAGCGCAGGTCCAGCGTCTGGTTTCTCTTCATCCTCACCCTGTCGAAAGTGTCTTCGTCTTTCTGGCGTCCGTTCACCGACATGAAGTTGATGAGCAGCTTGGGCACGTAGGTGCTGTTGGAGATTTCGTCGGGGTTGAAGTGCAGCAGGCCGCCGGTGGTGTTGAAGAAGATCTCCCCGTTTTCGGCCAGCAGCGGGCGGCCTTCGTTGAGCTGCACGTCGAGGCCTATCCTGCGGTAGGGGTAGCCGATGATGCTGTTGGTCTCCGGGTTGAACTTGTTGATCCCGCCGTTGCTGGCTATCCAGATGTTGCCCTTCCTGTCCTGGACCGCACTCAGCACGAAGTTCGACAGGATTCCTTCGCGGGTAGTGTAGAATTCGGCCGGACTGTCGCTTCCGGTGCCGTCGAAGCCGATGAAGCCGTTGCCGGAGGATGACGCCCACAGCCTTCCGTCGGCCGTGAAGAGTATGTGCTGTATGTCGAAGTCGGCTGTGCTCGCGAAGTTCTCGAACTTCATCTGCTCGGGCTCGTCCGAGGGGTTGCCGCATACGAAGAGTCCGAGCGAGCCGCCGGCGTAGAGCTTTCCGTCGGGGCCGAAGCAGGAGTGTCTCATCCGGTTGAGCCGCTGCGCGGGGAAGGAGATACGGTTCTTGCGGCTGATGAACTGGCGGCTGTCGTCGCTGAGGTCGATGTAGGACAGGCTCCCGTCGAACGAGGATATCCAGAGCCTGGCGGGGTCGGCGGCGTTGAGGTCGTAGATCTGGTCGCTGTTGGGGGCGTAGTATGCGTCGTCGTCCCTGCGGTAGTAGCGTGGAACGTAGGCGGCGGTGCCGGGGCGCGCCGTGTTCTCCGTGATGCCCATGCCTTTGGAGCCCGCCCATATCTCTCCGTCGGCGGTTTCGGCCAGGGTGTATACGGGGCCGGGAACGGGCCATGCGGCGACTTCGTCGAGACTCTGGTCGAGCAGGTGCACCTTCCCGTCGCGGGTGGCGGCGTAGATGAGTCCGGAGCGGCCCTGGAGCACGGCGCGGACGTTGTTCGCCTCGGGAGCTGCATCCGGGCTGCGGTCGAAGACCTTGAGCTTGAACTCGCCGGAGTTGTATCTTGCGTGCTCCAGACCTCCCCAGGAGCCGGAGAGCCAGAGGTTGTCCTGGGTGTCGACGTAGACTGCGTTGATGTAGTCGTCGCCGTCCCAGCCGTTCTGGAGTTCGCGGTTGTAGAACTGCACGAGCCTCATGTTTTCGGGGTCGTACCAGTACAGGGCGCCTCTTTCGGTATACAGCCAGATGTTGCCGCGGCTGTCGGCGAGCTGCCTGACTGGCCTGTGCGTGGCGGTGAACCCCTCGATTCTCGTGCTCCGCTCAGTCTCGGAATTCCAGCAGAAGAGGCCTTCTTCGGAGGAGCCGCCCAGGAGTTCCGGACGTCCCGGAATCCTTACGAGTATCTCCACGGGGGCTTCTGTTTCGGTCTGGAGAATCGTGATGTAGTCTCCGCTGACCTTGAGCAGCAGTCCCGAAGTGCTGCCGACATACTGTACACCGCCGTCGTCGAGCATGCAGAGCCCGGGGAGTTCAGCCAGGAGTTCCGCATTGCGGTAGACGGCCCTGCTGGTAAGGGTCCAGATGTTGCCCGCGGAGTCCTTGCTTATGAGATTGACGGTCTCGTCTCTGGGGAGGGAGAAATACTTGCTCAGGGTGAAGTCGTCCCCGTTGCGTGAGAACTCGCATTTGAGTATGGTGCCGCGCGCGGTGGGGAAGCGAAAGTCGGTGTCGCTCAGCTTGAAGATGTCGGTGACCTGCAGGGGAGTGGTCCTTTCCGCGTCGCGGTTGCGGGGATCCAGTCGGTAGAGCGTCCTGCTGGAGCTGAGCACCCAGAGCCGCCCGAAGCCGTCGTATTCGATGTCCGCGAGCCTGTCGTCGTGCGGGACACGGGCGATTTCGGAGGAATTGACGCTGAAACGGATGAAGTCGGAGCCGTCGAAGCGGTACAGTCCGGACCACGATGCCAGCCAAAGGTAGCCGTCGGCGTCCTGTATGATCTTCTCTGTCGTGGCGGAGGGGATGCCGTTCCTTTCCTGGAACCTCGTGAAGGTGTACGACGGCTGGGCGGCGCAGTTGAGCACCGCGGCGAGCATCAGACCGGCCAGGACCTGCAGTTTTCTCATAGTTGTCATACGTTTTAAACAAAAATACACATAATTTTTCGATTTGTACTATTTTCCACCTTTTTGGAGTTTATATTAAACCGCCGGAAATCGGCGTCCGCTTATCTTTGCAGCAGTTCATAAAAAGGATTCTAACCAAACGACCATAAACGGCGGCCGGCGTAAAAAATAAGTTCATTGTGGCAGTTTAGCGTCGCCGGCCTTCTAACCTAAAACTTAAATTATTCCTGGTTAATTAGCGGTTAATAATTATGTATTCAGGATAGGAGAGCCCCCAGGAGCTCTCCTATTTCTTTTTTATTTTGCGCCGGGCTGCCGGATTCCTTTGAAAATGCCTACATTTGGGCGTTCAAAATCTTTCGACATGAAAATTGGAATTTGCAGCGACCACGCCGGGCTCGACTACAAGACGAGGCTCATCGCCTATCTGCTCGGCAAAGGCCACCAGGTCGTGAACTTCGGCACCGATTCTTCCGAAAGCTGCGACTACCCTGATTTCGCCCACCGGCTCGGAAACGCCGTGGCCTCCGGGGATGTCGACGCCGGCATAGCTCTCTGCGGCACCGGCAACGGAATGGCGATCACGCTGAACCATCATCACGGGATCCGGGCCGGCCTTGCCTGGAACACGGAGATCGCGAGGCTCGTCAAAGAGCACAACAACGCCAACGTGCTCGTGATGCCCGCGCGTTTCGTGTCCTACCGCATGGCAGTGATGATGGTACGTACATGGATTGAAACCGAATTCGCCGGAGGACGGCATCAGCGCAGAATTGACAAGATTGAGCTCTGACATAGCCGACTATCCCGAGGGGATAGTCCTTCCGGTCGACAAGCCCTACCGCTGGACTTCGGCCGATCTGGTGCGCAAGATCAAGTTCGCGGCCAAGCGCCATTTCGGAAAGAAGAATCTGAAGGTCGGGCACGCCGGCACCCTGGACCCGCTGGCCACAGGGATACTCCTGGTATGCATCGGCCCCGCCACCCGCAGGGCCGAGGAACTCCAGGCTTCGCCGAAGCAGTATCTCGCGGGGGTGACTTTCGGTGCGGTCACGGCGTCCTACGATCTCGAGAAGGAGGTGGAGCCTGGCCTTCCGCTCGATGGTGTGAGCGAGGCCTCGTTGCGTTCCGTGCTGCCTTCTTTCCTTGGAGAGCAGGACCAGGTGGCGCCGCTGTTCAGCGCGAAGTCTGTCGACGGGGTGCGTGCCTACGAAATGGCGCGCAGGCTCTATCGCGAGGGGCGCAAGGCCGAGGCAGAGGGTGTGATCCGAGCCTCCCGGATCAACATCTTCGGACTGGAACTGCTGTCGTATTCCGAAGGACACCCTCTTTCCGAGTTCGTTCCGGAGTTCGAGGGGCAGGACAGGAAGATCAACGTGGCCGGGGTGGAGGGTCTGAGCCTGCCCACGGCGATGATTCGGGTGGACTGCAGCAAGGGTACCTATATCCGTGCGCTGGCCCGCGACCTGGGCGAGGCTCTCGGCAGCGGTGCCTTCCTGAGTAGTCTGCGGCGCACCCACAACGGCGGTTTCGGCATCGAGGAAGCTCTGAGTCTCGACGAGGCGCTGGCTCTGTTCGGCGGCTGAATCTGAATTCCCTGCCGCCAGATTTGCCGTCGTCCTGCCTGATCCGAAGACAGCACGCAGTACGGAATATCCGCTGAGGAGGCTAGCCGTCCGCGGCTGTG
>ERZ779889.703-NODE-703-length-40244-cov-15.735400_pt1 | contig 40244 bp, 32 predicted proteins | sample MGYA00511030_ERZ779889 | MGnify/ENA primary metagenome ERZ779889 (study PRJEB29588, sample SAMEA2160616) | human gut metagenome | biome: human gut; feature: human-associated habitat; material: faeces | place: Denmark | collected 2008/2010 ... | reverse complement strand
CTGAGCATATGACGGATGCTCATTTTTCATTCACATTTGTTTTTAAACAAGCTCTAAAAGTTTTGTCATCTGTATCGCTCTTGAACCCACTGAAACAGCTACAGACTTATCAGTGATTTCGCTGACAAACACGAATTCCGATCAACTTGATTTAAGGTATGAGATTAAACGTGGAGAAAAGAGGTCATATACCACTCAGCCACTTTTGCTCCTGATAGTGGATAAGAAATATGAGAGACCGGTTATACCGGAAGCCGTTGACAAGTAAAATTGAATTGAGTTCAAGGATATTAAAAACCGACCTTTAAGATTTTTCGGGCGCGGGTGGCGGAGTGTCGCGGGAATTTTGTATTTTTGCGGAAAACCATCACAATTCAGAATTCAGCTATGTTTTCAAAAGAAACCTATCAGGCGCGACGCGACGAGCTTAAAAAGCGAGTGGGCAGCGGTTTGATTCTTTTCCTCGGCAACGACGAGGTAGGAATGAATTATGGCGCCAATATCTATCCCTTCCGTCAGGACTCCACTTTTCTATATTATTTCGGTCTGGCTTACCCCGGCCTGAACGCCATAATCGATATCGACAGCAACCGCGAGATAATTTTCGGCGACGAACTTACAATTGACGACATTGTATGGACCGGCCCGCAGCCTACGCTCCGCGAGAAAGCCGCGCTGGTAGGGGTGGACACCACCCGCCCTTCGCGCGACATCATAACCGTGCTCTCCGCCGCAATGAACAGCGGCCAGACCATCCACCATATCCCCTACTACCGCGGTGACCATGCCGTGAAGCTCTTCAACTATCTGGGTATCCGGCCCGGTGCCGAGAAACCGTCGCTCGACCTCATCCGCGCCGTGGTGGATATGCGCAACCATAAAACCGAGGAGGAAATCGCCGAGATTGAAAAAGCTTGTATGGTTACAGCCGACATGCATATCAAGGCTATGGAGGTGACACGCCCCGGAATGTATGAATACGAGGTTGTAGCTGCCCTCGAGAGCGTGGCTGCGGCCAACAACTGCCGGCTGTCGTTCCCGACAATCGCAACCATCCACGGAGAAACGCTCCATAACGAGGAGCACTCTAACCTGATTCTCGACGACAGCATGCTGCTCGTCGATGCCGGAGCCGAAACCCCGATGGGATATGCGGGCGACATGTCGTCGACAATCTGCGCCGGAAAGAAGTTCACCGACCGCCAGAAATCGGTCTACGACATACAGGTGGCAGCTCATCTCGCCGCCGTGGAGGCACTGCGTCCCGGACGCCGGTTTGAGGAGGTCTACGACCTCGCCTCCGCCGTTATTTTCAATGGGATGAAAGAGTTGGGGATAGCCCGCGGCGACGCCGAAGAGGCAGTAAAAGCTGGCGCACACGCCATGTTTTTCCAGTGCGGTCTCGGCCATATGATGGGTCTCGACGTACACGACATGGAAAACCTCGGCGAGCAGTGGGTAGGGTATGCCGGAAAGCCTAAGAGCACACAATTCGGGCGCAAGTCGCTGCGACTGGGCCGCGAACTCGAGCCGGGATTCGTGCTTACAATCGAGCCGGGAGTATATTTCATTCCCGAGTTGATTGATATGTGGAAAGCCGAAAAGCGCTTCGAGCAGTTCATCAACTATGCCGAGCTTGAGAAATGGCGTGACTTCGGCGGAATCCGCAATGAGGAAGACTATCTCATTACAGCCGACGGCGCCCGCCGTTTAGGAAAGAAGATTCCTCTCACCACTCAGGAAGTAGAAGCTCTGCGATGACATCCTCACGCCGTGCGGTGTGGCTTGCCGGCGCCGCTGTACTCAGCTGGTCGACGGTGGCCACATCGTTCAAAATCGCACTTTCCGAGCTTACTGTCTACGGTATGCTCTTAGTAGCAGCTCCGACTGCCCTTATTGTTTTCGCGCTGTGGCTGACGGTAAACAAACGCTGGTATAAATTTGCGTCTGTTGAACCGCGCACCTGGCTTAACTTCGCTCTGCTCGGGCTTGTAAACCCCGTGGTGTATTATCTTACGCTTTTCCATGCCTACGACCTTCTTCCGGCGCAGATTGCCCAACCGGTCAACTATATGTGGCCGATTCTGCTGCTGATAATGCTTGCGGTGTTCGGCAAAAAGCCTATTGCGCCGGTAAAATACATAGGCATGGCCATTTCGCTTGCCGGCCTGACGGTGATTTCGCTCGGGGGGAGCGCCATCTCGGGTTCGCTGTCGGTGTCGGGTATGCTGTGGGCATTCGCGAGCGCTTTCCTTTGGGCAATTTACTGGATAATCAACGAACGGCTCGGCAGGAAAGCGGATGAAGAGGTGTGCCTGTTTGCCGGATTTCTTTTCGGGACGATTTATCTGCTTGCGGGCACGCTGTTTTTCCCTACGGGTGAATTTTCGACGCCCGGAATACTTTCGGGGATATACATCGGACTGTTTGAAATGGGAGTACCGTTCCTCTGCTTCGGAGTGGCAATAAGAACTACCACCAATCCGGCGCTCGTAAACCAGATGTGCTATCTGGCGCCGTTTCTTTCGCTGCTTTTCATTTCGATGATACTCGACGAGCCGATTGTGGCGACAACATATATAGGATTAGGGCTCATCGTAGCGGGAATAGCGTTTAACAGCCGGTCTGCGGCTACCGCGGAAGCGGAACCAGACGCGACAGGAAGCGGCGGACCGGAGTAAGGACTCTCTTCATGAGCGGCTCGCGGAAAGCTGCACGGGCCGCAAGTGCATCATTGATTTTCTCCGGGGTTTCGTAACCGGGATACCGTTGCAGTTTATCGCGTGCCTGACCTGCATCCCGGGGATCTCCGCAAAGAATCATGTTGAGAAGAATCGAAGCCGACGCCTGCCGGAGACCGTCGACTACCTCTTTATTTCCGGAAAATGCCTCCATGAGGCGCTCGCGCACCGAAAGGCTCATTTCAAGTCTTTTATAACGCCGGGCAGTGCTCCACGTGGCTGTAGCGCGCATGCGGTATACGCCCATGGGCAAGCGCATGAAATGGATATAGCCGTGCGAAGCATAAAACATGTGGATGGCATAGTCGGGCAGCTTCTCCTCGCTCACCCAAGCCGGAAGGGCGCAGAGGTCCACAAGGCCGCGGCGGTACATCACAGAGAGATTCGTTATGAAGTTGCTCCGGCTCAGGTCGGCAATTGTCGCGTCGGTTTTCTGCGATCCGTTGCTTATGCTCTTCGACCCGTCGGCCTCATAATAGTTGATTACGGGGTGAAAGGTTATGGCGCAGTCGGGGTGGGCCTCCATATAGGCCACCTGACGGGCGAGTTTCGAGCGGTACCACCACCAGTCGTCGGCGTCGCACATGGCGAGATATTTGCCGGTGCAGTGACTGAACGCCTCGAAATAGTTGCGCTGCAGGCCGAGGTTTACCTTGTTGGAATAGACATGGACAATGTCGGGGTAACGGCTCTCCCATTCCTTCGCTACAGCGAGAGTTGAATCTGTCGACGCATCGTCGACCACGATGAGTTCCACCGGGAAGTCTGTTTTCTGTCTGACCACACCGCGTATAGCCTCGCCGATTACACCGGCGTTGTTGTAGGCTATCATGGCTACGCTCACTGACGGCCTCTCGCTCATCTGCGTCGTATGAATCTCGTTTCGGTTATCACGATGTCTACAGGGACGTCGTGAGGTTCCGCCGGAATCTCGTCGACGAGCTGAAAATCGTATGCAATGCCAACCTTTCGGGCTTTAGTGGAAGCGAGCAGGCGGTCGTAGAATCCCTTTCCACGGCCAAGGCGGTTGCCGTTGCGGTCGTATGCCACGGCCGGAATCACCATCAGCTCTATGCTGTCGGGGTCGACCGTGTCGTCGCCCTGCGGCTCCTCGATATGGAATGCCCCGAGCGCGAGGCGGGTCCGGTCGTAGGGAAGAATATCGAGATTCACGCCATTGACTCTCGGAAGAAAGAACTTTTTGCGTCCGTCCCAACGGTCGATGAAAGCACGGGTGGGCAACTCGTCGGCAAGCGAATGGTACATGAGTATCCGGTCGGCCATCAGGAACTCGGCGGTCTGCTCCAGCATTGCGAATGCACGGTCGGCGGCGTCGGAGCGCTCGCGCTCGTCGAGGAGCGCCTTGCGCGCCCTGACGGCACGGCGGATATCGTCCTTGGTCAGCGTTCTCATTGCTTCAGGTCTATGCGTGAGAGGGTTATCACTGCATTGCCGTCGGCATCTTTCAGCACGGCGTTGTTGTCGCTGCCGTCGCGTGCCGCAGAAACAACATTTTCAAGTGCCAGAAGGAAAGCCTGCTCAGTAGCAAGGTCAGGACAGGCCATGCGTGTGGTGGCGAGATCCTTGAACTCGATTCCGTTTTCCTTGTCGAGGGTAAGAATCAGACCACCGTTGAGAACGTTGCAGCCGGTGTTGCCGTGGATGCTCTTCTGATCGAGGTCAATTACAATCTGCACGTCGGCGGACGCGGGAACAGGTGAGCCGTTGATTTTATCGACCTTCCACGCTCCGTTGAGGAAAGCGATATCGTGTTTGCGCAGAGTCATCACTGTAGTTCCGGCGCTGTTGGTGAGGGCCATAGTACATCCGGCGGCGGAGCGGTTGATGCCGTAGGAAACGGCAGCGTCGAGCGCACGGTTTATCTCGGTTTCATAAGGAGCGTCGGCACATGCCTTCATAGTGGAGATGAACTCCCCCCCTTTGGAAAGGGTGGTTCCGTCGACGAAATAAGAGCCGTTAATGTAATTGCAACCGTTGAATCCGATCACGGTCAGAGCACCGGGCATATCCTTGTCGATAACAAACGAAATGTTGGGGTAATCGTCGCCGTTCACCGCCACGTTTTTGCCGCCCACGCTCACCACGGCCCACTCGCCTTCGAGTTCGGCGGGGGGTAAGGGACGCGAGGAATCGAATTTCATAGAAGACTCCGCAGATGGCTGCCTGACAGCCGTTTTACCGGAGTTCCGAAATGTATTGCAGCCGGCCATAAGGATGCCGCTCAGAATGATAGCTGTAATTGAAATCTTATTCATAATCTTAATGGTTTAATCGTCGGAAGACGGACAATGTCGTCCGTATCACTATGATTATATAACGGACGAAAAGCAATTTTGTGCGCCCCCGCAGAAGATTTGATTTTACAAATGTAGCGATTTTTATTCAAACGGATATCTACTTTATAACCTTCGTGAAGTCTTGCAGGCGAATTTTGCGTTATTTTGGTAATTTTCGTATTTTTGCAGGAAAAAGCATTTTATGTCGAATAAAGAATTAGTTGAGCTGTTTGTAAGTCCAATCCGTGAATGTATGGAATATAAACCTCATTTCGGTGATTCCTCCCGAACCGGAGGGTACTCATTACCGGATTTCTTAAGCCTTTATGGCTCAGACCCTTTTTATTCGTGGATTGGGTTAGACTCGCCATATATGTATTCCGCCCACAAAGCAGCAGGCAGCATGACATCTATATATCGACAGATAGGGATTGGATGCGAACGTCTTTTTCGTGAAGTAATATTCGAAAAGGCGCGCTATAAGGAATATACCTCTGCTCAATGGTCGTATGAAACGGAAACCCGATCCGGTAAGAAAAAAGTACTGTCATTAGACGGCAGACTCGAGCTTTCAGACATACGCGACACGCAAATCAGAGATAACGTCGAAGACTGGATCAAGGGGTATCTGGAATACTTGATATTCAACCCAGGCGGTTGAACGGAGCGGTTTTTGAAGTCAGACAGGGATATAAGAGCAAAGACAGCAAAAGACAGAATGCCGATCTTGACAATGCAACCGTAGCTTATTCATATAACTATCTGCCTGTTTTCACCATATTTTCATCGCAGATAGACAATGACATAGCTTTGAGATACCGCAACGGCAAGTGCGGTATACTGACAGGAAAGCCCGAAGGCGACATTTACACATCACTTTATGAATTTTCAAGACAAATTCTTGATTTCGATCTGGCGGCCTTTTTTCAGCACAATTCTACCGAGATAAAAAATACAATAAACCAGATACTTGCAGAGATGTTTTCAGCCGATGAAGCAAAGAAGTGATTATACGTTTAAGTTCAACCAACAGAACGGCAGGCATGGCTGGCTCCGGCTTACGCCGGCTTATTCAATCAAGCTGGTGAAAGAGAATCTATATAAAAACGGATTATCCGAACCGCATAGTTTTAAAGGGAATCTTCTGGATCCTTTCAGCGGAACCGCCACTACCGGAATAGTTGCAGCTGAAATGGGACTGAATTGTACTCTCTACGACATCAATCCTTTTTTAGTGTGGTTCGGGAACATCAAGGCCGCCAATTACCCGACGGCCGAACTCGACAGGCTGAAAGACAGAATCACTGAAGAGCTGCCGCTGATTTCAACCGAGGGCGCGGATTTCTACGACTGGGTTCCTCCCATGAAAAATATAGAGAGATGGTGGGATTCCAATACTATTAAAATATTGGCATCACTGAGAAGATATATCGCAATATCCTGGGGAAAGCCCTCCGGGGCAGGGATTCACAACTTAATATGGATAGCATTTGCCCGTCTGGTAATAGAGACATCCGCTGCTGATTTCAACCACATTTCAGTATCGTTTAAAGATGGTACTGAAAAATATGAAACCACCCAGATAAAAAAACTGTTTCTGGACATATTCAGCAACATAACGGGCAGTGCAAGACAGAACCTTCCGGGGAAAGCGGTTATCGTACACGGCGACAGCAGATTGATGAATCAGGAAAAAGACAAGTATGATCTGGTGCTGACCTCTCCTCCTTATCCGAACCGGATCAGTTACATAAGAGAATTACGCCCCTATATGTACTGGCTGGGATTTTTGAATTCCGGAGAAGAAGCCGGAGAAATCGACTGGAAAGCTATCGGCGGAACATGGGGCAAAGCCACGAGTAATTTGTCGACATGGTCAACCCAAAATAAATTCCTGCCTGATAAATTACACGAAATCTGCCACAGAATCGAAACAGCTGACCCGAAGAGCGGGAGAACTTTGTCGCAATACGTGTTGAAATTTTTTGATGATATGTACATCCATCTGGACAAGTTGAGATATAAGTTAAAAACCGGCGCCAAGATCGTGTATATTTTGGGAAATTCTTCCTTTTACGGCAATTTCGTAGAGACAGATTCTTATATTAAAGATATTCTGAATAATCTGGGATATTCAGAGGTCAATTCCGAAATAATACGAAAAAGGAACTGCAACAAAGGCCTTTTTGAATATAACATCACAGCCCGATGGACTGACTGAAACTACATCGTGTTAATTTCAGATTGACATATACATAATATTGCGGAAATTGATTATCTTTGCGGATTGAAAACTCTACATCTATGGGCATTAACGAAAAGCAAGAGCTGCTCGACCGCCGTTACCTGCGGATGGCTCGCATCTGGGCGGAAAATTCATATTGCGTCCGCCGCAAAGTGGGAGCCCTCCTGGTAAAAGACAGAATGATAATTTCCGACGGTTTCAACGGCACTCCCGCCGGTTTTGAAAACGTGTGTGAGGACGAGGACGGAACAACAAAGACCTACGTGCTCCATGCTGAGGCCAACGCCATCACGAAAGTGGCCCGCAGCAACAATTCGAGCGAGGGAGCCACGCTTTACATTACCGCATCACCGTGTGTGGACTGTGCAAAACTCATAATACAAAGCGGAATCGTGAGGGTTGTATTCAATGAACTTTACCGGATTACCGACGGCCTCGACCTCCTGAAACGGGCAGGGATAGAATGCGTGCATGTTCCCGGCGACCTCTGAAGCACTACAGCCGGAAAAACTGAATCAAGAAGCTAATTAACGATATTTAATGAACAAACAAATCAAAAATCCTGCGGTATGGATGCCGCTGGTAATCGCCGTGACACTCGCCGCGGGCATGTGGCTCGGCAAAATTTTCTTCACCTCCGGCTCGCGATGGGACGCCAACGCCAAGCTCGACATGATTCTGAAGATGATCGACGCTAATTACGTTGACGACATCGATACCGATTCTCTGTTCGACTCGGCGATTCCGGAACTACTCTCCCATCTCGACCCACACTCCACCTATATCCCCGCCTCCGATCTTCAGAGCGTAAACGACGAACTCGAAGGTTCATTCTCGGGCATAGGTATTTCGTTCACACTCATGAACGATACCATCAACGTGCTTGAGGTAATAGCCGGCGGCCCGTCGGAGAAGGTAGGACTGCTCGCCGGAGACCGTATAGTCTCCATCAACGATTCAATCGTGGCTTCGCGCGGGTGGACAAACGAACAGGTGATGAAAAATCTCCGGGGCGAAAAAGGCACTACCGTGAAACTCGGCATCAAGCGAAATACGTCGCCCAAGCTGCTGACGTATGAGGTGACCCGCGGCGATATCCCCGTAAATTCTGTGGATGCCTCCTATCTCATCGACGATAAGACGGGTTATATGAAAATCAACAAGTTCGGCAACACCACCTACAATGAGTTCCTCAACGGCATGCTCAAAATGAAGGCGGAAGGAGCAGAAAGGTTTATCATAGACCTGCGCGGCAACGGCGGCGGTTTCATGGAGCCTGCAGTGTTCATGGCGCAGGAATTTTTAGCAGCCGACGCGCCTATAGTTTCGATGAAAGGAAAAGTGAAATCCAACAACGGAATCCTGACCGCCGACGGAAGCGGGTCGTTTCAGAACGAACAGATAGTTGTGCTTCTCGACGAATATTCGGCCAGCGCGAGCGAAATCTTCGCAGGCGCAATCCAGGACAATGACCGCGGACTCGTGGTAGGACGCCGTTCATTCGGAAAGGGTCTCGTTCAGCATCAGACAGAGTTGCCCGACTCGAGCGCCATCCGCCTCACCGTGGCCCGCTACTATACTCCTTCAGGGCGCTGCATACAGAAGACCTACGCCCCAGGGACAAACTATAACAATGACATAATAGACCGCTATTATCACGGCGAATTCTACAACGCTGACTCCATAAAACAGAACACCAGCCTCGCATTCACTACAGCCAACGGCCGCACCGTTTACGGCGGAGGCGGAATCATGCCCGATATCTTCGTGCCGAACGACACCACAGGCTATACCTCATACTACCTCAACGTGGCGAATGCCGGACTTCTCCAGAAATTTGCATTCGACTTCAACGACCGCAACCGTGCGGCGCTCTCCTCCGTGAAGAACTCCACCGAATTCCTCCGCGCGCTCCCCGACGACGAGCAGCTTCTGCAATCGTTCGTGAACTATGCTGCCGGAAAGGGAGTGGCGCCCCGCTGGTTCTACATAAACCGCTCCCGCTCACTGCTGCTCTCCACGCTCAAGGCGCTCATAGCCCGCGACGCTATCGGACTCAGCGGCTACTATGAGGTCAACAACCTCACCGATCCGACCGTAAGGAAGGCACTCGATGCAATAAAAGGCGGCGAAGCTAAATTTCCGGTAACCGTGTCGGCCGTCAAATAGTATTTGCTCATAATGACTTTTTTCGCTATTTTTGCAGAAAATTAAGATAACAAAACGCTATGTTCAGAAATAAAACCTGCGGAGAACTCCGCCTAAGCGACGCCGGACAGGAAGTGACGCTTGCCGGCTGGGTTCAGCGAACCCGCAAGATGGGCGGCATGACCTTTGTGGATCTCCGCGACCGTTATGGTATAACTCAGGTAGTTTTCAACACCGAGACCGACGCCGATCTTCAGGAAGCGGCAAATCATCTCGGCCGCGAATACGTGGTGCAGATTACCGGCGAAGTGGCTGAACGCTACGCCAAGAACCCTGATCTTCCCACCGGCGAAATCGAAGTGATAGCCCGCAAGCTGCGTGTGCTCAATCCCAGCGAAATTCCACCTTTTACCATAGAGGACAACACCGACGGCGGCGATGACCTGCGGATGAAATACCGCTATCTCGACCTTCGCCGTCCCTCCGTACGCCGCAACCTTGAACTCCGCCACCGCATGGCGTTTGAAATTCGCCGTTACCTCGACTCGAAAGGTTTCCTCGAGGTTGAAACTCCGGTGCTCATAAAGTCAACCCCCGAAGGAGCGCGCGATTTCGTGGTTCCCTCGCGCATGAATCCGGGTCAGTTCTATGCACTGCCTCAGTCGCCCCAGACGTTCAAGCAGCTTCTCATGGTGAGCGGATTCGACCGCTATTTCCAGATAGTGAAGTGCTTCCGCGACGAAGACCTGCGCGCCGACCGTCAGCCCGAGTTCACTCAGATCGACTGCGAGATGTCGTTTGTGGAGCAGGAAGATGTCCTGCAGATGTTCGAGGGTCTCGTAAAACATATATTTAAATATGTAAAGAATATCGACTTCAAGGATCCGTTCCCGCGTATGACGTGGGCCGACGCCATGCGTCTATACGGTTCCGACAAGCCCGACACCCGCTTCGGAATGACCTTTGTGGAACTGAAGGATCTCACTACCGGCCACAATTTTGCCGTGCTCGACGATGCGGAATACGTCGGTGCCATCGTAGCTCCGGGCTGCGCGAACTACACCCGCAAGCAGCTCGATCAGCTCACTGAATTCGTGAAGCGTCCGCAGGTAGGCGCCAAGGGAATGATGTGGGTGAAAATCGAGGAAGACGGCTCTATAAAAAGTTCCGTGTCAAAATTCTACAGCGAGGAGGATCTCCGCAAGTGGGCAGAGCGCGCCGAGGCAAAACCGGGCGACCTGATGCTTATACTCGCCGGCCCCGCAATGAAGACACGCAAACAGCTCAACGAACTCCGACTCGAGATGGGCACACGCCTCGGGCTGCGCGATCCGCAGAAATTCTCGTGCCTCTGGGTAATCGACTTCCCGCTCTTTGAATGGGACGACGAAACCCAGCGCTACTACGCGATGCACCACCCCTTCACATCGCCCAACCCCGACGACATCCACCTGCTCGACACCGACACCGGCGCCGTCCGCGCTACGGCCTACGACATGGTAGTGAACGGAAACGAACTCGGAGGCGGATCAATCCGAATCCACGAGGCTGAGCTTCAGGACCACATGTTCCGCCTGCTCGGTCTGAGCGAGGAAGATGCCCAGTATAAGTTCGGATTCCTGATGAACGCATTCAAATACGGCGCACCGCCTCACGGAGGTCTGGCATTCGGATTCGACCGTTTCGTGTCGATTCTCGCCGGTCTCGACTCCATCCGCGACGTTATCGCATTCCCGAAAAACAACTCAGGCCGCGATGTAATGATCGACGCACCAAGTGAAATCGACCAAATCCAGCTCGACGAACTCCAGATAGCATTATCGCCCAAAGACAGCAAAGAAGATTGAAAATATCGGATATTATATCGGCTATTGAAGCCTGTACTCCCGTAAGTTCCCAGGAAAGCTGGGACAATTCAGGACTGCAGGTTGCAGGTAGCAACCCCGGTGCAGAATGCTCCGGGGTGCTTCTGTGTGTGGATGTCACACCGGAGGTAATTGCTGAGGCACAAAGCCGCGGATGCAACCTCGTTGTATCGCACCACCCGCTCATTTTCCGCGGGTTGAAACACCTGACCGGCGACTCTCAGCCCGAAATCTGCGCCATCGAGGCCATACGCCGCGGTATAACCGTCTATTCGTGCCACACTCCCGCCGACGTGGCCGCCGGCATAGGGTTGTCGCACGAAATGGGCCGGCGGCTCGGACTTGCCGACGTGAGAGTTCTGTCGCCGCGCCCGGCCGACCCCGCCGCAGGCATAGGAGTCATAGGGCATCTGCCGGCTCCAACCGACTGCGACAATTTCATAACCCTCGTGAAAGGTGTCTATGACGAACCAACGGTGCGCACCTCCCGATTCCGGCCGGAAACGGTATATACAGTGGCACTCGGCACCGGCTCCTGCGGCGAATTCATACCCGACGCACTCAGACTCGGAGCCGACGCCTACATATCGTCTGACATCCGTTATCACGATTTCGTGGATTTCGGCAACCGCCTCCTGCTCGTCGACACCACCCATTACAGCAGTGAACTGTGTGCCAAAACAGTATTTTCGCGCATAATCTCGGAAAAATTTCCTAACTTTGCAGTCTATTTGTCGGAGACTGAGCAGAATCCGATAACCTTTAAATGAAACAATCAACAAAACGATAACCAATATGGCCACTGAGCAAAACAAATCCGAACAGACACTCTCGGTAGAGCAGCGCCTCAAATCGCTTTATGAACTCCAGACACTCCTGTCGCAGATAGACCGCATAAAGACTATCCGCGGCGAGCTTCCCCTCGAAGTGCGCGACCTCGAAGACCACATTGAAGGTCTTCATACCCGCATCGAAAACTATCGCCGCGAGATTGAGGATCTGCGCCAGAAGACACTGCAGGAAAAAGCCAAAATCACCGAATCGCAGACCAAAATCGAGACATACCGCCAGCAGCTCGACAACGTGCGCAACAACCGCGAGTTCGATATGCTTTCGAAGGAAATCGAATTCCAGACCCTCGAAATAGAACTCGCCGAAAAGCATATAAACGAATATAACTTCGCAATCGACAACAAAAACGCCGAAATCAGCTCCACCGAGGAGAAACTCGCCGACCAGGAGCACGTGCTTCGCGAAAAGCGCGCCGAACTCGAGGAAATCGTATCGGAAACCAAGCAGGACGAGGAGCGCCTGCGCGAACAGGCCAAGGCTATCGAACCCAATATCGACGCCCGTACCCTCAACGCCTTCAAGCGCATCCGCAAGAACGCCCGCAACGGCCTCGGTGTGGTCTATATCCAGCGCAACGCCTGCGGAGGCTGTTTCAACCGCATTCCCCCGCAGAAGCAGATGGAAATAAAGATGCACAAAAAAATTATTGTGTGCGAATACTGCGGCCGAATCATGATCGACCCCGAACTCGCCGGTGTAACCGAAAACGCCGACTGATATGGGAAAAATAGAACCCGGAAAATATGTGGAGTTAGTCTATGAACTCTCCACGGTCGACCCTTCATCGGGCAAACGCGATCTGGTTCACAGCGTAGGCGAAGACGATCCCGAGCGTCTGGTGTTCGGCGTCACTCCCGGCGTTATACCCGCACTCGAGAAAGCGCTCGAAGGACTTGCCGAAGGCGACTCGTTTGCTGTCGACGTACCCGCGTCTGAAGGATTCCCCTACAACCCCGACGACGTGGTTGAACTCAGCAAAGACATTTTCAAACGCGACGGCAAATTCGACAACAAGACAGTGTTTCCGGGCGCATACATCCCGATGCTTACCGGCGACGGCTACCAGATTACAGGCAAGGTGCTCGAAGTGGGCCACGATTCAGTAAAAATGGATTTCAACCATCCCCTTGTGGGGAAAGACCTCCATTTTGAAGGTAAAGTAGCTACAGTCCGCGACGCCACTCCCGAAGATCTCCACCCCTCATGCGGTGGAGGTTGCGGAGGATGCGGCGGTGGTTCTTGCGGAGGAGGCTCCTGCGGCGACGATGGCTGCTGCGGGGGATGCAAATAACCCCAACCTGCTGAAAAAATACCAGGGCGGACAGACGGAAAGGATTATTCCGTTTGTCCGCTCACTGTTTCGTACGGGGGTATTCCGTGCAGAAACACGTAGCTGCGTGCCTCATGGTCAAGCCGGCAGCAATAGTGGTTCAAGCCGTTGGAAACCATAAGAAATGGCACCTGCAGCACCATATTGTAGCGCGCAATCTGATCGAACACCTTCTGGGTAACTGCCACGGAGGGTGCTTTATATTCAACAATAACGGCCGGACGCAGCGCGCGGTCGTAGACCACAGTGTCGCACCTCCGCAGAGTATCGTTCAGCCTGATTCCGACCTCATTCCGCATCATAAGCGCCGGATAGCCTATACTGACAAGCCATGCGGTGAAATGCTGCCTCACCCACTCTTCGGGAGTGAGGACAATCCACTTCCGGCGCAGAGGGTCGAAGACCTCAGTGCCTTTCTTCCCCTGCCGGAACTTCAGCGGCGCCGGAGGAAGATTAAGCGGAATTTCAGTTATAAGCATAATTTTACCAAAGATTCTCAGATTTTGTGTAAATTTACAACATATTTCCGAATCACGAAAATGGCAGCTACCACCTCCCCCACCTTTCCGGCCTTGCGACAGCAGATTGCAAAAGGCAACCTGGCTCCGGTCTACCTCCTCCACGGCGAGGAGGGATATTATATCGACCGTCTGGTTGAGGATTTCGAGAACCTCATACCCGAAGCCGACCGCGACTTCAATCTCTACACGCTCTATGCCCCCGAATCGGGCGTAGACACGGTGATGGACATATGCCGCAGGTATCCCATGATGTCGGAGCGCCAGGTAGTCATTGTGAAAGAAGCACAGGCCATCCGCGCCGACCAGCTCAACAAGCTACACCACTACGCCGAACACCCGACGCCCACAACCGTCCTCGTCATCTCATGCCGCGGTGCCGAGGCAAAGGGAAAGGATCTGATTGCGGCAGTAAAGAAGTCGGGCGTAATTTTCGAATCGAAAAAACTCAGCGAGCGCAACATCGTGCCCGCAATCAGCGATCTCGTGGCCGAACGGCGCCTCAATATCGACAATAAGGCGCTCATGATGCTCCGCGACTATATCGGCACCGACCTTTCGCGCCTTTACAATGAAATCGACAAACTCGCCCTCATTCTCGGCGCAGGCGCCATGATTACGCCCGAGGCCATCGAGCGCAATATCGGAATTTCGAAAGATTACAACAACTTTGAGCTGATAGACGCTATCAACGCCCGCAACTCTCTGAAGATATTCAGGATAACAGACTATTTCCGTTCCAATCCGAAAAACAACCCTACAGTGATGACCGTGTCGGCTCTCTTCAATCATTTCTCGAACCTTCTGGTCTATCATTATACTAAAGACAAATCGCCATCGGGCTATCTCGACGCTCTTGGCTTCCGCAACGCATGGCAGCTGCGCCCCTACGAGGCAGCCGCACGCGCCTTCAACGTAAGACAGACAATCGAAATAATCTCGGCAATCCGACGTTTCGATACCGCAAGCAAAGGCATAGGCTCCCGTCAGAACGAATATGACCTTCTCCACGACCTCATGTTCCATATCATCACTGCCCGCGGCGTAATCACCATCTGAAACCGCAACAAAATTGTAAACACTCATTAACCAAATAAATTTTAAATAATAATTAGCTCTCAGGACATTAAAACCCTGAGAGCTAATTATTTATAGGTTAATTGTTCGACGGTTATGTTCTACAACACTGTTTTCAATTCTGTAATAATTTCATTACATATCCTCTAAAATTTTAATAAAATCGCAATTTCCGTACATTTTTTCATATAAAATTTTGCTATTTTAATTCTTTTTCATACTTTTGCGCACAGTACATCATTAAAGGGTTTTTAATACAATTTTATTAATTATTCTTAAAACACATTTATTCATTCATTTCTATTAATTCACTTTTTTCAATTTCTGTTATGAAAAGATTGTTTTTAATGCTTATGATCATTGCGCTCGCAGCTGCGAGCGGACTGAGCCTTTCGGCTCAGTCGCGCACTGTTTCCGGCACAGTGATCTACTCCGGCGATAAGGAACCTCTTATCGGCGCAAGTGTTATTCCGGTCGGAGCTCCTGCGGCAGCCGTAGCAACCGACATCAACGGTAAATTCACAGTTACTGTTCCCGACAAAGTAACGAAACTCAATGTATCATACGTGGGTATGGTTACCGAGCAGGTCGACGTGACCAAGTCACCTATGGTAATCGAACTCAAAAACGCCGACAACCAGCTCGACGAAGTGGTCGTGACTGCATTCGGCGTAAAACGCGACAGAAAAGGCCTCGGTTACGCCGTGCAGGATCTCAAGGCCGAAGACCTCAACACCGCCGGCACCACGTCGCTCTCCTCCGCTCTCCAGGGCAAGCTCTCCGGCGTCGACATCCGCCCGTCGTCGGGCGCTCCCGGTGCTTCGAACAACATCACCATCCGCGGCGTCCGCTCCTTCTCAGGTAACAATGCTCCTCTCTACGTAGTCGACGGTATGCCCGTAGCTTCCGAACCTGACTTCGTCAACACCCCCAACAGCATCGTCACCGACGCCAACGTGGGCGACCGCTCCATCGACATCAACCCCGACGACATCGAGAGCATCAACGTGCTCAAAGGTCAGGCTGCCGCTGCCCTCTACGGTATCCGCGCATCCAACGGCGTGATTGTCATTACCACCAAACGCGGCAGCGCCATGTCGTCGCGCCCGGTAGTGACCATCTCCACAGACCTCAGCGCCGAGCGAATCTCGCGCAAGTTCAAGCATCAGGAAATATATTCCCAGGGTGTGGGCGGAAACTATAACCCCGGCGCATCTACCTCATGGGGATGCAAGATTTCCGAGCTTCCCAACGATCCCAACTACGGCGGCAACACCGACAACGCCTACACCCAGCGCGACGGCAAGAAGCCCGGCATGTACTATAATCCCAAGCGTGCCCTCGCAGGTCTCGACGGCTGGACAACTCCCGAAATCCACGACAACGTGGGTGATTTCTTCAAGACCGGTTTCACCGAAAACGCCAACTTCAACATTTCGCAGCGTAAAAACAACATAGGCTACTCCTTCGGTCTGAGCAACTCCTATCAGAAAGGCATCATCCCCTCCACCGGCATGACCCGCTGGGGTGCCCGCGGCCTCGTAGACTGGCAGATCGACAACCAGTGGAAGACCGGCTTCTCCGCCAACTACAGCAACACCACCATCAAGAGCGCCCCTGTGGCCAACTCCGGTATTACCAACGTGGTCTACGGCGCTCCCGTGGAATACGATCTCAAAGGCATACCCAACCACGTGCCCGGCGATCCCACTACGCAGATTTCCTATCGTTCCACCTCGTTCAACAACCCCTACTGGTGGGCCGACAACAATGAATTCGGACAGCGCACCCAGCGTTTCTTCGGCAATGCTTACGTTGAATTCCGTCCGCAGCTCAACTGGGGCGAGAACTACGACCTCACCTTCCGTGAACAGATAGGTATCGACTCCTACACCTCGCACTACAACGACACCTACGAACTCGGCTCAGGTTCGGGCGGCTATCCCCAGGGTCACGTAACCAACCGCGGCCTCACCCGCTCGATATTCAACAACCTCTTCACCGCCAATTTCAACGCACTTTTCGGCACCAACCAGGACTTCAGCCTCAACGTGCTTCTCGGCAACGAGGTGAACCAGGACAACACTACCGAGTGGGACTATGAGGGCGACGGCCTCTCTTACTACGGCCAGCCCGTCATCGGCAACTGCGTCAACATGAGCTACTGGTACCAGGCTCCCGCCAAAGACCGCACCGTCGGTCTATTCTTCAATGCCAACCTTTCGTGGCGCGACATGGTGTTCCTCAGCGTCACCGGACGTAACGACTGGGTATCGTCGATGCCCCGCGACAACCGCTCTTTCTTCTATCCTTCAGTTTCCGCAGCATGGGTATTCACCGAACTCAACGCCCTCAAAGGCAACCCCATCCTCTCCTTCGGTAAAATCCGCGCTTCTTATGCCGAAGTCGGTCAGGCAGGCGCCTACTACCGCGACTTCGCCTACACTCCGGCCTACGGCGGCGGCTTCTACGCAGGATCGCCCATTTCCTACCCCCTCGCCGGCGTCACCTCTTATATACCTTATTATAAGCAGTACGATCCCGACCTGAAACCTCAGACGACCAAGAACTACGAACTCGGTTTCGACTTCCGCCTCTTCCACGACCGTGTGCGCTTCGACTACACCTACAGCTATCAGGACGTGAAGAACCAGATCTTCGATATTCCCATGGCAGGTTCCACCGGCCACGAACAGCTCATCTCCAACGGCGGCCACATCACCACCAACACCCACGAGTTCAACCTCGCGGCCACCGTCTACACAAGCCGTGACTTCACCGTTGACTTCGGCATGAACTTCACCAAATACCGCAGTATGGTCAAGGAACTCGCTCCCGACGTAGACAATATCTTCCTCGGCGGCTTCGTTGAGCCTCAGGTCCGCGCATACGTGGGCTATGCATATCCCGTAATCTTCGGTACGGCATTCGCACGCGACGACAACGGCAACCTCTACCTCGACGCCAACGGACTTCCCGTGTCGTCGGGCGACAGCCAGGTTATCGGCGACTGTACTCCCGACTTCAACATGGGATTCAACCTTTCCGTCCGCTATAAGAGAGTAACCCTCTCCTCAACCTGGCAGTGGCAGAACGGCGGCCAGATGTACAGCGGAACCAACCTCGTGATGAACGGCTTCGGTGCCACCGAGGCTACAGCCGACCGCGAGAACCCCATCACCATTACCGGCACCAACATCAACACCGGCGAGCCCATGACTGCCCGGGTTTCGATGGAAGACTACTGGAATGCCGCAAGTGAAATCTCCGAAGCTGCCATCTACGACACCGACTACCTCAAGATGCGCGACCTCACACTCACTTACAACCTTCCGAAAATCGGAATCTTCGACATTTCGGTCTACGGTTTCGCCCGCAACGTGCTCGTATGGGCAAAGATGCCGAACCTCGACCCCGAATCCTCAATCGGCAACAACAACGCCGGCGGTTACTTCGAGCGTTTCTCAATCCCCAACACCAGCAGCTTCGGCGGCGGTCTGAAAGTTGTGTTCTAACATGTGGTTTCACTCCTTAATCAAGTATTCAACGATGAAAAAATATATGCTTTACCTGTTGCCCGCGCTCGCGCTCGCATCCTGCGGCGAAGACACAATGGACAACATCAACAAGGATCTTGCAAATCCCCCGATTGAAAACATGAACGGCAAGCTCATGATCACCGACGCCATGACTGCCTCTGCATTTACCGTGTCGTCCGGCGACTACGCCTTCTACACTTCTCTTTTCAATGAGCAGATCTTCGGCGCCGGCAACAATCAGTTTAAAAACGTCGAAATGCGCGTCACCGCCGAGACAATCGGATCGACCGTGTTCAACAACGTCTGGAACGGCACTTACGCCAACCTCAACAACCTTAAGGTTATCATCGGGAAGTGCGCTCCCGGCGGACTCAACGAGGGACAGAAAGACCTCGAAGGCATGGCCAAGCTTCTTCAGGCCCTCAACTGGGGTATCCTCACCGACATGCACGGCGATATTCCCTGCTCAGAGGCTCTGCAGGGCGCGGCGTTGAAACAGCCCAAACTCGACGCTCAGGAAGACATCTATAAACTGATTCTGAACCTCATCGACGAGGCCATAGCCGACTTCGACGAAGCCGCAGGAATGAAGAACGTCGGCGCTCAGGATCTCATTTACGGCGGCGACATCGCCTCATGGAAAGCTGCCGCCCACGCCATCAAGGCACGCTATCTCCTCCATCTTTCCGTCCGCGACAACTCTAATTTCGCCAAGGCAAAGACAGAGGCGCAGGCCGCAATCGACGCCGGCTTCGAGGGTTTTGACTTCGCCGCCTACGACGGTGTCTCATCCATGAACCCCTGGGCCGCTCTCCAGTACGCCCGCGACTACTGCTACAACTCCGCTTCGCTCCACGACAAGATGGCCGAGCGCAACGACCCCCGCTGCGACGTTTACTTCAACTACTACTCCGAGGGCGAGGAAGGTCCCGTAACCTACGGAACTCCCGGAAATCTCGCCGACGCGCAGACCACCTACGAACTCGGATGCCCCTCATGGCTCACCTACTCCGCATCAGGAATGCCCATCGGTTCCGGAGCAAAAACCCACCTGCTCTCGCTCGCAGAGGTTAACTTCATACTTGCCGAGTGTCAGGCACGTGCAGGCGAGGACTACACTACAGCCCTCGAAGATGCACTCCAGGCATCGTTTGACGACACTGCCGAGTTCGGAACCGTTACCGGCACCGTGGCCGACTATCTCGCTTCGCTCTCCCCGCGTCTGAGCGCCAACGCAGTAGCTGAAATCATGATGCAGAAATACATTGCTTTCACCCGCGACGAAAACGTTGAGACATACAACGACCTGCGCCGCTGCAAAGCAATGGGCGAGGAATTCGTGAAGATGACCAACCCCAACAACACTCAGGACGGCTCCAACTATCTCCCCGTGCGTCTCCCTTACGGAAACTCCGACGTTTCCGCAAACAACAACGTGCGCCAGGCCTACGGCAACGGCCGCTACTGTCTGACTGATCCTGTCTGGATTTTCTCAAAATGACACCGACAATCCAGTGACATACAATAAAAATAGCTACTGATTGCGACCGCCCCTGCAGAGATGCACGGGCGGTCTTTTTTCACTGAAACCCGGGAATTCACGAAAAAAATCCGGCGCCTCCGGTTACTTTGCGACATTATCGCAATGCTTCCGGGGAAATCATATGTTATCTTTGCAGTGTAATCATTTCCAACTCAAATCCACTATGAAAATCACCAAAATCATCATCCACTGCACCGCCACACCTTTCGGCAGAAACTTCACAACAGATCAGATTGACCGCTTTCACCGGCAGCGCGGGTTCCGCCGTATAGGCTACCACTACGTGATCTATCTCGACGGCACGATTGCCCCCGGGCGTCCCGAATCATCTGTCGGCGCCCACTGTCTCGGTCAGAACCGCTGCAGCATAGGCGTGGCCTATGTAGGAGGACTCGACGCCGCGGGACATCCCGCCGACACACGCACCCCCGCGCAGAAACAATCACTCATAAAAATCATTCGCGCCCTCCGCAGCCGTTATCCCTCGGCTACCGTCCACGGCCACCGTGAGTTTGCCGCAAAGGCATGTCCCTGTTTCGACGCCGCGGCTGAGTACCGGAATATCTGATGTCAGCCGAACTCCTCGTGGAGACGGCGGAAGCGCTGAAGACTGCGCTCCGACAGACGAGCCATCGAAGCCTCAACTTTCTCAAGCGGCTTCTCTTCCATGCGCCCGCTCTTGGAATAGAACTTGTCGGCATAACAGATCAGACGCTCTAAAAGAGTCTCCGGCATGTAGTCGCCCGGCGGCATCGGCAGCCCCTGCTCTTCGATGTCATCGCGCGATATACCCGCGCCCGTATGGCGCTCCGCCACGCGGGCTATCTCCTCCTGGAAACCATTGTCGCGCAACAGGGCGGCTCCGAGCACTCCGTGCATCAGGTAAGGTTCGGTGCCGTGGCAGTCTATTCCCGGCGCGTCGGTGAGGAAAATGCCTATGTCGTGGAGCATCGCCGCCTCCCTTACCGTACTCTCATCGAGCGGCAGATGCTTGCGGCGCGCTGTCTCCACCGCCTTGTCGGCCACCTGCCGGCAGTGCTTCAAATAAATATCCCGCCGGAGAGTTCCGGCGGGATAATACTTATCGATTATTTCCATAAATGTCATTCTACAATGGTAACCCATCCGTAGGGATCAGCCTCGTCGCCGTTCTGAATGGCGCGCAGACGGTTGTAGAGAGCCGTGGTGACGGGGCCGGGCTGGCCATCCTTTGCTATCACGTACTTCTTGCCGGTGTCGAGGTCGTCAATTTCCCCGACCGGCGAAGCCACCGCGGCGGTGCCGCAAGCACCCGCCTCGTCGACTGTCTCGAGCTCGTCGACTGTGATATGGCGCTGCTCAACTTCCAGACCCATGTCGCGGGCAAGCTGCATAAGGCTCTTGTTGGTGATGGAGGGCAGTATGGAATCCGAGGCAGGAGTGATGTACCTGTTGCCCTTTATTGCGTAGAAGTTGGCCGGGCCGCACTCGTCGAGATACTTTTTCTCGCGGGGGTCGAGATATAACACGGCCGAATATCCGAGCTCGTGGGCGTGCTCGCCCGCCGTAAGGCTCGCCGCATAGTTGCCGCCGCACTTCCAGCGTCCGGTTCCGCGAGGCGCCACTCGGTCATACTCGCGCATTATGCAGATGTTGCTCGGCTTGAAACCCGTCTTGAAATATGCGCCGACAGGACTCACAAGAATCAGGAACACATATTCCTTGGCCGGTTTGACACCTATCTGGGCCGTCGTGCCCAGTTCGAGCGGACGGATATAGAGCGAGGCGCCGCTGCCATAAGGCGGGACAAAGCGCTCGTTGAGTTTTACTACCTTCAGAACCATCTCTCTGAAAAGCTCCTCCGGAATCGGAGCCATCATCAGACCCTTTGCCGAGTCGGCTATGCGGCGCGCGTTTTCGTCGAGCCGGAATATGCGGATTTTACCATCCTTGCCGCGGAAAGCCTTAAGACCTTCGAATATCTCCTGGCCGTAGTGCAGACTGCTTGCGGCTATGTGCATCTCGATCGTGGGGGATGTCGACACTTCTATCTCACCCCACTTACCGTCGCGGTAATAGCATCTCACATTGTAATCTGTTGGAACATAGCCGAAACCGAGGCTGCTCCAGTCCATTTCCTTATCCATATCAGTATAGATTTGTTGTTTCTCTTTGCAAAAGTAGCAATTATAATTAATAACTTCAACTATTTCTCATTCAAAAGCGAATTATTATAGCAAATCGTACCGTACCGCGCCGACTGCACGGTTCTGTACGTCAGCTGTCTCAGCTATCTCAGCTAATTCAGCTAAATCAGTTCCCATGCTGAAAAATTCATTTATAATTAAAAAACATTGCAAAAAAAATCGTACCTTTGCACTCTCAAAATCGAGAGTACAATTCTTCCAACGGAGTTTCCAACTGATATTCAACTTAATATATTTATCAACTACCTAATGGAATGGCTTATTAACCTTATAGGACCCGGCCATACGGAACTGGCGAGCACACTCGTGCTCTACTCATTCGTGATAGCCGCCGGAGTGTTCCTCGGTAAAATCAAAATCGGGGGGATTTCTCTCGGTGTGACTTTCGTACTTTTCGTCGGTATTATCATGGGGCATTTCGGCTACATCGTCAACCCCGAAGTACTTAAATTCGTGCGCGAGTTCGGCCTTATTCTCTTTATCTTCTCAATCGGTATTCAGGTCGGCCCGGCGTTCTTCTCCTCCTTCAAGCAGGGTGGTGTGCTGCTTAATGGCCTCGCTGTTCTGATTGTCCTCCTCAACGTCGCAATAACTCTCGCCATCTTCTACATCGACGGCAACACAACCATCGAAGCGCTCGTCGGCGTGATGTCGGGCGCCGTGACCAATACCCCCGGTCTCGCCGCCGCTCAGCAGACGGCCGGCACTCCCGAGGCCGTCAACATCATGGCCATGGGCTACGCAGCCGCATATCCCCTCGGTGTTATCGGCATCATCCTCTCCATGTTTGTCCTGAAAGCCATCTTCCGGATTAATCTCGACAAGGAAATTGCCGAAATCGAATCCCGTCAGGAAGAGGAGCAGCAGAAACCGCTCATCCTTTCCTTCGAGGTCAACAACCACCTTATCGACGGCAAGTCGCTCCACGAACTCCACCAGATTCTCGACTGCGATTTCGTTGTTTCGCGCCACATGGGCCCCGACGGTAAGGTTACGATCCCTACTTCGAAAACCGTTCTCCACGTCGGCGATAAAATCTACGTGGTTCTCGCCCCGGCCGACGAAACCCGCTTCCAGTCTGTTGTCGGTAAAGAAATCCAGATGGACTGGGAAGAAGTGCAGAGCGCCGTTTACTCCCGCCGCATCGTCGTCACTCAGAGCAAATACAACGGCATCGCCCTCGGCGACCTCCGTCTCCACACCGCCTACAGCCTCAACTGCACCCGCGTCAACCGTGCCGGCGTCGACCTCCTCGCCGCTCCCGGTCTGCGACTGCAGATTGGCGACCGCCTTACAGTGGTCGGCGACCTCAACGACATCGAGCGTCTCGCCACCCGACTCGGCAACTCAATGAAGCGACTCAACAATCCGAACCTCATCACCATCTTCATCGGCATCATGTTCGGTATCATCGTTGGCTCCATCAACGTAGGTTTCGGCATGAAGCTCGGCCTCGCCGGCGGCCCCCTCGTTGTGGCCATCCTGCTCAGCCGCTTCGGCTACAAGTTCAAGCTCGTCACTTACACCTCCACCTCCGCCTCGCTGCTCATGCGCGAGCTCGGAATCACCCTCTTCCTCGCGTCGGTCGGCATCTCTTCCGGAAAAGATTTCGCAGCCACGGTATTCAACACTACCGGTATGTGGTGGGTTATCTGGGGATTCATGATTACCCTCCTACCCCTCCTAATTGTAGGTTGCATTGCCCGCGGTGTCTACAAAATAAACCTTCTCTCAATCATGGGTCTTATTTCCGGTGCCTGCACTGATCCGCCGGCACTTGCCTACGCCGGAAACTCAACAGGTTCCGACGCCCCTGCCGTTGCCTACTCAACCGTCTACCCGCTCACAATGTTCCTTCGCGTGGTAGCCGCCCAGGCACTGATACTTTGCTTTATGTAAGATTTCTTATCCATAGCAGCCGGAGTGAAGCCCCTTCACTCCAGCTTTTTCTTTAAAGTCATTAATGGCCTTAATACGCTGACGTTTCTATAAATTCCTTACCTTTGCCTCTGAAAAAGCTTTATTATGAAAAGACCTATCATATACCTGACATTTCTGTTATCAGTCATAGCCGTTCTTTCTGCCCGCGATACGACATTCCGGACAGGTACTGACAATATCGAGCTCCGGCTCAACGGAAAACCGGTTCCGGGAGGATGGGAAGTCTCACCCGACTTGAATCCCGACATTCTCGAAACTACTGCCCGCGAAGTATTTTTCGCCTCAGATATCGATACCCTCGCCGTCACTCTTGACGAATGGGAAAATTTTCATATCGACATGCTCACCGCCCGTGGCGACACGGCCCGTGTCCGCCTGACCCGATTCCCGGTCTGTCCGTTTGAAAATCCCAACCCCGAATTGCTGAGACTTCCCGCCTCGGGCAAGCTGACCCGTGAGCAGGCAGCCTTTGACATCGACGCTCTTGTCTACACTCTCAACCAGGTTCATCCCGACATTTTCTCTGTCAGCGGACAAGAACCCTTCTTCCGCGCCGTCAATAAAGCAAAGGCATCTCTGCCCGATTCTGTCAGTCCGGTCGGACTATATCTCCGCGTCGCCCCTCTCGTTTCTATGATCGGTGACGGCCACACCTCGTTAGTGTTCCCTTTCAACACGGTTTTCACCCGCGACACAAAGCGCTTTCCGGTCTCAGTCAACATTCTGAGCAACGGAACCATGAACTGCCGCATGTCGGTCGACTCCATAATTCCGCGCGACGCCCGCATTTTAAGTATCAACGGCGTTTCTGCCGCTGAAATGATCGATTCAATGCTGCCGCTTGTCAGTGGTGAAAAACGGCACTTCCGGCTGGCAATGGTCAGCTATACTTTCCCGGCGTTGCTGCAGACTATGTATCCGGCCGACAGCTACACGGTCGAATATCTCCCCCGCGGCAACAAAAAACCTGTGCGCCATACATTCCCCTCCATGACTTTCGACGAGATACTGTCCCGTATGCCGAAAGAGAATACAGTGCAGAACCACGAAATATATTCCTTCAGCGTCGACAGCGTCAAAAATGTCGCCATAATGGATTTCAGGTCTTTTCAGGATGTAGGGCGCATGAAGCATTTTGCCGACTCGATGTTTTCTGTCTTACGCGAAAAGCACATCGGCAACCTAATTATCGACCTTCGCGAAAACGGCGGAGGCAATAGTGCAGTCGGAGATGTTCTGCTACGTTATCTCTCCCCTGTACCGTTTGTCCAGATGGAGAAAGCACTTGTAAAAGTTACGCCTGCAACCGCACGGCTGATGGGCGCCGATATCCCTGCCGGAGGATTCACTTTTGAAGAATCCGATCCTTCGGAATATATCATACCTCTTACCCCGCAGGAAGGTCACTATCACGGGAATGTCTATCTTCTTACCTCCAACAAAACCTTTTCCTCCGCCGGGTCGTTTGCATGGGCGTTCAAAGAGACCGGGGCGGGAAAGACAGTGGGCGAAGAAACCGGCGGTATGAACGTCAGCTTCGGCGACATACTCTACTTCCGGCTTCCGGTCTCGAAACTGTCGTGCTCGGTTTCCTACAAACGTTTCTGGCAATTCCATGCCGACGAGAACAATATACACGGTACTCTCCCCGATATCCCGGTTCCGGCCGCCGATGCCTTGGACGCCGCCATGAAACTCGTCGGGAAAAACCGCCGCAAGTAACCGTCCCACAGGCGCTGTTGTTTCCCCGATTTTTCGTAACTTTGTCCGATAAACCGAAAAAACAATATGCGTATAGTAGTAAAGGTAGGAAGCAACGTCCTCACCCGCCCCGACGGAAAGCCGAACGTCACCAATATGTCGGCTCTGATCGACCAGATGGCGTCTCTTATAGAAATGGGCCATCAGGTCATCCTTGTTTCAAGCGGTGCGGTGGCCTGCGGCAGAGGCGCCCTCCGCACTTCGCGCCAGCTCGATGCCGTGGAGCAGCGCCAGCTCTTCTCCTCAATCGGGCAGATCCGGCTCATCAACCTCTACAACCAGCTTTTCGGGCAATACGGCATAACAGTCGGACAGGTTCTCACGCAAAAGGAGAATTTCGCATCGCGTACTCTCTATCTCAACCAGCGCGCCTGTATGGAAACAATGCTTTCAAACGGCGTGCTCCCGATTGTGAATGAAAACGACACCGCGAGCCTCACAGAGCTTATGTTCACCGACAACGACGAACTATCCGGACTCATCGCATCCATGATGGACGCCGACATGCTCGTGATTCTCTCCAACGTCGACGGCATCTTCACCGGCGACCCCGCCGACCCCTCCTCCGAGCTTATCCGGGAGGTGCGCCCCGGTTCCGACGTCAGCGGCAACGTAGTGGCGTCGAAAAGCGGCTTCGGCCGCGGCGGCATGGGAACCAAATGCGGAATAGCCCGCAAGCTCTCCGACGAGGGAATAACCGTATGCATTGCCCGCGGCGACCGTCCCGGCGTACTGACAGACCTAATTCTGCACCCGGAGCAGACCCCGCATACAGTTTTCCTCCCGAGCACCTCCGTAAGCAACGTCAAACGCTGGATAGCCCACAGCGAGAGTTTCGCCAAAGGTATCGTCAGGGTCAACGATGATGCCGCGCGCATTCTGCGCAGCGACCGCGCCGTAAGCCTGCTACCCGTAGGCATAACAGACGCGGAAGGCGAATGGGAGGAAGGCGACATCATAACCCTCGCAAGCGCCGACGGCACCGCTATCGGCGTAGGCCGTGCCTCACTCGGCAGCGGCGAGACCCGCTCGCTTATAGGCAAACGGGGCGGAAAACCGGTGGTTCACTACGATTATCTGTTCATCGAGCAATAAAAACGACATTTTCGCAATGTCTTTTACTTATTCCTGTATTACCTTTGCATAAGAATTCATATCTCAACAGTAACCGACAATGACCGACACCAATATTCTGCATACACTCGAAGCCGTGCGCCGCGCATCACGCACCATCGCCGGACTGTCCGACCCGCAGCGCGCCGCCCTGCTTAACCGGCTCGCCGACGAAGTCGACGCATCCCACCGTGAACTTCTCGATGCAAACGCCTACGATCTCGCCCGCATGGATTCTGCCAACCCGCTTTACGACCGGCTTCAGCTCACGCCCGACCGTCTTGCGGCCATTGCGTCCGACATCCGCCATGTGGCATCTCTCCCCTCACCCGTGGGAGAGATTATCGAAGAGCGCACCCTGCCCAACGGTCTTGAGATCAAGCGCGTGAGAGTGCCGTTCGGAGTCATAGGAGTCATCTACGAGGCGCGTCCTAACGTGACGTTCGATGTTTTCTCGCTCTGCTTCCGCTCGGGCAACGCCTGTGTGCTCAAAGGCGGAGCCGATGCCGCCGCCTCCAACGAAGCCGCCGTCGCGCTCATCCACCGTGTGCTCACCGCCGCAGGATTTCCCGAACTCTGCTGCGCGCTTCTCCCCTCAACCCACGAGGCTACTGCCGTAATGCTCGGCGCAGTCGGACTGATCGACGTGTGCATTCCCCGAGGTGGCCGGCGCCTGATTGATTTCGTCCGCGACAACGCCCGCATCCCCGTTATCGAAACCGGTGCCGGAGTAGTCAGCACTTATTTCGACGAGACCGGCGATGCGGCCATGGGACGCGATATTATCTGCAACGCCAAAACGCGGCGAGTAAGCGTATGCAATGCCCTCGACACTCTCCTCATCCACCGCGGCCGCCTCGCCGACCTCCCTGCTCTCTGCGCCCCGCTGGCGGAGAAAAACGTGGAGATCCACGCCGACCACGAGGCTCTCGCCGCTCTCCGCGGAAACTACCCTGACTCACTGCTCCGCGAAGCCGACGATTCCACCTACTCGACCGAATGGATGGACTATAAGATGGGAATCCGCACCGTAGCCGGGCTCGACGAGGCAATCGCCCACATCGCCCGTTACGGGTCAGGCCACAGCGAGGCAATCGTGACCGCCGACGCCGATGCCGGACGCAAGTTCCAGCAGAATGTCGACGCCGCCTGCGTCTACGTCAACGCTCCTACGAGTTTCACCGACGGCGCCCAGTTCGGACTCGGTGCCGAAATCGGCATATCCACACAGAAACTCGGCCCGCGCGGCCCTATGGGACTCCGCGAAATCACCACCTGCCGCTATTTTATAAACGGCAACGGCCAGACCCGAAAATAACATTATTATGAAAAGGATCGACCACGAAACCCAGCAACGCATTCTCGACACCGCCGACATCGTGGAGGTGGTGAGCGACTTCGTGGCGCTCAAGCGCCGCGGAGCCAACTGGATAGGTCTGTGTCCTTTCCACAACGAACGTACACCATCATTCTCCGTATCCCGCGCCAAGGGCATCTGCAAATGCTTCAGCTGCGGCAAAGGCGGAAGTGCCGTGAATTTCATCATGGAGCACGAGCAGCTCTCCTTCCAGGAGGCACTGCGCTACCTCGCCCGCAAATACAACATCGAGATCCGCGAGAAGGAAATGACTGCCGAGGAGGTGCAGCAGCAGAGCGAGCGCGAGAACATGCTCGCCGTTAACGAATTTGCGATGGGATGGTTCGAGAACATCCTCACCGACACCCCCGAGGGGCGCAACGTCGGCCTCTCCTATTTCCGGTACCGCGGCATCTCCGACGAGATGATAAAGCGGTTTCACCTCGGGTTCTCCCCGGAGTCGTCCGACGCCCTCTACCGCGAGGCCAGCCGCCGCGGCTACAGCGAGAAATACCTTATCGAAACCGGTCTTTGCGCCCGCTCCGAGCGAAACGGGCAGATCTACGACCGGTTCCGCGGCCGTGTCATATACCCTGTCTTCACCCTCTCGGGCAAAGTCGTGGCTTTCGGCGGACGCACGCTGAAAACCGACAAGTCGATGGCGAAATACGTCAATTCGCCCGAGTCAAAAATCTACTCCAAGCGCCGCGAGCTCTACGGCCTCTATCAGGCAAAGAGCACAATAAGTAAACTCGACAAATGTATTCTCGTCGAGGGATACATGGACGTGATCTCCATGCACCAGGCCGGTGTGACAAACGTCGTGGCATCCTCAGGCACCTCCCTCACCACCGACCAGATTCGGGTAATCCATCGTTTCACCTCAAACGTCACGGTTATCTACGATTCCGACCCGGCGGGAATCAAGGCCTCCCTCCGTGGCATCGACATGCTCCTGGCCGAGGGACTCAACATCAAGGTGCTCCTCCTGCCCGACGGCGACGACCCCGACTCCTTCGCCCAGAACCATAGCGCCACAGAGGTGGAGGAATACATAGCTCAGAACGAGACCGACTTCATACGTTTCAAGACATCAATTCTCCTCAAGGGGGTGGAAAACGACCCCCTCAGGCGCTCGGCTGTTATAACCGACATCGTGAAATCCATCGCCGTGATTCCCGACGAAATCACCCGCAGCGTCTATATCCAGGAGTGCTCGCGCATGCTCGACATGGACGAGAAGGTGCTTCAGCGCGAAGTGGCACGCCATCTTGGACTTTACCTCGAAAAAATCCGCGAACAGGAACTCCGCGAGCGCGAAATACGGAATCTTCCTCCTGAACAGCAACAGGCTGCCCGCGATGCCGACGAGGCTCGCCGTCAGGCCGACGAAGCGGCAGCCGCCGCAGTCACCGTACAGACGCCCGAATCTACCCGCCCCCCCGAACCGCAGCAGAAAGCCGCCGACCATTCGGCGTTTCTGCGCAAATACGAACTCGGAGTGCTGAAATTCGCCCTGAAATACGGCATGCTCTTTTTCTGCGATATTGTCGGCGAAAACGGCGAGACTCAAGCTCTTACAGTAATCGGATATATTGCTTATATTCTCGAAAAAGAAGGCATCTCTTTCACCAACCCCGACATCGCGCGGGTTTTCAACGAAGCCATACGGCTCAGCCACGCTGACTTCGACGCGGATCTCGCCCGTCGCACTGAGCAGCTTGCCGCCCGTCGCGCCGAAGATTTTGCCCGCGGAATCGACGAAATCCGGGCAAAAGCCACCGACCCCGGCAGCATAAACGTCATGGAAAAGGAACTCCAGCAACGGGTAGACGCCGCCTACAGCAAAGGGCTCGACGATTTTTCGGCCGACTACCTCTCCCGGCTCATGTGCTCTTCTCCCGATTCCGAAGTCCGCAACCTCACCACCGAACTCGTGATCGAGCGCTTCTCTCTCAGCCGCATACACACAAAATATGCCCACGTGGAGACCGAACAGGAACGCATCATAGACCACGTTCCCCGCAAAATCAACGAACTCCAGGACGCTATCCTCTGTACCCGGCTCACCGACCTCCGCAACCGTCTCGCCTCAGTGGATAAATCAGACTACCGGACATCTGTCGGCATCATGCGCGAAATCCACGAAGTAGAACAGACACGCCGGCAGCTTTCCGAATACATCGGCGAGCGGGTAATCGTACCCAAACACTGACAGATGTTTTATAACATTCTGATTCCTATTGTTTTTTCTTTATATGTCCGTATCTTTGCGATACTTTAGTTGACATCTTTTTGTAGTTTTTCTCATCACATCGAATGAAAACACTGGTAACTGTTATGCTTGTGGCTCTGACGGCTGCAACTTCTGCCGCAGCGCCCGTTTCTGAAAAAAGCGCCTGCGAAATAGCCGGAAAATTCCTCTCCGGAAAAGGACTGACGGTCTCAGCCCGGAAATATGCGTTCCGGGCACCGGCGAAAAATGCCCCCGACGCACCGTTCTACATTTTCAACTCCGACTCCGGAAGCGGCTTCGTGATTGTCTCCGGCGAAGACACCACTCCCGCCATTCTCGGATATTCCGACTCGGGCGACTTCGACGAAAACAATCTCCCCGACAATTTCCGCGGATGGCTCGAAAGTTGTGCCGCGCAGATAGAGGCGGTGCGCAAGGGAGCCGCTGAGGTTGAACGGCCATGGAGCGAATGCGACCACACCGACGTGGCGCCGCTCATCACGACCCAATGGAACCAGAGCGGACCTTACAACGACCAGTGCCCCTACGTTCCGAGCGGTTCCTACCGCGCCGTCACCGGTTGCGTGGCCACCGCTTTCGCCCAGGTGCTCTACTACCACCGCGCCAAAAGCGTAAACGAAATTCAGGCCGACATTCCCGCCTACGACTGCCTCGACGGCCGGATCCACGTGGAGGGCGTTGAGGCTGGTTCCCCAATCGAGTGGGACAAGATGACCGACAAGTACACCTCCTCATCGTCGGCCGAGTCGAAAGAGGCAGTGGCGGCGCTCATGCGCTATTGCGGCGCCGCTTTGCAGATGGGCTACGGCCTCTTTGAATCAGGAGTATACGGCGGCAACACGCTGCCCGCCCTCCACAAGTATTTCGGCTACACGGAAGGGAAAGCGAAATACATTTTCAAAAGCGATTATCCGGCCGACAAGTGGTATGAAATCATCCATAACGAGCTCCTGCTGGAGCGCCCCGTACTGTATTGCGGCTTCAGCGACGACGCCGGCCACTCTTACGTGATTGACGGCTACCGTCAGAAGGACGACCTCTTCCACATCAACTGGGGCTGGGGCGGCTCATCCGACGGGTACTACCTGCTCGCCGTCTGCGCTCCGGGAAGCGGAGGCATCGGCTCGGGCAGCAGTTTCTCCTCAGGCTACCGCAACGGCCACCAGGCGCTCATCAACGCCGAACCGGGTCCTGACAACGGCCTTGAATACGACCTTACCGTCCACCCGGCAATCAGCGCCACCTACGGATTCTACGACAACAACAAGGACATCCGTTTCGCGTTCTGGAACAACTCGGGCGAAACAGCTTCGTTTGAGGCCGCGCCGTGCACCATAGGCGCCGACGGCACCGTGACGCCGCTTACTGTATTCACAATCAACAATCTCGGCAACGGCGTGGGCATAGGCCCTTATTATTACTGGACGTCGCTCCCCGCAGGGGTTGACGAGATGAGAATCTACCCCATGATCCGCCTCAGCGACACCGACGAGTGGGTGCCCGCCACCACCTACCAGTACATTGTGATGCGTCGTAACGCGGACGACACCATCGGCCTCTTCTACAGCGAGAAAAATCTCTCCGCGAAGATAGTGGAACCGGGCGGAATGCGCTTTACGGGCCTCCCATGCGACCTTGCTTTCACCGTCAGCAACGACGGCGACTATATTTTCGACGGCGAAGTCTATTGCTTCATCAAACAGGGCGACGGGAAACCGGAGCAGTACCTCAAACCGTTCCTCCACCTCAATCAGAACACGCCTGCGCATCTCAGCACCGGCTACATCCCCGAGGCCGCGGGAACATATACTGTATCCCTCTGCTACGGCGACGATATTTCCACCGCGTTCTACACCACCACGGTAGATATAACCGACATGCCGGCGGACGGTACCGCAGACTGGTTCACGCTTAACGACTTCAAAATCAAGGAGACCGACGACACTTACACCGACATCGACGGCAAGGGCACCGTATATCACCTCAACAGCAAAAACGACCTCAGTGCCACGGCCGTTGTCCACCTCAACCGCGACCTCGAGAAGGAAATCATAATCGGCAAGAATCCTCAGGCCCTCCGTTACAGCGTACGGCTCCTCCCCTTCGACGATGAAACAGGGGAATACACTGAGGAGGGCGCCGAAACCATCCGCAAAGCCTACAACGGCGCCTTTTCATCAGCTACAGCCGGCACGAATCAGAAAGTTTACATCAGCAAATCCTACAATCTGAAGGAGGGCAAGTACAAAATCGCCGTTACAGTCGGTTACGCCCGTCAGGGCAACGACAACGTGATTTATCCCCTTGCCGTATTAGACGATTACCGAATCACCGTGGGCGAGCCGATGACGCTTTCAAACTTCGTGGTGAACGGCGGCGACCACGGCGAGGCGACAGCCGACCCCGACGAGGATGGTGCGACCCTCTTCCCCCTCAACGGCAACACGCTGAAAGTGACCTTCGACGTGGTGACCAACCATACGCTGCCGTCCGTAATCTCCTCCGACAGGGACTATAAGCTGCAGTGTCAGGTGAATCTTCACAAATACGACGAGACCACCGGTGAATATTCCACAGCCAACTACGGAAATTTCGACAACGGCTATCATAACCTTTCAGAAAAGGGCGGCGACGTTACTCAGGTAACGACCAAGGCGTCGCGACCACTCTCTGTAGGTAAATACAAGCTCGACATAACCACCGGCTACCGCTGTTACCAGTACGTGAACAAGACGCTCGCCTCTCATCAGAGTTACCGTTTTACGGTGGCCGACCCGCAAACGACCGGAATCGAGAATGTCAGCGCGGATTCGGCTCGGGCTGAGGGCGACAATATCATCTATGCCATCGACGGCAGGATAATCCGTCATTGCTCATCGGCGCAGGAGATTGAGGAGACAATCCCCACACTCGTGCCCGGCATTTACATCGCCAACGGCAGAAAGTATCACAGATAACGGTCGTCCGTAACCTCCATACGGTCTGAAAGAGTGAATACCCGCGGTGACCCCGTGGGTATTTCTTCTTTAAGAATTTCTTCGGGAGTGAGTTTGAGCAGCATCATCACGAGCGCACGCAGGCTGTTGCCGTGTGCCGCAACTATTACGGTGTCATAGAGACGTAATGCCGGCTCTATGAGCTCTTCCCAGCATGGATTTACACGGGAGATGGTGGTCTTCAGCGATTCCGTGAGGGGCAGTTCGTCGGTGCGAAGCGAAGAATAACGGATATCGTTGCCCGGATAGCGTTCGTCGTCAGGAGTCAGGGCAGGCGGCTCTGTGTCGTAGCTCCGGCGCCAGACATGCACCTGCTCGTCGCCGTATTTCGCCGCAGTGTCCGCCTTGTTAAGACCCTGCAGCGCGCCGTAATGGCGCTCGTTGAGATGCCAGTCCTTCACAACGGGCAGCCAGTCGAGTTCCATGGCGTCGAGCGCTATTTCGAGCGTGTGGATGGCACGGCGAAGGTACGACGTGAAGCAGTATCGCGGCACGAGTCCTGCCGCTTTTATCAGTTCTCCTGCATGGCGCGCTTCCTCGCGCCCCTTGTCGGTAAGGTCTACGTCCGTCCACCCCGTGAAACGGTTCTCGAGATTCCACTGGCTCTGCCCGTGGCGCAATAGTATGAGTTTCATTTTCGGCGTTTACTTATTCAATGTATATAAAACGCCGGCCGCAGGGCTTTAGTTCTGATAGATGATAGGTATACAGCGGTTCAGATACTCGCGTGCGGTTTCCCAGGGAACATAAACAGTGCTCCGCCCGGGAATCAGAGGAACCGGCTGCTCGTTAAGGTCTGTACGCAGGTAGTAGCGGCCGCTTTCCGACTTGAAAAGGACGAGCCGCAGGTTGGCGGCCATGGGCACGGAGAAGAAATCGCGCCAGTGGAGCCTTACGGTGTCGAAATAGTTCGTCATGTAATAGCACCCGGGAATATGCATGAGCGCAAGCAGCGGCATCAGTGTCTCGGCATGGCCGAAACGGAGTATGACGCCGGGAAATTTGCCGCCGTCCATCAGAAACAGGTCGGTCGTCTCTATCAGATTCTGCAGCAGGGTGTAGGCCATCTCCGAGGGAGCAGTGGAAAGTGTCGACGCCGAATAAGTGAGATAATGGTGCAGGTTGGAGCATGCCCAAAGGTCATTGTACTCTTCAAGAGTGAAGAAGCGCTTCCAGCCGGCGTCAATACCCATGGCAGCGCATCCGCTTATCACCTTATACTCGTTCAGAGCCATATCCTGCTTTTCACCCGGTTCAAAAGGATATCCGGCACCCAGAGCGCGCTCTATCGGCGCCACGGGACACGTCTGGTCAAGGTAATCGTCATAGACTTTCCGCCAGTCCCCGGAATCTATATAGCTGCGGTAGTCCGAATTTTCATCGAAAAAACGCAGCAGCGGCGAATTCTGCCGCCCCGACGTTGTGGCTATTTCTATCCGGTTGTTCATCCTCGCTAACTGATGGGTGAATTCATACATCGACATTATGCAGCGCGGAGCGTAGGAGGCTACAGCCTCAACCCTGCTCCCCTCGCCGAAAAGTCCCGGAAATCCCTTATACATCCTCGAGGCTATGGCGCGCTGCTCGGCCATTCCGAGCGAATCGAGAGCGCCCCAGTGCCCCTTGGCGTCTTCCGATACCCTCGTGCAAAGTTGCCGGAGCTGCCTGCCGAGCGGAGTGATGGTTCCGAGTGAGTCGGCACGTTGGAGCGCCCGCATAAGAGCCACCGTATAGCGTGCCGACGAAGGGAATCTGGCACCGTGGCGCCCCACGTGGTTGATCATTACCGGTGTGAGCGAATCGGGATACTCGGCTGCGGTACGGTCGTCCGGATACGGCATTGCCGACCCCTGACACTCCGCCGCGGTATATGATGTCGCTGTCGGGTCGGCTGCCGATGCCGCAAGCATCAGCACTCCCGCCGCTATGGATAGAAAAAATCGTTTCATCTTAATTACTATTTTTGTACAAAGCCACGTTATATTTATATAACGTATTTTCCCGTCAAAAATAAGAAATGGAACTGAAAAATCAAAATATCTGCCGGATGATTTCGGAAGGCCGGCTCGAAGAGGCGGTCCGGGCGCTCTCCGCAGAAATAGACAGCACCCCCGTATCTGCCGCCCTCCTGCTTGAGCGCGGCAAACTGCTCTGGCGTCTCGGCCGCCGGGCTGCCGCATCGTCCGACTACGCCCGCGCAGCTGCCATCGACCCTTCCGGGCCGGCTGCCGAACTCCTCGCCCACGCCCGCGACATCGAAAACTTCTATAACCCCGACATTTACAATCCGTAAATAAGAACGGTGAGCGAAATCTCACCCTGCGCGCCGGTTATATGGACGGCCTCGATGTCGGCTGTTGCGGATGGGCCGGTGAAAAACGAGCCGTAGGGAGTTGAGCGGATGTCGAGTATGGAATACGCCGTATGGATACCGTCAACAATCCGGCTGCCGTCCAGCAGGAGGTAGAGGTCTGTCGACATGAGGGCACACGCCGCCTTACCTACCGCTTCGTCCGTAACCCACACCGACCCGGTCTCCCCCACTCCGAGCAGTACTTCGCCCACACACACGTCTATTGCCGCGGCTGCATGCGGATCTGCCACATCGTCGGAAGTGAAATTGCCCCTGAAATCCGGAAGAGCTGAGAACACCGTCTTTCCGTCGAAATTTATATTGCCGCGAAGCCATTCAATGGCCTCGGCGCGCGAGGCAAACCGCAGCGCCTTGCCGTCAAACCCCTCGAGTTTTCCAATAAAATTGGCTACCGGATCACCTGCTACTGCAAAATTCGGCACCTCTGGCAGCGGAAAATCTGTTTCCTTCACGGCCGATCTGACACGGGCGAGAATTCTCTCGCGCGAACTTTCGGTACTCATTTCTTGTCCCTTTCTTTCATTATACGTTTATAATACTGGCGGAAAGTCTCCTGCGGTGGCAGAGGATTGTCGTGATATTCCGCCCAGGGGTTCAGTCTGCATTCGAGAAGCGACTCCGGAAGATGGCGCAAAGCGAAAAGCCCCGCCTTTTCCGCCATTTTGAAATTGGTGGAATTTCGGAGCACAAGTTCCATCCCGGTTTCCTCCAGCCGGTGCGACGGCTGATCCTGATGATCCTCCACAACCTTGCGCCGCCAGTAGAATATCAGCTGAGGAATCGGCACGTGAACCGGACAGACATCGCCGCACGACCCGCAGTGGGTGCACGAATACGGCAGCCGGGCATAGCGGTCGAGATCATAGCTCGGCTCGAGCACGATGCCTATCGGGCCCATATAAGGAGCGTCGTAGCTCAGGCCGGAAGTGCGGCGGAATACCGGACAAGTGTTCATGCACGCCCCGCAGCGTATGCATTTCAGCACCTCCCAGTGAGGTGCTGAAAGCCGTTCGCTCCTGCCGTTGTCAACGATTACAAGATGCATTTCCTGTCCCGGGCGCGGGCCGTGGTAATGACTCGTGTATTGCGTGATGTCAAACCCCAGGGCGCTGCGCGAGAGCAGTCTTATGAACAGCGCGAGGTCGGCCTGACGCGGAATCACCTTCTCGATGCCCATGCTCGCCACGTAGAGCGGCGGCAATGCGGCGCTGATGTCGGCGTTACCCTCGTTGGTGCATACCACAATGCCTCCTGTCTCAGCCACACCGAAGTTCACGCCGCTCATGCCGGCGTCGACCTTCACGTAGTTGCGGCGCATATCCTTGCGCATCACCGAATTGAGATATTTTGGATCGGTTATCTCCGGGTTGCTTCCGAGTTTCCGGGCGAAAAGTTCGGCCACGTCGCTGCGGAGCTTGTGGATGGCGGGCATCACTATATGCGACGGGCGCTGATCGTCGAGCTGCTGTATGCGCTCGCCGAGATCCGCCTCATAGATTTCTATGCCCCGCTCTTCGAGATACGGCCGCATGCCGCACTCATCCATCAGCATGGATTTCCCTTTCGTAACCACCTTTACCTTGTGGTCGCGGAAAATCTCATATATAATCCGGTTGTGCTCCTCGGCATCGGCCGCCCAGTGAACAATAACCCCGTTTTTCTTCAGATTGCGCTCGAACTGCCCGAGATATTCGTCGAGATGCGAGAGCGTGTGTAGCTTTATTCTGGAAGCGAGCGCTCTCATCTCCTCCCACTCGGGAATCTGCTTTGCCGTCCTGTCGCGGCGCATGCGTGCCTCCCAGAGGCAGCGGTCGTGACTCACGCGATGAGCGGTGTCGGCTATGAACTCCGCTCCGAGTTTTACCTGATTAACCTGTTTCATGGCTCAGCGTCACCGTTAAGAATTTCTGCAATATAATGGAACTTTATTTTCATGCCGAGTTTCCGCGCCACACACGACTGATGGAGCAGACACGAAAAATCGGCCGACACCACGTGGGCAAACCCGTTGCGCTCGTAATCGCTCACCTTGTCGATGCCCATCTGGCCCGAACAGCTCTGATCCCAGATGGTGAAGGTGCCCCCGAAGCCACAGCACTCGTCGCGGCGTGTGGCATAACCGATTTCAATGCCGTCTACGAGCCGGAGCAGATCTGCCGTCTTGCTGTAGTCTGGAATCTGAAGTTCGCTCGGGCGCGCCTGATGAAGAAAACGCAGCGAATGGCAGCCGTTGTGGAGCGCCACCCTTGCGGGAAAATGCGCCCAGGGCAGGCTGTCGACCCGAAGGATATCGTGGAGAAACTCAACCACATCATACGACGTCTCGCGGATATGAACCACCTCCGGAGTCTGATTGACGGCAGCAAACTCGTTGCGCATCTGATCAGTGCATACCCTCGACGGAATCACTATATAGTCGTAGCCCGACAGGTATTTCACCAGATTGCGCTCAACGTTGCGGGCCTTGCAGCGGTAGCCCATATCCGTCATAGGAAGACCGCAACACACGGCATGGTCGATGAACTCTACATCCACCCCCAGACGCTTCAGCAGCTTATAGCTCGAAATCGCCGCCTGCGGTGCCACCATGTCTACATAACACGGAACAAAGAATCCTACTCTCATGAATAAACCGTTTGAAAAATAAACGTGAAGAATTTCGATTATACATTATAAAAACCGACGCCTGCAAAAATGTTTAGCACTGCGGAAGATTTTCGGGCAAAAATACCACGCGAACCCCTCGGAAGCACCGCCATAATTTCGTTTTTTTAATAAAGCTGTAGGGCCGCACGGCTCGTGCGGCCGCCCTCCGCGACGTTTTCTGCACGCCCTGACTGATTAATGATTTCATTGATCCAAAATATGTGGTTTAATAACCTGAATCATTATAGAAAAAATCATAATTTTGCAAAATCTTATTTTCCTGCGATAAAATGGAATCCTCCTCTACTACATCTCAGCACGACGAGTCCGGTATCAATCCGGAAATAACTCGGCAGAGCGCCGTAGCATTACCTCGACGCAAAAAAATTCGGGCAAATTTCCATGACTATTCCGGTGGATTGTATTTCGTAACTATCTGCACACAAGATAAACATCATTATTTCGGAAAAATTACAAACGGAGTGATGAGATACTCCTCTATAGGAAGATATTGTAAATAAAAGTATGCCAAAAACATAGTTTGTCAATTTTGGCGGTGTAGATAAGTGATTATGTGATAGTTATATGAGCGATTTTGACGGATTTTGAGGATTTTTTCAAATGTTGCCGAAATGAAAAAGATTTGAGGGCTTTTGAATGGGGTTTGAATGGCGATTGATATTGAAGCGTTTAGGGTTTAGTGTAAATCGACGTTGAAAATCCATCAAAATTCGATGGGTACTCCATAGGATTTTAATATAGGATGGAAAGATGTTCCAAAGGGTTAAGGATTGGCTTCAATAACCATTCCATTCTCTTTAGATATACTCTAATATTGAACGGATGAAAACGGTTCTAATGACTGTACTCTCCATAAATTGCCATAACCTATTGAATATGTGATTGGTATTTGGTTTGCTTATGGGTACAGTCAATAGTATGGAGGGATTAAGGCTTTCCTTTTATATATAGATATTATCCCATTCAATCCACATTCTCTAACTGCAATCCCTTTTAACTGCCATAATCCATTGTAAATGTTATTGGTATATGAATTAATGATAACGACAGTCAATAGTATGGATGGATGAGGACTTTCCTTTTATATATAGATATTATCCCATTCAATCCACATTCCATAACCTCAAACCCATTTAATCGGTATAATCGCCACTATATCACTGCAATAACCCATATAAAGTGCATTTAGACCCAAAGAGTGCGATTGGCTTACCATTCCTTTATATATAATTACTATCGTTCAATCCTCAATAGAAAGGCTATCTTACTATTCCAATGAAGATATTTACCTATATATCAATTATCTAACTACAATTATCCTCATATTAGACTCTCAAATGTCAAAATATGTTAAAGTCATTATCCCTCCCTAAACATCATCCCTCCATTTATATATTAGAGTGTTCCCTTTCAATAACGTTTGAGAAAGGAAACAAA
>ERZ779889.702-NODE-702-length-40253-cov-4.342878_pt1 | contig 40253 bp, 34 predicted proteins | sample MGYA00511030_ERZ779889 | MGnify/ENA primary metagenome ERZ779889 (study PRJEB29588, sample SAMEA2160616) | human gut metagenome | biome: human gut; feature: human-associated habitat; material: faeces | place: Denmark | collected 2008/2010 ... | reverse complement strand
GGCTTGTAAAGCCGTTCGGTATGTCCGATGGTAATGTTTTTGATTGCGTTCATATCTTGTTCTCCTTTTCAATTTTTGTTCAACGTCCAGTGGTAAGCACTCGTATAGGCATCCCACATATTCTTATATACACCTTCTGTGACGGACAAGACTTCGTGTTTTCCGCACTGCGCCATCCGTCCCTCTTTCATGACGATAATCTGGCTTGCGGAAACAACGGAAGAGAGGCGGTGCGCTATCACGATGACCGTCTTGTCTTTTATCAAAGATTGCAAAGCCATCTGCATCTTATACTCGTTTTCCGGGTCGGCAAATGCCGTGGCTTCGTCCAGCACCAGTATCGGGGCATTCTTCAAGATAGCGCGCGCCACACATATCCGTTGGGCTTCGCCTCCGGAGAAATACACACCTTTGTCGCCTATCCGCGTGTCGTACCCCTGCGGTAACCGTTCGATGAAGTCATGGCATTGGGCAGCCTTGGCTGCGGCTATCACTTTTTCCTGCGTGGCAGTGGGAGAGCCGACGGCAATGTTCTCATAGAGCGTGTCGTAAAACAGGAAAGTGTCTTGGAATACGAAAGACACCATGTCCATCAGCTTCTCCGTGGCTATCTGGCGGATGTCCACGCCGCCTATGCGTATTTCTCCCTGTTCCACATCCCAAAAGCGGGGAATCAGATTGGCTATCGTAGACTTGCCGCTCCCCGACGGACCGACAAGCGCCGTTATCTCTCCTTGCGGTGCCGTGAAGCTGACATTGCGCAAGGCTTCCGTCCGCGTGCCCTGTTCCGTGTTTTCGTAGGAGAATGATACATGGCGGAACTCCACATCGTAGGATGTAGGCACCTGCGGGTGCTCCGCTTCCGGTACAGGCTTTTTTCCCAAGATGCGGTCGATGCGTTTTACACCCTCATCGATGTCGCGCGTGTTGCCTCCCAGGAATGTCAGTTTATAGACGGGAGAAGCCATACCCGGACCCATGATGATGAAAAACAGCCATACCACCGCCAGCGACAAGGATTGCGGACTGGCCTGCATCAGCAGGATGCCCATGGGGAGAATGAACGTCACCATCGAATTGAGCAGAACCGTAAAGGCGATCATCCCGTTCTGGTAGGTGTCGCAACACTTCAAGGCAAAGGTCTTATATGCCTGGATTTCGGCATTGAACTGACGGAACGAACGGACACTTTGCCCGAATATCTTGACCACGGGCATCCCCCGCACATATTGCACGGCAGACGCGCTCATCTTTTCCTGCGCATCGTAGTAGATGCCCATAAACTCCCTTGCCCTCTTGCCCATGAAATTAGAGAATTGAAGAAACAGACTGACCACTACGACCGCCAGGCATACGGTCGTCAGCCACGCATCCAGCGAAAAGAAGATGGCAAGCATCACCGCTACCGTGGCTACCACGTTCACTAAGTCCGGAATGGTATGGGCGATGAACCCCTCTATCTTTTCGATGTTCTGGTCCATCGTTTTCTTGATGGCTCCGGTGGACGTGTTGTTCAGATACCCTAACGGAAGCCTGCCGATGTGTTCGGACAGGCGGACACGCAATCCATAGAGTATGCGGAAAGCCGCAATGTGGGAAGACATCAAGGCGGCATACAGCAATACCAGTCCGCCGACAAGTCCCCCAAACGCTATCCATCCCCAACGTATCATGACGGTTCCGTCCGAAGCGGCGGGATTTCCTCCATGTGTCAGCAATTCTTTTAAAACTTCATAAACCGCCCAATAGGGCACGAGCATACACACCGCGCTGCCGGCAGACAACACGCCTGCCATGATGAGCAGCCCTTTCTTCTGTCCCGCTATCTTGAACAGCCGGGACAGACCTTCTTTCTTTTTTGTTTGATTCATTGTATATTATTTTGATAGGATTTTATATCCGAGTAATGAACTGAATTTATAACATAGCCAAGGAATGCGCCCTAATACTTGTCCGAAGAAGAATCCCCAGCGTGAGCGGAAAAACTTCATGTAGTTAGCTTGTTCGATGAGTTGCAAAGCCGGTTCCCATTGTTCCACCAGATGTCCGTCGCTCAATCCCGAACGGATTTGCGCCTCATGATGGCGGAGTGAATCGGGCTTTACACCATGCCGGCTCATCATGGTGCCACATACGTCAAACCACAACTCTCCACCTCCGAAACGGCTTGCCACGTGATGCAGGAAGCTTTTTACCTGCTTCTCGTAAAAATACATCAGCACACCTTCCACAATGAAAATAAATTCCGCATCGGGATGTTTCCGACGTAGCTCGTCCATCCAGTCGGTTTCCAGTAAGGAAGCTGCGATATAAACATTACCTGTCTGTTCGGGTATCAATTCCCGACGTAGTGCCATGACTTCCGGCAAGTCCAAGTCATAAAAAACAGTTTTGGGGTTGCCGATACGCTGGAAACGGGTATCCAATCCGCACCCTACATTTACGACTACCGGACGGGGATGCGTATCGATAAACCGTTTTACGGCACGGTCGAAATACCAGCCGCGCACCACGCAGCCCACTTCGCTCAGCTTTGCCCCATCGAATTGGGAATAATCGTATTCCAAGCTGTCTGCCAACCGTTCCGCTGCCTTGTCATCCAGAATAGGATTGACACGGCGGCTTTCTTTCGCTCTCATGTATAGCGGAATGAGCAACGTCTCCGCCACAATGCTCTTAAATTCGTGTTTCTGTTTCATTATATTGCAATTTAATAGTGAACGTTTCGATTGAGTGAGAGCAAAGCGAGTTTACTTGCTTTGCCGAATGTGAGAAAAGTGCGCAAAAGCGAACGATATTCAGAAATGTTCATAAAAAAAGGAGGAAACCTCCGTGAAGATTTCCTCCTTGCCAACCGTTCCAATACGGTTGAATGTTCGTATGTACGTTGTCTGTATCTCATATTTGGATGATTGCCCTCCAGCCTTGAATTTCAAAAAGAATATAGTCGTGCAAGATGGTTTCCATTTCCTGTTGGGGAACCGAATGCATCAGCAGTTCTTCGAACAGGGTGAACATCCATACCGTATGCAGGTGGATGATAAAATCGGACACTGCCGTATTGATTTCGGGATGCTTCTGCTGCATGGAAGCAAACCACGCCTTGACCAGTTCCGTAGAGCGGTCGGTATATGTTTCGCGGAAGCGTTCCAGCGAGGAACCTTGTGCGCGGAACAGTAGAATCCCCATCAACACACGATGCTTGTCAATCAGCGAGATATATTCGTTTATGCAAGATTTCAGGTATTCTTCCGACCTCATCATCATAATGTCTTCGCCCCGTATGCCGTGATGTTCTTGCAGCATGGCTTCCAGAGCGCCCAAAACAGGACGGACCACTTCGCGAAACAGTTCGTCTTTGTTCGTGAAGTAGTTGTAGATATTTCCAACACCGACACCCGCCAATTCGGCTATCTTGCGTATGGAGGTTTGGGAATATCCCTTCTGCTCGAATTGCTGTCTGGCAACTGCCAATATGCGTTCTCGTATGTTCTCTTTCAGTACTTGCATTTATGCTCATGTGTTATACCGTTGCAAAGGTATCGGGCCTGAATTTATCCGGCAATACCTATTTTTAGGGATTTTATTTAGCCCCAATCGGTCATTAGGCTTTGGGCAGAAGTGGGCAAGACGACCGGAAAGCTGTCCTTCGGATAGAAAAAACTTTGAGCGGTCTGATGACCGATTTTGGTTTTGATGAATATTCGCAATCCGCCAATGCTGCGGACGTCGCCTGCATTGTAGGCATTGGCCATGCGAATTATAGGAGGGCGATTAGGAATCATGTAAGATGATAATAGAAATCATCCCCCATGATTATAGGAATCATCCCACATGATTGTAGGAATCATCCCATATGATTCTATATCTACTGCCTTAATGAGGTAAAGGCCGGGAGAGATGTCCCTTTCGCTTTGGTGGAATGCGGACATTCATATTCTGTTTACATGTGGAATGAGCCAATCCTTAGACCGGATTGTTGGATTTTCGAGAAAGATTCCGTATGTTTGTCCTTTCAATACGAACGATTCACGACCTATGGAAACAAACAAACCGATACAAATCCCTGAAGAAAAAGTTATCGAAGCCGCGCAAGCCGGCATGGACGAGTTCCTCAAAGTGTTTACCGATGCCTATTGGGAGCGCATCGGCGGCGAACTGACGGCCGAGACGATGCCCCTGCTCACGGGCGAGCAACATGTGTTGCTGGGCTACCAGATTTTCCGCGACGAGGTGCTGGAGGGAGGCTTCGTGCAGCTTATCCAAAACGGCTATGGCCCATATATCTTTGAGAATCCCTTTGCCAAAGCCATGCGCTTGTTTGGCATGAAAGATTTCTCGAAGCTCATTTATAAGGCCCGTAAGATTTACGACGCACACAAAGAAGATCTCACGCGCGACCGCACCGACGAGGAGTTTATGGCCATGTATGAGCAGTATGAGGCTTTCGACCCGTTGGAGGAAATCTATATCGAAGAGGAGGAGACCATCACGGCCACCTTGGCCCACTATGTGGACGAGCATCTGGAACTCTTTGCCGAGATAGTGCCGGCATAGGGCAAACTTTTGATTTATTTTAATTGCAGAGTTGCAAGGACACGACGCTTTTTTGTGCTCTTGCAACTCTTTTTGTTATACGCCTTCCTGTAATGTGTTGATTATTAATCTCTCTATTTTTGTAGTTGTTATCGTAAAACCTTGCATCTGTGTCGGTTCTTTCCGACCTTTGCTGGAAACATGGCAATAATGTAACCATGAGAACAACTGTTATTTGACAAATGATTAACTGCTATTTATTATGAAAGAACTTGTATTTCTACATTTGCTGACAATCGTCGGTAGTTTGTTGGTCCCGTTTGGGAATGTGATAGGCCCTTATGTGTATTGGAAACTTCGGAAGTCAAAAAGCCGCGATGTTGAGATGCTGAGCCGTCATGCCCGCAATGTGTTGAATTTCCAACTGACGTGCATTTTGATAATTTATGCCGGCAGCATTGTTTTCTGGTACCTTGTAATAAAGAAGATGAGCGAAGGCTTGCAGCCTGATTATGGCAATCTGGCTTGGTGTTTGATAGCGTTAATAGGACTTTGCATTGTTTATCCTCTCATCAACATGTTCCGGGCCGGCTGTCGTCGAAGTTCAAAACTTTGTTATCCTAAAGCTATCCCTTTTTTTAAAGGATGATTCGTTTTGTACCTTTGTATCGATTATATCTATTATATAAGGAAGAAGGTTTGGAGGGAAAAGCCGATTCTATGGCAAGAGTAATCAATGAAAAGCCTGTGAAAGTGCCCTCTTATCAGATAGGGCTGTTTCAGAGCTGTCTCCATTGCTTCCTGCTTGTTTTTTACTTTTAGCCAGATGGCTGTTTGGAAAAATTTTTCCGAAGTCAGGATGCCTCGCCGGTGTTTGTGTTCGGTCAACGTTTGTTGAAGTTGGCAGGCTTGGGCTTTTTTATGCAGTAGGTATTGGTAGACAGATGCGATGGTTAGGGCTAAGATGATACCCATTTCGGTCAAGTAATTCATTATCATGTGTTATCAAATTTTTAGAGTATTTTTTTGAATATAGACCTGTCTTTGCTCTCTTTTTCTTTGGAATAACAGGCCGTGACAGGACATTCCTTGGAAAACGTACAATAACTATAAGGTTTGCAAGGCATAGCTGCTGTCGGTTGCGGGCGAGATGGTGTGACTATCGCGATTCACTTTGTCTCACAATCGCGAAGATGAGGCGGAGTGAATCGCGAGAATGAGAGGAAGTGAACCGCGATAGTAAGGGTGGCATGACGGGAATGGAATATGTTGTTGATAGTAAGTGTGATGCTCCTTGTGGTCGGATACCGTTCCCGGATTTTCAGCACCGAAATGAAGGTCTTTGCCTGTGTTTTCGGAAAAGACACAGTTTTTGGAAAAATACAATAAGTGGCGCGCAAGGAGATGTGCTCCGCAAGGTGTAGGCTGCTTTTACATGATGGATGCAGATGCGCGTTCCGGATTTAGCTTGGAGAATGCAGGTGAACAACTGTCATTTTGTAGGACTTTACAGGCAGAACAAGTGGAAAATGGAACGATGCTTAAACAAAATGTTAGCTTTTTATTGAGCGTATCCGAAATAATCACTATATTTGAGGCGCAAAAGAAAAACAGTACGTGATGAAATATATTTGCTTGCCTGACCGTGTTGAACATCGCCTTTCCTTCTATTTGGCGATGGAAGAGTATGTTGCGCGTCGTCTGGACGAAGATGAATGCTTCTTCATGTGGCAAGTGAATCCTACGGTGATTTTCGGCCGAAACCAGCTTATTGAAAATGAAGTCAATCTGGAGTATTGCCGTGAACATGGCATCCAGACCTACCGCCGTAAGAGTGGGGGAGGATGCGTGTATGCCGACAAGGACAACATCATGTTTTCTTATATCGTGCGTGCCGACAACGTGAATTTCACGTTCGACCGCTACCTGCGCATGGTGGCTTTCGTGCTGCGGAAGTTGGGTGTGCCGGCCGAGGCTTCAGGACGGAACGATATTTTGGTGAACGGGAAGAAAATCTCCGGAAATGCTTTTTACCATTTGCCGGGCAAGAGCATTGTGCATGGGACGATGCTTTTCAATACCGACATGGAACACCTCGTGCGCGCCATTACGCCGTCCAATGAAAAACTGGTGAGCAAAGGCGTTGAGTCTGTCAGACAGCGCGTGACCAATCTGTCTGAGTATGTAGACATTGACATTGAAGCTTTCAAGCAGTTTGTTCGTGAGCAGCTTTGCAACGGTGAAATCTGCCTGTCGCCTGCCGATGTTGAACAAATCCGGGCAATCGAAGAGGAATACCTGACCGACGAGTTTATTTACGGCAATAACCCTTGTTATACGCTCGTCCGGCGCGGCAAGACGCAGATGGCAGGCGAGCTGGAGATAAGGCTGGAACTGAAGAATGGCGTGGTGAAAAAAATCAATATATTGGGAGACTATTTCCTTACGGGAGATTTAGACAATGACTTGCTGAAGCCGTTGACCGGTTTGCCCTACAAGGAAGAAGATTTCCGACGGGCGTTGTCCCAGGTCAAGCTGGATGCCGTGATACGCCATTTGGATGTGGAGGAGTTTTTGACCATTTTGTTTAAGAACGAATAAAATCTAAAATATAAAGGATTTAAACCATGGAAACTAATTTAAAAAGAACTTGCTTGTATGACAAGCATGTCGCACTGGGAGCTCAAATGAGTCCCTTTGGAGGCTTTGATATGCCGATTCAATACACTTCCATCATAGAGGAACACAATGCTGTGCGTCACGCATGCGGCATATTTGACGTGTCTCACATGGGTGAAGTGACCATCAGCGGGCCTGAGGCTGAGCGTTTGGTCGGTCATTTGTTTACGAACGATGTCCGTGAAATGCCGGTCGGGAAGGTGCTTTATGGCATGATGTTGTATCCCACTGGCGGCGTGGTGGACGATTTGCTGGTTTACAAGAAAGGAGCTGAAGAGTTTTTCTTGGTCATCAATGCTGCCAATATCGATAAAGATGTGGCCTGGATGCAAGAAAACAGCAAAGGATTTGATGCGAAAGTGGAAAATGTTTCGGAGGCTTATGCGGAAGTGGCTGTGCAAGGTCCTAAAGCAGAGGAGCTGATTGAAAAACTGCTGAACGTCAAAGTGGCCGATTTGGAATTTTACACGTTCAAGGAGCTGGAGATTGATGGCAAGCAAGTAATTATCAGTCGCACCGGTTATACGGGTGAAGATGGTTTTGAAGTCTATGGCGATGCTGACTATATTAATAAGGTGTGGGACATCCTTGTTGGTTCGAAAGAAGTGATGCCTTGTGGCTTGGGCTGTCGTGATACCCTGCGTTTTGAGGTGGCATTGCCGCTCTATGGGCATGAACTCAGCCAGGACATCACCCCGATAGAAGCAGGCTTGGGCTCGTTCGTAAAAATGGATAAACCTGAGTTCATCGGCAAAGAGGCCATTGCCCGCCAGAAAGCTGAAGGTATCCAGAAGAAAGTGGTAGGCATCGAACTGCACGAGAAAGCTGTGCCCCGCAATGGATATGACATCGAGGTTAATGGTGAACGTATCGGTTATGTCACCACAGGCTACCAATCTATTTCTACGGGAAAAAGTGTCTGCATGGCGTTGATTGACAATAAATATGCAGCATTGGGCACGGAAGTCGACGTCCGCATCCGCAAGAAATTGTTTAAAGGGACTGTCTGCAAGAAACGTTTCTATCAAAAGAACTACAAAAAATAATTCTCTTTAGTATTAACTATATAAAAAGGACAACAAAATGAGTAAAGTTATCGAAGGTCTGTATTATTCAGATTCACATGAATGGGTAAAAGTAGAAGGCAACTATGGCTATATAGGAATTACTGACTACGCACAACATGCTTTGGGCAATATTGTATATGTCGATATGCCAGACGTGGACGATGAAGTTGAAAAGGATTCAGAGTTCGGTGCGGTAGAAAGTGTAAAGGCTGCAAGCGATTTGATTGCTCCCGTGAGCGGAAAAGTTGTCGAAGTAAATGAGAATTTGGGCGACCAACCCGAATTGTTGAATCAGGATGCTTTTGAGAACTGGATTATCAAAGTGGAACTGTCTGACAAAGCTGAACTCGACAGTCTCATGGATGCCAAGGCTTACGAAGCAACCTGTAAAGAATAAATACATTCATCTTGATACAACACACGGACGATGTCCATTGTGGCATCGCCTGTGTGTTTCACATTTAAAAGTCTTATTATGAACTATAAATATTTTCCACATACGGAAGCTGATATCCGTCACATGCTTGAACGTATCGGAGTGAACTCGTTGGACGATTTGTATTCCGATGTACCTGAAAGCATTATTCTGAAGAGAGACTATGACTTGCCTTCTTCTATGTCGGAAACAGAGGTGAGAGATTTTTTCCGTAAGTTGGGTGAGAAAAATCAACCTTTGACCATTTTTGCCGGAGGCGGAGCGTATGACCATTATGCTCCTTCGGTGATAGCACAACTCATTTCCCGTGCTGAATATCTCACAGCATATACTCCTTATCAACCAGAGATTTCCCAAGGAACACTGCAATATATCTTTGAATTCCAGAGCATGATTTCAGAGCTTACAGGGATGGCTTGCACCAATGCTTCCATGTATGACGGGACGACTTCTGCCGCTGAAGCCATGCTTATGGCCATAGCTGCCGGGAAAAAGAAAAACCGCATTCTGATTTCAGAAACTGTGCAGCCGAATACGTTGGAAGTTGTCCGCACGTATGCGAAGTTCCACGGTGTGCAGTTGGATGTTGTCCGTGCCAACGGTGGTGTGACCGACAGGGCTGATATGGAACAAAAGCTGGAAGCCGGCGACGTGGCTGGAGTGATAGTATGTTCTCCGAACAAGTATGGCATTATTGAAGATTTCACAGGCTTTGCCGATGCCATTCATGCCAAGAAAGGATTGTTCATCATCCAAGCCGACCCGTCTGCTCTGGCTGTCTTGAAGTCGCCGGCCGAATGGGGAGCTGACATTGCATGTGGTGATGGGCAGACATTGGGCATGCCTCTCAATTATGGCGGACCGTATGTCGGCTATTTGTCGTGTACCAAAGATTTGGTTCGTAAGTTGCCGGGACGTATTGTCGGGGCTACTACCGACGTTGACGGCAAGCGTGCATTCGTGCTTACCCTCCAAGCACGCGAGCAACATATCCGTCGCGAGAAAGCAAACAGCAATATTTGCTCTAACCAGTCGTTGATGGCGTTGTATGTGACCATCTATATGGCATTGATGGGCAAACAAGGCCTGCGCGAGGTTAATGAACTTTCTTACAGTGGTGCTCATTATTTACATGATGAGTTGATTGCTACCGGCAAATTTGAAAAGCTTTATGACCGTCCGTTCTTGAAAGAATTTACTTTGCGTTCGCTCCTTCCTGTTGCGGCTGTGCAACAAAAGTTGCTGGACAATGGCATTTTCGGCGGCCTTGAAGTGGAAGAAGGATGCTTGTCTTTCTGTGTCACAGAGAAACGTACGAAAGAAGAAATCGACAAACTAATTGCTATTATAAAGGAGATGTAAGCTATGAAGTACTACGATAAATTGATATTTGAACTCTCCAAAGAGGGGCGCAAAGGCTATACTCTCCCGGAGAATCGCATGAAGGAATATTCGCTCTCTGCTCTTCCTGCTGTGCTGAAGCGTGAAAGTGCACCTGAATTGCCGGAAGTAAGTGAATTTGATGTTGTCCGTCATTATACGAATATATCGAACAAGAACTTTGGAGTAGACACCGGCTTTTATCCACTGGGTAGCTGCACGATGAAGTATAATCCGAAAATCAACGAGGAAATCAGCAGTTTGCCGTCGTTCACTTGCTTACATCCGCTGCAACCGGCTTCAACAGTGCAGGGTGCGTTGGAAGTGTATTATAACTTGTCTCATGCTTTGGCTGAAATCGCAGGGCTGGAAGAGTTTACGCTGAATCCTTTTGCCGGAGCACATGGTGAGCTGACTGGTTTGATGGTGATGCGCCAATATCATATCAAACGTGGCGATTTGAAGCGAACGAAAGTAATTGTGCCCGACAGTGCGCACGGAACCAACCCTGCAAGTGCCGCAGTGTGTGGCCTGAGTGTCGTGGAGGTGAAATCCAAACCCGATGGCCGCATTGATGTGGAAGACCTGAAGCCTTTGCTCGACGATACGATTGCCGGTATCATGATGACCAATCCTAATACGTTGGGACTTTTTGAAAGCGAAGTACTTGAGATTGCCAAACTGGTACATGCTTGCGGCGGTCTGTTGTATTATGATGGAGCAAACCTCAATCCGCTGTTGGGCAAATGCCGTCCGGGCGACATGGGCTTCGACATCATGCACATCAATCTTCATAAGACATTCTCCACGCCTCACGGTGGTGGCGGACCGGGTTCTGGCCCTGTGGGTGTCACTAAAGCATTGGTTGACTATCTGCCAAATCCGCAGGTGCGCAAGGCTGAGGATGGCACGTTCTATTTGCACAACTCTGAAAATGCTTTAGGACGTATTTCTGGTTTTGTGGGCAACTTTGCAGTCATGATGCGTGCTTATACCTATATTTTGTCGTTGGGCAAAGAATACATTAAATATGTTGGTCCGCTTGCAACGCTTAATGCCAACTATATCAAAGAGTCGTTGAAAGATTGCTACTATCTGCCCATTGAAGGTGTTTGCAAACATGAGTTTGTGTTTGATGGCCTTTTGGATAAGTCTACCGGAGTAACGACATTGGATGTGGCCAAACGTTTGCTCGATTATGGTTATCATGCACCGACCATTTATTTCCCCTTGCTGTTCCATCAATCCATCATGATTGAACCTACCGAGACTGAATCGTTGGAGACACTCGACGAGTTTATCGACGTAATGCGCAAAGTTGCCAAGGAAGCGGTAGAGTGTCCGGATGAAGTTAAGTCTGCTCCGCATAATACGCCTGTGCGCCGTTTGGATGAGACTACGGCAGCCAAACATCCCGTTTTGCGCTATCGTGATTTGGTGGCCTCTCTTTAATTGGGTAGCTTATGATGACGAGTGATATTCTGATTATCGGGGCTGGACCTGGTGGATATGACACGGCTGTGTATGCTGCCAAGAAAGGCAAGACAGTGACTATTGTTGAAGCTGCAAAGGTCGGGGGTACTTGCCTGAACGAGGGCTGTATCCCCACGAAGGCATTCTGCCGGAACGCTGCTTTGTTGGACGATTTGAAAGAGGCTGAGACCTATGGCTTGGCAGGCTGTACCTATACTTTTGATTTTCAAAAAGTGATGGGACGCAAGAACCAAGTGGTGGAAACACTGCGAAGTGGTGTCGAAACACTATTGAAGCATAAGAACATCAATCTGGTCTATGGAACGGCTGTTTTTAAAGATGCACATACGGTGGAGGTCGGAGGAGAACTCTATTCGGCAGAACACATCATCATAGCGACTGGTTCGGTGACTAAATATCTTCCCATTGAAGGTTTGCACCTGCCGGGTGTGCTGACATCGAAAGAGATTCTTGACATTGACCACGTGCCACAACGCTTGTGCATCATTGGCGCTGGTGTCATAGGGATGGAATTTGCTTCTATCTTTAATAGTTTTGGCAGCCGGGTGACAGTGGTGGAATTTATGAAAGAAATCCTTCCCAACTTTGATTCTGACATAGCTAAACGTCTGAAGCAGACACTGTCGAAGAAAGGCATAGAGATTGTCAACCAAGCAGGTGTAAAGGCTGTGGAAAGGCAGGAAGATGGCACGTTGGTGGTGAACTATGAAGTGAAGGGCACAATGAAGTCATGCGAGGCTGATACTGTGTTGTTGGCTGTGGGACGTGCCGCCAATGTGGGTTCGCTCAATTTGGCCGATGTTGGCATTGACTTCACGACCAAAGGGATTCCCGTCAATGAGAACATGCAGACCAATGTGCCTCATATCTATGCTGTGGGCGATGTGAATGGCCGGTGTATGTTGGCCCATGCTGCTACTTTTCAGGGTATGCGTGCTCTGCACCATATTATGGGGGAAGAAGATTCCATACGGCTTGATATTGTTCCGGCAGCTGTATTTACGTCGCCTGAAGCTGCGATGGTGGGACTCACGGAAGAGCAATGTAAGTCGCAAGGCATATCTTTTACGGCCAAGAAATCATTTTTCCGCGCCAATGGAAAAGCTGTCAGCATGAATGAGACAGATGGCATGTGTAAGCTATTGGCCGACAACGAAGGTCATATTTTAGGCTGTCATTTGTTTGGTGCCCATGCGGCCGATTTAATTCAGGAAGTATGCGCCTTGATGAATCGCAATGCCACCGTACAGGAATTTGCGTCCATCATTCATGCACATCCGACTTTGGGCGAAGTGGTGCAAGCTGCGGTGCATGAGTTTTAAACAATCTGTTTCTCAGATAGAAGTCCCAATCGGTTTTTTTGAACCGGTTGGGGCTCTTTTGTTTGCAGAATATGATTTTCCTTGTTTTTTAGTTGGAGATGAATGCTTGCGGAAGTGTCTCTTTTTTAGGACTACATGTTCTTACTTTTTAACGTTTTGGCCAATCTTTGTTGTCTTTTTGATATGTATCTTTGCACGATTTTTTAGAAAAAGATATTTATGGCGACAACTAAAGAAATGACTTCAGGCCCGTCATTGCCTTTGATATTCAACTTCACACTGCCTCTTCTTTTAGGTAATTTGCTTCAGCAGACCTATTCACTGGTCGATGCTGCCATTGTTGGTAAGTTTTTGGGGATTAATGCGCTTGCTTCAGTCGGTGCGAGCAGTTCGGTTATTTTTCTGATATTAGGTTTTTGCACCGGTTGTTGCGGTGGTTTTGGTATTCCCATTGCCCAAAAGTTTGGAGCACACGATTATGTGACGATGCGTAGATATGTGTGGACTTCCTTGAAATTGGCTGCCGTCATGTCTGTTGTGATTGCCATCGTGACGAGCTTGCTTTGTGCATTCATTTTGCAATCCATGCGTACACCTGAAAACATCTTTTATGATGCTTACCTCTATTTGCTTGTGACATTCATTGGTGTGCCCTGCACGTTTTTTTACAATATGTTTTCTTGTATCATTCGTGCTTTGGGAGACAGTAAGACGCCTTTTTGGTTTCTTTTGTTTTCTACGATTCTGAATATTGTGCTCGACCTTTTTTGTATTTTGGTATTGGATTGGGGCGTTGCGGGTGCTGCCATTGCCACTGTGGTGTCTCAAGGTGTGTCTGCTGTTTTGTGTTATCGCTACATGATGCGGAAGTTTGAGATCTTGCAGGGTAGTGCCTCCGAACGGCGTTTCAGCAAACGCCTGACATGGACGATGCTCAGTATTGGTGTTCCGATGGGATTGCAATTTTCTATTACTGCCATCGGTAGCATTATGTTGCAGAGTGCCAATAATGCATTGGGGACAGCTTGCGTGGCTGCTTTTACATCAGCTATGCGCATTAAGATGTTTTTTCTCTGTCCGCTTGACAGTTTGGGCATGGCCATGGCAACATATTGCGGACAGAACTATGGTGCTGGCAAACCCGAACGTATTTGGCAAGGAGTGAAATCCAGTTTTCTGATGATGTGTGTTTATGTTGTGTTCAACTTTTTGGTGTTATGGTTTGGCGCCAAGTACATGGCTTTACTTTTTGTATCTCCTTCAGAAGTTGAGATAATTGAAGACACTCAGCTTTTCTTGCGCATTTCTGCCAGCTTTTTCCCGATGTTAGGATTGCTGAGCATTTTGCGTTATAGCATTCAAGGAGTGGGATATACAGCTCTGGCCATGCTTTCTGGAGTTTCGGAAATGATAGCCCGGATATTGGTAAGTGTGTTGGCCGTTCCGGCTTTTGGGTATATAGCCGTATGTTTTGGTGACCCGACAGCATGGGTAGCTGCCGATTTGTTCCTTATTCCGACTTTCTTTGTGATATATCGTCGTATGAAGCAAAACATGCAACCACTTGCAGTTGCCAGTAAATAGAACAGTATAATTAAATCTAAGATTATGAGTAAAGTAGTTATTAATTCGTATGAAGACTTTGCACAACTGCTAGGGCAGGAAATCGGAAAGTCTGACTATTTGGAAGTGACCCAAGAACGCATTAATTTGTTTGCGGATGCCACTCTTGACCATCAATGGATTCATGTTGACCCTGAGAGGGCAAAAGTGGAAAGTCCCTTTAAGTCGACCATCGCGCACGGTTATTTGACTTTATCGTTGCTGCCTTTTTTCTGGAATCAGATTATCGAAGTGAATAATCTGAAGATGATGATAAACTATGGGCTTGACAAGATGAAGTTTGGTCAGGCTGTGCTGACTGGCAACCGCATCCGTTTGGTGGCTTCTCTTCATTCACTTGCTAATTTGCGTGGGGTGACGAAGGCTGAAATTAAGTTTGCGGTTGAGATTGAGGGTACGTCTAAGAACGCATTGGAAGGGATAGCCACCTTTCTTTATTACTTTAATTGAGTTTTCTTTTTGAATAAGAAGAGCTGGCATACAGACCTTGTAGTCTTATATGCCAGCTCTTTTGTGTTGTAGGGTAACGCAGATGGCCTTTAGTTCTTGTTGTCTTTGAGTTTTTCAAAGATTAGTGCCTCCAGTTCTTCTCCCAATTCAGGGTTGTCTGTGATGCATTGTTTGGCTGCATCGCGCCCTTGTCCCAATTTTGTGTCGTTGTAGCTATACCACGAACCACTCTTTTTGATGATGCCCAATTCGGTTCCCAAGTCGATGATTTCACCTGTTTTTGAAATGCCTTCACCAAACATGATGTCAAACTCTGCTTTGCGGAAAGGAGGGGCCACTTTGTTTTTCACCACTTTGACTCGTGTTTGTTTTCCGATCATCTCTTCTCCGTCTTTTATGGGTTGTCCCGGGCGGATATCCAGACGGACAGAAGCATAAAATTTCAATGCATTGCCGCCGGTTGTCGTTTCTGGATTGCCAAACATTACGCCGATTTTTTCACGCAACTGATTGATAAAGATACATGTCGTGTTTGTTTTACTGATAGTAGAGGTCAGTTTGCGCAGAGCCTGTGACATCAAACGGGCTTGCAGACCCACTTTGTTGTCTCCCATGTCGCCTTCCAGTTCAGCTTTAGGTGTTAGGGCAGCCACAGAGTCGATGACAATGATGTCGATGGCCGACGAACGGATGAGTTGGTCGGCAATTTCCAAAGCCTGTTCTCCACTGTCTGGCTGTGAAATCCAAAGATTGTCAATGTCTACACCCAATTTGGCTGCATAGAAGCGGTCGAAGGCATGTTCTGCGTCGATGAAAGCTGCGATGCCGCCCATTTTTTGAGCTTCGGCTATGGCATGGATGGCAAGTGTGGTCTTACCGGACGATTCAGGGCCGTAGATTTCAATAATGCGTCCTTTGGGATATCCGCCCACACCGAGTGCGGCATTGAGGCTTATGGAGCCGGTCGGAATGACCTCCACTTCCTGCACATGTTCGTCGCCGAGTTTCATAATGGAGCCTTTACCGAAATTTTTTTCGATTTTGTCCATAGCAGCTTGGAGTGCTTTCAGTTTTTCATTGGCTCCTTCAAACTCCAATTCTCCATTTTCTTTTTTAGCCATATAGTCTTACTTCTGTTTATTCAGGATTTGTTGAGCATGCTCTTTGGTCTTCACCTCTTTCGGGGTGATGATGCGCTCAATGATTCCCTCTTCGTTAATAATAAAAGTTGTACGAAACGTGCCCATGTAGGTGCGTCCATACATTTTCTTCTCACCCCAGACACCAAACTGCTCCACTAACTTCTTGTCCGTATCAGCAATCAGGGTGAAGGGGAGTTCGTTTTTGGCAATAAATTTTTGATGGGAAGCTGCGCTGTCTACGCTGACACCGATGACTTCAAATCCGGCTTTACGGAGTTCCTCATAACCGTCGCGCAAGCTGCATGCTTGTGCCGTACAGCCGGAGGTGCTGTCTTTCGGGTAAAAGTAGAGCACGATTTTCTTTCCTTTGTAGTCGCTCAGGCGGATTTCTTCCCCCTTTTCATTTATGCCCAATATTTCCGGTGCTTTATCGCCTACATTCATGATTTTGCTGGTTTTAGAGATAGCGAAATGATGGATGAAGAATCAGGATGCCGCGTGGCAGCATTCTTCACCCATCATTTTTTATGTTTAAAGTTCCAAGTCGCCGTCGAACACTTCATGCCAGGGCAAACCTTGTTTGTTGAGTTGTTCCATGAAAGGATCTGGGTCAAACTCTTCGACGTTAAACACGCCGGGTTTCTTCCACAAACCTTTGAGGAACATCATGGCGCCAATCATGGCCGGCACACCAGTTGTGTAGCTTACGCCTTGCATTCCCGTTTCCAGATAAGCAGCATGGTGGCTACAGTTGTTATATACATAATATGTGCGTTCTTTGCCGTCTTTCAGTCCGCGGATGCGGCAGCCGATGGAAGTTTCTCCGTCGTAGTTTTCGCCCAAGTCTTGCGGGTTGGGGAGGACTGCTTTGAGGAATTGCAGAGGCACGATTTTCACACCGTTGTAGTCCACTTCGTCGATGCGTGCCATGCCGATGTTTTGAATCACACGCAGGTGTGTCAGATATTCCTGTCCGAAAGTCATCCAGAAGCGGGCGCGTTTGATGGTCGGATAGTTTTTCACCAGCGATTCCAATTCTTCGTGATAGAGCAGATAAGAATCTTTCGGCCCGATGTTCGGATACGTCAGTGATTTATGGATTTCCAACGGTTGGGTGGTCACCCATTGCCCGTTCTCGTAGTAACGTCCGTTTTGAGTGATTTCGCGAATGTTGATTTCCGGATTGAAATTAGTTGCAAAAGCCTTGTGGTGGTTGCCGGCATTGCAGTCTACGATGTCAAGATACTGGATTTCATCAAAATGATGTTTAGCTGCGTATGCCGTAAAAATGCCGCTTACTCCCGGGTCGAAACCACATCCCAAGATGGCCGTCAGTCCGGCATCTTCGAAACGTTTTTTGTAGGCCCACTGCCAACTGTATTCGAAATGAGCCACGTCTTTCGGCTCATAATTAGCCGTATCAAGATAGTTGACACCTGTTTTCAGGCAGGCTTCCATGATGGTCAGGTCTTGATAAGGGAGTGCTACGTTGATGACAATGTCCGGTTTGAATTCATTGAACAAGTCTACAAGTTCGTCCACATTGTCAGCATCTACTTGTGCTGTCTTGATGTTGGGGTTACCGATGGCTTTTACCACATTGTCACATTTCGACTTTGTGCGACTTGCAATCATCACGTCTGTGAATACATCCGGATTTTGTGCTACTTTGTGCGCAACAACGGTTCCTACACCTCCTGCGCCGATAATTAGAACTCTACCCATTTAATGTTTTAAGATTAGAGGTTATTAGTATTTTTATTAGTGTCACGCCATTCAGCGAAAGCATCAGGGCATAACTACTCGGTTACAAAAATAATATAAATTGGGAAGGGAAGATATGTTTTGCCGTTTATTTTTAACCTTAAACAGATATTTTCAGTTGCTTTTATAGCTCTTCGTCGGAAAAGGATTACTTTTGTAACAATATGCTCGCACGGAGTTGCCGGCTGTTTATTATAACTTGTGGCGCGTGAGGAAATATGGACACACGGCAGACCGGAATCGAAAACCGGATATGGCGGGAAAACGGATATTTGTAATAAAAACGTAATGCAAATATTATGCTTTCGTAATAAAGATGCAAGAACTTTGCATCATCCAAAAGTGTGATAACGATATTAAAATTAAAATAGGTATGAGTGATATTCGTATATTGGTTGTAGATGACGAGGAAGACTTGTGTGAAATCTTGAAGTTCAATTTGGAAAATGAAGGCTTTTGGGTGGATACGGCAAATTCGGCCGAAGAAGCGTTGAAATTGAACCTGACAGACTACAGTCTGTTACTCTTGGATGTGATGATGGGAGAAATTTCCGGTTTCAAGATGGCAAGCATGTTGAAAAAAGATAAGGCGACAGCCTCTATTCCTATTATATTTATTACTGCCCGGGATACGGAAAACGATACGGTGACCGGTTTCAATCTGGGGGCCGACGACTATATTTCCAAGCCTTTTTCCTTGCGTGAAGTTGTAGCACGTGTGAAAGCTGTGTTGCGCCGCACGGTAGAAGCGCAAACCGCACAGCCTGATGTGCTTGTTTACCACGGATTGAGTATGGACATTGCCCAAAAGCGTGTGACAATCAATGGTGAAGATGTGTCACTGACCAAAAAAGAATTTGAAATCTTGAAATTGTTGTTGAAGTCACCGGGAAAAGTCTTTTCGCGTGAAGACATTTTGGCCAAAATCTGGAGCGACGAAGTGTATGTGCTAGACCGTACGGTCGATGTGAACATCACACGTTTGCGCAAGAAGATTGGCGAGTATGGCAAATGCATCATCACTCGTTTGGGCTATGGTTATTGTTTTGATGATAAATAAAAAAGAGCTGTAAATATTAGATATATTCATGTCCATATCTCGTGTCATATCGTTCAGTCAACGATTGTTTCTTTCAGTCTTGCTGCTTTTTCTTTCTTTTGCAGCCTGTTTCCTTGTTTATCAGTATCAACGTGAAAAAGCCTACCGCATTGAAGTGCTGAACACACGTTTGCAATCATACAACATCCAGATGTATGAAACCTTGGCAGAAAAAGGAAAGGAGTGGAATGATTCTGTGCTGGCGCATTATACAAAGTTCCACATATTACCCGATTTGCGGGTCACAATCATCAAGACCGATGGGACAGTGCTGTATGACAATGCGAAAGATGCCGATGAAATCACGAACCATCGCGACCGTGCTGAAGTGAAGGAAGCCTTGGAAAAAGGAAGCGGGTATGCCATTTTGCGTACTTCGCATACTTTGGCTAGCGACTATTTTTATTCGGCTACTTATTTTAAAGATTTGGACCTCGTTATTCGCACAGCCTTGCCTTATGACAGTGCAGACCTCATTAAAGAGTTGTCGATAGACTGGCGCTATTTGTGGTTTTCCCTGGCGCTGATTCTTGTGTTAGGATATATTTATTATAAATACACCAGCAATCTCGGTAAGACCATCAACCAGTTGCGTCGTTTTGCCCAGCAGGCCGAAAACGATGAAGATTTGGAACATTTCCACTTTGAGTTTCCCAACAATGAGATGGGGGAGATTTCCCATCACATCGTGCAGCTCTACACCCAAGTGAAGCGGAGCGAGGAAGACAAGGTGCGACTCAAACGCCAACTGACGCAAAACATTGCTCATGAGCTGAAAACTCCTGTCAGCAGCATACAGGGCTATTTGGAAACAATCATTACCAACCCTGGCATGGATGAAAAACAGCGCAATCTGTTTATGGAACGTTGCTACGCTCAGAGCAATCGCCTGGCGAGTCTCTTGCGCGACATTTCGGTGTTGACCCGCATGGATGAGGCTTCACAGTCCATCGTGATGGAAGAGGTCGAGTTGTGTCAGATTGTTTCGAGCGTACATGCCGACGTGGCACTTCAGTTGAAGGAAAAAGGCATGAATTTTCTGCAACTGCTCCATCCGCCTATGAAGGTGCAGGGAAATCCTTCGTTGCTTTATTCCGTGTTCCGCAACCTGACAGACAATGCCATTGCCTATGCCGGCCCTAATGTGACCATTACTGTGAAATGTGTGATGGAAACTCCGGAGTACTATCGTTTCAGCTTTGCCGACAATGGAGTAGGTGTGGCACCTGAACATCTCGACCACTTGTTTGAGCGTTTCTATCGTGTCGACAAAGGTCGCTCACGCAAGTTGGGAGGCACTGGTTTGGGGCTTGCCATTGTAAAAAATGCCATCATTTTCCATGGGGGCACCATCTTTGCCCGTATTGCTTCCACCGGCGGATTAGAGTTTATCTTTACCATTTCAAAAGGGTGAATCCGGTAAACGCATGTGTATTTAATGACATATATCCGTGTGCAAAGAGGGATTGATACTTCCTCTTCGACAGCGGCTTCCCATCCGTGTGAGGACGGAAGGGAAGCCGTGTTTGCACGGAAAGGAAACTCCGTGTGGTTGGCTTGGAGGCTTTTGTTTATTCCAGATTTTCGGGTTTTTGTGATATAGAAGTAGGGATATTGTATTTTTTTTGTACCAGATTGGCGGCTGCGCCATGTTCGAGATGTTGTCTGTGAGGTGTCTTTTTAACGGATTCTGGTAGTCAATCTGTTTAGTAATGCGCTCATTATCAGTCTAACAGATGAAGTCTGTCGTGACACTTTCACAATCGCGAATATGAAGACCTTACAATCGCACTCGTGACAACCTTATGAGTGCGATTGTGGGAGGATAAGAATCGCGATTGTTAGACATCCATGAGTGCGGAGGGTGAAAAGAGGGAATGGCTTATTGTCCTTTTTTTCTTTGTTTGTGCCTGTCCCGATATGAAAAAAAATGACCTTGACATTCGTTGCAAAACGAATGTCAAGGTCTTATGATTTATGAGATAAATTTATCCTTAGAGGGTATCTTCAACTGCTGCTTGGGCGGCGGCCAAACGTGCGATAGGCACGCGGAACGGTGAGCAGCTTACGTAGTTCAAACCAACACGGTGGCAGAACTTAACAGAAGAAGGTTCGCCTCCATGTTCACCGCAGATACCGCATTTCAAATCAGGACGCACGGTACGGCCTTTTTCGGTAGCCATCTTGATGAGTTGTCCTACACCATTTTGGTCGAGCACCTGGAACGGGTCGAACTTCAAAATCTTCTTCTCCAAGTAAACTGGTAGGAAGGAAGCGATGTCGTCGCGAGAGTATCCCCACGTCATCTGGGTCAGGTCGTTCGTACCGAATGAGAAGAATTCTGCATGCAGGGCGATGCGGTCGGCTGTCAGAGCTGCACGGGGAACTTCTATCATTGTGCCTACGCGGTAGTCGATAGAGTCGCTCATTTCGCTGAAGAGCTTTTCAGCCTCGGCACGGATAATCTTTTCTTGAGCTTCAAACTCGTAACGGATACCAGTGAGCGGCACCATGATTTCAGGACGGCAGGTGATGCCTTCTTTCTTTAATTCAAGTGCTGCACTCAAGATGGCACGGGTCTGCATTTGGGTGATTTCGGGATAGGTGTTACCCAAACGGCAACCACGGTGTCCCAACATCGGGTTTTGTTCTTTCAGAGATTCCACACGTTTGCGGATGTAGTCGAGGCTTACGTGCATGGCGTCAGCCATTTCTCTTTGTCCTTTTTCATCGTGGGGAACAAACTCGTGCAAGGGCGGGTCGAGCAGACGTACGGTGACAGGATAGCCATTCATTGCGCGGAAGATGCCTTTGAAGTCTTCTTTTTGATAAGGCAGAATCTTGTCGAGTGCCTTTTGGCGTTCTTGTGCTGTTTCGGCCAGAATCATTTCGCGCATGGCCTTGATTTTCTCGCCTTCAAAGAACATGTGTTCCGTACGGCACAAGCCGATACCTACAGCTCCGAAGTCGCGGGCCACTTGTGCGTCGTGTGGTGTGTCGGCATTGGTACGCACTTGCAGGCGGGTGTATTTGTCGCAGAGGGCCATCAAGTCGGCAAAGTCGCCTGACACTTCTGCTGCTTTTGTCTTGACTTGTCCTTGGTATACTTGACCGGTAGTTCCGTTCAGTGAAATATAGTCGCCTTCCTTGAGTGTGATGCCGTCTACTTCGATGGTTCTTTCCTTGTAGTTGATGTTCAACATGCCTGCACCCGACACGCAGCATTTACCCATACCACGGGCCACAACAGCAGCGTGTGATGTCATACCGCCACGTGCGGTCAGGATGCCTTCTGCCACTTGCATGCCGGCAAGGTCTTCAGGAGAAGTTTCGAGACGGACAAGGATGACTTTGTGTCCGTCGGAAGTCCATTTTGCAGCGTCTTCTGCGAAGAAGATGATGCGTCCGCAGGCAGCACCCGGAGAGGCGGGAAGACCTTTGGCGATGACTTTTGCAGAAGCCAACGACTCTTTGTCGAATATCGGGTGGAGCAGTTCGTCCAGTTTGTTGGGTTCTACGCGCATGATGGCAGTTTTTTCGTCAATGATGCCCTGACGTACTAAATCCATGGCGATTTTCACCATAGCGGCACCGGTACGCTTACCATTACGAGTCTGGAGGAACCAAAGTTTGCCTTCTTGCACGGTGAATTCCATGTCTTGCATGTCGCGGTAGTGATTTTCCAGTTTGGTCTGGATGGCATCCAGTTCTTTATAAATCTCCGGCATGGCCTCTTCCATAGATGGGTATTTGGCTGCGCGGGTAGCTTCGTCGATTCCAGCCAATTTGGCCCAACGGCGAGAACCTTCCAACGTGATTTGTTGCGGAGTGCGGATGCCGGCAACCACGTCTTCACCTTGTGCATTGATAAGGTATTCACCATTGAACAAGTCTTCGCCGGTAGCAGCATCGCGTGAGAAGCAGACGCCTGTAGCCGAAGTGTCGCCCATGTTGCCGAATACCATGGCTTGCACATTGACAGCGGTGCCCCATTCAGCGGGTATGCCTTCCATTTTTCTATAAAGGATGGCGCGTTCGTTCATCCATGAATCGAATACGGCACAGATAGCACCCCACAGTTGTTCGTAAGCGTCGGTCGGGAAGTCTTTTCCTGTTTGGGCTTTCACGGCTTCTTTGAAACGGCGAACCAATTCTTTCAGTTCGTCTACACCGAGTTCGTTGTCCAGCTTGACGCCTTTTTCTTTCTTGACATCTTCGATGATGGCTTCAAAGGGGTCGATATCCTCTTTGTTGGTCGGTTTCATGCCCAAAACCACATCGCCGTACATTTGTACGAAACGACGGTATGAGTCCCACGCGAAACGTGCGTTGCCGGTTTTGCGTGTCATGCCTTCCACAACTTCATCGTTCAATCCCAAGTTCAGGATGGTGTCCATCATGCCCGGCATGGATGCACGGGCTCCGGAACGTACAGAAACTAAAAGAGGGTTTTCAACGTCGCCAAATTTGGAGTTCATTAAATTTTCAATGTGTTGAACAGCTTTCAAGACATCTTCTTTCAGCAGCTCGACCACATTGTCTTTACCTATTGCATAATATTCATTGCATACGTCTGTTGTGATTGTAAATCCGGGAGGTACGGGGACACCGATAAGGTTCATCTCTGCCAAGTTTGCACCTTTGCCTCCTAAAAGGTTTCTCATGTCTGCTCTCCCTTCAGCTTTACCGTTGCCAAAGAGATACACTCGTTTTTCATTCATAGTTTCTGTGCAATTTAGTTAAAAAGTCATATTGATATTATTTGTGGGCAAAACTAACTTATTATTCGGAAAATCAAAAGCATATTGTTTAAAAAATGAAGCCTCGGGATAAAAAAGTTAGAGTTTGATTCTCCTCGTGATAATTCTCCTGGAAAAAATGGCTATCTTTGCCGAAAATTTATTAAGTTGACTAAGAATGGCTCGAAAGAAAAAACAGCTTCCACTGCTGGAAAAAGTAGTTATCACTGATGTTGCAGCAGAGGGAAAAGCACTGGCTCGTGTGAATGATTTGGTCGTGTTTGTCCCATACGTCGTACCGGGTGATGTCGTTGATTTGCAGATGACACGTAAAAAACATCATTATGCCGAAGCTGTGGCTGTACATTTTCATGAGTATTCCCCCAAACGGGTCGTACCGTTTTGCCAGCATTATGGTGTATGTGGTGGTTGCAAATGGCAATGTCTGGCCTATGAAGAACAGATTAAATATAAACAACAGCAGGTGGTCGACAACCTGACCCGGATTGGTAAAATTGAGTTGCCGGAAATTTCCCCCATTATCGGTTCGGCCAAGACTACCTATTACCGGAATAAGTTGGAGTTTACGTTTTCTAATAAACGTTGGCTCACGGAGGATGAGATAAAGCAAAATGTGGTGTATGAGCAGATGAATGCGGTGGGTTTCCACATCCCTAATGCGTTTGACAAGGTGCTTGCGATTGAAAAATGTTGGTTGCAAGACGAAATTTCCAATCAAATACGGAATGCGATACGCGACTATGCGTATGCACATGATTATCCTTTTTTCAATTTTCGTGCCAAAGGTGACGAACCGCGCGGGTTGCTGCGCAATTTGATGATTCGCACGTCTTCGACGGGTGAGTTGATGGTTCTGTTGCAGTGTTGTGTGACCGATGAGGCTGATCATCGAAGAGTGTTGGAATTATTGCAATATGTGGCAGACACATTCCCTCAGATATCTTCTTTGCTATATGTCGTAAACAATAAGTTGAACGATACAATTTCAGATTTGGAAGTGCAGACATTCAAGGGCAAAGACTACATTTATGAGGAAATGGAGGGGCTACGCTTTAAAATTGGCCCTAAATCTTTTTATCAGACGAATAGCGAGCAGGCCTATAATTTATATAAGGTGGCCCGTGATTTTGCCGGGTTGACAGGGAACGAACTGGTTTATGATTTATATACAGGGACGGGAACGATTGCCAACTTTGTAGCACGCGGGGCACGTCAGGTCATAGGTATTGAATATGTTCCGGAAGCGATTGAGGATGCCAAAGTCAATTCAGAAATAAACGGCATTCAAAATACGTTGTTTTTTGCCGGAGACATGAAAGACATGCTGACACAGGATTTTATTAATCAATATGGACGTCCCGATGTCGTTATTACGGATCCGCCTCGTGCTGGTATGCATACCGATGTCATAGATACGATATTGTTTGCTGAGCCTATGCGCATTGTGTATGTAAGTTGCAATCCTGCTACACAGGCACGCGACTTGCAGTTGCTCGATTCCAAGTATAAGGTGAAGGCTGTGCAACCGGTCGATATGTTCCCTCATACACATCATGTGGAGAATGTTGTCTTATTAGAGAAAAGATAAAAAAGCAGACGAGTAATGAGAAAAACAAAGAAAACAGCGAATGTGCAACGTCAGCCTCGTGCTGTGGCCCGTTATACGACATATCAGGTGCATCAGCCTGCTGAATTGATGGAATTTTTGATGAAGGTGATGCCTGGCATTAGCCGAAACAAGGTGAAAGCACTGCTGACTCACCGCGTGGTATATGTTGACCAGACGATTACGACGCAGTATAATTTCCCTTTGCAACCCGGCATGAAAGTGCAAATCAGTAAAACACGTGGACAGAAAGAGTTTCGCAGTTCGCTACTGAAAATCGTTTACGAGGATGCTTACCTCATCGTGGTGGAAAAACGTGAGGGACTTCTCTCTATTGCGACAGCTCGCGAGAAAGAACGTACGGCTTATTCCATCCTGACCGAATACGTGCAACGTTCGGCGCGTGAACATAGGATATTCATTGTGCATCGTTTGGATAGGGAGACTTCCGGATTGATGGTTTTTGCCAAAGATGAAAAAACGAAGAGAAACCTGCAAGACAACTGGGCAAACATTGTGACCGACCGACGCTACGTGGCTGTGGTATCTGGAGAAATGGAAAAAGATAGCGGCACGGTCATTTCATGGTTGAAGGATAATAAAGTATATGTCTCTTATTCCAGCATCGTGAACAATGGGGGCGACAAGGCTGTGACACACTACAAAACCATCAAGCGTGCGAATGGCTATTCGTTGGTTGAACTAAAGCTGGATACGGGGCGTAAGAACCAAATACGTGTCCACATGCAAGATCTGAATCATCCGATTGTGGGCGATGAGAAGTATGGCAGTACGGTTAATCCCATTGGGCGTCTGGCATTACATGCATTTCGGTTGTGGTTTTATCATCCGGTAACTGGTGAATTAATGAAGTTTGAAACACCCTATCCGCTGTCATTTGCAAAACTGCTGTCACTTTAAAAGTTTGAATATAAAGAAGAGAGGATGTATCAAAACTGGGCTTAAACACTGAGATACGAAGACACAGGGCTTTTAGATTATAGATTTCTAAAGTATTTTCTCTGTGCCTTCGTATCTTTGTTTATTCCCATTTTGATACACCCTTATTTTTTATATGGTTTGTGAAAGATTATAATGAAACCTTTTCACCATTGACAATAACATTTTCCATTAAAATGTTCTCGCAGTCTTGGAACACGCAGGGCTGCTTTCCGTTTTTTATCTGGACGTCGCGTAATACGATGTCAGAAATAGGAGCTTCTTCAAGACCGACAAATTGAATAGGCGTATTTACGTCAACAACTGTTACACCGGAGATATGGATGTTGCGGAACACCGGTGTGCGTTCGCTCTTAGGCTCTTGTGGCATACGACTGTATTTTAAATTGAATGTCAGAGCTTCTTTTTTGATATCTTTCATCACAATGTTACTGATGCGTATATCTTCCACCACACCGCCACGTCCGCGTGTGGATTTTAGGCGAATGCCGCGATCAGTGCCTTCGAATACACAGTTTGTGATAGTCACGCGGCGTACGCCTCCGCTCATTTCGCTGCCGATGACCACACCTCCATGACCGCTTAGCATTGTGCAGTTGGTCACTGTAATGTTTTCGCAGGGTATACCGATGTTGCGGGCTTGTAAGTCACGTCCGCTTTTGATGGTGATGCAGTCGTCGCCAACGGAGATGTGGCAGTTGCTGATATGTACGTTGCGGCAAGATTCCGGATTGATGCCGTCAGTGTTGGGTGAAGGCACATTATGGATGGTCACTCCGTCTACGGTCACGTTGTCGCAAAATTCAGGATTGACAGTCCAGAAAGGAGAATTGATGATTTTCACTCCTTCGATGCGTACGTTTTTGCAGCGGATGGGTTGGATGAATGGTGGACGGAAAAAACGGCGGTCGAGTGTACCATGCCAGTCTTCGTTGGTTTCAGATGCGATTTTTTTTACGTCGTTTTCTTTTTCAAACATCGGTTGGTATTTGTTGATGTCCCGCTTTCCATTGTCTCGAAGGTCAATCAGCACTTTGAAAAATTCGTCCCACCAGGCTTTACCTTGTCCGTCGAGTGTCCCTTCTCCTTTGATAGTGATGTTTTCCGCATCTGTAGCATAAATTAGTGGGGAGAAGCTTTTCATCATAACTCCTTCATGGCGTACTTCCACAAATGGTAAATAGTCGTCGAAATTGGTCGAGAAGAGCAGCGTGGCTCCGGCTTCAAGTTCCAATGTAATGTTGCTTTTCATGCGGATAGGGCCGGTGAGGTATTTGCCCGCAGGGAAGAATAATGTACCTCCGCCTTCTTGGGCCAATCGTTCGATAGTCGAATTGATGAGTTGTGTGTTGATGGTTTTTCCATCTACATTTGCTCCCGCTTGTTTCATGTTTACTCGTTCGGCAAAAACGGCACATGAAATGGTCAAAAGCATGATTACTGAAAGAAAGTGTTTCAACATAGTGTTTTAATATTGAGATTAATATAAAAAGTAATGTCGCATTTCGTGACAGGTTGCAAAAATAAGTATTACTATTGTAACTGTCAACCTTCGGACATATTTCTTTCTCCTGTTTTTTATTGTCTTTTTGTGGTGATGTCAGCCTGTTTCCTAATGTGCGTAGATATGGAATTTGACTTGTGGCAGACGGAGTTTTGGGTAAATGCCTTGTCGCGTGCGTCGTTTTTAGTACTTTTGCAAATCAAAAAAAGAATTATGAACGAAACGAACTCCGTTATATTTCATCGTGACACGGTCGAGTTTGTGACTGTTGCTGCTGAATTTTGTGGTTTTTTGGAACGTGCCGAAGGACAGGGGCGACGAGCATTTGTAGACACGGCACTCAAATTGTTGCCGTTGCTCTATCTCAAAGCTTCGATGTTGCCGCCTTGCGAACAAATGGGCATGAGTGAGCCTGAAACCTTTGTCAGTGAGAGTGATTATGAGGTGATACGCCTTACGGTGGCCGGACTTATGGCTGAGTCGGACGACTATTTGGATGTATTTGTGGAGGATATGCGTTATAGCGACACGCCTATTCGTAAGACTATATCAGAAGATTTGGCCGACATTTATCAAGATGTGAAGAATTTTGTAAGTGTCTATCGTCTGGGCTTTGACGAAACCATGCACGATGCATTGGCGATTTGTGAAGAAAACTTTGCGTCTTATTGGGGGCAAGTGTTGGTTAATACAATGCGGGCTTTGCATGAAGTGAAATATAATCATTTGGCTGGTGATGAAGCTGGAGGAGTAGAAGATTGAGGACAAGCAAGTGATGAAAACATTTAAAGACATATTCCCAAAGTCTGAATTGGCAGATTTGCCGAAAGCTGTATTTGGTGGACGCATTGTGTGCATACAGACTGAGGTGGAAGCCAACAAGGCTGTAGATTTTTTGATGATGCAGGAACGGGTAGGAGTGGACACGGAAACTCGTCCTTCATTTGTAAGTGGGCGTGCATATAAAGTGGCTCTCGTACAGATAGCCACGTTGGATATTTGTTTCCTGTTTCGCTTGAATTATATTGGTTTTCCGGCTTCTTTAAAGCGCTTTTTAGAAGATGAACAGGTGGAGAAGGTTGGACTTTCGTTGAAAGATGATTTTGGTGCGTTACGCCGTCGTAGTGATTTTACACCGGGTGATTTCATCGAACTGCAAGACTATGTACATTTGTTTGGCATTAAGGATCAGAGTCTTCAAAAAATATATGCGAATGTGTTTGGGCAAAAGATTTCCAAATCGCAACGTTTGTCCAACTGGGAAATTGAGACGCTGAGCGATGCGCAGAAGAGTTACGCTGCGACGGATGCTTGGGCTTGTCTGATGATTTATAACTATTTGGAAGAATTGCGTGCGTCAGGCGATTATCGTGTGGAGCATACCATTGAAACAAGAACTATCGAAGCAGAATCACATCAAGAATAAACTTATGAGCTATAAAAAAGTATATTTGAAACCAGGGAAAGAAGAGTCTCTTCGGCGCTTTCATCCTTGGATATTTTCCGGAGCGATTCACCATATCGAAGGCGAACCAGAAGAAGGTGAAGTGGTGAGTGTTTATACGTCACAGCGGCAGTTTATCGCTGTTGGCCATTTTCAGGTGGGTAGTATTGCTGTGCGTGTGCTTTCCTTTCGTGATGAAAGGATAGGCCATGACTTTTGGGTGCGCAAGCTCCGTTCAGCTTATGACTTGCGTCGTGCCATCGGAATAGCTGGACGTGCGGATAACAATACTTTCCGTTTAGTACATGGAGAAGGTGACAATCTTCCGGGACTTGTTATCGACGTATATGCGGGAACGGCTGTCATGCAGGCTCACTCTGTAGGCATGCATGTGAGTCGTTTGGAAATAGCCGACGCATTGCTTGAAGTTGCGGGCGATGTGGTTTGTAACATCTATTATAAATCGGAGACGACACTTCCTTTCAAGGCTGAACTTGATGCAGAAAATGGATTTATTCGGGGAGGCAGTGCCGATAATGTGGCAATGGAATATGGTTTGAAGTTTCACGTTGATTGGCTGAAAGGGCAGAAGACAGGATTCTTTGTTGACCAGCGTGAGAATCGTGCCTTGTTGGAGCGTTATGCTCGTGGGCGTAATGTCTTGAATATGTTTTGTTACACTGGTGGCTTTTCCTTTTATGCCATGCGCGGAGGTGCTCGTTTGGTACATTCGGTCGATAGTTCGGCCAAGGCTATTGATTTGACCAATGAGAATGTTCAACTTAATTTTCCCGGAGACCCCCGGCATCAGGCCTTTGCTGAGGATGCTTTTAAATATCTTGACCGTATGGGCGATCAATACGATTTGATTATTCTGGACCCTCCGGCTTTTGCAAAACATAAGGACGCTTTACGCAATGCGCTTCAGGGTTATCGGAAACTAAATGCCAAAGCGTTTGAGAAAATTCAACCAGGTGGCATCTTGTTTACTTTTTCTTGTTCGCAAGTTGTGACGAAAGAACATTTTCGTACGGCTGTTTTTACAGCCGCAGCCTTATCTGGCCGTACTGTACGCATTCTGCACCAACTCACGCAGCCTGCCGATCATCCGGTAAACATTTATCATCCCGAAGGTGAATATCTGAAAGGGTTAGTGCTCTATGTAGAATAGCTCATTGCTTTCGCAATAAAGCCCCGATGTTTATGCCTGACATATCATCGGGGTTTTGTTTTGTTTATGTGTCGTTGTGTTATGTCGGGTACGCACACGGCTAAGCGTTCTGTTCGGAAAAGCCTTTTCTTTTGCTCGTAAATGATGCAATAAGTGTTAATACAACACCCTGAAATTGTTTATGACCTTGAAAATTATGTTTTACAACACAAAAAGAGTTAATAAAGAGCACTTTTTTACTCGATAATGTGTTGTATAACACAAAAGTGCCTATCTTTGCATCGTGTTTTTCATGGTATTAGATTTAAGGTTAAGGAAGATTGGGGATCGTGAGATTCCCTTCTTTTTTATATATACCTTTCAATATCTTTCTAAGCTGCATTTTAGCATCTATCAAACTTTGTTACTCCCAAAATGTTTCTTACTTTTGTTCTCCAAAGCAATGTAGCATTATGTACTTATTCTACACTCCTGATATAGATACGCGTTTGGAGCTTCCTGAAGAGGAGGCGGCCCATTGTTTGCGGGTTTTGCGTTTGTCGCAAGGCGACAAAATCATGTTGACCGATGGCAAAGGATATTTTTGTGAAGCACAAATCACGGCAGCGAGCGGCAAACGCTGTTTGGTTTCCATTTTGAAAAAGACTTTTCAGGAACCATTGTGGCGGGGACATTTGCATTTGGCTATGGCTCCTACGAAGAATATGGACCGTACGGAGTGGTTTGCCGAGAAAGCCACAGAAATTGGAATTGATGAACTGTCATTTTTGAATTGTCGCTTTTCTGAGCGAAAGGTCATCAAGACGGAACGCATCGAGAAGATTGTGGTGTCGGCTATGAAGCAATCGTTAAAAGCTCGTAAGCCGCAAGTAAACGAGATGATGCCTTTTGATAAGTTTGTTAGAAAAGATTTTCCAGGAGATAAATTTATAGCTCATTGTTATGAGGGTGATAAACCCACGTTGAAAGAAGTTTTGTCTCCGGAAAATGATGCGCTGGTGCTTGTCGGACCTGAAGGCGATTTCAGTCCGGAAGAAGTAGATTTGGCGTTGTCTTGCGGCTTTCGTCCTATAAGTTTGGGAAAATCGCGTTTGCGTACTGAAACTGCAGCGTTAGTAGCGTCTCATCTTATGAATTTATATCATCAAAACTAATAGCCTATGAAAAACAATTTATTTCTTCCTGTCTGTTTTCTGATAGTGTTGGCATTTTTGTCGGCTTGTGGTGAAGACAAAGATATTCGCACGGCAATTCCGTCGGATGCACAAGTTGTGCTAGCTGCCGATTGGGCTGCTTTGGCCGAAAAAAGTGGTCTGTCAGAGTCTGCGGTGTCGTCGTCTCTCTGTGAGTTACTCATAAAGCAAGTTCCCGAAGAAAGCAAAGAGTTCGTTGAAGACGTGTTGAAAGATCCCGGAGAAACGGGGATTGACTTTAAACAGAAACTCTATGCCTTCGTCAGTGCCAAGAAAGACATGGGACTGCTGGTGAAACTCGAAAGCAAAAGGAAATTTAAGAAGATGCTGGGCCATCTCAACAAGAATTGGAAAAACAAGGAATGGAAGAGCGAAAATGGAGTCGAATATTTGCAATCGGACTATGAGATTATTGTGCTCGATAGCGATATGGCAATGTTTGTCAATGTATATGCCGAACTTACTGACGAAGCAATACGTATGCGGAGCATTGATTGGTTGCAGCAAAAGGCGAGCGATAGTTTTGTGTCGACGAAGAGTTGTGCAGCTTTTGAACAAGAAGGTGGAGACGTCACATTATGGTGTACGCTGGATGCCTTGGTTCAAGATGAGTATTCCAGGACTTGCATGCGAAACAGTTTGCCGCGTGATGTCGAACTGAATGATTTTCAGTGTTTGTCCGGGCTTCATTTTGAGAATGGCTATGTGGAACAAGATGCCCGAGTGTTGCCGGCTACGGAAGCTGCCGCTAAGTTTTATGAAGAACAGAGCGGCGTGCTGAAAACTATAGAGGGTAGATTTTTGCCCGATGCCTCGTTGAAACCTTGGCTTTGGATTGGGACTTCCATCCATGGCAAGCAGTTTTGTCGTCAGTTGGAGCAAAATGCAGAACTGTGGCAAATGCTCGATGGTGCGACCTTTGGTTTTAATTTGCGGAAATTGCTGGCTGCCATTGACGGCGATATGGCTTTGACCATATGTCGGCCTCAAGATTTCTCCACTTCGGAGACCACTTTACTGTCGTCGCTTCCTTCCTTTGCAATGCAGGCGGAGCTTGAGAATGATTCTATCTTGGAAGATATGGATGCAATGGCACAAGTGCTCAATTTGTTTGATGTCAATATGAAAAAAGACGCTCCGGGTAAATACAGCATACAGCAGACAGACATTCCCATGTGGTTGGGAGTTGATGCAGAAAAACATTTCTTTTATACGACCAATGCTGATTTGCTGAAACCCTCTGAAAATGCTCCCGACTGGGCTTCGGAGGCACGGGAAAGCCTGTTTTATATGCGTATGGATATTCGACAAATGCATTTTACACAGTCTTCTGGCATTATGTTTCTTCCTATACTGAATTTATTTGATGTGCTGGTTGCCAAGTCTGATAATGTGGAAAATGTTAAAATGCAATTATGGGCTGTCAACCGTAATGAGAATGTCTTGAAGCAGCTTGTGATGGCCTTGGTGGAAACTTATGGAAAAAATTAAATTGTTGCATACGCTCCCGATGGTATTCAACGGACAAACGCAAGTGACGTCTGATGTGTGGCATCGGGAGCTTGTTTTTTTACGAGGGGAATGCTGCCTGATAGAGGCTGCTTCCGGTACGGGTAAATCTTCCTTGTGTAGTTATATTTACGGTTCGCGGGATGATTATGAAGGTATTATTTGCTTTGATGAGCAGAACATACGCAGTTTGAAGATGAGCGACTGGGTGCAGTTGAGAAACACGTCGTTGAGCATGCTTTTTCAAGAATTAAGATTGTTTCCGGAGCTTACGGCTTGGGAGAATGTTGAATTGAAAAACAGGCTTACCCATTTCAAGACTCGCAGGCAGGTAGAAACCTATTTTGATTGTTTAGGTATAGCCGAAAAACTGCATGTTCCTGTGAGAAAAATTTCCTTTGGTCAACAGCAGCGTGTGGCGTTTATCCGGGCTTTGTGTCAGCCTTTTGATTTTATTTTGTTAGACGAACCGGTCAGCCATCTTGACGAAGCTAATGCTAAAGCGATGGCTGCACTTTTGCAGGAGGAAGTTGCCAGACAAGGAGCTGGTGTGTTGGTGACATCTATAGGTAAACATATTCCGATGGCCTATACAAAAACATTGCATTTATGAGTTTATTGTGGAAACTATTGCGGCAACATGTTAGTCTGACACAGTTGGGCGGCTTTTTATTGGCCAATTTGATTGGAATGATAATTATTCTTTTCGGGATTCAGTTCTATGTAGACGTTTCTCCGCTTCTTCGTGGTGACGATGTTTTGTTTCGCAAAGAATATCTGATACTTTCCAAACCGGTCAGCACTTTAGGTTCACTTTTTGGTAGCAAAGGGACATTTTCAGAAAAAGAAGTTCGTGCGTTGGAGCATCAAGATTTTGCCCAAAGTGTCGGCAAGTTTACTCCTTCATTATATAAAGTATCTGCTTCTTTGGGTATGGAGGGCACAGGTATCCATGTGGCTACGGACATGTTTTTTGAATCTGTTCCGGATGCCTATATTGATGTCGCTTCCCAAAGTTGGACATATACGGAAGGTAGCCGGACGATTCCCATTATTCTTCCCCGCAACTATTTGAATATGTATAATTTTGGTTTCGCCCAAAGTCGGAATTTGCCTCAGTTGTCCGAAGGACTGTTGTCTTTGGTTCATTTGGGCATACATATTTCAGGCAATGGTCATACTGACCGCTACGAGGGACAGATTGTAGGTTTTTCCAACCGGTTAAATACGATTTTAGTACCGGAGTCGTTTATGGTGTGGGCCAATGCCCATTATGCGCCGGGGAAAAAAACTGAATCATCTCGTTTGATAGTCGAAGTGAAAAATCCGGCAGATGACCGTATTGTGAAGTATTTGCAAGCTCATTCCTATGAGGTGGAAGGGGACAATTTAGAGGCAGGCAAGACAACTTGGTTTTTGCAGATTTTGGTTGGAATAGTGCTATTAATAGGTATTTTGATTACACTTTTGTCGTTTTATATCCTTTTGTTGAGTATCTACTTGCTTTTGCAGAAAAACATGAGTAAGATGAAAAATTTGTTGTTGATAGGTTATTCTCCGCGAAAGATAGCTTTGCCCTATCAACTTTTGGCTGTTGTACTCAATCTTTTTGTCGCATTGTTAGCTTCAGGACTGGTTTTAGGATTAAGAGCTTTATATATGGACGGTTTGCACTCTCTTTTCCCTGTTTGGGAAAAAGGCTCTGTCATATGGCTTTGGGTGGTAAGTACGTGTCTTTTTCTCAGTGTGTCAGTGTTGAATGTTTGCATCATTCGTCGCAAGTTAATTCAAATTTGGCGGAAGAAAGGTGATTAGTAATATTTGCATGATTCGAAAATCTTAAAATTGAATATAACATGATACAGCAACTTGAGTTCTCTCTTCGTCCTCGTCGGAGAGGTTTCCATCTGGTAACCGATGAAGTTTTTCAGCATTTACCGGTTTTGCCCTCAGTGGGTCTCTTACATTTGTTTGTCCAGCATACCAGTTGCGCCCTCTCCATTTGTGAGAATGCCGATCCCGATGTGCGTACCGATTTAGAATCTATTTTCAACCATCTGGTAAAAGAGCGCGAACCTTATTATGAACATGTATTGGAAGGTGATGACGATATGCCGGCGCATGCCAAATGTGTGCTGACAGGTGTCGGATTGACTATACCTATAACCAATGGACATCTCAATTTGGGTACTTGGCAGGGTATTTATCTCTGTGAGTTCCGCAATCACGGTGGAGCTCGTCGTATTGTGGCAACCATTTATAGTTGAAAGATAAATAGGGGAAGTATAAAACGAGTCGGCAAGTTCTATTGCTTGCCGGCTCGTTTTTGCTTTTATATCCTTAGGTATAATCAAGGCATCTTTTTTAGTTCAATTTGGTCCGATTTTTTAAGAATGAGAAGGATAAAAATGACCAGATAGATAATGGAAATGTATATTAGATTTGTAGCACCTCTATATAAGAATTATCATTCACAGTGGTGAATACAAAGTACTATGACGATGCAAATATACGGAAAAAGAAATTATTAGTCATAATAAAAGACTGACAAAAAAACATGTATTTCTTCCGACATTTGCCTGTAAAGAGGAATTCCGCAAAGAACAGGCAGAAGCAACTTGTTGATTATTAGCATAATATAGATGAGTAATACCTCTTATATAGAGGTGCTACAAACCAGGCTGTGTCTTTATTGTTCTTCCTTCATACTCATGAGATTATCTCTTGTGGGGAGGAGAAAGATTGTAGATCAATAATGTTACAGTAAAGAGAAAAAAAACGGTATGGACGACAAAGAAAATTATTGCATGAAAGTAGGGGATGTGTGGTATGCTCTGCAGACTTTTCATTCCAAGGAGTTACATGTAAGAGATTTCTTGGCATCGCGAGGTTTTCCCTCTTTTATTCCGATGCTTTATAAGGAAATAGTCACATTGGATGGGAAGAAAAACCGTGAGCTGGTTCCTGCCGTCCACAATCTTCTTTTTGTGCGCAAGCATGCTCAGCCGTTCGTCCTTTCTCAGATTCTGAGAGAATGTCCGATACCGGTCCGCATCCTGCAGCACGCACAGAGTACGAAGTATTATGAGATACCCGACAGCCAGATGGTCGAGTTCCGTGCCATTTGCGACCCGAACTACAGGGGGACTCTTTATACCGACCGTGATTTTGCCGAGGCCCGTCCGGGCCAGATGGTGCGCGTGGTCCACGGCACGTTCAAAGGTTTGACCGGCAAGCTGGTCCGTTACAAGAACCGTTCCTACGTGGTCATCCTTCTGGCCACCCTGGGTGTGTTCGTGCATATTCCCAAATGGTATTGCGAGCAGCTTTCAGGCGCGGTTTAGTTTTCCCCGTACAAGACAAAACCACAACTATGCGGCAGGTCCGTTTCATGGAACGCTTCGTTCCCATGTCGTGCAGTGCGGCCGGCTACCGGGTGCTTCTTCGCGGCGGGATAGAAATACCGAGAGAGGAGTACGGCCATCTGTATTCGACGGAGGAGTGCGTGTCGTGCTGTTACCGTTATAGAAATTACGGGTTCAACCGTCCCACATACTTGGGTGTCCCCCTTCTTGACGAGTCGGGGCGTCCCTATGTCCTTTCCTGGAATGGATTTTGCGTGTGGTCATGTGCTCCGAAAAAGGTCTACCGTGTCTACCATGTGGAAGGCGAGACCCTGTATCTTAAATCAGGCTCAAGTTTTTATAAATCTCACCGTCATCGTCCTCCTGTCCTTGACCGGACAGGAGTGTCGAGACGCATAAGCCAGCTGTTGGGAGAAGCTGTCATATTCAAATAGCAGTATATTTTCCATAATATACGATCGTCGTGAGACGAGGGATACAATTATTTAATAGTTTATTATCACAAGACCGGTGGCGGGGAACCTTCCCTGCCGTCGGTTTCTGAAATGCAGTTTTAGTTTAAAATTCAAATATAAAGAACCGAACAATGACCATTGCAGTAGATTTTGACGGCACCATCGTGGAGCACCGGTATCCGGCAATCGGGAAGGAAATCCCTTTTGCCATAGAGACGCTGAAACGCCTGCGTGACGGACACCATAAGCTGATACTCTGGACCGTGCGCGAAGGCCGCCTGCTCGACGAGGCGGTGTCGTTCTGCCGTGCCCGCGGACTGGAGTTTTATGCCGTCAACAGCAATCTGCCCAATGAGCCGGGACGTACCGGGCGTCCTTCTCCCCGCAAGGTGGACGCAGACCTGTATATAGACGACCGCAATCTGGGCGGCCTTCCCGATTGGGGAGTCATTTATGAGATGATACAAAAACGTTTGACATACGAAAATCTCCTTCAAGCAGGGTCGGAGACCTCTCGGAAGAAAGGTTTCTTCTCCCGGTTGGGGTTTTGAGCGGAAAGGAAGGCGGGCACGGGCGGATGGGAAGCCGTCCTTGGCTACCTTCCTTTCCGCAGGCGGCTGCCCTCCTTTCCGCCCAAAAGCGGTCTTCCATGCCTGTGCGTGGAAGGGGGAGGCGGGGAAGATGCGCATACCGGACACGGAGAATATCTGTTGAAAACCAATGGGATGACACACCTTAGGCTTCCTGCCTCAGCATTTGCATCCCGTTTTGGGCAGTCTCCGGCATTTCCCCTGGCGGTTTGTGCACGGCTGTTGCCGGCGGACTTACACATTTAGTTATAAATATAAACAAACAAGATATGAATTTCAGACATTTCCTTCTCGTGTTGATGGCAGCTGCCACATTGGGCAGTTGCACGTCCTACAAGAAAGTACCTTATTTGCAGAACTCTGCGGAGGTGAACAATCTGTCAGGCACCCAGCCGCTTTATGACGCTCGCATCATGCCCAAAGACCTGCTTACCATCACGGTGAACACCACCGACCCGCAGGCTTCCATCCCGTTCAACCTGACCACGCAGACTCCGGTCAGCACGGCGAGTACCGAGATCATGTATTCCACCACACAGCCAACCCTGCAGCGCTACCTGGTGGACAATTCTGGCAACATCGACTTTCCCGTGCTGGGCACGCTGCATGTGGGCGGCCTGACCAAGAGCGAGGCCGAGTCGATGATACGCGAGCGCCTGATGTCCTACCTGAAAGAGGTGCCCGTGGTGACGGTGCGCATGGTGAACTATAAAATATCGGTCCTGGGCGAGGTGGCCAAGCCCGGCACTTTCACGGTGAGCAACGAGAAAATCAATGTGCTGGAAGCCCTTGCGATGGCAGGCGACATGACGGTCTACGGCTTGCGCGACAACGTGAAGCTCATCCGCGAGGATGCCGCCGGCAAGCGTCAGATTGTGGAACTGAACCTGAACGACGCCGACCTGGTGCTTTCACCTTATTACTATATGCAGCAGAACGATATCCTCTATGTCACCCCCAACAAGGCGAAGGCCAAGAACTCGGACATAGGCAACAGCACCACCATCTGGGTGTCTGTCACCTCCATTCTGGTGTCCATCGCCAGCCTGGTAGTCAACATCGTGCATTGATAAATGAAAAAAGAACCTTAACCCCTTGATGAATTATGAACGAACAGCTCGACAATATGATGGAAGAGACGAATGAAAAGCCTGTGGATGTGAAGGCAGTTGTGATGCAGTATGCCATATACTGGCCCTGGATTGTGGCGTGTGCCGCGGTGGCCCTGGCCTTGTGTTTTGTTTACCTGCGTTTCCAGCCTCCCGTTTATGAAGTGAATGCCAGCGTGCTGATAAAGGGCGGCGACAACAACAAGAACGGCGTGTTCGGCAGCAGCAACGGCAACAGTCCGTTGGACATGGTTGCCGGCCTGGGGATGTTTTCCATGGCCAACAATTTTGACAACGAGGTGGAGGTGCTCCACTCGCGCGACCTTTGCCGGAAAGTCGTCGTGTCCCAGAATCTTTACATCTCATACAAAGAACCCCGTGCCTTCGGCTATGCGCAAGACCTGTACAAGTCTTCTCCCGTGCAGGTGTGGATGACTCCCGAGGAGGCCGACAGGCTGAAAGGCAGCATCGAGCTGGAAATCGGCTACACCCCCGACGGCAGTGCCTCCGTCACGGCCACTTACACGAACCCGGCGACGGAGGAAGAGGAAGAAGTGGTGAAAGACTTCCCGAAACTTCCCGGGGTGCTCACCACCCCGGTTGGTACGCTGACATTGAATGCCGATTCCATAGAGGTGGAAGAACCAGTGACCATCGTGGCCAGCGTTTCTTCCCCCACGGCAGTGGCCCTGGCTTATAGTACCAACCTGGTCGTGGAGCCCACGAGCAAGACGACGAGCATAGCTCAGATTACCCTGAAGGACAACAGCGTGCCCCGTGCCACCGATTTCATCAACCAGCTTGTCGCCATCTACAACATGGATGCCAACGACGACAAGAACGAGGTGGCCAGCAAGACGGCTGAGTTTATCGACGAGCGCATCCAGATCATCAACCGTGAACTGGGCTCCACGGAAGAAGAGCTGGCCGACTACAAGCAGCAGGCCGGTCTGACCGACTTGCAGGCCGATGCCCAGTTGGCTTTGCAGGAGAACTCCGCCTATAACCAGAAACGAGTAGAAAACAGTACACAGATCCGCCTCATAGAGTTTTTAAAGAGTTACATCAATGATCCCCAGAATGCCTGGGAAGTCATTCCCAGCAATGTCGGCCTGAGCGATGCCGGTCTGAGCAGCCTGATTGACAAGTACAACCAGATTCTCATCGAGCGCAAGCGCCTGTTGCGCACCTCTTCGGAAAACAACCCCGCCGTGGTGGCTCTGGATGAAAGCATCCGTGCCATGCGTACCAATGTGAAGACCACGGTTGAGAGTGTCGAAAAGGGGCTCAACATTGCCCGCGCCGACTTGGAACGGCAGGCATCTAAGTACGAGAGCCGCATCAGCAATGCCCCGCGTCAGGAGAAGGAGCTTATCAGCATCTCCCGCCAACAGGAGATAAAGTCTAACCTCTACCTGATGCTTCTCCAAAAGCGTGAGGAGAACGCCATCACGTTGGCTGCGATCGCCAACAACGGTCGCATGATCAACACCCCGATGGCGGGCATTGCCCCGGTGGCTCCCAAGAGCAAGCTGTTCTACCTGGCTGCTCTCCTTCTGGGGCTTGCCCTTCCCGTAGGCGTCATCTACCTGCGC
>ERZ779889.701-NODE-701-length-40268-cov-9.581628_pt1 | contig 40268 bp, 36 predicted proteins | sample MGYA00511030_ERZ779889 | MGnify/ENA primary metagenome ERZ779889 (study PRJEB29588, sample SAMEA2160616) | human gut metagenome | biome: human gut; feature: human-associated habitat; material: faeces | place: Denmark | collected 2008/2010 ... | reverse complement strand
CAACATTAATACAAATTAAAATCATAATTCAAAAAACTGTACAAATCCATTGTAGAGCATGGAAATGATCTGGGAACAGCAGTGGGTAAAGTCGTCAAAGCCGCAGTCACCAAAGTATATGTATATACTTTTAGTATTAATCGCTTTTTGAGGTTAGCGGCTTCATTCCGAAAAATGCAGTTGAAATATACTTTTCTCCACATTTTTCAAAATTAACCTTTATAATATCACTTTTCAATTTGGCAAGGGTAACCGTACCCTTGCCAAATTGTTTATGCAGTACGGCTGTACCCTCTTTGTACAGAGCCGATCGGTTTTTAAGCTGCGTCGGTGTAAGCTGCAGCTCCTCTTTAGTATAAAAGCCCTTTTCGTATTCGCAGTAAAGTCCTATTGCCGTAATAAATATCAGACCGTAATTTTCTGCCTTGCGAGTACCCACACCGCTTACATTCAGTATTCGAGAAAGATCTGTCGGCTTTTTAATGCACATATCCTTTAGTGAATTGTTGCTGAATATTACATAAGCCGGCACATTTTCCTCCTCTGCCAGCCGATTCCGTACACTGCGTATATAGTCGTACATTTCTTCGTTGTAGCCGTCGTTTTCGCTAACGGTAAAAGCCTTTTCTCTTTTCAGGGTATCTGTCCTTTGGGTACGCATAGTAACCTTAAGCTCACCCTTTAAAATTTTAACAGAGCTGCCGTTAAGCTTGAGTATAGGAAATTTGTCCTGCGTGCGGAAAACATATTCCTTTACAATAAGGTAATTTATAATTTTGTTTACCTCATCTCGAGTATTATCTTTTAACAAACCGTATGTAGACAGGCTGTCGAAGCCGTTATTAATTATATTTTGATTTTTACTTCCTAACAAAATATCCGCTATTATCTTAGCACCAAATCTTTGCTTGGTTTTTGCTATACAGGAAAGCACCTTTTGTGCCTCTATGGTTATACTTTTTTCTACAAAGTCACCTGTACAGTTTGAGCAGTTGCCACAGTAGCCGCTGTAGGGCTGACCAAAGTATTTTAGTATGAATGCTCTTAAACAGTCGGCTGTGTTGCAGTAGCCGTACATTGCATTAAGCTGGCGAAGCTTGTTTTCAACTATTATTTGGGCTGTTTCAGGCTCCAGCTGACTGCTTTCTATTGATTTTTCTATTAAAAACTTGTTGGTTGCATAGTCCTTTCCGCTAAACAGCAGTATACATTTAGCCGCACTGCCGTCTCTGCCGGCTCGGCCTGCCTCTTGGTAATAGCCCTCTATATTTTGCGGCATATTGTAATGCACAACATAGGCAACATCTGACTTATCTATGCCCATACCAAAAGCATTGGTAGCCACTATAACCCGACACCTGTCATAAATAAAGGCCTCTTGGTTCTGCTTTCTTTCATTCATACTCATACCGGCATGGTAGGGCAGTGCCTTTATGCCTGCCTCTTGAAGCATTTTGCATACATCCTCTACATTTGAGCGTGTATTGCAGTACACAATGCCACATTCCTCAGGGCTGCTGCGTACTATTGACAACAGCTGTGTATCTTTGTTTTTAGGGTGCATTACCTGAAAGCTTAGGTTGGGTCTGTCAAAGCCTGTGGTTATTACAAATGGGTTATTTAACTGCAAAATATGCTCAATATCCTCCCTTACCTCCGGCGTGGCCGTAGCTGTAAAAGCCGAAACTATAGGGCGGTGGTTAAGCCTTGCTATAAAATCAACAATTTTTAAATAATCCGGACGGAAATCCTGTCCCCAGTGGGAAATGCAGTGTGCCTCGTCTACTGCTACCATTGATATATTTATGCTTTTGCACATATTAAGAAAATCCGAGGTTAAAAGCTTTTCCGGTGCTGCGTATATAATTTTATATGTACCTGCCCTTGCCCTCTGCATTGCAAGGGCTTGCTGAGAAGCACTAAGACTGCTGTTTAAATAAGCCGCCTTAATGCCCATATTAACCAATGACCTTACTTGGTCGGTCATTAAAGAAATTAAGGGAGAAATAACAATGGTAACTCCCTCAAGCATTAGTGCCGGAACCTGGTAGCACACCGACTTTCCTGCACCTGTAGGCATTACGCACAGAACATCACGCTTTGCGGTTATATTGTCTATAACCTGCTGCTGTGCTCCCTTAAAGCTGCTGTAGCCCCAGTATGCCTTTAAAAGCTCAAGCTTTTCCATTGTTATTCTCCCTAAGTTTGAATTATTATCTGTAGTTATATACAGTCTTGACTTAAAACCCCATACTTTTCGTAGCTGACGGTTTTAACTATTTTATTCTCCTCGTTTACAAACACAACCCTTGGCTTGTGCTGTTTTACCTCGTCGGAGTCAAGCTGACAGTACGCCATAATAATAATATGGTCGCCTGTCTGTACACAGCGTGCCGCCGCACCGTTAAGGCATATCATACCGGAGTTTGGCTTGCCGGCTATTGTGTAGGTTTCAAAACGACTGCCGTTTTCAACATCTACTATTTGAACCTTTTCATATTCATATATACCGGCTGCCTCCATCAAAGCAGGGTCAACAGTAATGCTGCCTATGTAATTAAGGTCTGCCTGCTGTACAACTGCCCTGTGAATTTTTCCTTTTAACATTGTAACCTGCATATTTTTCAGCCCTTTAAAAATTATTTTTCTTTTCCGTTTTCAATAATAAAGTTATCTATAAGTCTGGTTTTTCCTATATACACAGCTACAGCTGTAAGAATGTCGCCGTTAATATCCTCAACAACCTTAATATTCGGAAAATCAACCACCTGTACATAGTCAATTTTAGCCAAAGGCTCACTGTTGATTATCTGTGTAACAGTGTCAATTACGGCCTTTGCACTTTTTTCGCCGTTTAGAACAAGCTCCTTGCCCTTTTCAAGCGCCTTGTGCAGTATTACAGCCGCCTTGCGTTCCTCCGGGCTTAGGTAGGTGTTTCGTGAGCTTTTTGCAAGTCCGTCAGCCTCACGAATAATAGGACAGCCTACAATTTCTATGTCAAAGTTAAGATCCCTTACCATTCTTTTAATAACAGCCAGCTGCTGTGCATCTTTTTGACCAAAATATGCTCTGTCAGGAGAAGCAATTAAAAACAGCTTTGAAACTACTGTGCAAACACCTCTGAAGTGAATAGGTCTGCTTTTGCCGCACAGCTCCTCCGACGGGCCTGTAATGTCCACAAAGGTTGAAAAATCCTTGTGGTACATTTCCTCAGGTGTTGGGTGGAAAATAATATCTGCTCCGTTTTCCTCGCACACCTTTGCATCTCTGTCAATATCCCTAGGGTAGCTTGCAAGGTCTTCATTTGGTGCAAACTGTATAGGATTTACAAAGTCGCTTACAACTACTCTGTCATTTTCCTTGCTTGCCCTTGCTATAAGACTTGCGTGTCCCTCATGCAAATAGCCCATAGTTGGCACCAAGCCTACAGTAAGCCCCTGCTTGTGCCAAGCCTTTACGGCTTCTCTTACCTCGTTTATTGTATTAACAATCTTCATAATAAACTCCTTAGTATAGCTTTTCTATAATATCATCATCTATTGAGTAGCAGTGCTCCTGTGACGGAAAGCTACCCTGCTGCATTTCATCTATATAGCTCTTAAAGGCCTCTTTCATAACCTGACCTACATTTGCAAATTTCTTAACAAACTTTGGTGTAAAGTCAGAAAACATACCCAACATATCCTGGTAAACCAATACCTGACCGTCACAGCCTGAGCCCGCACCTATACCTATGGTGGGAATTTCAAGCTCCTTAGTAACCTTATCTGCAAGCTTTTCCGGCACACATTCAAGCACCACCGCAAAGGCTCCTGCTTCCTGCAATGCTCTTGCGTCGTCCAACAGCTTTTGTGCCGCCTGCTGTGTTTTGCCCTGTACTCTGTGACCGCCTAATGCATTTATGCTCTGCGGTGTAAGTCCTAGGTGCCCCATAACAGGAATACCGGCCTCTGTAACAGCCTTTACCTGTGGGCAAACCTCCTTGCCGCCCTCCAGCTTTACAGCCGACGCTCTGCCTTCCTTCATAAGCCTGCCTGCATTTACAACAGCGTCGTATACTGAGGCTTGGTACGACATAAAGGGCATATCCACAACTACCATTGCGTTTTTTGCCCCTCGTGCTACAGCCGCACCGTGGTGAATCATATCCTCCATAGTTACCGACAGAGTATCCTCATAGCCAAGCACAACATTTCCAAGAGAGTCGCCTACCAAAATGGCGTTAATACCTGCTTCGTCCATAAGCTTTGCCGTAGAATAATCGTATGCCGTAAGCATGCTTATTTTTCTTCCCTGCTGTTTGCTTTGTTTAAAGGTTATTATTGTATTTTTCACTTTAAAAGCTCCTTTTTAACCTGTGAATATTTTTGCACATCTGCCTTGTTGTAGTTTTTTCTTTGTGCTATATCCAGTATTTCCAATCCCAATGCCTTATATATAGCCCTTTGGTGATCGTCCAGTACCTCCAGGTGGTGAATAACCGTATCTAGGTCGCCACGCTCTATAGGGCCTGTAAGGGCATTTTCTACATCTGTGTCAAAGGCACTGTTAAGATTGCTAAGCATAAGAGGCTTCAAGAACCGATAGGCCTCTTTCTTTGAAAAACCACACTCCTGCAAAATTTCAACAGACATATTCAGCAAGCCCAGCAAGTGGTTGCTTGCCATTGACGCCGCAGCATGGTACAGCGGCTTTTTATTTTTGTTAATAAAGCACACTCTGTTGCCGTTATAGCTGAAAAGCTCTGAAATTTTGTCAAGAAATATAGGGTGACCCTCTATTGTAAATACAATACCGTTCATATTTTTATAAGAGTCAAACCTATTATTAAAGGCATATACAGGGTGAACACTGCCTACATATGCACCGTAGCTTTCTGCGTCTGCAAAAACATCAGAAGATATTGAGCCACTAAAATGACAAATAATCTTGTTTTCTAATGAGTTTTTGTCAATGCAATCCCATACATTTTTTATTTGACTGTCATTTACAGTTATAAAAAGGGTATTGCTTGCACTTACCAGTTCCTCCAGCGTATCAAACGCTGTGGTGTTACAAAAATCGGCTGCCTCAACTGCCTTTTGGTGACTTCTGTTGTAAAAGCCCGTAAGGGTGTCAAGGTCAGAATTAACAGTAATATATTTGCCGATAGAGCATCCCGCCCTGCCGGCACCTATTATACCAATTTTCATGCCATCACCTCCGTTAAAATGTGACAACATATCTGTCTGATGCAGTTTCTGCAAGAATACTACTCACCTTAAATGATAGCATATAACTTAAATTTCAGCAAGAAAATAGGTTAAAATATTTATAGGTAATACAGGAAAACCTATACTTAGTCTAAAGCAACCGTATCTTTGTCGGTTATTTTGCGTATAACCCTGCACGGACTGCCTGCAGCAACCACGCCGGCCGGTATATCCTTGTTTACTACACTACCGGCACCTATTATACTGCCCTCGCCTATGGTTACACCACTGCATACTGTTGAGTTAGCACCTATCCAAACTCTGTCTTTAATATTTATAGGCTTTGAGGTTTCTATAACCGCTCTTTGTTGTGGGTGCATACCGTGGCCTGCACAGGCTATGCATACTCCCGGGCCTATAAATACTTCGTTTCCAATATGTACAGGTGATGTGTCAAGAATTACACAGTTATAATTAATAAAGGCCATACCGCTGAAGTGAATATTAAAGCCATAATCGCACCTAAATGACGGTTCAATAAATACATTCTCGTTATAATCGCCAAGAAGCTCACCTAAAATTTCTGCTTTCTTTTGGGTATCATCAGGGGGACACATATTATATTTATAACACAGCATTTTTGATTTTTTCTGAATTTCAACGGATTCCATATTATGTTCTATGCAAAATCCCTCTTCACTTTTTAACCTTTCTAAAAAATTCATAAAAATCCCTCTAGTTATCGAAATTAATTACAGGCACATTATAGCACACAACAACTTTTATTTGCTACAGCAACAATAAACATAGTGGAGTTATATTTTATATTTCCGTTTTGTATATTTCTACATTGGCAGCAAAGACTAAAAGCAGATGATAAAAGAGAGGTAAACCTTATGTTAATGGATTATATTAACGCCTTTTGGGTAGGCGGGCTAATATGTGTAATTGGTCAGATACTTATCGATAAAACAAAATTGACTCCTGCAAGAATACTTGTAAGCTTTGTAGTGCTGGGTGTTGTGCTGACAGCAATAGGCGTTTACAAGCCTATTGTAGATTTTGCCGGTGCCGGTGCTTCAGTACCGCTAAGTGGCTTTGGCTATACTATGGCAGAGGGCGTAAAGAAAGCAATAGCAAGCGATGACGCTTTGGGTATAATAACAGGCGGTGTTACAGCTGCGGCGGCAGGAATAGCCTCTGCAATAGTTTTTGGATGCCTTTTTGCACTTATAACCAAGCAAAGAGACAAAAGCTGATATAAGGCTTTACAGCAGAAAACCCTCCCGATATAACGGCAATTGCTTTTGCTTGCCTGTTATGTCGGGAGGAGTTTTAATTTATAGTAATAAATAATACTGTATTTATAAATATTGGTGCCTGTAAATATTATCAACTCATAGTTTAGGTGCATAAACCCACAAGGAAATAATATTTGTTATGAATTTTTTATTTTCGGAAAAGCCTTAGACTTTCAGCTCCTTTAGAGCATTCACAACTTGTTCTAAACGCATTGCTCTTGATGCCTTAACCAAAACGGTGTCGTTCCTTTTTATTATGCTTTTTAGGTTGTCAATGGCTTCTGCCACATTTTCAAAGTAATAAACAGCTGTATTGCCGCCCTTTGCACCCTCTGCAATGTCAACAGCGTCGTTACCCACTGCCACCAACACATCTACGCCCTTGTCCTTAGCGTATTTTCCCGTATCGCAATGAAGCTGTCTGCTGTTTGCACCCAGTTCCTTCATATCGCCTAAAATGCATACGGTTCTGCCGCTGAAATTCGTAAGAGTATCAATGCCGCCCTTAACCGAAACAGGGTTGGCATTGTAGCAGTCGTCAATAACAGTGATATATTTTGTTTCTATTACACCGTCACGACTGCCTACTGTTTTGTAGCTTTCTACGCCTTTCTTAATCTGTGCAGGCTCCATACCTAAATATTCACCTATTGCAACAGCTACAAGGGCATTGGACACCATATATGTTCCTATAGCCGGTATAGTAACCTCAAGCCTGTTCGTTGGTGTACATAGTGTACAGCTTATACCTTTAATTCCCATGTTATTAATATTTTCGCTGTAATATGTATTGTTGCCCTTGTTTATACCGTAAAATACAGGGCTGCTGCCGTTTACAGCAGTTACGGCTGAGAGGTGGCTGTCATCACCGTTTAAAAACACCCTGCCGTCCTTAGCCAGGTATTTAAACATTTCTGTTTTTGCCTTTAGCACGCCGTTTCTGTCGCCTAAATTTTCAAGGTGACAGTCACCTATGTTGGTTATAACAGAAATTGTAGGCTTTACAATTTTACTTAGTCTTGTCATTTCGCCAAAGTCGCTTATACCCATTTCAACAACAGCAGCCTGATGCTCCTCCCCTAAACCAAAAATAGTAAGAGGCACGCCAAGCTCGTTATTAAAATTGCCCTGTGTTTTGTGTACATTGTAGCTTTGGCTAAGCACCGACGCTATCATTTCCTTTGTGCTGGTTTTACCCACACTTCCTGTAATGCCTATTACAGGAATATTAAACAGGGAACGGTAATATTCTGCAATATCCTTTATAGCCTGGTAGCAGGATTCAACCATAATAACAGGATTTTCTGTGTCTATCTCCTTTTCAGACAAGCTGCATACGGCACCGGACTGAAAGGTTTGTAAAATAAAGTCATGACCGTCAGCCCGTTCACCCTTTAGCGGAATAAACAAGGTGTTGTCTGCCGCCCTTCGACTGTCGGTAGTTATTGCCGTTATTGTTTTGTTGGCATATTGCGGTTGGGTAAGTGTGCCGCCACAGGCATTTGCAATCTCCTGTAAAGTTAGTTTTTTCATTCAGCTCACCTTGTTGTATTTTTTCAATGATTCTTGTATCAGCTGTTCTACCAAATCAGCATACGCTATACCCTCTGCAAGTGCCTCCTGCGGCAGAAGGCTTGTAGGCGTCATACCCGGCAATGTGTTTGCCTCTAGGCAGTACATTTGATTATTGCCGTCCAACAGGAAGTCAATTCTTGAATATGCCTCCAGCATTAAAGTGTTTGCAGCCTTTACCGCCATACTCTGCATTGCAAAGGTAATATCCTCAGGCAACGGAGCAGGGCAAATGTCGTCTGTAAGTCCTGCCTGATATTTATTTTTATAATCATAGAAGCCCTCTTTGGGACATATTTCAATAATAGGCAGTGCTCTGCCGGCTACTACGCCAATAGAAAACTCTCGCCCCTTTACATACTCTTCAACCAAAACCTCGTCCTCATATGAAAAGGCGTCTGTCATTGCTTTTTCAAATTCAGCTCTGTTCTGCGGTATGGCAACACCCACACTGGAGCCGCCTGAGCAAGGCTTTACTACGCAAGGGAAGCTGTTCCAGTTGTCGTAGCTGCTTTTTGAAGTGTAAAGCTTGCCCTGTGGAGTAGGAATACCGCTTGTTAAAAACATTTTTTTAGAAAGGCTTTTATTCATAGCCAATGCACTGCCTATGTAGCCTGCGCCGGTGTACTTAATGCCCAACATGTCAAAGGCTGCCTGCAGCTGACCGTTTTCGCCTACATCGCCATGCAGTGCCATAAAAACTATATCTGCTCTGCTGCAAATATCAATAACATTGTTGCCAAAATAGCAATCAGGATTTTTAGTTTTTCTGCCGGCCTTAACCTTTTCAATGTCCGGCGCACATTCGCCTACACCCTGTATATTCTTAGTAAAATCATAGTCAACATCAAATATGTTTTCAAGGTCGTTACCCTCGTAACCCATATAAACATCCAGCAGGCAAATCTTGTGGCCCTTTGCTCTTAAAGCCTCGGCTACTCTTTTACCTGTAATTATTGAAACATCTCTTTCACTGCTTATACCGCCTGCAAGCACAACAATATTCATTTGGTATCATATCCTTTCAAATGCATTTAAAGATTTGCACATATGTTTACATTTTATCACACATATTTTCTCAAGTCTATATTTATGCCTACAAATCAACAGTAAATACCCTTTTATTTTTATGCTAAACTCCTACCAAGAAATAAGACTATTAAATTTATATATTTTATGTAATTAATGGGGCTGATACAACCTTGCAGTTGAAAAATTTCAAAGAAAAAAGAGATACTCCAAACAGTATGGAATATCCCTTTTAAACAGCCTGTCAGCTGTAGCATTTTGCTTAACGCTTTTATTTGTTTAGGTAAGACTTTAGCAAAACCTCTAAAATTTCATCTCGCTCCATTTTGCTGATAATCGCTCTGGCGTTTTTGTGGGTAGTGATGTATGTAGGGTCTTCCGAAAGAATATAGCCTACCATTTGGTTAATAGGGTTGTAGCCCTTTTCCTTTAAAGCGTCATACACGATTTTTAGGTTTTTCCTAAATGATTCCTCTTTGTCATTGCCCAGTGAAAAAACCATCGTCTTGTCCATACAAAAACACCTCCGTTTAAATTTAATATAGCTTACAGCTAATATATACCATAGTTAAATATTAGCACAGCAAATGACTACTGTCAACAGCCGAAAAGTTATGAAACTGTTAATTTACACATAACTTAACACCGTAAAAGGACGAATTATGCAACATATGGCATTATGCTCTCAGCTTTACTCCTGCATTCTTAAGGTTTTCCATTACCTTGTCCATTACAGCCTGAACCTCCTCCATAGAAAGGGTTCTTTCGTTTGAAGAAAATTCAAACCTTACTGTAATGCTGTGGATAAGCTCTGTGTCATAGGTGTCAACAATTTTTGTGTTTTTCAGAATGTCACAGTCAACGCTTGTCCAGCACTGCTTTAGCTTTCCAAAGTACATATCTTTGCTCAAAATCAGGCTTAGGTCGTATGTCATAGTAGGGAACTTAGACGGCTCGCTGTAGGTAATACCGGCACTGCTTACAGAAGCAAGCTTATTTACATCTATTTCGGCAAAAACAATATTTGCTTTTTTGTCTATTTTTTTGCTTACTACAGGGTGGGCAATAGCCATAGTACCTATTGTTGTACCGTCAAGAATAATCTTGTTTAGGTTTACAGGGTGCTCATAGCTGTGAACAGCCGCTGTTTCTTCAAAGGTAAGCTCCTTGTGCTTTAGGTCGTCTGCAATTACCGCAAGCATATCACGCAGGCCTATATAAAGCTCTCTTATATTCTTTGTTTTGCTAAACAGGGTTATTGCAAGCATTTTCTTTTCATTACATTTATTGTCGCTGTTTAATCCGTCAACAACTCTGCCAATTTCAAAAATACCAAAGTCAGGAGCAAAGCCTGTGTTTGACTTTACCTGGCACAGCTGTGTAGGAATCATTGATTTTCTTATGGTTTCAATGTTAGGGTTTGTTGCGTTTGCAAGCTTAACATTTTCCTCTACAGGAATACCAAGTGCCTTTTGCTCGTCATTATATGCCCACACATAAGAATGCACCTCGTGTAGGGAGTATCTCTTAACAAGAATATCCTTTATTTTTTCTTCGTCACTCTTCACAGCGTCCATTCTAATAGGGTAAAGAGGTGTGCGTGTTGTGTGAATTTCAAAGTTGTCATATCCGTAAATTCTTGTAATTTCCTCAATAATGTCGGCTTTTATGGTAACATCCTTTGTGGCTCTCCATGACGGTACCTCTACTGTAAAGCTGTCGCCCTTTAGGTCTGCTTTAAAGCCAAGTGAGGTCAATGTGTCTACAATTCTCTCATTGCTGATTTCAATGCCTGTATATCTGTTTACAAAGGCCTTGTCAAAGGTCAGTGTAACAGTGTCGTAGTGGTAGGCATATTCGTCAGTCAGCGATGATACTACATTAATGCCGCTGTCATATTTTTTCAGCAGGTAAACAAACCTTGCTATGGCTGTAACTGTCATTTCAGGGTCAAGTGACTTTTCGTATCTCATTGAAGCGTCTGTTCTGTGTGAAAGCCTTACTGTAGACTTTCTGATAGATACAGGGTCAAAGGTAGCAGACTCAAGTGTAAGTGTGGTTGTATCGTCTACAATTTCAGAATCAAGTCCGCCCATTATACCGGCAATGGCAACAGGTGTGTTGTCGTTGCATATCATAAGGGTGTTTTCGTCTATGTTTCTGTCTACGCCGTCAAGTGTTTGGAAAGTAAACGGCTTGTCAAAACGCTTTATTCTTATTTTACCTACCTTGCGTGAGTCAAAGGCGTGCATTGGCTGTCCCATTTCAAGCATTAGGTAGTTTGTAAGGTCTGCCAAGAAGTTTATGCCACGCATACCGCAGTAGTTCAGTCTTATTCTTAAATTAACAGGGCTTACATTTCTGCTTATGTTTTCAACCTGCAGGCAAGAGTACCTTTGGCAAAGCTTGTCCTCTATTTTCATATCTATTTGAGGCAGACTGCTGTACTGTGACAAATCGTCGATGTCAAGCGGCTTTAAAGGTCTGTTAGCAAGTGCGGCAAACTCTCTTGCGATGCCGTAGTGTCCCCACAGGTCAGGGCGGTTTGTAAGGGATTTGTTGTCTACTTCAAATACTATATCGTCAATATCGTACAGCTTTTTAATGTCTGTACCGTTTGCAACATCTTCTGTAATATCCATAATGCCGGAGTTGTCGTCCGAAATGCCTATTTCAGCCTCGGAACAGCACATACCGTATGACATAATGCCGGCAAGTGGGCGTGGGGCAATTTCAATCTCACCCAGTCTTGCGCCAACCTTTGCAAAGGCTGTTTTCATACCAAGTCTTACATTTTTTGCACCGCATACAACATCGGTAAGCTCGCTTTCGCCAATATCAACCTTGAGCAGGTGCAGCTTTTTGGAATCCGGATGATTTTCTATAGACTTAACCTCAGCTACTACTACTCCGCTTAGGTCAGAACCCTTAAAGAAAATATCGTTTTCAACCTCGGCAGTAGAAAGTGAGAATTGATGTATTAGCTTAACCTTGTCAAGACCGCTAAGGTCAACAAAGTCCTGAATCCAGTTCATTGATAAAAACATTTTAAAATCCCCTCTCTTACTTATCGTCGGTAAACTGTGACAAGCTCTTTAGATTGCCGCTGTTTAAATCTCGAATATCCTTAACGCCGTACTTCATCATAGCAAGTCTTGTTAAGCCCAGTCCAAAAGCAAAGCCTGTGTACTTTTCAGGGTCTATGCCGCCCTCTTTAAGAACCTCAGGGTGAATCATACCGCAAGGGCAAAGCTCCAGCCAGCCGCTGTGCTTACAGGAGGCACAGCCGTCGCCGCCGCAAATTAAGCAGCTTATGTCAAGCTCAAAGCCCGGCTCCACAAATGGGAAAAAGCCCGGACGAAGCCGCACCTTAATATCCTTTTGGAAAACCTCTGAAAGCATGGTTTTCATAAAGTAGATAAGGTTAGAAATGCTTATGTTCTTGTCAACCATTACACCCTCCATTTGGAAAAAGGTGTTTTCGTGGCAGGCGTCTGTAGCTTCGTTTCTAAAGCATCTGCCCGGAAATATAGCCTTAATAGGAACATTATTTTCAATTAAATTCTTGCCGTACTTTTTAAGAATAGCATTCTGTGCGGCAGAGGTCTGCGACTTTAGAAGCTGACCGTTTTCAAGATAGTATGTATCCTGCATATCACGGGCAGGGTGGTGCTTTGGTATGTTAAGGGACTCAAAGCACTCGTAGTCTGTTACAACCTCCGAATAGTCCTCAACCGTAAAGCCCATAGTACGGAAGATTTCTTCGCACTGTCTTTGTACCAGTGTAATAGGGTGGTATGAGCCTCTTTGCAGGTCAGCCGGTGTAGTAACATCTATTTTAGGCATTGCCGCAATTTCCATCTGAATTTCTTTTTCCTTTAGCTCGGCTGTTTTTTCTTCTATACTCTTTGCAACAGCGCCCTTTAGGTCGTTTACTCTTTTACCAAAGTCTTTTCTTTCTTCATTTGAAAGGTCCTTCATAGCCTTTAGCAGTCCTGTAACGCTGCCCTTTTTTCCCAGATAAGAAACCCTTACCTTGTCAAGCTCTACAAGGTTATGGATTTTTCCAAGCTCATTTTCAAGGTCTTGTTTTAATTTAAGAATTTTGTCGTCCATCGTTACCTCCATAAAATAAAAAATTCCCCGCAAAGCCTTGGGGCGAAGCATAAACATAAAAAGCTCCGTGGTACCACCCAAATTTTTGCCGGGAAGCAAACACTCCTGTAACCTTTAACGGTGTCAGCCGTCTGCCCCTAGTGTAGGTTCAGGGCAGCCACTCAAAAGTGAAATTCATACAATGCCATTGCAGACGGCTTACAGCCAAGGCCGCCCTCTCTAAAGCAAAAAAAGCAGTGTACTACTTTGCTTTGTCATAGTGTTTTAAACGGGAATTTACTTTGATAATAATATAACATTCATATTAAATTTTTTCAAGGGGTATTTGCCGACTTTTATGGCGAATTTTAAAATACGCACCAATGTAAAGAAAAGCCCCCAAAGAACTGGTACTTCTTTGGGGGTCATTTGTTTCCAAGTTGGAACAACCTTTATAACTCGTAACAATTGTATCATATGCAAAAGCCAAATGCAATATGCATTATTAACACAAACCAAGCTTATTTCACAGACAGCTTTTTGCTTTTTAGTCAGGGTTAGCCCTGTGCCTAATAAAAACTGTTTGTTATTTACAAATGGGAATGTGAATATTACATAAACTTTTGTTATTAATGCTTGATTTAGTTAATTTTAAATGTTAGAATATTGTTAAATACAATAGATTTGACAGGAGTAATATTATGGATTCTTATATTGAACAGCTTGTAGAGCACAAGCAGGATTACCGGGATTTTTTAATTAAGGTGGTTATGATTTTAAGTATTTTCGCAATTTTATCGCTGGGCGTGCTTTTTGGCTTGATGGTAAACGCCTACCTTATGGTTGTAGGATTTTTCATAGCGGTATTTGACATTTACTTTTGTTGGTATGTTATTTCCGGCAGGCGTGTAGAGTACGAATACACCGTAACAAACAACAATCTTCAAATTGACAAGGTTATGGCTAAGCGCAGACGCAAAGAGGTTCTCAGCATTGATATTAAAAAAATTGAGGGCTTTGATAAAATAACAGAAAACCGCTTAAACGCCAAAAAATGCAACAAGGTGTTTTATTTGGGAACATACGAGGACGACCCAAGCCAGCACCGCTTTATTGTGCAAACTAAAAATTACGGCAGAATAATGGTTGTATTTGCACCAAATGAAAAGGTGCTTAACGAAATCAAAAAGCACCTAAAGCCGGAGGTAAAAATCGAAATGCTTAAGGCTGCATCACAAAAATAAGCGTTATTGCAGTGCATGGGCTTACAGTGGTGTATTACGGTTTAAATTAAATTTTCAAGGAGGTTAGTTGTATGAAAATATTAACCTGTGAGCAAACAAGAGCCTTAGAAAGGAATCAAATAGAAAGAGGCTCTACATATTTTCAGCTTATGAATAACGCCGGCGTACAGGTTGGCAAAACTCTTATTTCACAAATGAAGGCAAATTCACGCAGTACTGTTGCTGTGCTGTGTGGAAAAGGAAACAACGGCGGTGACGGCTTTATTGCCGCACAATACTTGTGTTCACAGGGGATAAGGGCCTATGCACTTTTAGTTGACGGCGAGCCTCGCACAGAAGACAGTATGCAGGCTATGGAGCAGGCGGAAAGCGGCGGGGTAGAAATTGTACGCATATGGGAGTACAGCCAAAGGGTAAAGGATATTATTTCAACCGCCGACTATGTTATTGACGCAATATACGGCATTGGCTTTAAGGGCGGTTTAAGCGACAATATAAGAATAATTGCCGACCTTGTAAACAGTACCCACAGCAGGGTGCTGAGTGTGGATATTCCAAGCGGTGTAAACGGTGACACCGGCACGGTAGGAAACACAGCCTTTAGGGCAGAGCTGACACTTTCGTTTTCAACGCTGAAGCCGTGCCATGTGCTGTATCCGGCTATGGATTACTGCGGAAAAACTGTTGTGGCACAGGTAGGTATAAATAAGGGCGTTATATATGACAGTCCGTATCTTACAGAAACTATTGACGGCAGCCGCTTAAGAAGCTTTTTGCCTAAAAAAGAGGTGTCCGCCAACAAGGGCACTACCGGCACACTTACGGTTGCCTGTGGCAGCTACGGTATGATGGGTGCCGCACAAATGTGTATTCAGGCTGCACTGCGAAGTGGTACAGGCTTGGTAAAAAGTATTTTGCCGTCTAACTTGTACCCGATATTGGCAAATAACATTCCTCAGGCTGTGTTCTTTCCGTACACCGGCACCGACACTATTGATATGCTGAAAAAGAGTATGGAAAAAACAAAAGCTGTTGTAGCAGGCTGCGGGCTTGGCACAACAACTAAGTCTAAGGAAATTACAGAATATATTATACACAACAGCACTGTACCTATAGTGCTTGACGCTGACGCATTAAATGTTATATCTGACAATATAGACATACTAAAGGAAGCAAAGTCACAAACCATAATTACGCCTCATCCCGGGGAAATGGCAAGACTGCTGGAAACCAATGTACCAATGATACAGAACAACAGGCTGACCGTTGCAACGGAATTTGCTAAAAGATACAATGTAATTGTGGTACTTAAGGGTGCCTACACTGTTGTTGCACACCCTAACGGCAGGTCTGTGGTAAACCCTACCGGCAACAACGGTATGGCAAAAGCAGGCTGCGGCGATGTTCTTGCCGGTATTATAGGCAGTTTAATTTCCCAAGGTGTTTCGCCTTTTAATGCCGCCGTAAGCGGTGTGTACTGCCACGGCTATGCAGGCGACCTTGCAAGAGAGAAATTTGGCAGTATGGGTATGCTGTCTACAGATATTATAGATATGCTGCCAAAATGTATGCAGGATATTTACTTAGTTGATTAATTCTACAGCAGCATTTTAATTGCTGCAATTAGGCAATGTAAAAGCACTAAACACATTCAGTTATTGCCTCCCCACAGTCCCTGTCGTATTGCTCGGCAGGGACTGTGGTCTATACTACAGAAAGCTATCGGGAGATTTTGTTATGAAAAATGTAGGAATTACAGCCTGCTCAAACGGGCTGAAAAAAGAATCCGCCCCAAATTATCGGCGGCTTATACAAACATTGCAGGACTTTGGCTGTAATGTAAAGGAAAGCAGCTGTATTTTTGAAAAGGACAGTCCTTTTTCCGGCAGTGGTGAACAAAGAGCCTGCCAGCTTATGAAGCTGTTTTCGGATAACGAAACGGAAGAAATATATGATGTGTCCGGCGGAGATATGGCAAACCAGGTGCTCGATCTCCTTGACTATAACAAAATTGCTAAAAGCAAAGCGACCTTTTGGGGCTACAGCGACCTTACAACGGTAATTAACGCACTGTACACAGCTACAGGAAAAAGCAGTGTTTTATACCAAATAAGGAACATAGTTTCAGAGTATGGCAAGCTTCAGCAGCGGCGTTATTTAAATCGAGATGAGCTTTTTAATATATCATATAGCTTTATTCAGGGCAGCTATGCAGAGGGTGTTGTTGTAGGCGGAAATATACGCTGTTTCTTAAAGCTGGCCGGAACAAAATACTTCCCAAGCCTAGAGGGTAAAATCCTGCTTTTGGAGGGACTGGGCGGTCAGGTGCCGCAAATGGTAACCTATCTGTCACAGCTAAAGCAGTTGGGTGCATTTGGCAAGGTGAACGGTATATTGCTTGGCACATTTACAAAAATGGAGGAAAATAATTGTAAACCTAATATGGAGGAGCTGGTTAAGCTGTATGCCGGCGAAAGCATTCCCATTATAAAAACACCCGATATTGGGCATAACAGCAATGCAAAGGCAATTAAAATAGGCGAAAAACATATTTTTAAAATTTAATTTTAAACACAATTCGGCACAGCCTGTGCTTGCTTTTAATTTTTTGCAGCTGCACACTGTGTTTGCAAAGAATTTTTTGTATATTCTCCGAATTCTTCCACATAATAACATCACATAGAGATAAAATCACTGACACTTAGTAACTAAAGTAATTTTATACGAAAAATTTATATAGGAATTTTACCGGAGGATATTAGCTTATGAAAGCAACAGGAATTGTCAGAAGAATAGATGACTTGGGAAGAATAGTAATACCAAAGGAAATACGACGCACACTGCGTATTCGTGAGGGCGACCCGCTGGAAATATACACCGATACAGACGGGGAGGTTATTTTTAAAAAATACTCGCCTGTAGGGGAGCTAAGCAGCTTTGCCGCTGCCTATGCCGATGTTATAAGTAAGGTAGGAGGTACGGCAACGCTTATAAGCGACCGTGACCATATTGTGGCGGCGTCGGGGGTATCTAAAAGAGAGTTTTTAGAAAGAAGAATTACCTCTGCCGTAGAGGAGCTTATGGAAAACCGCCAAAGCTACAATTCGGGCGAAGAAAGGTTTAACCTACAGCCTGTAGAGGGGGTAGAGTCAAGGGCTATGCTTGTGTACCCTATTATAGCCGCCGGCGATGTTACCGGCAGTGTGGTTATGTTGTGTTCAGACGAAAAAACAACACCTACAGAGTCAGACCTAAAGCTGGCACAAAGTGCATCATCATTTTTAGGTAAGCAAATGGAAGAATAAAAAGTATGCAGGCAGTTCAGCTAATGTTCTGCCTGCTTTTTGTGGTTTAGGGCTGCAGCTTTTAAAGAGTGGGCAGTATGTATGCACAGCAACAACGGTTTGTTAAAGCAGGACATAATAAAAAATGGAATTTTCGGGCGCTGTGTAAAGGCTGTTTAAAAATTATACAGCTTATGGTATTATAGGTACAGAGCTATCAAACATAATTTTAATTGGTGATAATATGGGTATTGCAGAAAAAATACTAAACATTGGCAACACAAAAAGCAGTAAGCCTCAATATGTAATTAATATTGAAAACGAAATTTGGCTTGCGTTTGCACGGGAAATTTTACACTGGAACGACAGGGACATATATGTGGTATCCTTTTTTGTAGACTTTGACCTTGACAACCAAAAGGATGTACGCCTGCACTTTGGGTATAATACAGAAAGCCAGTATAAGCACGAGCAGTGCTATGACATTGACAACGAAACAATTAGGTGGAATTATAACTTTTGGCTTCAAAACGAAACCTTTTGCTTTGGTGAGGACGACATTACGGACGGACTTATTAAGTACTGGATAAAACAGGAAAAGCTTACCGAAGAAAACACTGTGGAGGAGCTGGTTAAAAAAATTGTCTGTGCTGTAAGGGAAATACACAAGTGCGGCATATTGAAGAAAAAATTCGGCTCGGAATTGCCTATAATAATACATACTAAAAACTACTATGAGGGGATAGCTGCGGTAAATATAGATGCAAACGGAGAGTACCTTAATCCCGGCTTTGTTGAATATTGTCTGCGGGACTTTGAGGAGTAAATTTACTGTTGAATAAATACTGAAAAAACAACAGAAGAGATAATAGATAAGATTGTTTAGAGTAAATTTACTGTTAAATAAATACTGAAAAAACGCCGGCTGATCTGTCACAATCAGTCGGCGTTCTGCTATATTCCCTCAATCTCAACATTGTAGTACTGCATCCAAAAATCTATTTGCAGTAAATATGCCAATATTTGCGGTGCACGCATTAGCTGGCCATACCAAGGAGAGCTTATTTTCTCAGGGTTTTCTATTATATTATTTACTGCGTTTTCATCTAGGAAGCAGGTTATAGGGCTTTTGGCTTTTAACTGCTTTTTCATTGCGTCGGCCACCAGCCTAAAGTAAACAGGATTGTGAGTCTTTGGGTATGGGCTTTTCTTTCGCCATACTATTTCCTTTGGAAGTATACCGTCTACAGCTGTACGAATTATACCCTTTTCTCTGCCGTTTAGTGCCTTTAGACTCCACGGCATATTATAGGCGTACTCTACAAGTCGGTAGTCGCAGAAAGGCACTCTTACCTCAAGTCCGCTGTACATACTGCACCTGTCTTTGCGGTCAAGCAGGCCCTGCATAAACCAGTTAAAGTTCAGCACAAACATTTCTCGCATACGGGCTTCCAACTTGCTGTCGCTTGGCAACTTATCAACATTCCTAACGGTTGAAAGGTACCTTTCCCGTACATATTCCTCGCCCTTTGGCAAAAGTCCTTTTTTCAGCACACTGCGGCGTATGTCAACACTGCGTGACCATGGGAAGGTTTCCTCAAAGAGAATATCCTTATTGTGGTACCATGGGTAGCCGCCGAAAAGCTCGTCGGCACATTCTCCCGAAAGTGCAACGGTAAAGTCCTTTTTTACCTCCTTGCAGAACAGCAAAAGCGAAGAGTCTACATCGGTCATAGCCGGTAAATCTCTGGCTTTTACGGAATCGTACAGTGCATAATAAAGACTGTGGTTATCCAGTATAACATTTTTATGGTTAGTACCGGCAAAATCACTTATAAGCTTTATAAAGTCGCTGTCGGAATTTGGCTGAAACAGGCTTTTCTCAAAGTATTTTTCGTTATCCTTGTAGTCAACCGAATATGTGGTTAATATACCCTTGCCGTTTTTCCTGTAATAGTCGGCCGATACGGTGCTTATTATGCTGGAATCCAAACCGCCGGATAAAAATGTACAAAGGGGTACATCCGAAACCAGCTGTCTTGTTATGGCGTCCTTAAGCAGAAAACGGGTGTATTCTATGGTTTTGTCCTTGCTGTGAATATGCGGTTTTGCCACCAGCTTAAAATATTTACGCTTTTTCAGCACACCGTCTTTATAGGAGGCACATTCACCGGGCAAAAGCTCCTCTACATTTTTGAAAATGCCTTGCCCTAAGCTTCTGCCGGGGCCTATAAAAAATACATCCATTAGTCCCTGCTCATCAACCACTGGCCTTACCTTAGGACACCTTAGCAGAGCCTTTATCTCCGAGCCAAATACAAGTCCGCCCTTGTAGTAGTAATAGAAAAACGGCTTTACGCCTATTCTGTCTCTTGCTATAAACAGCTTTCCCGTAGTGTGTTCATATATCGCAAAGGCGAAAATGCCGTTCAGCTTATCCACACAGTCCTCACCCCAGTGTAAATATGCCGTAAGCAAAGCCTCTGTGTCTGAATGTGTGTCAAAGCTGTAGCCTGCCTGAGTAAGCTGTTCTGTAAGCTCCTTTGTATTGTAAAGCTCGCCGTTGTATACAAGGGTGCATTTTCTGTGTTTATCCTCTTTTGTCATCGGCTGTGCTCCGCCTTGAGGGTCAATAACCGTTAATCTTCTGTGCATAAGGCATACTGTATTGTCACTGCTTAAAAACACGCCCTCTTGGTCGGGGCCACGGCTTTTCATTGTGGCAGACATACTGTTTATTACCGCCTGTTTTTGGCTTAGGTCAGTATATCGGTCAAGCCAGCCTGCTATTCCACACATATAAAATACCACCTTTCATCTTTAGTTATTATATTCATTTTTTTATTAAATGTTCACAGTACGAAGAAAATCAGGTAATATTTTTGGAGGTTTACATCATTACTATTATATGGTGTTACCAAAAATTTAGGCTGTAGATTAGTAAAAATACCCTTATTTTTAAAACATAACCACAAAAAATTAAAATTATTATTTCTTTATATACATAAACTCTAGATTTTACGCATTATTTGTGGTAAAATGAAAGGCAATGTAAAATCATTTTCATATTTTGGTTTTGAAAGGTGAGTTTATTATGTATAAAATAGTAAGAAAAGAAGTGCTGAATCCTACAGTTACGCTAATGGAAATTGACGCACCGCTTATTGCCAAAAAGGCAGAGCCGGGCCAGTTTATTATTTTGCGTGTTGACCAGGACGGCGAGCGTATTCCTCTGACAGTTGCCGATTTTGACAGAGAAAAGGGTACTGTTACAATTATTTTCCAAATTGTAGGTGCTACAACCGAAAAGCTGAATCACAAAGAGCAAGGCGAGTGTATTGCCGACTTTGTAGGCCCTTTGGGTGTGGCTTCCCACACAGACGGTCTTAAAAAGGTTGCTGTTGTAGGCGGCGGCGTTGGCTGTGCCATAGCTTACCCTATAGCTAAAAAGCTGCACAACCTTGGCTGTGAGGTTCACAGTATTGTAGGCTTTAGAAATAAAGACCTTGTTATTCTTGAAAATGAATTTGACCGGGTTAGCGATGTACTGAAGATGATGACAGACGACGGCAGCCACGGCGAAAAGGGCTTAGTTACAGACGCCCTAAAGGCTCTTATAGAAAGCGGCGAGCAGTACGACGAGGTTATTACTATCGGCCCGCTTATTATGATGAAGTTTGTCTGTAAGCTTACAAAGGAGTACGGCATTAAAACTGTTGTTAGTATGAACCCTATTATGATAGACGGTACAGGTATGTGCGGCGGCTGTAGACTTACAGTTGGCGGTGAAACAAAGTTTGCCTGCGTAGACGGCCCGGACTTTGACGGTCATTTGGTAGATTTTGACGAAGCTATTGAGCGTGGCTCTATGTACAAGGAATTTGAGCGCCATGCATACAGCGAAGCTTGTAACCTATTTAATAAGGAGGTAAAATAATTATGCCTAATATGTCTTTAAAGAAAAACGAAATGCCTTCACAGGAACCAAATGTAAGAAATAAAAACTTTCTTGAGGTTGCACTGGGCTATACAGAAGAAATGGCACTTGACGAGGCACAGCGTTGCCTTAACTGTAAGCATAAGCCTTGCGTAAACGGCTGTCCTGTACATATTGACATTCCTGCTTTTATTCACCAGGTTGCACAGGGCGACTTTGACGGTGCTTATGATATTATTTCAGAATCAAGCTCATTGCCGGCTGTATGCGGCAGAGTATGTCCACAGGAGTCACAGTGCGAAAAGAACTGTGTTCGTGGTATAAAGGGCGAGGCTGTAGGTATAGGCAGACTGGAGCGTTTTGTTGCCGATACACACAACAGCAAGGAAAATGTTGTTATAGAAAAGCCAAAGTCAAACGGCCACAAGGTTGCTGTTATCGGTTCAGGCCCATCGGGCTTAACCTGTGCCGGCGACTTAGCTAAAAAGGGCTACGAGGTTACGGTATTTGAGGCGCTTCATCTGGCAGGCGGCGTGCTTGTTTACGGTATTCCTGAATTTAGACTTCCAAAGGCTATTGTTCAAAAGGAAATTGAAACACTTAAGGCTTTGGGCGTTAAGGTTGAAACAAATATGGTTATCGGCAAAATTCTGTCTATTGACGAGCTAATGGACGAATACGGCTTTGAATCTGTTTATATTGGTTCGGGTGCCGGCTTGCCTAGATTTATGAATATACCGGGCGAAAACCTAAAGGGTGTATATTCTGCTAACGAATTCCTTACAAGAGTAAACCTAATGAAGGCATATAAAGAGGGCAGTGCCACACCTATTGCAAACTCCAAGAAGGTTGCTGTGGTAGGCGGCGGTAATGTTGCTATGGACGCAGCAAGATGTGCAAAGCGTTTGGGTGCCGAAGAGGTTTACATCGTATACAGAAGAGGTGCAGACGAGCTTCCTGCAAGAGCAGAAGAGGTTGAGCACGCTAAGGAAGAGGGCATTATCTTTAAGCTTCTTACAAACCCTGTTGAAATTCTGCCAAACGCAGAAAACAAGGTTGGCGCAATGAAGTGCGTAGAAATGGAGCTTGGCGAGCCTGACGCTTCCGGCAGAAGACGCCCTGTAGTTAAAGAAGGCTCTGAATTTGAGCTTGAGGTTGACTGCGTGATTATGTCTATAGGTACATCACCTAACCCGCTTATTAAGTCAACTACAAAAGGCCTTGAAACACAGAAGTGGGGCGGCATTATTGCTGATGAAAACGGCTTAACATCCCGTGAGGGTGTATATGCCGGCGGTGATGCTGTAACAGGTGCCGCAACGGTTATTCTTGCTATGGGTGCCGGCAAAACAGCCGCAGCAGCTATTGACGAATATATCCAGAATAAAAACAAATAATTATATACGGGACTAATATAGTTTGCGGTGTAATATAGTTATAGTATAATATGGTTATAGTGATTGTAAATTCCGGTTTATGCTAAAAAACAACACAGACGGTAGCATTTTAACAAATTAAAGTTACCGTCTGTGTTTGTTTGCTTTTGAACTGTAAGGCTTATGTAAGGCTAAATAGAGATAAATTTAGACAAAATTAACTTTGTCAATTTTATCAATCAAAAATGAGGAATAATTTTCATTTTTGATTGACAAAGTTAATTTATATATGATATAATCATCATTGTAGCTGCTGGTGTGGCGGAATAGGCAGACGCAAGGGACTTAAAATCCCTCGGTAGTTAATACCGTACCGGTTCAAGTCCGGTCACCAGCACCATTTTGAATTGGTTTGCCGATATAAAAAAGATGTTTTACCTAACGCCTGACAGTCGGATGCTTTTGCATCTTCGGAGCTGCTTCAGCCGTGTATTAATCAGAGTTGCTCTTACCCAACTTTCTAGGTAGCAGCTTTAACATTTGTTACTGCGAATAACGAATGTTAAGCTGGCACGCTCGCAGAGGTCGTGGCGGTACTGTTTAGAAAGTCTTTGTATTACATCTTATCTTACTCGGGTATTCAGTTGTCTTTATGGCAAAAAAATCAATACAGCCCACAAATTTCATCATTTAAGATTTGCGAGCTGTATTGACAATGTATAGCTTAAAGCGTATAATAGAATACGCAAAAAGGCATTCACAAGGTCGATTAAGATATGAGCGTTTTTAAATCTTAATTGATTGGTGGTTGGTTAGCTGTCAACTAATCAGCCACCCGTGGGTGTTTTTATTTTTTTTGTCTGAGTACATAATAACACGATATAGCATGTATGTCAATATAATATCTAGTAATTTATAAAAAAATATTTAATTGTAATTATTAGCTGATTTTCACTTTCCAAAAGCGAAAGTTGAGATGAAGCACTATTGATTGTTAAAGGAAATCCGGGACAATTTGTCCCGGATTTTTTATTAGAATCTTAATAGTTAAATTATATAAAGCATCACTGTATGCATTGATTTACCAATTGAATGTAGCCACAATCTTGACAAGTCGCATATGTTCTGGTTATATGTTGACCTTTGCAGCAACAGCACAATAATATAATTGCGATTATCCAACCAATACATACAAACAAAAACAGAAGTACAGATAAAACAATTATTCCTACATTCGGCCCGGTATTTTCGGTTACAGTACTATACGAAATATTATGTCCGCCACAGGCAGGACATCGTCTTCCGTTTGAGCAGTGATTATGGTTGTGCTGATTGTTATACTGTGGATTGATTAAATTCTGCTGTGGCATACCACACTGTTGTGGGTTGTATGGTGCAATGGCATAATTTTGTGGGTTATCGGCTTGATTATTATACTGTTGTCCATAACCATTAGCCTGATTTATGTACGGTTGCCCATAACTGTTAGTCTGATTATTGTATTGTTGACCGCAATTATTTTGCTGATAACCGTTAGTCTGATTGTTACACGGCTGTTGATTATTGCTCTGCTGATTATCGTTCATATAACCACTCCTAACTATCATGAATTTATAATATCAAAATCACAAGCAAGTGTCAACCTAAACGCTAGATTATTATACTGTTTTTTCTTATATTTAGGCAAATATGTTTTTATTTGAGGTTTTAGTGTTTTGCTGTTTCACAAATGGTACTTCCAATAATTTATTTTTTTCTCTGCTTTATGGGCTAATTTTTTCAAAACCAATTTTTCTAATTGACATAATTTTATATTCCGATTACAATAATAACAGAGGTAGGCGGCAAGTATGTCTATCAAGCTGTGAAGTATTAGGGTGTACCGGAATGCACTATTATACAGAGCTTTCAGGAAGGGTTGTGCAGTGTTACCTCAAACCGGAGTAGATATTTTATCTTAGTCGAAAGAAAATGCACTAAAAGCCATCTTACATAGGCAGGGTGGCCTTTTATAATTTAAAAAAGTTTTGGTTATGCCTGGGACAAATTGTCCCAGCCTTTTTTAATTTATGTCGCTATTTATGATTTTATCATTATTGCTGTCCCATAAGTTGTACTCCCAATAATTTATTTTTTCTCTGCTTTACGGGTCTTTATTTTTAGGTATTCCACATGTAACAAACGAGCCACAGAAGCTTTGCTCAAGTAATAGAGCTGGGACAAATTGTCCCGGCTGTTTTGTTTTTTGCACCTAAGTCTGGGACAATTTGTCCCAGATAAAACTTGTAAGAAGCTCGAAATCCGTGATAACCGGACTTCGAGCTTCTTTGGGTGTTAACGGTTTTATGGTTTTTTTAGACATTTATTTTGTATACAAATGAACTTTGATACATTCCCTACAGCAATTTAACTGATTAACTTCTGTAATTTCACAGATGAGTTCTTTGCCCTTCTTAATCATTGATGTAACCTGTTGGGCATAATATCTTGGAATATACCCAAGCTTTTCGTTATGATTACCGATTACCACGACTGCGTTTTGGTCTTTTGGGTTCTCCGGCTCTAAAAGCAAAGATATCGTATCCCCTTTAATAATGTATTTCATTTATTTTTTAGTTACTTTATTTCTCTGCGTTACGGGTCTTTATTTTTAGATATTCTGCATACAGTCAATAAAACATAAAAGCAATAGGGCTGGGACAATTTGTCCCAGCCCTTGATTAATATTACTCAATGTGAAATTTTCTTTTAAATGTATTCTCGTCTATGGTGTATACATTTTTGAATAAATAACCTTTAAATTTATGCAACCCAAATAGTATGTAATCATCATTTGCTTTTTTTGCAAAGCTATGACCAAGACGAGCTTTGCTATTCAAATATTTCTTAGTTCCCTTTGTCATATGCTGTTTATCATAAGGACTATTCTTTTCCTTGCCATACACTAAATAGCAATCACAATTTTCTCGAAAAAATTTTATTGGGTTTTGCGTTATATAATCAATTGAATTACTAAATGCAATATCTGTTGAAAGTAATACTGTATCATAAATCTTTGTTATACATTCATCTGCGATGTCATCATTGATAGAACCACTTTTAAATTCAATAAAAACCCAATGATTATTTGGTTTAATATATAGGGCATCAACAGAACGTAGATTAGAATTAAGGCTATTCTTAACCGTATCAAAGTCAATTACTTCACACTCACTCTCAATAAATGGTGTATTGTTGCTCAGAGAGGTGTGGGTTATATCAGATATAAAATTTTCCTGTTTAAAAAATTCTGGAATATTATTAGGCAAGCTGAACGTCATTCTATCACCTCACCTAAAAATTCTAAATCCTCAAGTTTTTGAAAAGGCACAAACAATTTTTTATAAATCGGTTCAAGATTATCTGTCACATTGGTAAATTGAACATCATTATTTACCGTTTCGGCCAAATAGTAATTGCATTTATCAGAAATTTCATACTTTTGGGTGTACACCTCAAGAGCATCTAAGAAATAAGGACTGTGAGTTGTCATAAGGACAGTTAAATTAAGCTGTTTTTGCATAAAGACAATCAATTCTGCGTAAATCAATTGCCATTCGGGATGTAGATTAATTTCAGGTTCATCAAGAATAAGAACATCTTTTTCCCTCAAAACACCCAACTCTATAATTCTTAGCAAAAGTGCAAACGATTTTAGTCCGGTTGATAGGTTTGGTAATTTAAATGGGGTTTTATAATTATTAACTTTGAATTGTAATTCATCATTTACCTTAACAAACTTTCCGTTAATAATTTGATGAAGCTTTTCTTCGATTATTTTAAGTTTATTTTCCGATTGAAGAAGTACATAGTCATTGATTTCTTCATCGTTATCATTAACAGGACTTTTCTTAAGAAGAGTAAAATAAAAAGATAATCCATTCGGTCTGCACAATAATTTAACCCAATCGGTTTCTGTTATTTTGTCGGAAGGATGATGTGTTAGGTTATCAACAGCCCTAGATGTTTCTATAAATATAGGTCTGTGCATGATCTCAAAAGTTTGATTATTTTCAGTGCATATGTCTTCCTTTTCGTGTGAAAATAAGATGGAATTTTTTTTCTGTTTAATGGTCAAGTCTATTTTTCCGCTCTCAATATCATCTTGGTCATTATTTGGTATGCGTATAATCTGTTTGTTAAATATGCCTGAAAATGTGCGAGTAATCTTAATGTTGCCTACCCTTTTGCTGTCACTTTGAAAAATCTTCGATATATCTTCTGTTACAGTATCTATCCATTGTGTAATAGTTGTTTCTTCTAATGTTTGACGCACATTTAAACCGTATCGTTTAATGTATTCAGAACAATACCGCTTTGTGAGATCTCTGACATCATTTTCTGATGTAGCCTCAGTATACTCTGAAACATACTTGCGAGAATATTTTACTGCAGCGGCAGGATTTTCTGATGTGGTATTTGCAAGTTCATTCAGTAGCATATTTAAATTTCTACTTTGTGGTTTCAGAACCTCATCAATATAGCGAAACTTTTGCAGTTCAATATAGTCGCTATAACCAAACAAAGACTCAAATGTTGCAAACACTGCTTTTCCTACAGTAGATTTACCAGTGTTATTTTCACCGGCAATTACAGTTATTCCGTCTATGTCAATGTCTGCTATGCCAATTTTTCCTATATTTTCAATTCGTATGTTCATATGAAAACTCCCTTCACAAAACATAAGTTAATTATACAGTATATTTATTATTACTGCAATGATATACTAGCAAAAGTATATTTATTATTTAATTACAAAATAAGTTTATCCAGAATGAAGAAATTAAATCATTTTTTCTCTGCTTTACGGGCCTCTATTTTTAGATATTCTACACACAATAGATGAGCCACAGAAGCTTTGCTCAAGTAATAGAGCTGGGACAAATTGTCCCATAGAAAATTTAATTTTTACATTTGGATTCTTTTTGAATCCTTAAGGGTTTGTGTGGTAATAATCAAAATTGCCACACATAGAATAATGACCGGTTGGCTGCCATCTTTACTTTGGAGATGCAGATATTTTTAGTCAATCTGCCATACATTCAGCACCCCAAAAAGTCAGGTACAATTATGCAGGATAAAGTGCAACTAGCTATACTGCTAGTTACACTATGACAAATCCCAGCAGTGCTGGGATTGACAGTTACCAACACCTTGCTAGTCATTTTTAAGAAAATGTGCAAAACCAGAATATCGTTTTGCCGTTTAATGTGATTTTTCGCATTAACAAGCCATTTTTTAAGACTAGCTATTTTGCTAGTTGTATTTGAATAGGGACAAAATACATAAAAAATTCAGAATTCTTGTACAAGCATTTCAGAGTAAATCATTGTTTTTGTATAATCAATTATGTTATGAATTTTGTAGATTTCTTTGGCCCGTGTTAGCTTACAGGATATGTGAAATAATAAATCTCTAAGTGAATTGCCTATAAAATCGTCCCTTGTAGATAGCTTTATTAATCTGTGTATTTCGGTAGTACTTACTTTCTCGCCTCTGTATGTAAATGGTCTTGTAGCCATTGAAATTAATGCTTTTACTGCTATATGACAATTTGCTTTATATTCATTATCGGCAGCTTCACTTTCTATAATCTCATCATATCCACACAAAAATTTAATGCGGTTAATCAATTTTTTCTCTCTGCATTTTTCTTTACTCTTACTAGATGAGATATGATAGTTACTTAGAGAAATATTATTTTTGTTCTTAGTTCTGTTATTGTTCTTATTGTCGCACTTTTGGCTGTCGCATTTTTGTGTATGCGATTTGCCCTTTTTAGTAACTTTTGTGTCGCATTTTTGTGTATGCGTAAAGTTTACTATTGTGTATTCGTTCTTGCTAAACTTTCCCCCGTCTTTGCTCTGCTGAATAGCAAGATAATTGTGTTCTGTAAGCTGATGCAAAGCATTGTAGTATGCTGTATTGCTTATTTTAAGCTGTGCAAGGATAGTTTTCTTTGCCGGAAATACACCTTTGCCTGAACCGGCGAAAGCGTAAAAATAAGCCAGTAACCCCTTGGCCTTAACGCTTAGATTGCTGTCTGTCATAACTGCCTTAGGTACTATTCCATATCCAAAGCTGTAAACATCAGGATTAATAGTTTTACTATATTCAATTCCCGGTATTGCCGGCGTACAGTTAATAACATACTCGTTTCTGTTCAACCAGTGCTTGCGTTTAGATATAGTAATATAGCCTAGCTCTAAGAGTGGTTTAAAATGGCTGTAATAGGCGTTTTTAGACAAGTTTAGGTCAAATAGTATTCTACCTCTACTTGGGAAAACTTTTTTGTTACAGCCCAAATATGAGCATAAATACGCATATATTGCTTTTGAGGTTAAAGTTAATCTGCTGTCTGTCATAACTGCCTTAGCTACTTTTCCGTATCCTTTTTTTAATATATCACTATTTTTACTACACATTTTAAATCTCCTTTATAACAAAAAAGAGCCATGCATTTTTGCATAGCTCTTTTTAGTATTTTTTAATATTTAAAAGGCTCTGTGTCAATAGTTGGGGTAAAACCGTAAAAAGGAAATTGATTTAAACAAGTGGCGATAATTAAGTTGCCACTTGTTTTTGATTTTGGTGTGAAAAAATATGAAGAATACGATAACGGAAGCGCTTGAAGTTGGTGAAACCATAAGCATTACGCTTGAGTACTTTAATCTTGGGCTCTGTGTTAATGGTTGGAGAAAAACAATAAAACGAAAACTGTTTTTAAAATGCACAAACGGCTTGCGGATTTTTACCGCAGACCGTTTGTGTATTGGTTATTGGAATATTTCTTTAAAATTTATATAAACAATGTATTTATTTTTCGCTCTTGTGGACAAAATAAATTATAAAGCTGTACTATTGCCAAAAGGTTTAAATATTTTTAAGCTTTTAAGGGCTTTAGGTATAATGGATTTTGTAAAGGAGTTATGTATGAGCAGAATAGGAAGATATACTATAGCATACAGCAATCAGCCAGTCGTTGCGGGCTTTGGCTCTGTGGCGGGCAAAAAGGAAAGCGAGGGGCCGCTAAAGGAGTATTTCCACAAAATAGAGTACGATACAAAGCTGGGCTGTGACACCTGGGAGCAGGCGGAAAGTATGCTCCAAAAGGAGGCCATACAAATTGCACTGGAAAAAGCACAAATAAGCGGCGAGCTTATTCAGCTGGCATTTGGAGGCGACCTTTTAAACCAATGCATAAGCACCGGCTACAGTATTCGTGGCTTTAACATACCGTTTTTGGGACAGTACGGTGCTTGCTCTACAATGGTACAGAGCCTTATTCTGGCGGGGCTTATGGTGGACGGCGGCTACTGCAAAAATTCCTTGGCTGTTACCTCGTCACATTTTTGCTCGGCTGAAAGGCAGTTTCGCTTTCCTCTGGAATACGGTGGTCAAAGGACACCTACGGCACAGTGGACGGTTACGGGCAGTGGTGCAATAGTGGTTTCTCGGTATGGAAACGGTCCAAGACTAAAGCACTGTACCATTGGCAAGGTGGTAGATATGGGTGTAACCGATATTAACAATATGGGTGCGGCAATGGCTCCTGCCGCCTGCGACACAATAAAGTCCTTTCTAATAGACACAAAAACAAAGCCCTCCGACTATGACCTTATTCTAACAGGCGACCTTGGAAGAACCGGTTCGCAGTTGCTTTTAGAGCTTCTGCAAAAAGAAAACATAGACATCTCCCGTCTACACAACGACTGCGGAATGATGATATATGACATTGAAAAGCAGGATGTACACGCCGGAGGCAGTGGCTGCGGCTGCTGCGGAAGTGTTTTGTGTGGCTATATACTAGAAAATATGTGCAAAGGCAAACTTAAAAATATACTTGTTGCCGCCACAGGTGCGTTAATGTCGCCTACGGCAAATCAGCAGGGAGAAAGCACCCCGGGAATTGCACATTTAATTCATTTGGAAATTTAAGCCGGTAGTTAGATGCTGAATTGCCTATAAATAAAATACTGCATTGAATACTACACTAAGGCACTGTATTGAAACGCTTTACTAAAAATGAACTGAAAATGATACACCAAAATATTGTACGAAAATAAAAAATCCCCACAACAAGCACTGTATATTACAAATAGACAGTCCGAAAGGTTAAGCCCGAAGGTCTAATTCTTTTGGCGGTTTACAAGGTGCTTTGTTGTGGGAATTTTAGTTTCATATTTTAATTGTGAGAGCTTTATATTGTTGGATATTTATTATGAGGTTCAATTAAAATTTTGCAGATTTTATTGAGCCTATTGCTCTTTAAAAATGTAATTTAATTTGTAAATAACAGCCTGTAAGAGCTATTCTTATGTAATTTGTAGCCGCAAAAATTTACAAATGCATTTAAAAATTACTTGTTGTCGCTGCCTATAACCAGGTGTTTGGTAGCGTAGGCATCTACCTGTGGGTCGTGGGTAACAACTATTATTGTTCTGCCGTTTTTGTTCATTTCCTGCAAAAGCCCCAGTATCTCGTCACGGTTTGCACCGTCCAGGCTGCCGGTAGGCTCGTCTGCCAAAACAAGCTTAGAGGGCTTTAGCAGTATTTTTGCCATTGCTACTCTTTGTTGCTCGCCGCCGCTTAGCTGGTACACCTTCTTTTTTTCATAACCCATTAGTCCGACCTTTTCAAGAGCCTCGGCTATTTTTTTATTGCGTTCTTCTTTGCTGTAGTGCAGGTAGTGGGTGGCAACCTTTAAATTGTAAATAACCGTTTCTTCCTCGATTAAGCCGTAATTTTGAAACAAATACGAAATTGTATTTCTAAGCAGACCTATACCCTTTGCGGAATTAAAGCGTGGATTCTTTATACCGTCTATTTCAAGTGTGCCGGAGTCTGGCTTTTCAAGCATACCTATAATGTTAAGCAGGGTACTTTTTCCGGCTCCGCTTACTCCTTTTATACAAAGGAACTCGCCTTCATCTACATCTAAATTAAAATCCTTAAAAATAACCTTGTTGTCAAATTTTTTGTTAATATTTTTTAGTGACACTATGCTCATTACTTTACCCCCTTTAAGGTTTCCAATATGTTTTTTCTGGTTAGTCTGCTTGCATAAAGTGCAAAGAATATCATTTCTATTACCCACAAAATAATAGGCGTAGCTATACCGTATATTATCGGCGTGGTGTACAGCATCTCTTGTACAATCATTTGTGTTACCACACCCAAAACAGTCAGCATAAGCATTATTACAGACGCCAATATGTACTTTTTGTGCAGCATAAATACTCCGCCGCCGCTAAGCTTTTTAACGGCTATTTGGGACTGGTAGGTTTCTTGATAGGTTTTAATAAAGAACACCGTTAAGAACACATACAAAAATGCGTAAAGAACTGTTTGGATTGCGTTTCCAAGCAGATTGTCGGTTGCAGCTTCAAATTCAGTTGCGATAATGGCGCTTGTGCTTTGAACATCCAGTATAGATTGCTCTACGCCTGTTTCTTTTGCCAGCTTTAGCACCTTGCTGTACGAATCAGTAGAGTCTAGCTTTAGCAAAAATTGGTTTTGATTTCCGGTTACTTCGCTAGGATAATAATTTTTAATTCGCTTAAAGCGTATTCCCTCTGCAATATTAACATAAGGGTCAACAGCATAAGCACTGGTGTTACCCGCATCAATCAGTAAAAACCTTTGGTTTTCTTTATAGTAAATAACATTAAAGTCGCTGTCCCCAATTTGAAGATAACCTTTTACATATTTAATTAAAGCGTCAGTATGTTCTGCGTTTTCGGCTACCAGTAGGTTGTATTTATCCTTAGCAAAGTCTTTCTCGCTAACTAATTCGCCGTTAGTCTTATAAATAGGGTTAATCTTAAAATAATTTGCATTTACATCAAGGATTTTATTGCTTACATATTTGTCGTATTCGTATAATAAATCATTTTCGTCGTTGTATTGGTATGATAAATCGTTTTCACCGTTGAATTCGTATAATATATCTTTGGTCAATTGGCTGTCTATTTTTTCGTAATAGCTTGACGCTGTTGTTATGGCGTTGTATTCCTTTACGGAACGCAGATAAAAATTTTGCATATTTTTATCATTGGCACTGTTTGTGACAGGTGTCATACGCACAGAAGTATATCCCGAAAGGCGAGTGTGAGCCTCTTTAGCCGTAATATATTTGTTTACGGAATAGCCTAGGGCGTTTATTGAATCTATCAGCATTACGCACATAAGCACAGTTGGTATAGTTTTAATTACTGCTGATAAAATCAGAACAAAGGTTTTATTCTCTTTGCCTTTAATATAAAGATTGTTGTTGTGAAAAATAACTGCTACAGAGGAAAGCAGTGTGACAAAAATTATAGCCGGAATATAAACAGTCAGTATAGAGCTTGCTGTGTATTGTAGGTATTGTGGCAATAGGTTAATGCTATGAATTGCAAACAGCACAGCATTAAGCACCTCTACTACTGCAAATATAATTGCCAGCCTTAACAAAATCGTTCCAATTTCCTCCAGCATAATTCTGTATGACGAATAGCCCTCAAGCCTTTTTAGCGTATGCCTTTTAGCGTTATTTAAAAAGTAAATAAATATTGAAAACAGAACCACTAAAAAAGGGCAAACGCTGTTTGTAAACGGATTATACACATTCAAAAACGCCTGTAAAGGCAGTGAAAAGCTTACCAGTTCAATGCCGTTTTTCTCAAGAACGCTTTGGAAATCGCCTACAAATTCACTGCTTACCTTAAAGGTTGTACTGTCTACAGAGGAATAGTTGCTTTCGGTTAAAGGGTACACTGTAGTGTCGTACTGAAAGTTAGATATATTCAGCGGTATAACCGTATAGCCTTTAACCTGTGACAATGTTGAAATACACTGCTTGTCAGAAAGCTTTTGACTTTCACCATAAATATCAAGGTTCAAAAAGTCATCTGTGTTGTTTGTTTTGTAAATCTTTCGCACGCTTAGGTCGTCACTCCAAGTTTGGAAAGCTACATCTGTGTTAAGCTCCTTTGCTGTTTTTACCAACAGCTTTATAAGCTGGGTGTTTGAAATTTTATCGTTGGTTATGACAGTCAAATCATCTGTGTTATCAAACACCAACATTGTACTGTTACCGGAATAGTTTAAAAAATTTATTACCGTAACAATAACCATTAAAAAAGAAAAGCTAAGACATATTATTTTTTTCAAATAAAATCCCCCTTAAATTGTAAAATTTCCTTTAGCTTTTAACTTTGTCGGCTTTTGTATGCCTTAGCTTTTTTACAGCCTTGCACAGCAAAATATGCCGTTTATGCTGTAGCAAGGCAGAACAGTCCTATAGAAAAGCATAAATAAAAAAAGAATCCCGTAAATGATAAAAAACTACAGTGACAGCTGTAGTTTTTTACCGGAGGAGTCCAAATATAAAGTTAACAAAGTAATATTCAAAATTTTGTGAAACTATCCCTAACCTACACTATCTCTCACAGACAAATTTTACCATATAGTGCAAAGGGAGGCAACAACAAAACAATAACAAATAGGTTGCATTATTGTCATATATTGTAGTTAGGAAGTCGAGCGGCTACATTATAAGGGATTTTACCATAATACCCTCGGTCTTGCTGTATATGTCTGAAAGCTGGCTTATGTCAAGAGGATTCTCACCTTTTCCCACCTCTACTGTAAAGGCAGGCACTCCCAGTTCCTCTATTACCCAGTCCTTAAAACCGCCGCCTGTTGCTATGCTCTCGGGCTGTGCCACGGTGTAGCCGCTAAGCTCTGCCATATCCTGTGCAAGCTCAAGACTGCATTTCGGTGTTCTGCAGCCAAAATCCCAGTATATTTCCTCACCTTGACTGTGAAAGGCGATGGCACTGCAAATTTTGCCGCTTCGGCAAAATTTTGTCAGCACTATGGTTTCCGCCTCGCTTTCGGGGCGTTCTCCGCCGTATCTTGTTTTTGACGGAGAGGTTATTCCCAGTGCGATTTCTTTTTTCTTTACACTCTCCCAGTCGGCGTTAAAGTTGTGGTTTAGGTCTACGCCCAGTGCGTTGCTTTGCCAGTGCAGTGTGTCGCCGCCGCTTACAAGCTCTATATAATCCCGTAGTTCGCCGGCAGAGCCGCTGCCGTTTATGCTTATTTCAACGCCGTCAGGGTTTACACAGGGTATTACGCAAAGCGACCGTTCGCTTAAAAGCTCCCATATTTTTTTATTTGCCAGCGGTTTATGGTTGATTATTGCCTCGCTGATATTTATAATAAAGGTATACAGCAATGAGGCTGTTATCCATTCCATACCGTGAAACGCCCCGCACAGCAGTGCTTTTTTAGGCTTGTTTCCTATAGTATAGCATTCTATAGTGCGGCCAAGCACGCTTTTGCCGATAGGAGCACAGCTGATGAAAAAATATTTGTCAATAATATATTCGCAAAGGCGATGTCTTAGGTATTGGTCACAGGGCATAGAATTAAGGGCTTCTGTTATATTCAAATTAATCACTCCCTTATAAGCTATGCTGAAAAAGTAAAATATATAATAAGAACGGAGATATATAATGGAACTTTACGAAAAAACACTTAGCAGTGAAAAAATCTTTGACGGCAGAGTTATTCATGTAACATTGGACCAAATTGAGCTTCCAAACGGTCACAAGTCGTCACGAGAGGTAGTAAACCACCCGGGCGGCGTGTGCGTTGCGGCCCTTAATGAAAAAAATCAGCTTTATTTTGTAAAGCAGTACCGTTACCCTTACCACGAGGTTGTGCTTGAGCTACCTGCCGGAAAGCTGGAAAAAGGCTCTTCTCCCCTTGAAAACGGCATAAGAGAGCTAAAGGAGGAGGTAGGTGCAGTTGGCAGGGACTACAGGTCGCTAGGCGAGCTTTACCCATCGCCGGGCTATACAGCCGAGGTAATTCACCTGTTTTTCTGCCGCATAGAATCGCTTGGTCAGGACTGCCCCGACGAGGACGAATTTCTTGATATTATTCCTATTAATATTGACACGGCGGTTGAAATGGTGCTTAATAACGAAATAAAGGACAGCAAAACCCAAACGGCAGTTTTAAAAACAGCTATGCTGCTGAAAAAAGGTATTTTATAATGTATTTATTTATGTTATAATTTATAGAGCTTTTTGCTGAGCTTGTTAATAAATAAAAACGAAGGCAGGTTAGATAAATATGGTAATAAGCCCTATATTAATTATTATTATATCAGCCACACTCGTAGCTACACTGGTATATTATCTTATCAACAAACCGAAAATCCCTGTGTTTACGGGCTTGTTTCTCTTTTTGCTGTTGATAAGCGTATTTTTCACCTTTGCACTTAATGTTGAGCTGTCGTCTGCCAATAATTCTCTTAGTCTGGAAAATAACTTCATAAAAAGTGTTGTTACATTTATTACAATGGAGATTAACCCCAAAAAGCAGCTGCTGCAAGACAGCTTTTCGCTTTTCTGTACTATTGACATAGTGCTTATAGTGACCTCTGTAATAATATCTGTACTCGAAATGAAGATACTGTTTAAACAAACTAAGGCAGAAAAAGGAAATTAAAATGATTGTATACAATAATATTCGGCCCCTTGAGTGCAGCACCGCTGTTGCTCTGGGCCATTTTGACGGCATACACAAGGGACACCGACTGGTTATAGGAAATGCGGTGAAATGCCGGCAAAAGGGACTTTCTCCTGCAGTTGTCACCTTTAGTCAAAACCCTGTATCGGTTATTACCGGCAAAAAAATACCATATCTGACAGACAGCAGCTCTAAACAGAGATATATGGAGGAGCTGGGCGTGGAGCATATGTTCAGCTTAGACTTTACAAAGATAATGAATATGTCTGCACAGGACTTTGTTAGTCAGGTTCTTCATAAGCAGTTAAATGCAAAGCGTGTTTACTGCGGCTTTAATTACCATTTTGGCAGCGGCGGCACAGCCAACAGCGAAACACTGCGTGACCTGTGCAGTGAATATGACATTGAGGTGGTTTCACTTCCGCCGGCAATGTATAACGACGAGCCTATAAGCTCCACCCGTATCCGTCACTACCTAAAGCAGGGCAGAATTGCAGATGTTACCAAAATGCTTGGCAGGGAGTATTCATATACGCTGCCGGTATGCAAGGGCAAGCAAATAGGCAGACGCCTTGGAACACCTACATTTAACCAGCCTATACCGCAGGAGCTTATTATGCCACGCTTTGGCGTGTATGTAAGTGCCGTAAGGCTTAGTAAAGACAGCGAGCCTGTGTGCGGCGTAACCAACATCGGCATTAAGCCTACCATATGCACCGGCGAGGCTCCTCTTGCAGAAACCTGGATGCCTAAAATAGAGTGCGGCAGTCTGTACGGAAAAACCATAGAAATACAGCTGCTCGATTTTGTAAGAAGCGAGGCGAAGTTTGGCAGCTTGGTAGAGCTAAAGGCGGCAATATTGTCCGACGGTGAAACGGCATTAAAAAAATTTGCAGCATATTATAAAAAATAAGCTGTTTTATGTGTTGACAAAGCAGCAGCGGTTTGGTAAAATAACTATGTTATGCGTGTAGAAATATGCGTAATAGTAAAAATCCTTGTCCCCGAAAAAGGGACCAAATGTCCAAAAGGAGGTGCAACGAAGATGTCAGAAACAATGGGTGCATACGAGTCAGTATTGGTTATTTCTTTGAAGCTTGGCGAAGAGGGTATTCAGTCCCTAATCGAGAGGTTTAAGGCTCTAATCTCTGAAAATGCAACATTAGACAGCGTTGATGAATGGGGTAAGCGCAGACTTGCTTATTTAATCAACAAAGAGGCTGAGGGCTATTATGTTCTGTTTAACTTCACAAGCGAGGCTGAATTCCCGGCAGAGCTTGACAGAAGATACAAGATTACAGACGGCGTTCTAAGATCTCTAATCGTTAAGAAAGACGCTGAGTAATTTTTAAAATGAAAACACGAACGAATGGTTGTAACTTTGGCGAAATGAGATGATATTTAATGTTGAATAAAGTAGTATTGATGGGTCGTTTGGTTGCAGAGCCGGAGCTTAAAACAACAGGCTCGGGCATATCTGTATGCAGCTTTACTGTAGCGGTTGACCGCAACTATGTTAAGCAGGGTGCAGAGCGTCAAACAGACTTTATAAATGTAGTTGCCTGGCGACAAACTGCAGAATTTTTGTGCAGATATTTCGCAAAAGGTCAACTGATTGCCCTCGACGGTTCATTGCAAAGCAGAACCTATCAGGACAGAGACGGCAACAACCGTTCTGTTACCGAGGTTATTGCGGACAATGTTTACTTTACAGGGGACAGAAGAGAAAGGTCATCAAACGGAAGCTACGGTAATTATGGTGTTCCTACACCACAGGAGCCGCCTGCACAGCAGAATACAGCCGGTGCATATACAAGCGGTATGCCTGAGGATTTTGAGGAGCTGCCAAGTGACGACGACCTTCCATTCTGATTTTAACTAACACAGCGTATGCTGTAGACTATATAAAGGAGCGATAAAAATGGCTGATAGACCGGAGAGAGAAAACCGCCGTGGCGGCCGCAAGGGTCGCAGAAAGGTTTGTGCTTTTTGCGTGGATAAGGTTGAGAATATCGACTATAAGGATGTAGCTAGACTTCGCCGTTATGTTTCTGAAAGAGCTAAGATTCTTCCAAGAAGAGTAACAGGTACATGTGCTCGTCACCAGCGTGAGCTTACAGTTGCTATTAAGAGAGCAAGACACATTGCTTTGCTGCCATACACAAGCGACTGATATTTTGTATTTTTAACCGTCGGTTTTTACCGGCGGTTTTTTATGTGCGAATTATTATGTGAAAATGTGAATAATCTTGAAAAATTCCATAGACAAAAACCAACAAAGAGTGTATAATAATTAGGTTAATACTAATACCCTGCGGCAATAGGCAAATATGCGGGCGCACAGGCGCACTGTACAGCAGGGTGTGAATATGTATCTGTTAGAAAGGACTGTATTCCAATGAAAATATTACAAAGGTCAGTTGCAGTAGCTGCAGCTGCACTTATAGCAGGCTCTGCACTGGCAGGCTGTACACAAGCTACAATTTTCGGCAGCTATCCACAGGACTTGTCCTGGTCATATAAGGACAACTCGTCTACACTTTCTATAGGCGGTTACATTTACTATAACTACAGTGCATTTACAGCTGCTTCACAAAAGGTTAAAAACGGTACCGGCGATTTTCTTAGCCAAAAGCTGAAGAATGACGACGGTAAGGAGGTAACGGCTAAAGAGTATATTGCCCAGGTTACAGAGGATGCCTGCAAGAACTACATATATGTAAACAAGACCTTTGAGGATAAAAAGCTCTCGCTTACAGCTGAAGAAATTTCTTCATACAAGAAAAACGCCGATTCCTACTGGACATACTACAAAACTGTTTTTGAGAAGCTTGGCGTAAACAAGGATTCCTTTGTATCTGCCGGCTATGAAAATTCCGCAAAGCTGGAGGCCATATTTAAAAGTATATATGGCGAGGGCGGCGAAAAGGAAGTAAGCACAGCCGATATGCAAAAGTATTATGAGGACAATTATGTAAATTACAGCTACCTGTCTGTACCGCTGTATGACACATCTACGGACAGCAACAATCAGTCTAAAAACACAAAAAAGAGTGATGCTGATATTAAGAAAATAAAATCCGACCTTGAAAAATATGCGGCCGATATTAACAAGGGTACTTCATACGAGGACGAGGTTAAGGTTTATATGAAGGACTATAATATTAAGACCGATCCAACAATTACAGCAACAAATATCTTAAAGAAAGCCGGACTTGGTGAAGATATTGAAAAGACATTAGAAGGCTTAAAGGACGGACAGGCTAAGTATATTACTGTAGGCGAGGGCGGCGACAGTGCTACCTGCTACCTGTTATACAGAGGAAGCATTAAGGACGAGGCAAAGAAGCTGGCGTCTGATGAAAATACACGCTATTCCGTACTTGTAAATATGAAGAGCGAGGAATTCCAAAAGGATGTGAAGGAGCAGGCTAAAAAGGTTAAATGCGAGGTAAACACAGCCGCTATCGAGAAGTATCCTTGCACAAATTATATTACAGAGCCTGCTACAGAGGCGGCTACAAGTGCTGCTTCCTCCGGTTCAAAGTAATTTAAGCTGAATAAATACGATTTTATAAAACGCACCCAAAAGGGCTGAATGCCCTTGGGTGCATTTTTTGTGTGCTCGGCACGCGTAATAACTTGGCGGTGAAAGTCCGCTACAGGCTTGGC
>ERZ779889.700-NODE-700-length-40270-cov-4.985776_pt1 | contig 40270 bp, 30 predicted proteins | sample MGYA00511030_ERZ779889 | MGnify/ENA primary metagenome ERZ779889 (study PRJEB29588, sample SAMEA2160616) | human gut metagenome | biome: human gut; feature: human-associated habitat; material: faeces | place: Denmark | collected 2008/2010 ... | reverse complement strand
GCTCGTCGGGCTCATAACCCGGAGGTCGTTGGTTCAAGTCCTTCCCCCGCAACCATCACAAACGCCCTAACCAAGCCGGTTTAGGGCGTTTTTCTTTGTCACTTTTTGAAGGCAAAAATCGGGCTTTCTAACACTTTTCTAACGGATTGTTTTTTGAACGTGATGGGAAGCGGGATTCGGGGCGATTTAATTGGGTGAAGATTGTGGATTTTTGAGAAAATATTGTCTATAAAATCATTTATATATGATGAAGTCGTAAGTCTCAAAATATATTTGGACATTTTTTCAGTATCAAACGGAATTAAGAATCTTAAGAGCAGATGGAATATAGCACTACCGTCATGAAGAAATGTTTAGCATGAATAAATCTATAGAACCTGACTGCATTTCAGAAGCGGTTGGGCTTTTTGTTGGAGTAAAGACGTTTGGCCAAAATAATATTTAAGCTACGGATATACAATCTGAGTTATTCTGATTAAAGAGTTATCATATGTATATTTGCAAATATCTCAAGCTGATTAAGAATGCAGACCAATTCCTGCTTAAGCTAAATTTTTCTATTTTTCTGATTAAATCCACCACAATCGTTGATTTCTTTTTCTTGATATGCTACAATAAACATGTATAACTCTATTCTCACCATTTCAACTGTATCAATTAGAGTTATTGAAATGATTAAGTTAAGCATTGCGTAATAGTAAAATAATCCTCAAGTATAGGAGTTGAAGATATGGCATACCAAAGTGAAGCGGCTCTTGAACAGCAGTTTATCGAGCAGCTTAATAAGCAAGAATACAGCAATGTTTCCATACTGGATTACGATGCTTTAGTGGCGAACTTCAAGAAGCAGTTTGAAGTGTTTAATGCCACAAAGCTTGATACGCCGCTGACCGATAAGGAATGGGAACGTATCTTTAATATTATGCTCGGAAAGTCTGTGTTTCAGAGCGCAAAAATCCTTCGGGATAAGTTTGTGTTGGAACGCGAAGATGGTACTAAAGTGTACCTTTCTTTCTTGGACAACGACCATACTAAGAATATTTTTCAGGTTACAAGTCAAACAACCACGGTCGGCAAGTATGTCAATCGCTACGATGTAACGATTCTTGTGAATGGCTTGCCTTTGATTCAGGTTGAACTGAAGCGTCGTGGTATAGACATTCGTGAAGCTGTCAATCAGGTGATGAGATACAAGAAGCATTCCTATAATGGACTGTATCACTTCATACAGCTCTTTGTTGTATCTAATGGTGTTGATACCAAGTATTTTGCAAACTCAGATAGAGAGATGCTTCATAGCCTTGCCTTCTTCTGGACTGATTTCAATAATGTTCGTATAACTAATTTAAAGGAGTTCACCATTTCGTTCCTTGCTCGTGATCATATCGTTAAGATGCTTACGCGATATACCATACTTAATGATACAGATAAGCTGCTGATGGTCATGCGCCCTTATCAAGTGTACGCTGTTGAGGCTCTTGTTCGGCAGGCAACCTTAACCAATAGAAACGCTTATGTTTGGCACACAACCGGAGCCGGCAAGACGTTAACTTCCTTCAAGACAGCTCAGATTCTTGCTGCTAATCCAAGCATTAAAAAAGTAATCTTCCTTGTGGACCGAAAAGACTTAGACTCTCAAACAACGGAAGAATTTAACAAATTTGAAGCGGGTTCTGTTGATGCGACGGACCGCACCGATGTTCTTGTAAAACAAATGCAGGACAAGAATCGGCAGCTCATTGTTACAACTATGCAGAAGATGGCCAATGCCGTTAAGCGTCCTCAGTATGCTAAGATTATGAGCACATATAAAGATGAAAAGGTGGTATTCATCATTGATGAGTGTCATCGCAGCCAGTTTGGCGATATGCACAAGGACATTATTCGGCATTTCCAGAAAGCTCAATTCTTCGGCTTCACCGGAACGCCTCGCTTTGAGGTCAACGGAAAGACCGAGGGCAAGATTACTCAGACCACTGAAATGCTCTTTGGAGAGTGCGTACATAACTATCTGATCAAGGATGCAATCTTTGATAACAATGTGCTTGGATTTCATGTTGAGTATATAAAGACGATGGAGGGCGATTATGATTGGGATGATCCAACAATAGCGGAGGCTATTGACATTGGGGAACTATATCTTTCCGATGAAAGAATGTCTTTGATTGCAAATCACATCATCCAAAACCACAAAGCAAAGACAAGAAACGGTCAGTATACTGCAATTTTCGCAGTATCTTCGATTGAAGCTCTTGTAAAATACTATGATATCTTTAAAAAGATAAAACACGATTTGAATATCACCGGTATTTTCTCGTATGGTCAAAACGAGGATGCGGAAGGGAAGGATGAACACAGCCGCGATTCCTTGGAGCGAATTATCAATGACTACAACGATATGTATGGTACAAATTTCTCAACCGACACTTTCTCTGCATATCACAAGGATATTTCTGACCGTGTAAAAGGAAAGAAAACAAAGTCTCTGGATATTCTTATTGTCGTTAATATGTTCCTTACCGGCTTCGACAGTAAGCAGCTTTCTGTACTTTATGTTGATAAGGATCTAAAGTATCATGATTTGCTGCAAGCGTATTCCCGCACTAACCGTGTTGAGAAGGAGACAAAACCTTTTGGCATTATCATTTGCTACAGGAATCTAAAAAAGCGCACGGATGATGCGCTGACACTCTTCTCTAAGAGTCACGATACCACCGGTATTGTAGTTCCCGGTTATCAGTATTTTGTTGAGAAGTTCAATGAGATGGCACTTAAGCTCAAAGAAATCGCACTGTTCCCCGAGTCTGTTGACACCATGCAGAGCGAAGACGACCAAAAGCTGTTTGTTGTGACATTCCGCGAACTGACAAAATATCTTCAATCATTGCAGACGTTTATTGAGTTCAGCTTTGATCAGGATGCTCTTATTATGTCCGAGCAGGAGTACCAGGATTACAAGAGTAAGTATCTTATGCTTTATTCTAAGCACAAGGCAGATAGGAAAGTTGTTTCCGTTCTGAACGATGTGGACTTCTGCATTGAGTTGATGGAGAGCGACAGAATCAATGTTGCCTATATAATGAATTTAATCAGGAATATTCATTTTGATGACGCAAAACAAAAGGACTACGACATTAAGCATATCAAGGACGAATTGAGCAGGACAGATAATCCGCAGCTGCTTCGCAAGGTGGATATTCTTCAGTCTTTCCTTAATACCGTTGTTGTTGGACTGAACAATGCGGATGAGATTGACGCAGCATATAACGATTTTGAAAACGCCGAGAAGCAGAAGGAAATCGCAGCTTTTGCGAAGGAAGAGGATATTGACTCTAAAATGCTTACTGAGATTATTTCTGAATATGAATTTTCAGGCACGATGGACGTTGGAAACATCAGAGACAGAATTGACAAGCCGCTTCCTTTACTGAAGAAGCGCTCGCTTGTTGGCAGAATTGTGGACTTCATAAGAAAGCATACAGAGAAATATCAGTAAGGAGATAACGATATGGATAATTCAATTCAGGCTCATCAGAAAGAGCTATGCAATAAATTATGGGCAATGGCAAATGCTCTTAGGGGTAATATGGAAGCGTATGAGTTCAAGAATTACATCTTGGGCATGATATTCTATTATTACCTATCTGACAGAACCGAGAAGTATATGGTCAATCTTTTGAAGGATGACGGAATTGGCTATGAAGAAGCGTGGGCAGATGAGGAATATAAAACCGCTGTTGTTGAAGAAGCTCTGCGCGACCTTGGCTACATCATTGAGCCGCAGTTCTTATTCCGCAAGATGGCTGGAATGGTTGAAAACCGTTCCTTTGATATTGAGTTTTTGCAAAAAGCAATCAATTCTCTGATGGAATCCACCATAGGTAATGATTCACAAGAGGATTTTGAAGGCTTGTTCTCAGATATGCAGCTTGATTCTACTAAGCTTGGGCATACTGTAAAAGACAGAAGTGCAGTTATGGCAAAAATAATTGCTTCACTTGATGAGATTAATTTTAACGTTGAGGACACTAAGATTGACGTTCTGGGAAATGCATATGAATATCTGATTGGTCAGTTTGCTGCAACAGCTGGTAAAAAAGCCGGTGAGTTTTATACTCCTTCTGGTCCTGCTGAGCTGCTTTGCCGTCTGGCATGTCTTGGTTTGTCCAATGTCAGGGATGCGGCAGATCCAACCTGCGGTTCAGGCTCTTTGCTTCTGCGTCTCAAGAATTATGCCAATATTTGCAATTATTATGGCCAGGAATTGACCTCTACTACATATAACCTTGCCCGTATGAACATGATCCTGCGCGGCATCCCATATCGCAACTTCAACATCTATAATGGAGACACCTTGGAGCACGACTATTTCGGTGATATGAAGTTCCGCGTTCAGGTGGCAAATCCTCCATACTCTGCAAACTGGTCTGCCGATATGCGCTTCATGGAAGATGAGCGATTCAATGAGTACGGCAAGCTTGCACCTAAGAGCAAGGCTGACTTTGCCTTCGTTCAACACATGGTACATCATATGGACGAAGACGGACGAGCTGTTGTTCTGCTTCCTCACGGTGTTCTCTTCCGCGGAGCCGCTGAGGAAACTATACGCAAGCATCTTATTCAGAAATTGAATGTTTTGGATGCTGTTATAGGTCTTCCTGCCAATCTTTTCTTTGGCACCGGTATTCCGGTATGTGTACTCGTTTTCAAAAGAGAGCGCAACGGAAACTCTGGTAATATACTCTTTATTGACGCTTCTAATGACTATGAAGCGGGCAAAAATCAAAATATCCTGAGAGAATGCGACATTGACAAGATTGTCCAGGCTTACGAACGCCGTGAAGATGTCGATAAATATGCTCATGTTGCAACTGTGCAGGAGATTGAAGAAAACGGCTTCAATCTCAATATTCCTCGTTATGTTGATACTTTTGAACCGGAAGAAGAAATCGACCTCAATGCAGTTGCAGCAGAGATTCGGAAGCTGCAAAGTGAAATCAAGGTTATCGATGCAGAATTGAAGCCCTTCTTTGATGAGCTCGGGCTTGATTTTCCGTTTGATGTGGAGGGTGAATAATTATGGCAAAAGTATCCTCAAGTAACGGTCTCGAAAAGCGCCCGAGGTTAGCATTCAGAAGTGCAGATGACTCAAGTTTCCCAGGTTGGAAGCCAATTTCTCTTGGCAGTATTATTGAGCCTTATATAGAAAAGGTATATGGAGAACATGATTATGAAGTTCTGACATCCTCCCGCGAAGGCCTACAACGGCAAGTTGAACACTTTGGTTCAAAACAACGACACGATACCGATGGTTATAACATTATTCCTCTCGGTTACTGCACATATCGAAACAGAAGTGATGATGGAAAGTTCACATTTAATATAAACACGATAAGTAAAACAGCTATTGTCAGCAAGTTTTATCCCGTTTTTCGATTTACTGATGCAAACAGCACCTTTATGGCAGAATTTCTTAATTCATCATTACGAGTAAAAAAGAAATTGTCTATCCTTGCTGTTGGTACAAGTCAGGTAGTTCTTTCCTTTGAAGCTTTGAAAGCAGCCGTATTTGATTTACCATGCAAGGAAGAGCAGGATAAAATAGCTTCTTTTTTAGAATGCTTGAATAATCGCATAGAACATCAGCGCACATTGGTAGCTGCCCTCAAGAAGTATAAAAGAGGACTGCTAAACAAGATTTTCTCTAACATCAACGGCACTGTATATCCAAGAGTTTATTTATCCGAGGTTGCTGATTTTTTACAGGGAATTATTTATAGTCCGAGTGATGTTTCAAACTCGGGGTATCTTGTTTTAAGATCATCCAACATTCAAAATGGAACGCTATCCTTTGATGACTGTGTTTATGTGGACAAAAAAGTAACCGAGAGCTTACAGGTAAAGTGCGATGATGTCATAATGTGTGTACGAAATGGCAGTAAAAATCTTGTTGGCAAAACTGCACTAATTCCAAATAATATGCCTATGACAACTTGGGGCGCATTTATGATGATAATTCGCAGCAAGCTAAATGACACTTTCATCTTTCACTTCCTGAACAGCCAAATGTTCTTTTCTCAGGTTTTCAAAGATACGGGAACAGCAACTATCAACCAGATAACCAAAGGAATCCTTAATGAATGTAAGTTACCTCTTCCTCCCGAAGAGGCAAGAAAGAAAACCTCAAAAATGCTTTCCTCTTTCGATGTGAAAATCCAAAATGCAGAGCGGTGTTTAGCTGCATTGTTGGAAGAAAGAAAGGCTCTTTTACAACAGCTTTTTATATAAAGAGCTGTTGCATCAAACCGCTTCTGAGCCGGAGAAAGCTTTCAAGTGCTTGTTCTGCGTTTGACAGCCTCATATCAATAGAGCGAAGGTATTCTGCAATTTGATATTGCTCGTCCAACGAAGGGTAAGGAATGGTTATGTTCCAAAAAGTGTCCATGTTAATTGATTTGCCGTCTCTTATTCCTTCAACAGCAATTCTAAGTTTGTTGCTTATAAACCAGTAAGACCTAAAATACGCATAATAAAAACTTGGTGAAATAACCTTGTTTGCTCTTAGTATTGTATATGCTGGACTTACAATACCTTCACTGTTTGCAAGTTCAAGTCCTCCTTCAAATGAACGAAGGTGCAGAATGAAATCGTCTTTCTCTACACGCTTGTATGTATTCGTGCTGGCTTTATCATACGAGATGCGTCTATCTACACTATCGCGTGGAAGAGTACCTATACCTTGAACAATAGTAAGGACTGTAAGATCGCCGTATCCTTTATCGCTAATGGGGGAAAATAAGTCCGATATTTTCATTTCCCCCCATTTCTTGTATGAACAAAATCTGAGTTTTTGCGCCAACAAGCCATCAACAGCACCTCTTTTATACTTCTTGAGGGCTTCAACTAAAGCTCGTTGTTTCTCAATTTTCTGCTCAATCTTCTCATGAAAAGAGGCTATGTATGCTTGTTCATAAGTAGACGGAATATTGACTGGCATTGCAAAGAAAGTATCGTCCTTTATACTTACCCTGTCATGACGTGCCCCACTGTCACCGGACATATAGATATATCTGTGCCATGCAGATGATCGAAAGTACCACTCAAAAAATGTCGGATTGATCTTTTGCGTAGCTCTAAAACAAAGGTATAGCGGAGAAACAATGCCTGCCTCAGCATATTTGTAGCTACTTATAGGACCATAAGGAGCTTCTGCTGATTTTCGGGGATTATATACGAAGTCATTTTCTTCAATGATGTAATACCCATTGGTGTTGTCGCTGTTGGCGATGTCCTTATCAAAATAATCTCGTTGCGGTATCAATCCTTTTTTTGCAGAATTGCAGATTACATTTGTGATCTGCCCATCAGTATTCTTTTTTGTATTCTTAGAAAATAGTGACGATAGTAAAGTAGTTTTCCACGGTTCCTCAAACCCCGGAAACCGAAGCTTCGGGCGCTTTTCGAGACCGTTACTTGAGGATGATTAATCATAATTCATTCCTCCACTTGAACAGCTCGTGGAGGTGGTCAATATGACTAACAATACACAATTCAAGACGTTGTTGAACACTTGGCTAAATCAAAAGAAGCCGATGATCACTCCGTCAACCCATGCCAGCTTTACGCTGATTGCCGAAAATCATCTTATTCCGCACTTTGGCAAGCGTAAAATCGGCAGCATCACTGAAGCGGACGTTCAGAGCTACATAACGTACCTCTACAATGCTGGCAGATTGGACAAAACAGGAGGCTTGACCGTAAAGACAATCAGAGATGTCATCCTTGTTCTTAGGCTTGCGATGGAATTCGCTTATAAGGAGCGGGCAATTCCGTTGCTTAACTGGGACTTGGTAGAGTATCCGAAAGAGCTTGGCTTGAAAAAGGTAGTCTCACTATCCAAGGATCAAGAGCAAGCTCTTATTCAGTGCATCTATATGGACTTGAACAGGAAAACGGCAGGTATCCTTGTTGCACTGTTTACCGGTGTGCGTATTGGTGAGCTTTGCGGACTTCAAATGAAGGATATCTCATTGACGGATAAGACTATCTGCGTCAACAAAACCGTCCAGAGAATCTACGACAAAAAGACAGGTAGATCCTATCTTCATATAGGACCGCCGAAAACAAAGACATCAGCAAGGACGATTCCAGTACCATCGCTTCTTATGAACATTATCAAGAGATTTTATACGGATAATCCTAACCACTACTTTTTGACCGGCAAGATGAAGCCGACAGAGCCTCGTACTTATCGGCAATTCTTTTCCCGATTCATTAAGAGAAACGGACTGCAGAAAGTAAAGTTTCATGAGATTCGTCATACGTTTGCAGTACGAGCAATTGAGATACCGGAGTTTGATATTAAATCGCTTTCTGAGATACTGGGGCATAAGAACGTTTCATTCACCTTGAATGTGTATGGCAGTGCAAATCTGCAGCAGAAAGTCAAGTGTATGAATCTGTTGAATGATTTGTTATAGCAAAAACATAATCGGCAGCTGCTTTAAGATGCCAAGAGAAGCAGTAGAGGAGTAACTCAAAAGCTGGAATAGTAGCTCCGCTGTGAAAAAGGAATTATATGATAATATATAAGCAAAGTAAAGCTCCGGAGCTGTGTGCCCCGGAGCAAGTTTTCTATATCAACAAAGGCAGCTTTAGCTTGATGTCTTAATTCCTCTTGACCCATTAGAACTGCCGTTCTTGGGCCTGCGGGAGTTTACAGCTAATGAAATGAGTTTTCCAAGTGAATATTCTGTTCAAATCTGAACACTAAGGGCCGTGGTGTTCGGTTGGGGTGACGTATAAAAATATTTTAAGTGATAAATAACGACGTATGAATAGCATAAGTGCAGAGTGGCATGGTGATTAGATGCTTTTATCTGTAGGGGAGATGGCACCAATGGTATTTTTAACAGCAAAACAATTCCATCAATCCAAATTGGACGTTTCTGGAAGATGCCGAGAGAAGCGGTTGAGAAGCATTTCCAAACCCAGAAGAGTATCTTTTATTTAGAATTTTGAAAAGTTTTTACTTTATAGTTAGCACATTGGCACATAATCAAATATTAATGGAGCAAAAGTGCCAAGGTGTTTGACTTTTTTAAAAAAGTTTCATAATATGTATTCAGAGGCGATTACAAATGGCGAATATTGATGAGCAAGATAATTCTCAAATTAAGGATTATGGAACGTATAGAATTGAAACAGATCAGTATTATATACCTTTTGGAGAATGCTATGGTGATTATTTATATGAAGACGATCATGAAAGATTTGAAGAATATGAAGCACGTATAGATTCTTATTTTGGGAAAACTAAAAAAAGTCGCTCAGAAATACCTATTGAGGAACTTACGGATTTTGCACTGGAAGAGCTGTTTTTTGACAGGCAAAAGCTGTTTTATTCTGATGGTCATTTCTATAGGATTGTGCGCTACCATTTGGAACTGATCGATAAAGATAAACTTGAAGCTTTGATTTTACATGTTTTGCGCAATGAGTTCAGAAGAATCGGCAAGAAGAGCAGAATCAAAGCAGTCGCAGACCTTATCAGAATGAAATGGCCTGATGAGTTTCCCAGCATTAATTTCAATAAGAGACTTGTTGCTTTTTCAGATTGTATTATCGATATTGACAGTTTGTTTTCACCGGGTCGAAACAACGAGTATTTTTTAGCTCCACCATTTTATACAAACTGCATGCATGAATTGCGTCTTAATATTAATCCTCAGTCATTAGGTGAGTATCTTCCCTATGGCCCAAATTCTTTTTTCCATTTTCATGATCCTCGCCCAGCAGTACTTCATAAAATCATATCTGGGTCTGAATTGCCGTTTCCTGAGTCTCTTTCAATTTACAATGATAGTTTGCGTTCTGACCCGATTGTGAAATACGATAATGGACAGGTGAGATATGAATATTCTGACGAGGTTGAATTTCATTATGGCTTAATTGATAAGATTAAAACTTGTCTCACACCTACCGCAGATAAATTCTTTATGGATATAGCTGACGGAGATTTAAACATTGTCGAGCGAATATACCAAATGATCGGATATATTCTCATACCCGGAAATGAGGCAAAGGCATATTTTCTGCTTCAGGGAGAGAGTGATTCCGGAAAGAGCGTGCTCGGCAAATTCCTTGAGGGATATTTTCCTCCGGAGCTTGTCACATCTCTTGACATTTCAAGACTTGGAGAACAGTATTTGCCGAAAGAATTTGCTACAAGCTGCCTGAATCTGAGCATGGACTTGCCGAACGGCAAGATGTCGGCAAAGTCGGCTGCTACCCTTAAAATGCTTACAGGTGATGACCTGATTACCCATGAAGTCAAGTATAAGGATGCAAAGCCGTACAGATGCAGGTGCAAATTTGTATTTTCAACAAACTTTCCTCTTGAAATGACAGTATATGACGAAGCTTTTCTGAACAGAACTGTTTGTATTCCGTTTACGAAAACAATTCCAAAGGAAAAGCAGGATGCGCAATTATTGTCTAAGCTGAATGCAGAAAGACCTGCAATAACTACTAAGGCAATTTTACTTTATTATTTTCTCAAGGAAAACAAATTTAAGTTTTCAGGAGCAGACAAAATTAAGCCCAAAGTTAATTACCGCATGGATATCAATGAAACCATAAAGGCGTTTATTGATACAAAGTGTAGTATTACATACAATAACGAAGATTATGTTTCAACTCGGGATTTGTATAATGCATATATTGAGTTCTGTAATGACAGTGGAATAACATATAATGGCAATATGAATGGCTTTTCTCAGAGAGTACATAATCTGTGCTATCCGCATATAGAATCAGACCGAAAGCGCGAAAATAATGAACATATACGCGGATACAAGGGAATAAAGGTATGTACAAAACCATATGTTGTCTCAAAGGAATCCGAAGAATAACGCCTAAAATAGAGTATTGATTAGGAGAGTGCAGATTTTCTGTGCTCTTCTTTTATAATTCGACATATTCATTATGCGCATGAGTTCTTGCCGACATCTCAAATTATGTCTTCAAAACACGCCCATCTGTGTCGAATGTGTCAAGCTTTTTGCAAACCTTTTTTCTGAAATAGTCCTTCCCCAAAAAATAGTTTTCAAAAAAGTTCAGCACAACCGGCACAAACCCAAAAGTAAATCTTTAATCCTCCTTGTACATATCAGTAAGCCTTTGATTGCCGGTAACCGTTGCAGTCGATTACCTACCGTATCAGGCTAATAATTATGAGGAGGATATTGCTATGCTCAATATCATTTCAAGTACAGAAGAAAATGTAAACGCAGGAAATAATCAACCGTATAACAATCCGGATAATATGTGCTATCCTGCACAGTATGCCAATCAGCCATCGCAGATAATGCAGCATCCTGATTATCAGGGAGGAATCCTTGAAGAAATCAGATCGCAGGAACTGAACAAGGACGCAACCCGGTACGAAATGACCGTAACGCTTCTGAATATCTACGAAATCAAAAGGTACAAAGAACGTTTTTGCTTCTTTCATGAAAATCATTATGTTCAGATATCAGAAGAGTATCTTGGAATGATGATTTATGGAACCTTTCAAAGCTTTGTGGAGTATAGCGGCAACTCGGACTTTGTCAATAACATCATTTCCGAACTCAAGCGCAATCCGTCAATCGCCATCAGCGATTATAATATCAGCACAACAAAGTTGGCTTCAGAAACTACGTTCTTGATTTGGATTCAAGATGCTTTGATTTCCCGAACAAAAACGATGTTCTGCTGTATTCAATCAACGCTTGTTTAAGAGATGACATACTAAACAATCCGGAAGCATGGAACAGCTCCACTCCGAATTTTGACCGCTTCCTTCACTATGTTACAGGTGGCGATGAATCGCTCATAATGCGCATATGGGAGATAATCGGGTACGTGCTCACGCCGGATAATTACGGCAGGTCGTATTTCGTTTTTCAGGGAGTTCCCGGCAGCGGCAAGTCTACTCTTGAAAGGCTCATATCTAATATGTTCTCATATGGCTCGGTATTCCGTATAAGAGGAGACGATTTCGGAGGGAGATTCTCCTTGCAGGGTCTTGAGGGAAAGGCGGTAATCATCGTGTCCGACCTCCCGGGCAGAGTGTTCTCGGAAGATACCGTAAGCATAATAAAGCAGATTTCGGGACGGGACTGCATCTCTACCGATGTTAAGTACAGCGAACAGAGGTCTTTCAGAACCAACGCCAAGATGCTCTTCTTCACAAACAACGCCTTCATACCAAGAAGCATGGACTACGCATTCAACAGCAGGGCAGTTTGCGTACCGTTCAGATATGCCGTCGATAAATCGGAGCAGGATTTTGCATTGGACTATAAGCTGGCGTCGGAGATTGATGCGATAGCTACAAAGGCGATGATGTACTACTTCGGGCTTAGGGACAGGCAGGCACTACGTATTCAGCGGCGATTACCGGCTGAACGACTGCGTGCAAGGCATAGACTTCTCCGACAACGACGCCACCGCCATCGGCGGTTTTATCAACGAGTACTGTTATCACGACCCCAATGGATGCATATATGTAAGCGATGCATATGATCTGTTTTGCAGAGTGAAATATCCCATCTCAATGAACAAGTTTTCAAACTGCTTTCAGAATATCCTTTCCGGCAGGTTCGGAGCTTGGCAGAAACGCAGAAGGAAAACGCCGGGTGGCAACCCTCAGAGATGTATTGTTGGGGTATCTATGAGGTGGGATATGGCGGCGAATCGCAGGGAATCCTGCGATGATGGGCGATGACGTTGGGCACGCTGTCGCCCGAAATTAGTCGTAAACAACCAAGATAACTAAAAAAATCGATTTAAAAATGCCAATGTCTACAAAACCGCATGAATAGGGGAATTGACGAAATAAAAAAGTGTCACGAAGTATATATATGTTAAGACTAAAAATTTGTATGTTTATATCCCGAACTATAGGTTTTCTTAGATACTCGACTTTTTTGACCCAGATGAAAGAAGCGGACGCAGGAATCATCATCCTGCACCCGCCCTTTCATTTTTACATCTATGTTTGTTTTCAAGTAAGCCCTTAACTTCAACCATTATCGCCGCGCACAATCTCGCATTTAACAATAGGCTTATCCTCTTTTCGTACTTCGAGGATATCCTTATCATCAAAGCTGCCCTTGTGAACAGTCAGTATATCATTCTCAAATGATTGATTAATATATACAACCTCAATTTCCCTGATGGGTCTTTCCTGAAGCTCCTGAGCTGAATAGGTATTCAGCATAAATCGGATATATTCCTTGTTATTAGTGTGCCCGGCAAAATCTATATTTGTATATTTAACCTTTACCATATCCGCTTCGGGCAGATCTTCCGAATCAAATTTTGTGAAGGATATATCAGCCAGAGGGGTATGCACCTCCATACTGTCATCCACGCCAACCGTTGATACTTTTCTAATTCTGCCCGACTGCAAATCCAATGCGCACAGCTCAACTCTCGTATATGAGCATAGCTCATCGGTTTTGTTTTTAATTCCGACATCAATGCTAATTGACGCCCGCGTTATCTTGGAGATAAAACAGTCAACAGTATAGTCTTCATTCCAGACTATGTTTTTATATATTTCTGTTTTGCTTTTTGCGAAAACCCAAACAGCGTTATACTCTCTTTTAGCGACAATATCATCAATCTCAAGCTCGCCCATAAGCTCGGTGACGGCTTCTTCAGCAATCTGAAAAATACCCATTACCGATAGGTTTGCCAGCGGGTCGGCGATGGACGAACCCACCTTTTGATGCTTTATTAATTCCATACTATCATTCCTCGGATATGTTATGTATTACAATTGTTTACTTTGTTTTATCTTCTTTAGCAGTAAACGCAGCACCCACTACGCGCGGACCGGAATTTGCGGCAACAGCGGCGCCGATTTGATAGACTGCCGCAGGCTCATAGCCAAGCTGCTGCACCATTAGGCGGTGCAATTCCTCCAGACAGTCAGCGTCATTTCCGTAAACGATTTCGTAGGGAGTTCCCGGCTCCATGTCCTCAATGCTCATCTGCGCCACCTTTTCCACCAGCTTGCGCTCACCGCGGCATTTTGCGGCTGTTGTGATGGACTGGTCGAAAATCCTCATTACCGGTTTCAGGTTAAGAGCTGTTCCGACGAAGGCCGCGGCCGTGGGAATACGCCCGGATTTGGCGGCATATTTCAAATCATAAATGCCGAAGTAAATTTCCCTGCGTGGGAGAATGTCTGTAAGATATCCCAGAACATCATCAAGAGAAGCTCCGTCTGCACACATCTGAGCCGCTTTAACCACAGGAGCGCCGTACAGAGCGTTATATCCCATGCCGTCGAAGCTGTGGATATGTATAACATTGCGGTATTGGGGATATTCCTCATAAAACATATCGATTGCCAGTACGGAATTATTATAGGTCGAAGAACCCTTGGAATTGATAAGCACTAAAATCAGGTCTGTAACTCCTGCCTGTGCTTGCTTAAGGTAGATTTCCTGAAACTGAAACGGCGTGATCTGTGCGGTTTTGGGAATCTCGTCATACTGCGCCATCAGGTCAAAAAACTGCTCGTTGTTAAAATCCACCCGGCTGAGGTAGGTTTTATCTCCCAACGTTACGGGAAAGGGAATGACCTCAATGGAATATTTCTGTTCGTCCTCGCTTGAAATATCGCTGGCGGAGTCTGTCATTATCTTAATTCTGCTCATAATTTTACCTCTATATACTTATGCATTTCGTGATTTTGCTTTTGCACTGACTTAAAGGAACAGCTCGTTTTCCTTCCGAACGGAACAAGCCTTTTTGATAGCCAGAGCTGCAACAGATACCATTGCGCTATTGACCTTTCTTGCGTCATGAGAGCAAAGCTTTACACAGCGCATACAGGAAATGCACTTTTTAGAGTCAGCAACTAAGCTATCCGGATTGATGGCATCTACCGGGCAGCTTTTTGCACATACGCCGCACTTCACGCAGTCCTTAGTCACTTTTGGAACAAGACCCGCACCGCCGCCCTTTTTATAAGGGCGATTTCCGGGAATTGATGCGACATCACCATCTTTATGCAGTATACGCACGGCAAAATCCGATAGCTGTGCTTCATCAGATGCATCCGGTCTGCCGGCGGCATACTGAGGCATAATGGAATGTTCCGCAACAGCTGCAACTGCAGCAGCAACACGGAAGCCGCTTTCTTTTGCGGCGTCTTCCATCTCCACAAGCGTATCCTCATAAGCCCGGTTGCCGTATACACAGACAATGGTACATTTTGCACCGTTTCCGGATATCTTCTTCAGCCGCTCGATTGCTATGGCAGGTGCACGTCCGCCGAAGGATGGCATTGCGATAAGAACCATATCATCCTTCTTTATTTCGCATTTTGTAAAATCGGTTTTGGAATCGCTCAAATCGATTTTTGCGGCGTTTCCGCCCCATGCTCTGGCGATGATATCTGCGACATTCTGAGTTCCGCCGGTCGGGCTGAATACTATTTCTACAATATTCATATATGTATATCCTCCTGATTCAGTTTAGATATTATGAAATCCGTCCGAATTATCCGCTTCGGCAGATACTTCTGCTTTATCAGCTATATATTTGTGACTTTATGTTCTTGACAATGGAATGACGACAACGCTATAATTATATCACAACATCTGTCGTTTTTGCAACAGTCAGTTTCTATAGATACGGTGTAAGTGCAACATTTCCGGCATAGATGTTGCTATGTAATCAGAATATTTACGGAGGATAGGATAATTGTTTTGTCTGTTATATGATAAAATTGTCAGCCATAGGTGCGACCTGTGGCTGACAATTTTATTTTTTGTGTGGTGTTTTGCAGGATTGCCGATTCAGGACTTGCAAGCTTGACTCATTCCATAATTCTGTATAAACCTTTTGCAAACTTTCCATGCGGTCCCTTATATAATTAAGGTGAAGGTTACTTGCCTTCAATATATTCGTCTATCAAAGCATTCTGCTCTTCAAGGTAATAGTCAAATGTATCCCGGTAGCTTTCCTTAAGCTGTGCCCAAGTAGACTGATTAAGCTTACCGCCGTCGCGAAGCTTACCATAAGTGGAATCCAACTCAGATGTAAGATTACCATTATAGTACATCTGAACATTACTCTTCGCAATCTCATAGCAGGTGTCATACATTTCAAGCATTTCGTCTGTCCAAAGGTATATTTCCTTAAGCTGCTGACGGTCAATATCTACAACAGTTGGGTCAACGATCTTAAATCTTTCACAGGATGCCAAAAGTGCAACCCCTTCCGGGTTTTCAGCACCTGAAACAATCATATAGCCGGTGGGAATAGACGTGAGATAATACTTGCCGTCGCCGTTTTCATATCTGGGCAAAGGAACGAACATAAGCTCATTATTCTCAATATCTCCCCATACCGCGCTGATTTCGTCAACAGGTCCGGTAAATCCCGAAGCTTCAACGATATAGAATAGGGTTAAACCTGTCTTAACACCGTCACCTGTAATATCGATGCGGTTATTTGCTTTGTGGACCGAGTAATATGTACAGCTGTTTTTGCTCAGCTCATAAATCAAATTGTTGGCGATTTCAAGAATCGGGCTGTCAAGGTTAGAGTAATAATTGCCGTTTTCGTCCATTTTAATTAACTTTTCACCTGATGCCTGCTGCAAGAATGCATCGTGCCAACCATAGCCATCAAGTGCAAACCGCTCCTCATCCGGATCAGAGAATTCAGCGCACATTTCATAGAATACGTCCCAGGTCCATTCGTCGTTTGCATAAAGCTCTGCGGGATCATCAAAGCCCCATTCATCCATGACTCTTCTGTTATAAGGAATAACGTGTCGGAACGTAACATCGGTTACGATGCCGAAGTGAACATCGCCCAATGCGAAGAATTCACCTGCCTGAGCCATGTCCTGCCAGAGAGGGTCATTATAGTCGATCCATTCGTCGATGGGCTGGAATGTTCCTTTAATGCAAGCCATCGGGAACGTAGCACTCGAGGATGTACCGGCGGGGAAGCAATCAGGAGGAGTACCGCCCAAAATCAGGTTTGCAAGCTCATCATATCTTGATGAATAAGTGACCTCATTCCATTCAATCTCACAGCCATACTTTTCTTTGAAGGTGAAATAACCTGTATTTACGATTTCATCTTCATCGTAGTTTTGAAGATTGTCATACCAAGAGCACCATTTAACCACTGTGCCCGCTGCGGCAGTGGCTTCGGCATCAGGAAGCTTGATACCTGCGGCAGCCAGAATTGCTTCGGAATCTTCTGTTGAAAGTGTAAGCTTAATGACCTGACGCTTGTTGGATTTTCCGCATCCGACTAATGCAAAAATCATGATCATTGCCAATAATAATGAAATAGTTTTTTTCATAACACCATCCCTTTTGATATTGTATTTCGAGCATAATACTGATTTCAGTCTGAAGCGATAGCAGACCATGCATTGCTTGGACGCTTTTCAGACTGAAATTAGTATAACATATCTCTTTTCAATCATCATTGCAGTTCTTCTTATTTTTCTTGCAACTCTTTAGCATAAATATTGTGTTAAAACTGTCTTTGTGATATAATTATAAAAAAGATAAGAGGTGTAGATAATGCAAAACGGTGCTGTTTTGGATTCAATTACAAACGATATTCTATGTATGTTTAAAAGCAATACAGGATATCAACACAGCCCATATCACCGTCACAACGGATATGAAGTTTATCTGTTTCTTAATGGCAGCATATACTTTAATGCCGAAGATAAAAGCTTTGAGCTCAAAGCGGGCGATTTGATATTAGTTCCTCCGTCAACTCCTCATAACGTGATAAGCGCCGATAATGGCACCAGCTATTATCAACGTCTCATTTTAAATATCAAGCAATCGGTTTTTGAACGTCTTTCTACATCTGTTACTGATTTGAGCAGCTGTTTTCATGAACGCAACATAGAGCCAATCCATTTGAATGATGCGGAGGTGGAACGATTTTGCGAGCTGTCCCGGAACATTATTGATTCCCAACAAAGAAAATCTTTTGGTGCAGATGTCGAAACAGACGCTTTTGTAACCTTGCTGCTTTTAATGATAAATCGCTTAAGCCAAATCAGACAGCCACCAAGAAAGAATATTATGTCTCAGGTAGTTAAGGATGTTATGCGTTATATAAACGACCATCTGACTGAGGATTTGAGCCTTGCAAAGCTTTCTGAAGTCACTCACTATAATTCCACTTATATCAGCAGTCTTTTTAAAAAATATACCGGTCTGACGCTTAGAGAATATATTGCCGATCTTAAAATTGAGGAGGCAAAAAAGCTTCTTTTAAGCGGAGAAAACGTATCTGACGCGTGCTGTAAATCTGGCTTCTCGGATTACTCGAATTTTATAAGAACATTTACAAAAGCGACGGGTCTATCACCCGGCAAATATGCCAAGAGCATGAAGAAATAATACTTAAAGCGGTAGTACCAACATGGGTATCTGCCGCTTTGAACTTATAATCTGCAATATTTTTAAGAAAAGCTGCAAGGACAATATCGCTTTCCGTATGTATAATATATTCATAAAAACTTAAATAGGAGGAATGAAAAATGCGTTTAAGTAAAAAAACTTTTTCGCACTTTTTCGTAATAATTATGGCTATACAGTTATGCTTAACACTTTCATCCTGCGCTGTGAATTCAGATGCAGAGTTTTCTGCCGCCAAGAATCTTGTCGCACGAATAACTGACTTTAGTAAGGATTGGCTGTTTGCCCATGAGCCCGACGGAAATGTGCAGGATATTGATTATGATGACAGCGAATGGCGAAAGCTTGATCTGCCGCACGATTGGAGCATCGAGCTTGATTTTGACAGCAGCGTTCCTACAGCTGTTGGCGCACTTAAAGGCGGCACTGGATGGTATAGAAAACATATCACATTGCCAGCAGAATACGCAGGCAAACGCATCAGCATCGATTTTGATGGTGTATATATGAACAGCAGGGTGTATGTAAACGGCGAGCTTGTCGGAAATTACCCTAATGGCTATGTTTCTTTCTCATTTGATATAACCGACTATGTTGTTTGCGATGGGATTACCGATAATGTAATTGCTGTATTCGTCTGCAATCCAACCGACAAAGACAATACGACAAGCCGTTGGTATTCGGGAAGCGGAATTTACCGCGATGTCCACCTTACCGTTACTGATAATGTACATATTGAGCAGTACGGCACACAGATAAGGACTCCGAGAATTGCAGATCAAATTAAATCCGGAAAGATTAGTGTTGAAGCTGTAACCACAGTCGAAAATGAATCCGATACTGCTGTGAGTGTTCAGCTTCGCTCAACAATTCTCGATTATGACGGCACGGCGTTTGAAGGCTCCAAGCCTAAGTTAAGCGGCAAAAAGAAGGTATCTGCCGGCAAAAGCCTGGCTGTTAAACAAAGCCTTACTGCAAACGCTCCCAAGCTTTGGTCGGTGGATGAGCCTAATCTGTATTTAATGAAAACAGAAGTTATTGTTGACGGAGTTATAGTAGATATCTATTATACCCGCTTTGGATTTACATGGAGCGAGTTTGATGCTGACAAGGGGTTCTTCCTTAACGGTGAATGGATGAAGATAAACGGTGTGTGTCTGCACCACGATCAGGGCGCGTTGGGCTCGGTTGCCAATGAATCTGCATTTGAACGTCAGATAAGAATCATGAAGGAAATGGGCGTTAATGCAATCAGAACTTCACACAACGCCGCTGACCCAGACTTTATCCGCCTTTGCGATGAAATGGGCATGATGGTATTTGAAGAGTCCTTCGATACATGGTGGAATGGAAAAAACAATCAAGACTATGGTCGAATCTGGTTTGCGGCGAAATGCACCTACCCCGGTGTTGAGGACGGCATGACATGGGGCGAGTTTGATATTAAGCAGATCGTCAAGCGCGACCGAAACTGCCCGTCAATAATCATGTGGAGTGTTGGCAACGAGTGCAATGAAACATCATCTGAAGAAGGAGCCGAGTTTGCGGCGACAATTAATTCCTGGGTTAAAGAGGTTGACGCCAATCATCCTGTTGCGATGGGTGAAAATAAATATAAGCTTGATTGGAGCAACAAAGATAATCTGACTAATACTATTAAAAATCTGGATCTTGCCGGCTTGAACTATGGCGAGATGTGGTATGACAGACTTCACGAAGAAAACCCGGAGTGGAAGCTGTTTGGCTCCGAAACATCCTCAGCATATAAATGCAGGGGATGGTATTCAAGTCCTTGGATAAACGGTAACCACATAGTCGATAACGTGATGGGCAATCAGGCACCAGATATTCAAAAGGGTCAAATCTCGTCATATGACAATTCATCTTCAAGATTTGGCAGAAGTGCTACTCAGGCGTGGATACTTAACCGCGACAGAGAATATGTAGCAGGTCAATTCGTTTGGACAGGTTTTGATTATATCGGCGAGCCCGATCCTCATTATGTTACTTCAAAAAGCTCATATTTCGGTATAGTAGATACCGCGGGCTTTGCAAAGGATGAGTATTATCTATATCAAAGCGTTTGGACAAGTGTGGAAGAAAACCCCATGGTTCACATCATGCCTCACTGGAACTGGGAAAACGATGATCTGAGAAAGAAAGTTACATATCCCGAAAAGTCCGAGCTTGAATATTTGGATGAGGGCGAAATAGTTGATTATAGCGATGAAGATATTGGAAAAATTCCGATAAGAATATATTCAAACGCGCCTAAGGTTGAGCTGTTCCTGAACGGCGAATCGCTCGGTATTAAAGAATTTGCACAAATGGTTACCGATTACGGACTTAAGTATCAGCAGCAGTCCGAGGATAGCGACAGGCTATATCTTGAATGGGCACTCGAATGGAAATATGCGGTCGGCACGACTATTGAAGCAGTGGCATATGACAAAAACGTCAATGAAGTTGCACGTGATACGGTTGTAACCGCAGGAAGCGCGGCGTCGCTTGCGGCAATTCCCGAAAAGCAGAAAATAGCAGCCGATGGCAAGAGCCTTTGCTATATCGAGGTTGATGTGCTTGATGAGTTCGGAAACTTCGTTCCCACAGCAAATAATGAAGTTATCTTCACCATTGAAGGCGATGGAGTAATCGTCGGCGTTGATAACGGTAACCCAATCTCTCGTGAAAGATATAAAGATACAGACGGAGTTTGGAAACGCTGCGCTTACAGCGGAAAGGTCTTGGTCATTGTGCAGTCTACAGCTCAAAGCGGCAGCTTCACATTGACGGCATCGTCAAACGGACTTGAAAGCAGCAATGTAACGGTAGGCACAGTAAGTTCAGAAAAGCAGGCTAACTAAAAATCGAAATGTACAATGCATAGCTAATTGATTTTCTTTATTTACGCGATTCATATTTTAACCGCTGATATTCTTGACTTTTGCTTTCTCAAAGATAATTTTAAAGCAAATGAATAAGTCCAGTAAAATCGGACAGTAGAAGAAAGAGCTTTCTATGGTAGAATAGCCGCGTGTCAGCGGGTCAAGGAGGGGATAATACATCCAATCCGGCAGCTTGTTTAATGCCAATCATTTCATATTGACAACCCGCATACTTTTATTTTGGAATTGTAAATAAATCAAGATATATCATGGTTTATTTTTAGCATCTGAAATCACATGTTTATATAAAAGTGGAGTAAAAGACCTCAAAAAGGAAGCCGCAAATTGCAGCTTCCTTTTTTGTGCATAACGAATTTTGAATAATTATACAGTGATTGATGACTTGATTGCCCGAAGCACAGTGCCAACTTTGAACAGGCTTATTAACGTGTATTTCCTCCGTCCTTGCTGTACTCTCTCGGCGTAATGCCTGTCACGCGCTTGAAAGTCCTATTAAAATTGGAGATATTTCTGAATCCGCAGTCGAAAGCTATTTCGGCGGCGGATTTTTTGGTGCTTATCAGCTGCCCGCATACCGCCTTGATTCTAATCTGATTGAGATATTCGATAGCGCTGATGCCAGCCGCTTCACGAAATTTCTGCATGAAATAGCTCTCACTCAGACTGGCCTCTTTTGCAAGCGTTCTTATTGATATATCGTCTGCAAAATGCAGATTCATATATTCGATTGCGGGGCGTATTGCTTCGCTCATAACCGATTTTTTGCTATTCTTTCCGGTGATGTTTCCCGCCTCGTCCAGCAGCCAGAAAATTCGCAGCAGCTCACTCTTTATCAGCAGGTCGAGCTTTGCATTATCCCCTATAGCCGCAGAGACAATGTTTTCTATAGCCATTCTAAGCTCACTGTAATAGATATGATCCTTTGTTATTCGCGGATTTACGTATAATTCTCCGCTGACTATCGGCAGAAGAAAATCCATGCTCAGGCGGTCGCCCGCAGACGCGCCGAGCATCTCCTGTGAAAAAAGAAATGTTTCGTATACCTGTTCCTGTCCGTCATGAGGGTAAACAGAGTGCAGAATATTCGGCGTCGAGATAATAATATCACCCTCCGAGGAGGTAAACTTATCATCTCCGACGATATAGTCTGCACAGCCGCTGATAACAAAGCTTATCTCAAACTCTGAGTGCCAGTGGAGCGGCGTGCAGGCAAAATGCTCCGGCATACGCTGTCTGTATAGATTAAACGGTTTGAACGAACTTGTGTGTGTGCGGTCCTCGTGAAAATCAGTGCTATTCATAAGCCTTCTAAAATCATATATTAGTATCATAAAATAGTAGTATATTAGTGGATGAGATAATCAATTTATAGTATTATATCATATATGAATAATTATTTCAATATGAAAGGACATAAGTTATGAGAAAAATCAGTGTAGTTTTATCAGCATTAATTTTGATAATTTCATCGTCTTCCTTTGTATATGCGGATGCCTCAGAAACTGTAACTGTCGATTTTGACAAAACATATCAGACGATCGACGGCTTCGGAGCTTCCTACACATGGTACAGCGAAAGGCTTATAAACAATAACAGCGCTCAAGATGGCTTGGATTGGATTTTCAGCGAGGACGAATTTAATATCCTGCGTTTCCGCGACCTTAACCGCGTCGGTGCAGAGCATGAAAAGGCTGAAAATGGCTATACAGCCTACTATGCTTACTACTCTGCCGCTATTGAGCGCGGAATCGATCCGCTTGTCCTTGTGACCTCATGGGGAGATTTTGACCGTGATCTTGAGTTTTTGGAATTCGTTGAGGCACCGAACGGACGAACATATTATACCCTTAAGAAGGACGAAAACGGTGAATATATGTATCAGGCACTCGCGGAGTTTTTTGTTCAGTCGGTTAAGTATTTCTTTGATGCCGGAATAACTGTCGACTGCTTCTCTATCTCCAACGAAGTTGAACTTCAGGAGCGCCGCGAAGACGAAAACGGCAATCGGCGCGAGGCGGCGGGATTTTTCCTCGGTCAGGACGAGGATGAATATCACTGTGCATACTGGAAGGCGCACATTGCAGTTTATAAAGCTTTTAATGAAGCTTTCGGAGAGTTTGCGCCCCGGCTTTTAGGAGCCGAAACCATGGCGGCAACGCCTGAGCTTCTGCACAGCTATCTCGACCCCATTATAGAAAACTGCCCTGAAAGTCTGGAGATTGTCGGTCATCATCTTTACGGTACTGACCGCTCAGAGCATAATCTTACTGCTGTTGGAGAGGAGTTTGCTGATTACACAATATGGATGACGGAGTGGTATAATAATAACTTTTTTGATCAGGCTGAGGTCGTTATTGACGAGCTTGTCTATGAAAATGTCACCGCCTACCTATATTGGAGCGGAGTATGGGCCCCGGATATGGGTATCTGCCTTATCGAGGTCGGTTCAAATGACCCTGACGCGCAGATACAGCGTATGGGTAATCACTATATCATGCAGCACTACTCTAAATTTATAAAGCGCGGGTATCAGCGTGTTGATGTTTCTGAAGAGCTGAATACTAAATTTGCAGCTTTCAAGTCACCTGATGAAGGCATACTTGTAGTTATTGCAATGAATCCATCCAAAACCAGTGATTTTATGACGCTTGATATCGGGAATCGGAAGATTTTAAGCTCAAAGGTGTATCAGTCGACCGAAGCTGAAAATCGATTTGCAAACAAGTATATGGTGGATTTGGACGAGTACGAGGACGAACTGTTTCTGCCGGCAAGGAGTCTTACAACGATTATTCTTGATTTGGAACCCAACCCGGAGTATAATGAAGTTATAGAAGAAGAACCTGTGAACCCATATGTCTCGGTAAAGAAGGATTCCTCGCCAATTGTGCTGATTTTAGTGATATCCGCAGTCACAGCCTTCATTATCATCATAGCCATATTAATTATAATTAAAAGGAGATAAATTATGTTGGATAATCATTTAATCGCTCGTACCAGACCTATAGCTCACGCAAAAAACATATTCATTTCGGATGATGTTCGCATTACCGTTCTTTCCGACCGGCTTTTCAGAGTAGAAAAGGGCAGCTTCTGCGACGAAGCGACTCAGGCTGTATGGTTTCGTGATATGCCTCCTCAGAAGTTTACGGTTAAGAAATCCGGAGACATCATAACCGTCAAAACCCCAGCCTGCGAGCTTGTGCTAAGCAGTGATTTATTGGGTTGTGTGCGGTTCGGGCGAAAAAAAGTCCCGCTTACCAATCAAGGCAACCTTTTGGGTACATATCGCACTCTTGACGGCTGCGATGGCGGAACATACATACCTTATGACGGCTCAGAACCGTATGAAATCGAGCTTGAAAACGGGGTCTGCTCGCGAAACGGTGTGGCAATATATGATGACTCCAAGAGCCTTGTTTTACAGCAGGATGGCAAGCTTTCACCGCGCCAATCAGAATGCAGGGATCTCTACATCTTCGCCTACGGTCACAATTACCGAGATGCTGTTAAAGCACTCTACATGATTATGGGTTCTACTCCAATGATCCCGCGCTTTGCCCTCGGCAATTGGTGGAGCAGATATTATGCCTATACCGAAAAGCAGTACTTAAATTTGCTTGATCGCTTCATTGACAGTGATATTCCGCTTACCGTTGCAACTATAGATATGGACTGGCACTGGTCTACTACACTAGATAAGCGCAAGCACATCACTGAAAGCGGCAAAAACGACGACTATCACGGCGGCGCAGACGGTTGGACGGGTTACAGCTGGAACACAGACCTCATACCAGATTACAAAGCATTTTTGAAGAAAATCAGGGACAGAAACCTTAAAATTACTCTCAACCTGCACCCGGCTCAGGGCGTGCGCTGGTTCGAGGATATGTATACCGAAATGTGCGATGCAATGGGAATTGACCCCACAGCCGAACGTCATATTCCTTTCAACATTGCCGACGAAAGGTTTATCAACGCGTACTTTAAAGTTCTGCACAAGCCATATGAGCATGATGGCGTGGACTTCTGGTGGATAGACTGGCAGCAGGGGACTAACTCCGGGCTTGCTGGTCTCGATCCTCTCTGGGCGCTGAATCACTATCACACTCTTGACATTGCTAAAGAGAAAGAGCCGCTGATTCTTTCCCGTTACTGCGGACTCGGCTCGCACAGATATCCATTGGGCTTTTCGGGAGATACCTACGTCACATGGAAAACGCTCAAATATATGCCGTACTTCACTGCTACCGCCTCAAATGCGGGCTATTCCTGGTGGAGCCATGACATAGGAGGGCATCAGGGCGGAGAAAAGGACGATGAGCTTTACGTAAGATTTCTTCAGTTCGGAGTTTTCAGCCCGATAAACCGTCTGCACTGCACCTGCTCGCCTGTTTTCTCAAAAGAGCCGATGTTTTACATGAACGGCTCCGGAAAAATCGCTGAGGATTTTATGCGTCTGAGACACCGCATGATACCTCTTCTTTACTCTGCTTCGGTTGAAACATCAGAAAACGGAAAAGCACTCATCGAGCCAATGTATTACGAATATCCGGAAATCAGTGAGGCATATAGCTGTCCGCAGGAGTATATGTTTGCCGGACAGATGATTATTGCACCTATAGCGGAAAAGAGCAACAGCTCGGGAATGGCGGGCGTCACAGTATGGCTTCCGGAAGGCAATTGGACGGATATTTTCACCGGTGATGAATATGAAGGCGGGAGAAGAATCAAAATGCTCCGCTGGCTTGACAGTCTTCCGGTGCTTGCAAGGGCAGGAGCCATCATCCCTCTTGACGGCGCAAAATCAGGCAACAGCATTGATCTGCCCAAGGTGCTTGACCTGCTTATTTTCAACGGTGACGGATTGTATACCCTCCATGAAGACAATGACGGCAAAGGACTGGATACCGTTATTACGAGCGAAGCGGGCGAAGGCGTACAGCGCGTCACAATTTGCTCGGCGATGTCCAGAAAAATCCATCTTGAATTCCGAAATGTTACTGATGGAGAAGTAATAGTAAAATGTGATGGCTGTAAAGAGCAATTCACATTTAAAAGTGACAGTTTCCTTATCGTAGAGCTTGAAGTCAGAGCGAACGCGCAGTATACCGTTGAGGTATGCTATACCGACAACATCCGCGAGAAATTCATTGAAAGGCTCAGATACAATCTTACAAGGTTTGAAATTAAAACCGAAGTCAAAAACAGGCTGTACGGCGATTTATGCAATGCCAAGGCTGATAAGCTTTCTGAAATTATCACAGAGGCAGACATTCCGAACAGATATAAGCAAAGGCTGATGGAGAGCATCGTTAATAATATCTAAGTACATCTCAGCAATTGAAACAGCGGGTAAGTATATGACTTGCCCGCTGTTTTCATCATTAAGTAAGCAATGCTGCAAAACTCAGGCATCTGAGAACGCTCCGTCCTCGCAGAATACACACATTTTATATATTTTAGTTTACCACTTCAAGTGCATTGTGATGAATATGTGATGCTTTTGTGCGCTTATAAAAAAATTCGAAAAATATATTGACATGGTGTCAGTATCTGCGTATTATATAGATAATGACACTGTGTCAGAATATAAAGCAAACAGGAGGACAGGAACATGAAAAGAAATATTGGCTCACAATTAGCCTTATACCCTACTCCGGTGACGGTTATTGGAGCAATGAACGGTGATAAACCTACATGGACGTTGGTGGCGCACGTCGGCATCATCGGTCATGACCGTGTCTTGGTAAGCCTTGCTGCCCCGCATTTTATCAATGCCTGCATCAAGGGGACGAAGAAACTTTCCATCAATATTGTGGATGAGGGCATTCTGCCGCAGGCGGATTATTCCGGTTCTGTCAGTGGAGCAAAGGCGGATAAGTCCGATCTGTTTGAGTATGACCTTGGGGAGGCGGGGACACCGATCATACGCAAGTCTCCCCTGACGATGGAGTGCAGCGTGGAGGATGTTTATAACTCTCCTAATTTTGAGAGCTTCATCTGCACCATTGACGGCACTTATGTGGAAGAGGAACATTTGGATGAGCAGGGCAAGATTGATTATGGTACCTTAAAGCCGGTGCTGTTTGAATTTCCTACTTATCAATATCTGAAAACCGGTGAAGTGATTGGAAAGTGCCTGTCTTTCAAGAAGGCACCAGAGAAGTAAGGAGATACGCCCATGCCAAAAGGATCGCCAGAATTAACCAATGCACGCAGGGAAGAAATCATTGATGCCTGTGAAGAACTTTACAAGACCATGAGCTTTAAGGAAATCACTATCAAGGAAATCGGGAATGTCACCAGCTTTACCCGCACTTCCATTTATAATTACTTCCAGACGAAGGAGGAAATCTTCCTGGCACTGCTGAAACGTGAGTACGAACTGTGGATTGCTTATCTGTGGGAAGCAATGGAGCAGCATGAGCGGATGGACAAAGATGAATTTGCAGCCATGCTGGCCCACTCACTGGAGGAACGCGCCCAGCTTTTAAAGATTTTATCCATGAACCACTACGACATGGAGACCGGCAGCCGGCTGGAACATCTGACGGCATTTAAAGTCGTATATGGGGAATCCATCCGCACGGTTACGGAGTGCCTGAACAAGTATTTTCCGGAAATGACCGCTTCAGAGAAGCAGGATTTTATTTATACCTTTTTCCCGTTCATGTTCGGTATCTACCCCTACACATTTGTTACCGAAAAACAGCGGGCAGCGATGAAAGAAGCCAATACCAATTATGTATTTATGTCAATCTATGAAATCACATTCAACTGCGTGAGCAGGCTATTAAGAAGGATTTAGAAATGAGTGCAGAAATGAAATCACCGAAAATTGCGCTTGGCGCCTGGGTCCGGGGAAACGATGGAACGTTTGGAAACAGCTTTACGGCGGAGAATCTTCAGCCGATTTTTGACACGGCAATGGCAAACGGTCTGAACCTTTGGGATACGGCATATGCCTATGGAACCGGTTGTGGCAATCCTTCCATGACGAAAAACAGCCGGCATATGAAAGCAGTTTATCAGCTTGGAAAATCATTGTAAAGGAGAAGAATAAATATGGGAAAAACATTGGCAGCATATTTCAGCGCCAGCGGGACAACGGAACGTATTGCAAAGAATCTGGCACAGGCGGCAGGCGCTGATCTTTATGAGATTAAGCCCGCAGTGCCGTATACAAAGGACGATTTAAACTGGATGAATAAAAAATCCCGGAGCTCTGTTGAGATGAACGATAAAAGCAGTCGCCCGGAACTGGCGGACAAGGATGCTGATATTGATGAATATGACACGGTTCTGTTAGGATTCCCAATCTGGTGGTATGTGGCTCCGACCATTGTGAATAGTTTTCTGGAAAGTTATGATTTTTCAGGAAAGAGGATTATATTGTTTGCCACTTCCGGCGGCAGCGGATTTGGAAAAACGGCGGCTGGGTTGAGGGATTCCGTTGCGGCAGATACGGTCATTGTTGAGGGAAAGATTTTGAATGGGGCAAATAGTGCAGATGACTTACGAAAATGGGTGGAAACGATATTGTAAGGAGAATTTTAAAAATGAAATATGTAAAATTAGGGAAATCAGATTTAGATGTATCCCGTATTTGTATGGGATGCATGGGGTTTGGCAATGCGGCTACCGGACAGCATAGCTGGACAGTAGATGAAAACCAGACGAGGGAAATCATAAAGCACGGTTTGGAACTTGGCATTAATTTCTATGATACAGCCATTGTCTACCAGAACGGAACCAGTGAGCAGTTTGTCGGAAAGGCGCTCCGGGATTTTGCAAAGCGTGATGAATATGTGATTGCCACAAAATTCATCCCACGCACACAGGAGGAAATTGATTCCGGCGTCAGCGGGCAGCAGCACATTGAAAATTACATCAATCAAAGCCTTAAAAATCTCGGCATGGATTATATAGACTTGTATATTTATCATATGTGGGATTACCATACCCCGATGGAGGAGATTATGGAAGGGCTTAACAATGTCGTAAAGGCAGGAAAAGCCCGTTATATTGGAATATCCAACTGTTTTGCATGGCAGCTTGCCAAAGCGAATTATTACGCAAGGTCACAGGGATTTGCAGAGTTTGTATCTATTCAGGGGCATTATAACCTGATTGCCCGTGAGGAAGAGCGGGAAATGGTGCCTTTCTGTTATTCAGAAAATATTGCTATGACGCCATATAGCGCGTTGGCAAGCGGAAGATTGTCCCGCCATCCCGGAGAAACTTCAAAGCGGATGGAAGAGGATTCCTATGCACGATTTAAATATGACGCTACAGCGGAGGCTGATGGAAAGATTATCCGGCGTGTGGAAGAGGTTGCGGAGAAACGTGGTGTTTCCATGACGGAGGTTTCCCTTGCATGGCTTCTGACAAAGGTGACAGCACCTGTGGTGGGAGCGACAAAAACCTCCCATGTGGATGGTGCTGTAAAAGCGGTGGATTTGGAATTGACGGAATATGAAATCAGTTATTTGGAGGAACTGTATGTTCCCCATGCCCTTGCGGGTGTTATGGCACAGAATGGCAAACAAAAAGCAGGAAATGTTGTATAAAATAGGAGGATAAGAAAATGGAGAAAATTGTACAGACGGCGGGAAAGATGCAGCTTGGTGATTTTGCACCGGAGTTTGCGCATTACAATGATGACGTGTTGTTCGGGGAGAACTGGAATAATCGAGATATTGACTTAAAGACCCGCTGCATTGTGACAATGGTTGCGCTTATGGCTTCGGGCATTACGGATTCCTCGCTGGTTTATCATTTGGAAAATGCAAAGGCACACGGCGTGACGAGAGCAGAGGCTGCGGCGATTATTACCCATGCAGCTTTCTATGTTGGATGGCCGAAAGGCTGGGCGGTATTCCGTCTGGCAAAGGATGTGTGGAAAGAGGAAACGACTGGGGAGGATGCGAAAGCCGCCCATGCGGCGCAGATGGTATTCCCGATTGGTGCGCCGAATGACGGCTTTGCACAGTATTTTACCGGACAGAGCTACATTGCTCCGCTTTCCACGTCGCAGGTGGGGATTTTCAATGTGACCTTTGAGCCGGGGTGCCGCAATAACTGGCATATCCACCATGCGGATAAAGGCGGCGGTCAGATTCTGGTCTGTGTCGCAGGGCGTGGGTATTATCAGGAAGAAGGAAAAGAAGCGCAGGAGCTTCATCCGGGGGATGTGGTCAATATTCCGGTTGGTGTAAAGCACTGGCATGGTGCGGCAAAGGATAGCTGGTTTTCCCATCTGGCGGTTGAGGTTCCCGGCGAGAACGGTTCCAATGAATGGCTGGAATCCGTTACAGACGAAGAGTATTCTCTGCTGAAATAATGATGAAAAAGGGATTTCTATTCTTCCGTGATACCGATAAATTCGGTTATATGAAAAAATATAAAATTTCAGGAGGTTTTGCATTATGAAAAGAATTAGGAAAATGATTGGAATTATATGCATGATAGCAATGCTGGTCTGCCTTACAGCCTGTGGTTCTTCTAATGGAAGTCAGGAGACGGATGGGAAGACGAATACGTTTGGTGCACCGGAAACGACAGTTTCACAGCAGGAGGAAACGGATGAGAGTCTGGATACTGGGGCTGAGGAGCCGACCGTGGAACAGGATGCCCCTGCGGCAGATCCGACAGATACAGAAGAAACGGGAGAGGAAAATAGCAAGGTGCTGGTGGCTTATTTCTCCGCAACAGGAACAACAAAGACGTTAGCTGAGTATGCCGCAGATGCTATGGGTGCAGATCTGTACGAGATCGTGCCGGAGGAACCGTATACAGACGATGATCTGAATTATAGTGACCGTAATACAAGGGCAACGGTAGAGCAGAATGACAAAAATGTCCGGCCTGCCATTTCCGGCAGCGTGGAAAATATGGAGCAGTATGAGATCGTGTTTCTTGCTTTCCCAATCTGGTGGGGCGAGGAACCCCGCATTATGGATACTTTTGTGGAAGCCTATGACTTCTCCGGCAAAACGATTGTTCCGTTCTGCACATCCGGCGGCAGCGGGATTGGCTCCAGTGGAAGAAATATGCAGAGCTTAAGCACAGGTGACGCTACATGGCTGGATGGTGAGCGGTTAAGCAGTTCATCCTCTCGTGAGGATATGGTAGATTGGATCAATGGTCTCGGACTGGATGTGGAGGCAAAGTGAAACTTAAGGCATTTATCAAAAGAATTATTGATGCAGCAATGATTCTTTTGATTCCGGTGCTTATGGCAGAAATTTTGACGGGACAACAGGCACATGAATGGCTTGGAACTGGCATGGTGTTATTGTTCGTTCTGCACCATATCCTTAACTTTGGCTGGATGCGGAATCTGTTTAAGGGAAAGTATTCCCCGCTTCGGTGTGCGGGGACAGCCCTTAACATCTTATTGCTTTTTGATTTTTTGGCTTTGGCATCCAGCGGCGTTATGATGAGTGGCTTTGTCTTTGAATGGCTGCCTTTTTCGGGAGGAATGATAACTGCCCGCACGTTGCATCTGTTTGCTTCCCATTGGGGATTTATTTTGATGTCCCTGCATACCGGAATGCATTGGAAACTTATTTTGGGTATGTGTAAAAGGAAACTGCCGGAGATAAAATCAGGGGACGTATTTCTTTGGCTGCTGCGTGGGGCTGCTTTTGGAATCGTGCTGTTTGGCATCTATGCTTTTGCGCAGCAGAAAATGACGGATTATCTTTTTATGCGGACACATTTTGTCTTTTTTGATGAAACCAAATTCGTGTTTATGTTTTATGCGGAAGTGGCTGCTATGATTGGTATGTTTATTGTGGCAGGGCACTATTTAGGATTGATTTTACAAAAATGGAGGTGTGCCGAAATGGGAAGAAAGATTGCAAAGGTTCTGGCATTTTGTATTCCGGTTGCTGTGATTGCTGTTGTGATTTTTTCCCTGAATCATGGTGGCAGTAAGCCGGTAGATACATTGGGTGAAAGCTCTCCATCGCAGGAAGAAAATACTGAAAGCAGGAATCCATCGCAGGTAGAAAATACGGAAGGCAGGAATCCGTCGCAAGAAGAAACTGCACAGTCACATACGGTAAGCCCTGCAGAGCTGACAGACATAGAGGATGGGTTTATCCTGATTTCAGGCGGCACATTTGAAATGGGCAGTCCGGATGGGGAAGCATGGCGGAGTGATGATGAAACGCTACATACCGTAACGGTAAGTGATTTTTATATCAGCCCGTATGAGCTGACACAGAAAGAATATCAGGACATCTGCGGGGAAAATCCGAGCAATTTTGTGGGCGATGACCTTCCGGTAGAAAATATCTCATGGCTGGATGCCGTCTCCTACTGTAATGCAAGAAGTGAAAGGGACGGGCTGACTCCGGTATATGTAATTGATGGCGAAAATGTATCATGGGACCGCAGTGCGGACGGATACCGTCTGCCGACAGAGGCAGAATGGGAATACGCCTGCCGTGCCGGGACAGTGACCCCATTCAATACGGAAACCTCAATCAGCGCGGAGGAAGCAAATTATTACGGCCATTACCCTTATATGATTGAAGAAAATTATTTTTCACAGGGGAATCTGGATACAAAGCCCGGTGAATACCGGCAGACAACGGTGGCAGTGGACAGCTTTTTACCGAATGGATACGGGCTTTATAATATGCACGGGAATGTCAGCGAATGGGTATGGGATACCTATGGCAGTTATGGTGCAGATGGGGAAACTGATCCCACCGGGGCAGAAAGCGGAAATCGAAAGGTATACCGGGGTGGAGGCTGGAATGATTTTGCTAAAAATATGCGTTCCGCTTACCGTGCGACATTGGAGGCGGATGCTGCCAGTTTCAATTTAGGGCTGCGTCTGGTGCGTGGGGCTGTTGCTGGGGAAAATGGGATAGTACAGTCAGGCCAGACGGATAAGAGGACAGAAGGTGACGGCAGGATTTTGATTGCGTATTTTTCATGGGGAGGCAATACGAGGGGTGTTGCAGAGGAAATACAGGCACAGACTGGTGCCGATCTGTTTGAGATTACCTGTGTAGAACCTTATTCTAACGATTACAATACTGTGCTTGAGGAAGCGCAGCGGGATCAGAATGCGCAGGCTCGTCCGGAGCTTGCAGACCATGTGGAGAATATGGACGAGTACGACATTGTGATGATCGGTTATCCGAATTGGTGGGCATCTATTCCTATGCCGATAGCTTCTTTTTTGGAAGAGTATGATTTTTCCGGGAAATTGATTTTGCCGTTTTGCAGCCATGGTGGCGGTCGTTTTGGACAGAGCCTTACTGCGATAGCAAAATTGGCTCCGAATGCCGAACTTGGTGAAGGATTGTCTGTACATTATTCCGGCGGAAGTGGACTGCCAGAGGATGTGGAAGAATGGCTCAAGGAAAATCAAATTATTGAATAGAATAATCTATCTTATGTTGTTTAGTAATAAAATGAGGTGGAAACTATCGGAAGCATAATAGCAGAATTCAATGGGCAGGATGCAAAATATGCCGTTGACAAAAAAGTGTTTGAGAAGGAATCGATGACCGGGAGACCTACGAATATCCTCGCTCTTTAGGCGCAACCTACTGCCAGGGATACTATTTCTCAAAGTCACTTCCTGCCAGAGAACTGAGGGTCTACCTGACGGCAGAAAAAGGAAAATTATCAGTTTAAAAGGATTTAACAGAACAAAGCACTCCCGCAGGCAATTCTACGGAAAGCCTGCGGGAGTTTCTTATACTCATTTTCCTCAATCTCCTTAAGCTTACTCTTAATCAGCTCTTTCATAATCCCCCTTCTTTCTTGCCAATGCCAGTGTTTGCCGCAAAGCGCTGTCCTTCTCCACTCCGGCAAGACGCAGCTTATGGGCATATTCAAGGTATTCAGAGAATCGCTCTGATGGCGATACCCCTGCCGCTATCAGATCGCGCCCCATAACATACGGTCGACTCATATACTCTTTGAAGATTGCAAGCCGTTTCATAAGGAAATCGTCATGGGATATATATTCATGAGACTTAATGCTGCCAAGCCCGTCGAAAACAGCAAGATATACTAAGGCTTCGGGATCAACGGATTGATCAAACAGCTTGTTTGTTGCCTTGATTGAAGAATTGTTTGCCGCCAATATATTAGGTTTCATATGGTATTCGGACAGATTCATCACATATTCGATAAGCGCTTTTTCCGCTGTCAGCCTCGTCATAAATGATTTGACAAGCGGAAGTCCTATCGTTTCGTGATTATAAGCATGAAGCTCCCCATTGATGATTTCCGTGCAAAGTGCTTTCCCGAAATCATGTGTAATCGTTGAGATCATAAAGCCAAGCGGATTCTTCACTTTATCGCGATATCTGACAGCTGCATCGCAGACCATCATAGTATGTGTCCAAACATCGCCTTCTGCATGGTGTTTGGGATTCTGCTTTATGCCGATTGTTTGCTCCAGTTCCGGAAACCATACTGACAGCTGATTCATCTGACGCAGAGCTTTAAAGAAGACCGAAGGCTTATCGGATTTCAGCAGTGCCTTTTCCAGCTCGCCGATAACTCTTTCTTTGGATAGGGAGGATAAGTCCATCTGACGGCACAGCTCAACCGTTTCATCGGCAATAGTATAATTAAACCGTGCGGCAAATTGTGCTGCACGCAAAACCCTGAGCGGATCTTCTGCGAATGTGGAGTCGTTGATGTGGCGAATAATACCGTTTTGAAGGTCTTCAACACCGCCGAAGTGATCAATTATTTCTCCGGTCAGTATGTTTTTCAGAAGAGCATTAAATGTAAAGTCACGTCTTAATGCGGCTTTATACGTCCCGATAAAAGGGTCAACACAGATGTCAAAATCCTTATGACCGTCCCCTCTGTTGTCTTCCTTACGAGGCATGGCAATGTCTATGGAATAGCCCTTCAAATTATATATTCCAAAGCTTTCGCCAATAGATATTCGTTCGCCCAAGGAGTTAAGAATCGACTCTAACTGACGTGGATAGATTCCATGAACCTCAATATCAATGTCCTTGTTTTCCATGCGGCGAATCTTATCCCTTACATATCCGCCAACATAGTAAGCTGTCCCGCCTTGCTCTGATACTAAAGCGGCGAGCTTTACAGCCATATCGATATTCTTGTCGGACATATCAGTTGTTGCCTCCTATTATATGTGCATTTGATGAGATTAGTGTAACATAATTTTACACATTTTGCAATAGCTTTGTCACGTTTTTAGCAATATTATTTTAGATTTGATTTTATGCTTTATCACAAAATCTGAATAATTATCAGATGTTTGATGATGAAACCCACAAACATCATAAAACAAAACAGTCCCGCCTAATATATAAGCAGGACTGTGCGACTTTATCATAAAATCTGAGGATTCTGATTTTTTCATCCATCATTTCATCGTTAATATTTTTGATTCAATGATTTATGACTTGATTACCCACAGCACAGCATCAACCGTAATCGGGCTGATGTCAGGGGGCTTGGAAAATACCTCAAGCTAAAACTAATCTTTGCTTTAGTCACATCACTCTCATCATTCACCCGCTAAAATCATCCTTATCCTATCCACATTAATAAACGCATCAGTCGAATTTTCATTCTTTCTTCCGGTGACGGTCACTGTTACCGTGTGCTCTCCCGCAGGGAGAATTCCTGAGCTGTAAAGTATAACCGAGTCCCGGCGCTCGGCGGAATAGCAGTCTATTTCTGTCTCTTCGCCATCTACCGAGACGGTCATGATTCCGTGATTTGGAGCGGTGGTGCCGTACCATATGAACTCGTCACCTGTGAATTTGAATGTTACAGTGTCGCCGGAGTTTTTTGAGTAGTGATTATCGTTGAAATAGCATCCGCCCTGAGAACAACTCTGCCAGTCTCTTCCGCTGTATTCAAACACATTCGTGTCGCTGTCGTTTATGTCAATTGTTTTCAGGGATACAGGCTTTTCAGTACCGGTGCTGTTTGGAGCGGCGATGGTTTTATCGGTGAAGTCTTCAACAGTAATCTCGCAGCTTGCAGATTTGAGACCGTCAGCTGTGACTTCTGCTGTAACCTTTCCGGGCTTATTATATAATGACTGCACTAAGAACGCCGCGCTTCCGCCCTCGAGGGTGATTTCTTCCTCGCCGATGAATTTGCCCTCGCCGGAGACAGAGATTTTCACTTTGTTATCTGCATACGGAACTAAAGTGCCGTTTTTATCAACAGCATAAATTTCAACGCTTGTAAAGTCAGAACCGTCAGCGGTCAGGGCGGAGAACTGCGGTTTCAGAATTATCTCTGCTGCTTCGCCCGGGATTTCTGCCGTATGCTCAGCAGCCTTCTTTCCGCCTATATAGCCTACTGCCCGTAGATTTTCCTCCGCAGGAACATCCTTAAACACAAACACCGGGTGCGGAAGATTTGGATAAACGTCCGGCTTTATCTTTCCGAGGGACTTTTTGCCCGCAAAAAGCTCCACTTCCTCGCAGTTTGAATATATTGTTACGTCAGACGGCGAGCCGCTTGTCCGGTAGTTTGCTATGTAAACCATTGCCCCGTCTTCGGGATTTTTCTGTGAGCGATAGAAGTATGAAGCCATCTTGGGTATGCGGAAAATGCTGTAAAGCCCACTGTAGAACAGGTTATCAGTGTCGGTATAATTAACCTCGTTGTTATAGTCGAACATACTCCATGCGAATCCTCCGAGACAGAGGTCGTTGCCGAAGTAATAATTTACCGATTCCGCGAAGGAATTTGCAAACAACAGCGCATCTGAATCGGAAGCGCTCGGGAATCCATGCCCGCTGAACCAGTCCATTGAGTGTTCGGTGATTATAAACGGACGGTGTCTGGGGAAATCGGGGTAGGTGTAGTTGACGCAGAATATGTCCTCGTTTTCTAAAAAGTTGCTGTTTTCATACGATTCCATCCGCCTTACTCCGTGGGTAGGGCGAGTCGAATCAAGCTCCTTGGCAATGCGGTTGGTTTCGGTGTACAAATCGTCGCAGTCGAATGATTCGTTTACCCTGGTTCCCCAGCTCAGAATTGAGGGGTGATTTCTGTCTCTTAATATCATCTCTCGTATGTTTTCCTTGTATACCTCCTGCCACTCCTCACCGCCGATAAACTGCCAGCCGGGGGCTTCCTCAAATACTATAAGACCTATTTCGTCGCAGCGCTCCAAGAATGATGGGTCCTGGGGATAGTGTGAACAGCGCACGGCGTTAAAGCCGGTGTCCTTAATCAAATCCGCGTCTGCCTGCTGCTGCCTGTTCGGGACCGCCCGTCCTATCCATGGCCACTGCTCGTGACGGTTCACTCCTACAATTTTAATCTTTTCACCATTGAGATAAAGCCCGTCATCCTCGAATGAAAACCAGCGGAAGCCAAGCCGCGAAACAACGCTGTCAATAACGTTTTCACCATCGGAAAGAGTGGTTCTTACGGTATAAAGGTAGGGATTATCAGTAGACCACAGCTTGGGCGAAGAGATTTCTTCGCTTATCGCCCGGAACTCAACCGTATCAGCAGGTCTTACGGTTTTTTCATCGGACATCACAGCAACCGTATTTCCCTCGGCATCTAAGATAGTGGATGTGACTGTCAGAATCTTTTCATCGGCAAAACAGTTTTTCACACTTACCACAGCGTCCGTCTTTCCGGAATCCGCCGAAAGCTCCGGGGTGGTTATAAATACGTCGTCGATATATGCAGGAGCGGTGATGATCATTCTTACATCCCTTACAATTCCGCCGAACAGACAGTAGTCTACCGAACCACCCTCGGGAGGAATGTCGGGCTGGCGCTCAGAGTCCACCCGCACAGCCAAAACGTTGTTGCCTTCATTTAAATAGTCGGTAATATCCGCCTTAAATCCGGTATATGCGCCCTTGTGTGTACACACCTGCTTGCCGTTTACATACACTTCAGCAACGGTAGCCACGCCCTCAAACTCCAAAAATACCCGCTTTCCTGAGTATTTTTTATCAAGAGAAAAATGCCGCCTGTACCACGAAACAAACCTGTAGGATTCAATCTGTTCCGCGAATCCTGGACCCTTATGCTCGGCTAAAAGCGTGTTTGCGTGTGGCAAAGCTACCGCCTCAAAGCCGCTGTCGTCAAATTCCGGAGACGCCGCATTTTTGTAGTCGGCAGGCGAATACAGCCATTTTGTGTTAAAGTTTATTACATCCCTTTCCATACATTCCACCTCAGCTTCGTAGATTTTAGATGATTCTTGCGTATTCCTCACATTGCTGTCACTGCTTTTGAACTGACACCCGCTCAGGGCGGAGATTGCCAGTGTAAAAGCGATTGCCGCAGCGGGAAGAAAATGTTTTCTCATATGGGTTTGCCTCCTTGCTTATTTTGTTATATTAAAATTATATATTATATCAACTTCAATATCAATCGAATAATTTTAATATTTATATGTCTATTTTAAGATTATATGTTGACACAGCAGAGCTATGATGATATACTGCTTTTCAGGGGGGGATAATTATGAATAAATTTTTCTTTTCAGTGTCGGATGAATACCGCGGGAAGCTGTCATATGGCTTTGCAGGAGTTGGCTGCCATTACGAGCAGGAGCATGTTAAACGTCCGGGTGGCAGGGAGGAGACGGAGTGGATATATCCATTCTATCAGTGGATTCAGTGCCGCAGAGGCTCAGGGGAGCTTTGGCTTGACGGAAAAAAGTACACTGTGAGCGAGGGGCAGGGGATGCTTTTATTTCCAAACGAACCTCACGAATACATGGCTGCAGGCAGCAGCTGGGAAGTTGACTGGGTTATATTTGAGGGTAGGAGCGTCGGCGAATTTATACGAGGGGTTATGAAGGCGGAATGCTCCGGGGTGTACTCTGTAACCTCACCGCATATAGTCTCTGAGCTTATAGTCAGGCTTTATGACACTGCCGTCTCGGAAAATCCGATGAAATATATACTTGCTTCAGGAATAGTTTATGAAATACTTCTGAATATTTACGTCTATGCCTTTAACAAGCAATCATCCTCTTTAGCGAACAAAGCGGACAGGCTGATGCCTGTGTTCAACTATATTAATAATCATTACAAAGAGCCCATCCCTCTTGAAACGCTGGCGAATACAATAACGGTGACTCCACAGCATTTATGCCATATCTTCAAAAGCTTTACCGGCAGAACGGTAACAGAATATATTAACAGCGTTAGAATAGGCAAAAGTAAGGAACTGCTTTTGAACGGCAGAAACCTTCTGATAAAAGAAATAGCCGCAGAATGCGGCTTTACAGACGTGAGCTATTTTTGCGAAACCTTCAGAAGGTCGGAAGGAATCTCGCCGGCGGTATTCCGGGAGAGGGGGTAGGGAATATAATTAGGAATTTGCAGCAGTACGCCCTTGCCTGAACCTGCGCTTCGACAAGATAGGCGGTTCAGTTGGATTGCGCTCCGTTAAAACCTTTTGTTAGGCTGCATTGTGAAATATCAAAGCTGATTCTTCCAATTATCTGATTTGTTGTACGATATATATTATATGCCGAAAACCCTGTCATTTCATTGGTCAAAGCGGCTTTCAAGTCGGACTTTCCTCTCAAAAAGGTTTTTGTTACATTTTGGGACACGCCGCTACATCTGCCCAAAAGGATTTATTCCGAATCTGTTGAAAAGGGGCTGTTTATCTGATATTTTTGATGATAATACTAATTTTCGTCTAAAGTTAAATCAAAAAATAGGCACAAAACCGCTATACGATGGGATTTGCAGTGATTTCACTAGCTTCCGATATGACTTTTTAATTTCAAGAGGACATCATGAACAAATATGACAAAGAATTCTGGCGGGCGCTGGATAAGCTTTTAGAAAGCTCGGAAATTGTAATAGACCGCCCCAAGGGGAGCGCACACCCCAGATTTTCTGATATAATATA
>ERZ779889.696-NODE-696-length-40449-cov-16.847329_pt1 | contig 40449 bp, 25 predicted proteins | sample MGYA00511030_ERZ779889 | MGnify/ENA primary metagenome ERZ779889 (study PRJEB29588, sample SAMEA2160616) | human gut metagenome | biome: human gut; feature: human-associated habitat; material: faeces | place: Denmark | collected 2008/2010 ... | reverse complement strand
CGCGAGCTGGGTTCAGAACGTCGTGAGACAGTTCGGTCTCTATCTGTTGTGGGCGCGGGAGATTTGCGAGGACCCGACACTAGTACGAGAGGACCGTGTTGGACCGACCACCGGTGCACCGGTTGTTCCGCCAGGAGCACCGCCGGGTAGCCGCGTCGGGCAAGGATAAGTGCTGAAAGCATCTAAGCACGAAGCCCCCCTCAAGATAAGATCTCCATACAGGGCCGTTTAAGACGAAGACGTAGATAGGTCGCAGGTGCAGAGGCGGTAACGTCTACAGCCGAGCGATACTAATTGCCCAAACCCTTTCCTTGGGGGTAAGTCCCCGAAAAGAAAGAAACAAATAAAAGCCAAAGGCCGAGTCAGTCGGAACTGACCGGAGCCCGGCAGCCTGAGAGAAAACCCGTTTGAAAGTGAGGTCGGAAAAGGCCTTCGCTTCCATGTCAAGGACTCTTACCTTATACGGTTCGCCACGAGCGGCGGAACTGAAAAAGAAACTAAGGTGGCAATAGCGTCAGGGCTCCACCTCTTCCCATCCCGAACAGAGAAGTTAAACCTGACCACGCCGATGATACTGCGAAAGTGGGAAAGTAGGTAACCGCCCCCTCTACGAGCGACGGACTGTCAGACCGACAGTCCGTCGCTTTTTTTTCGCATCCTTTTTACCTGGGAGTTGGTGATATTCGGCGAATCCTTTGTATCTTTGTGTTAAAATAACTACAGAGTAATATGGATCGACATATCGCAGCTTTTACGCTTGCTTTACTCTCAGGCGGCTTATTGGCAACGGCACAGATTAATGCGCCCGATGCCGACGGCTTCATAGAGCGGGCACGTCTGATGTATGAAAACAGAAATATCGACGGAGCTTTTGACCAAAGCAGTTTTGCTCTGAACCTTTCGCCGGACGAAAGTCAGACGGAAGAAGCGCAGTTCCTTCGTGCACAAACCTTGCTCCGCGAAGGCTCTCCTTCGGCACTGGAAGCCATTGACGGTTTCCTTGCCGAATTTCCGGCTTCGCCCAAAAGGGTAGAGATGGAAAAAATGCGGGGAGATTACTATTTCCTGTCGCGCGACTATGCCCGTGCGCTTGAACTATACAAAAGAATAGCCGAGGGAGCACTTAACGACGATCTTGATGAAGAATTGCGGTTCCGCCAGGGCTATTGCTATATGCTGCTCGGTGAAAATGCGGATGCGGCACGTCTGTTTACATCCCTCGCCTCAAGCCGCTGTTATACGGATGCTTCCAGGTTTTATCTCGGCTACATTGCTTTTGCGGAAAAACGTTATGATGATGCTCTGAAACTATTTGAATCAGTAGACCGCACGACATCTCCCGGCAACTGCGCCGATTATTATCTCGCGGAAATATATTTTGCAAAATCAGATTATAACAAGGCACTGTCGCTTGCTCAAAAAATGATAAGAAGCGGCAGTGTGCCTGCCTTTTTGCCCGAATGTAACCGTATTGCGGGCGAGTCGCTTTATAATCTCGGCGAGGAAAGCGAAGCGATTCCTTATCTGTGGAAATATTGTGCGGAAACTACTTCGCCGCAGCCGTCGGCGTTCTACATCCTGGGCGTAAGCGAATTTCGCGAAGGAAACACCGACAATGCTATAAAGCTCCTGCAGCAGGCCATCGGTACACATTCCGCCATGGAACAGAGCGCTTATCTGCTCCTCGGACAGGCTTATATGAAACGAGGCGACACAAGTTCTGCCCTTATGGCGTTTGAAAATGCATATAAGGTCGACTACGACAGAAATGTGAGTGAGGAGGCTTTCTATAATTATGCCGTTGCCCGAATGGACGGCGGCCGCGTGCCTTTCGGAAATTCCGTGGCCATGCTTGAGAATTTCCTCCGCACTTATCCTGATTCGCGTTATGCTTCCGACGTGCAGAACTTCATTGTGACCGGCTATATGACCGACAACGATTATGAATCAGCCATTGCAAGCATCAACAATATAAAGAATCCTTCCGAAAAGATTCTTAAAGCCAAGCAAAGGGTGCTTTTCGTGCTCGGCACAAGGGAACTTTCGGCCGGCAAGACTGCCTCGGCCATCGAGCGCTTCAGGCAGGCAAAGTCGCTTGCGCGGCTCGACCCTTCGATAGCCGCTCAGGCGGATCTTTGGCTTGGCGACGCCTATTACCGTCAGGGAAATTACGATTCAGCAATCCAATCGTTTAACGCATACCTCAACAACCGTAGCGCCGACAATGCCGGCAACAGAAATCTGGCGTACTATGACCTCGGTTATGCTCGTTTTGCAACGGCCGACTACCGCAGCGCGCTTGCGGATTTCCGCAAAGCCGCATCCGATAAGTCAGGCGAGCTTGGCAGTCATATTGTTGCCGATGCCCGCAACCGAATAGGCGACTGCCTGTATTACACTGGCGATTTCGCCGGCGCGCAGTCGAGCTACCAGTCTGCATACGAACTGAATCCGGAGGCAGGCGACTATGCGCTTTACCAGACCGCTATGATGAATGGTCTGCAGAAGGATTATGCGGGCAAAATCGGTACCATCGACCGCCTGATAAAACAGTATCCTTCGTCAGGGCTCCTGCCGGCGGCTCTTCTTGAAAAAGCAGAGAGCCAGTCGGCGCTCGGACGGAGCGAAAACGCCGTAGCAACGTATCTCGAACTCGTTGAGAAATACCCCAACACTTCTCACGGCCGAAACGGTTACCTGCAGCTTGCAGTAACACGCCTGAGCCGCGGTGAGCGCAAGCAGGCAATCGATGCCTACCGGAAGGTGATTTCGCTTTATCCTACCAGCGAGGAAGCGCGCCTCGCGTCGGAAGATCTGAAACATATTTATGCCGATGACGGAAACCTTGGTGAGTACGCCAAATTCATATCATCCGTGAAGGGTGCGCCGGCTTTTGAGGTGTCGGAAATGGATGATCTCACTTTCCAGTCGGCTGAAAGTGACTATGCCGCGAAAGAAAACACGTCAAGGCTGCTGAAATATCTTGAGGAATTTCCGGCCGGACGTCACCGCGCCCAGGCGCTTTATCTTCTCGCCGACAATGCCTGGAATGGCGGAGATACGAAATCGGCTCTCGATTATGCGTCGAAGGTGGTCGTTGACCATCCCGACTCGGAAGTGGCGGAAGACGCCATGCTCATAAAAGGTGAGGCGGAGTCGTCGCTCGGAAAGACAGAGAGTGCGTTTGCAACTTACAAATCGCTCGAAACACGTGCCTCAGGCGCCGGGATCCTCCATAAATCGCGCTTGGGACAGATGCGTGCTTCGGTCGACCTTGGCCGCGACAAGGAAGTGGTGGCAATCGCCGACAAAATTTTAGCTTCGTCGGCGGCAACTCCCGCGGATGCCGACGAAGTGAAATTCAACCGTGCGCTCGCACTCGCCAATCTTAAACGTTACGACGAGGCCTACAAGGCATGGAAGGAGCTTGCCGCAAATCCCGGTGAGATTTATGGCGCCAAGAGTGCATATTACTGGGGTCAGACGCTGCTCGACAACGGTCAGTTGAAAAATGCGCTCAGTGTGGCCGACGACCTTATATCGTCGAATACTCCGCAAAGCTACTGGCTTGCCCGCGGATTCATACTTTACAGTGACATCCTTCGGCGTCAGGGAAAAGATTTCGAGGCAAACGAGTATCTGAAATCACTACGTTCGAACTATCCCGGCAACGATGCCGATATTTTTGAAATGATTGACAAACGATTGAAATAGACGGAATCATGAAACTTTTCGATATACTCGTTCCATCGGCTCTGCTTATCGCTCTGCCGGCAATGGGACAGGGCCTTCACCAGGAGATAGAGATAGAGCGTGAAATAGTGCCGGTTGAACGCGACGCCAACCGCATCAATACTCTTCCGGCGCTCTCGCTCCCACCCGTAACCCCCGCAAAACTTAAGTTGAGCGAGCGGATTGTGACCGCGCGGGTTCCCAACAACGTGTCGGTGCTCGAGCCGGCAGCTTACGGCGACTCACTTGAACCGTCGCCTTACCGCGGATATGTGGCGCTTGGCATATTTCCCCTCTACAATGTGGATTTCTCAGCCGGATATGCGGCCGTAAAGAACTCAGATACTCAGCTTAATTTCTGGACGCAGTACAATGGGCTCCTTTACCGCCGCGACCGCGGCCCGGAGTATGAAACCCGCTATTGGCGCGACCATACGGTAAGCGTCGGAACAACCCTCTCGCAGAAAATCGGCCGCAAATCCATGCTCAGAGCGTCGGCCGACTATACCTTCGCCAGTCATACCATATCGCCGTTCGACGAGCCGTTTCATTATCAGCTTAATTCTGACCGGGCCAATATCAGGGCTGCGTTCGGCTCGCGGTGCGAAGGACTCCGCTATTGGATAGGGGCGAAATTCGGCTATTTCGGCTATAGTCCTACGGAAACCGACCTTGATGCTGCAGGGGAATATAATTATGGTCTCGACCTTGAAGGTTCGATAGGAGCTGGAGAAACTTCCGACTTCCGCCTCGGAGCGGATGTTGAAATTCTTTCTTCGCGTTCGTATTTTTCCGTCATTGAGGATGCTAATGTTGGTGGAAAGACACGTGGTCTCGTAGACGTTACCCCCGCTTATCGCTTCCATGGTACTAACTTCGAAGCTCAGCTTGGTGCGCGTCTGGGCATATCGATAAACGACGGCAAGACATTTCACGTGGCCCCCGATGTATTGTTGGGATGGCATCCGTCGTCGTTTTTCGCAATCAGCGCTACTGCGACGGGAGGTGTGCAGGTCAACTCCCTCGCTTCGCTCAACGACGTTACGCCCTATTGCAATCCATTCGTGCAATACAGCTCGTCGAACATACCCTACGATTTCGGAGCAACCGTCACCGTCGGCCCGTTCCGCGGCGCCTATATTTCTCTCAGCGGCTCCTACGCCAAAGCCAACGACTGGCTCATGCCTTCTTTGCAGCAAGAGTGGCAGGGCGGACAGTCCTTTGTTCCGGTCGACGTCAGCGGCTGGCGCGCAGGGGTGACAATGGGTTACGACTACCGCGATTTCGCATCCGTAGCACTCAGCTACGAAACGGCTCCGGGCGACTACGACGACTGTTACTATCTCTGGCGTGACCGCGCCCGCCACGTGTTCAACGGTCAGCTCACCGTGCGACCGATAGAGAATTTCAGCGTGACGGCAGGCATGGAATGGCGCACCGGCCGGCGCATCCTCTATCGTTTTTACGAGCCCGGTACCGCGATTCCGCCGGTTGAATATTGCGAAAATCTGAAAAATATATCCAACCTCTCGCTCGGTTTCGCCTACGACTACACTCAGGCGCTGACCTTCTTTGTCAGAGGTGAGAACCTGCTCAACCACCGCCATATAATCCTCGGCGACCGAATCTCCAACGGTATCACCGCCCTCCTCGGCGCCACCTACAAATTCTGAAACCGCATATTCACGCCGGCCGTCCTGCCATCAGAGCGGCCGGCGCTCTCATATACTGATGTTTGCCAAGATAATGAGAGATTACTCCGAATGCATTGCGATAATGTCGTTTCACTCATTCGTAATATGACTTCATTAGTGGTGCTTAACGCACCACTAATGTTCTGGCATACACCATAAACTTGATGAGATTCGTAATCGATTGAATCTAAATCATCCTATTTTTCTATAGTCAATCGGAAAAAGACTCGTTATGAAAATTCAATAATGGTTTGAAAATCTCAGGTTTACGTTTTAACTCTCTTCTTATTTCTTTCATATATAATTGCTCCTTGGTATCAATATTTATTATCGGATACGGGAACGTTTCATAGTCTGTAAGTAGCCTGCCCATGTAAGATATATTATTTTCCCCATCAATGAATCCGAATGGTAAAACATTCATAAATGGATATATCTTTACCATTTGTGGATACCCTCCAATATAGCGTATTTGAGGATTATTAATATATTCCATTAAAACGTCTAATGGTTGCATATCTACCTCCCCTCCATTTACAATTCCTTCATTTTCCAATTTCAAAAATATTTTATGTCGAGCCTCTTTAGTTTCATCACCAATAAGAGCAAATGGTGTACGTTTGATAGTGGATTGAGTCACAATGCCCATTAATTTGGTCTGGCGATTATATTTAACTTCTCGAATTATTGGCTTATGATATTTCCATGAATATCCAGCAATAATCATATTGAAGTCCGGGCCAACCGCTCCAAGTTGCTTTTCTGTCTCTTGAAACAAAACCTTATTAGTTATATCAACAATAGAATGTAACAGGTCTGTTAAATCTATAGATCGATCTAATAAGCCTTGATTCAAAGAAATAGACTGCCGTATGTGCTCTATAACAGGAAAAGAATACGTTGTGGCTCCAGCACAAGCGATGGCACAATCATTTCTATCCAAACGAAAAATTTTAGGAGCAGCCAAAAAGCGTTGTCCGCCACTAAAACAACTGTCTGCAACCATACATATTTCGTCTGAATTATGTTTTTTGCGTACCCATGCAATGCAAAGTGTCATTATCATTAAAATTTGTAATCGGTTCAGGTCTTGACCCTGAATCTCCACCAAAATCTTTTATTGACTCACCTATATTTTTTGAAAGGGTGGCGTTTTTACAATTAAACTAACCGACTGAAGAATAGAATGATTGTTATAACAACTATAAACTATAGTCGCATCATTATATATGCAAAAATATAGAAATTTTTACCAATGACAAAATATATATATTATTAAATATTATTTATTATGGTCCGCTAAACTACAAACGGTTAGTGAATTCAATTGAATTCAACTGCCTGAAAGTCAGCTGGTTTATAATGGTATTTTGCTGTGGATCACTGGTTTGGGGGCTTTATGGTTTTACTATGGTGAAGGGGGTGGAGGTGGCGGAGGCGTAGCGGGGGTGGGAGCGGAGGATTACGCGGGCTTTGCAGGCGCCGTCGGGGATGGAGGCGGAGGGTGTCCAGGTGTAGGGGAATGCGGGGTTTTCGATAGTTTCGACGGTGTTGCCGTGGATGTCTTCAATCATGAGCCTTGCCGTAGGCTCTGATTCAAATCCGTGGGTGAGGCAGATGGTATACGAGCCGGCTTCCGCAGCGGGTTCAACGGTAAGCGAGGCGGGAATTTCGGAAGCAGAGACTACTGTGAAGGTGAGCTCGCGCGAGGTGTGGTTTCCGGCATTGTCGCTTACGCGGAGACGTAAGGTATGACGTCCGTCGGTGAGGTTATCGAATTTGTGAATGAGTGAGTAGGTGGCATCGGCGTTTCTCGCCAGGCGGCACTGGTTCTGAAGTTCTTTGCCGTCGAGATAGAGGCGCGGGGCGTTCTCAATCTTTGCAGAGGTGAGAACTATGCCGCTTTCGTTGTCTGCAACCGAGGCAAAGAGTGTGAAACCGGACAGTATCTCGCAGCCGTCGGCTATGCCTGGTGCGTTGAGATACATGTCAATTTCGGGGCCGTCGACGTCGGGCTGAGTCTCCGTCGGGTCGAAAGCCGCGAGGCTGACGGTGAGCGCTCCTGAGGCAATCCGGGTGAGTTTGTCGGACGACAGGGCGTAGATGCTCACCCGGTTGTCGGCTCCTTCGGTGCCATTATCGGGAAGAGTCACGGTCGCTTTCCAATGTCCGGCTGTGACTTCGGCGTCGTAAGAGCCGAGCAGAGTTTCGTCGAGAGTCACCGTAGGGGGATCTTTTTTGTCGTTGGTGTGCTGTGCCAATGTCTTTTTAGAATATGGGGTGTCGAAAACCGACAGAATAAGCGAGCCGTTGAAAGTTTCGTCTACGTTGCCGTCGGAATCGGTAATCACACCTTCAATTATAGTGGGCGATAGCTTTGTAACCGACGGTTTCCCTGCCGGTTCACTGCTGCCAATCGCGGTAACGGAAGCCGTGAGCGAAGGCATATAGACCGGCACTCCCGGATCGCCTGCAAGGTTGTAGGTATAGGTGTTGCTGCGGCGTTTTGAAGTGGAATTTTTCATAACATTGCTGCAAGCGCGCCGATAAACGTCGCCGATGCAGTCGGAGGCCGATGCCGTGTACAGATTGGTCGTAAATGCCTGATTAAGGGCGTGGTTGTCGTCCATATAAGCCGTTTTCGAGGAGCCTATAAGAGCCATGCATCCGTAATCGGGAGAGGCCATGAAATCGTATATAACGCCGCGGTTCTGACGGTTGAAAGTGAGGGTCTCGCAGGAGGCACAGAACAGTATCGGAAATGAGTTCAGAGGGAAATCCTTGATCTGCGATTCCTTGAAAATGGTAAGTTTCGTGCCGAGACCACCTCCGCCGTGGTGTCCGGAGTAGCAGATGTAGCGCGGCGACTGGGCAAAACAGTTGCTTAGCGCGCGGAAGAGGTGGGGCTGCTCCATATCATTATATTTGTAAAGTTCCACGTAGCATTTGTAGGCGGTAGCGCCCGGAGCTTTGTCGATGAGGATATTCGCATCGGGTTCGGCACCGTTGGTTATGTGTTCGTTGTTATTGTCCTGGTCGGCAATAAAAATGCCGCGGTTGTAGACGCCGGCAAGCATGGGATTGGAGAGATATTTCTCAATCCTGTCGATCTGCACTCCGGCTTCCTGCTCACTGAAAACCGGGAGACGGCCCACTCCGATGTCGGCGCCATCGGCTATGTCGGAAATGTTCTGTCCTAACGAGCCGGAGTCGAGATCATGGGAAAGAATTCCGAAGAAAGCGTCGGCCGAGAACGCAGTGGTCTCTTTCTGCGACATAAACAGATTTTCAGTTTCGTAGCCGATGAGGAAATCAAAGCCTTTTTTGCCGCTTATTTCGCGCGGGTCGTAGGTGGGCGCGCCCAGCAGCGCCACGTAGCGCAGAGTTTCGGGCGAGCGGCTGTAGAGCATCTGGAGGAACCGGCGTACGGCATGGGGAGAGCGTGATCCGGAGGAGAATTCGTTGAAAATGTCGTTCTGAACCACCACGGCGGTAGAGAAGCCCTGATATTCCTCGTGGAGGGCGGCGAGGCGTCGCGCCTGGGCTTCGAGCGCACGGGTAGTGATGACAACATAGTTTACCGGCTGCATGGAGTGGAGGTCGGGACAGTTGTCTATTGTACCTTCAAAGCTGGGGGAGGGAAGGCCGCGCGAGGGCGCGAATGCTGCAAGGCGCACGTCGGCTTCCGGATCGCGGCTGAAACCGGAGATGAAGCCGCCGTCGCCGGATTCTGTTACCGTGCACCGGCGGATGGCTCTGGGCTCGGTCACGTCCCAGACCTGAAGGTCGGCGGGGGCATCGGAAATGCTGACGAGGCCCGTTCCGGCGCCGGGAAAATACATTGTCTGCTGCGTGCCGGGGGCAAAAGAATTGGTGCGCGGATAGAGACTGTAGCAGAACAGGGTTCCGTAATATTCCATTCCGCTTGACGAAGGACGGGGGAAAATGAAATCGACAGGTTTACCGTCGGCAGTAAAAGGCACGCATCGGTCAGTGGTGACGTTGAAATAGTAATAATCGGTGGCCTTGCTGATTGTGCCGAAAGCTGTTGAGGCAAATTTAACGTTGGAAGAAGCGTTTATCTTCGGCGTGACTGTCCTTTCAAAGTTTCGCGCAGCGAGATTATAGCCGAAATAAGCCTCTTCGCCAGCTATGTAGCCGGGCATCGGGAAATAGAAAGCGCGTGAGGAGGTAATGTCGAGGGAGGTGAAGTAAACGCCTGCGAAAGCGTGGTTCATCTCTTCGGTCTGAATGTAGTCGAGGCAGAGATGGCTTGACGAAGCTTCCGACTCGGGCAGTTCGGGCAGAGGCTGAATTTCCGGGCAGAGGCGGTCGCCGCTGTCGGCGTCAGACAGGAAATAATAGGTATGTTTGTCGAAATAATTGCGCACGGAGACTTTGTCGACGGCATATTTTCCCGTACTCGAGGAATTTTTTGTCACGTTGAGCCGAAAATCACCCTCACCATAAAACAGAATTCTGTCGTCGAGCACGACCGACTGGATTTCAGGAATATCGTCGGGGGCAGTGCTGAGTTTCGGATTATGTTCGAGAGCGCTGTATCCATATATTCTCACCTTTTCCGGGGCGGGGAATCCCCATTGGCGGAGAGTGGCGAAATCTATGCTGTAAACGGCCGAAGAGTCGACCCGTATTTTTACCCATTTGCCCGAGGAGAGGCGCGATGAGGAGGCAAATTTGCGGGCAGCCGACAGATGTAGCGTAAAGATGAGCAGGAAGGCTGTAAGAAAACTCTTGAGTATGAGAGATTGACGTGACATGGTATGCTGAAACGCTATTTTATTCTGAGATTGAAACGATTTTCCGAATTAAGGTCGAGTGATATCGTAGAGCCTATGGCGAGCGGTATGGCGAGCGGAAGGGTTACCGGAAGGATTATGTCGCCGGTCTTGAGGGTCATGTAGTCCGAGGCGAGTGCTATAGCTTGGTCGACGGCTACGTCGGAGGCCGAAAGGAGTGTGCCTGCGGCTGATACGGGCAACGAGGCGTCGGAAGGGAGGGGAAGCCAGTCGCCGTGGTAAAAAGTGCCGTCGGTGGCCGAGAGCAGCGTACGGCACTCAATGGCCGACGGTTCGGTGGTTTTATCGGGCTGAGCCCGCAACGCAAGCGTCATTGCGTCGTAATACCTCGGGGCGAAACGCGGGGCGATCGTTTTGCCCAGACGGTTTATGCGGTATGCGAGGCTTACGGAGCCGTGCCAGGAAGCCGAGGCGAAATCGGGCAGGAAGAGAGGGCGTCCCGTGAGAATCATGGCTGAGTCGGGAATTACCTCTACGGAAGTGAACCGGTTGACCGGTTCGCCGGGCAGGCGGTTGAATGCGATGATTTTCATAGCGAGCCTTGGTTTCGGGTGTCGAGGCGGTTGTACATTACGGCGAGATGCGAGTAGATCGACGTGTTCTGTATCACTATGTCGCCGGCTGTCTTTATGCGCGAGGGAGTGAAATTCCAGAGAGCCTTGATGCCGGCGGCCACGCATGTGTCGGCGCTTTCCTGCGCCACCTCCACCGGAACGGCTATGACTGCGATTTCGGCATCGAATTCCAGACGTTTCTCCTCAAGCGAGGAAATGTGGAAAATGGGTATGTCGCGTATGGAAGTTCCGACGAGGTGGGGGTTGACGTCGAACCCGGCCACTATATTGAGTCCGTAGTGCGAGAGTCCGGAGTCGGCCATAAGCGCGCCGCCGAGGCTTCCGGTTCCAATCATGAAAGCGTTGTGGACGGTGGTGAATCCGAGCAGCTCGCGCAATTCTTTTTCGAGCACGGGTACCTCGTAGCCTATGCGGGTCTTCCCCTTGATTGCAAGATAAGAGAGATCTTTGGCTATCTGCGAGGCATCGACGTTGAGTTCGCGTGATATGGCCGTGGATGATACGTACTCCACGTGGTGCGACCGCAGCAGGCTGACGTAGGCCAGATACCACGGCAGCCTGCGGAGAGTAGGCTCCGGAAGGATTTCGCGTGGTGCGGTGTTGTGGAGTGAATACATATTGTTCATACGACAGAAAACAGTTTCAGTGTTCATGCGCCCGTCACGGCGATGCGCTTGGTCTGCGACGATTCGGCGCCTCCGGCATCGGAAACGGTGACACGATAGATATAGATGCCTCTTCCAACGCGATGACCGGCACGGTCGGTCAGATTCCAGCATACTGGCGACGAGGTGAACTGGTCAGCGCGGCCGTCGGTGCTCTGTTCCCATACGAGGCGTCCGCTAATGTCGAAAATCTCCACTTTGACCTTCAGCATGGCGTCGGGGCGGTTGTGGCTCACGTAGAAATTGGCCTCGACAGATGCGGGGTTGGCGTCGGTGTAGACGTTGAATATCACAGGTGCGAGACCTTCGACCACGCGGAAATCGAGCGATGCGGTGGCGGAGTTGGCCGATGTGTCCCAGACGCGGAACGTAAGGGTGTGATCTCCTTTGGCAATCTCGCCGAGCGGGAACAGGAGCGACCCTGCGGGCGAGCCGTCTGCTGCCGGGGTGAAATACGATGCTACGTCGGTGTAGTCGCTTTTGCCGTCGACCGACACCGCCATCTGGTGCCCAATACCGGCATTGGAGAGATTGATGCCCACGTTGTCGCTCATCTTCACTATCAGTGTCGGTGTGGAATTGACTTCACCACCCGACACGAACGATTCGTGGTTGAGTGCGATCGCCTCGATTACGGGAGGTACGGTGTCGGTTTCGGCATCCGCACAGAAGCCGTAGACGTAGAAGTCGCGGTTTATGCCGCACGCCTCGGTGCCGTCGTTAGCCACGGCATACATATTGAGCGCGGCCGGGCGGAAGTTGCCGGCGATTTCAGACGGCATGTTTACCGTGATTTCAAATTCGCCGTTTTTCACTTCTCCGGAGCCGGCCATGAGGCGGTCGCCCTGCTGTTCGTAGGTTATGACGGTGCCGGGAGTGTTGTCCTGTTCTTTTCTGCCGTTGGTATTGGAGCTGTGTTCGGCGTCGTAGAGCGTCAGGCTGAGGGTGCCGTTGAAAGCGGGAAGCCGGGAACCGTCGGGGGCGGCGACGTAGCCGCGGAGTACCGGGCGCTGCAAGGCGGCGATTGTAACCTGATTGGCCTCGTTGACAGCGACGCCGTCAACCGATTCAAGCACCACTCTGTTTTCCGGTACCATAAGGCGTATGGCAGGGTCGCCGGCAAGCACGTAGCGGCGCTTGTTGAGGTCGGTTTCCATGCGGTTTTTGGCGCGCATCAGTATCTCGCCTACAGTCCTGAACCGCCCGCTTTCGTCGCGCCGGAAGGCTTCAAGTCCTACGTTGGCGGACAGAACGCCGTTGAGCGAGATGTAAACGGGGCGCGTGGCGCTTATAGCCGCTATGGCGCCTCCGCTCTCATTCATTGTCAGAGCCTCGATACCGCACTGCATCGAACCGTCCCAGCGGCCGAATGAGCAGGTGGCGGCGTAGAACACCGGGGCGTGACGCAGGTAGAGCGAGAAGAGGTCGCTGCGCATGAGCTGATTATCGGCCGTCAGGGCCTGTTCGCCGCCGTGGCCTATGTAGGTCCACCAGATCACGCCGTTGTTCAGTGTCTGAAACATCTTGTCGCGTGCATCGGGGTACCGGTCGCCGACGAATTCAAATCCGTCGATGAATATTTTTGTATGCATCAGGCCTTTTCCCGAATCGTAAGAGAGCATTTTGCTTACGGTAGAGTCGGCCTGTACGGCGTGCTCCGCCTTGTCGCGGTCGTCGGCCAGGGTCATCACGTGGTTTCTCCACTGGCCGGGCATCGGCGACCGCAGATATTTTGTGGCGCGGTCAACGTAGGTGCGTGCTTCCTGAACGGAAGTGGCGGGAATGCGCCCGGGAGCTATGCAGAGTTTGTCGGATCCGAACCTGAGCCCTGAATCGTCGGCTAAAAAACCGAGAATGTCGTCGGAACAATACGACGATGAGAGATCGATGCCGGTGTCGGTGCACCAGATCGGCATCACTTCATAGGTGAGGTTCTTGCCCTGCGTGGTGACCTTGCGGTGGTCGAATGTGGCGCGGCCCATCATGAGAACATATTTCAGCGTACGCTCTCCGTTCTGACCGGAGCGGTCGTAGAACATCTTCAGCATCCGGCGGACAGCTCCGATGTCGGGACTGCCGGAGCCGAATTCGTTGTAGACGAGCGACTGTTCAACCACAAGCACTTTGAGCGAGTCACGATCCGTGCGGTGGAGTTCCGCGAGCCGCTCTGCCTCGGAAAGGAGCGCCTGGGTCGACACAATCACCATGTCGGGCACCGGCTGAGCGTGGAGATTCTGGTTGCGCACCGTTCCTGCGATTGCGGGGGAGGGGAGTGTCGCGGTCTCGCTCCAGACAATGTAGCGCCGTGTGCCGCTCCGGTCGGGATAAACCGTCAGCGAGCCAGAGGCGGCTACGGCCGTCATCCGGTGAATGTCGAGCGGGTCGGTCACGTCCCATACCACGTCAGATTCCTGTGCTCCCGAAATAGTAAACGGTGAGCGGGTAATGAAAAATCCCGCGCGGGCGGCGTCGGCGTCGAGCGTGCGGGTATAATTTACTGTTATATAGTCGAGATATGCACCCGAAAGTATGCCTGCCGTCTGCAGGCGCACGTTGAGGTTGAGACTGTTGCCGTCGAGCGCTATGGTTTTTACCGACAGACAGGAGTCGCCGCAGGCGTCGGAGGTGGCCGACGCCTGCATTACGTCGGATGCCGACTGGGGCAGTTGCGTGCCGTTGGCTGTAAGTATTATTCTGGATTCGAGCGTGGAGTTGGTGAGGAAACTGCACTCGATTCTTACGTCGGTGTCGCTGACCTTTCCGGGGAGTGTGAAGCGGAAATCTCGGCTCTGGGTGAAGCGGAAATCTTCGCCTACGTTGTAATGGCCGGTGAGGCCGGGGCTTATGAGTTCCTGCTCGTGGATAACCGCCGAGGCGGCCGTTGTGGCCGGCTGTTCACCGGATGAGCTCGAAGCCAGACCCTCGGAAGAAATGTCGCGCAGCGGTGCGTCGCTTTCCGTCACATAGTAATATCCTCTTAGCGAAAACGGATTGCGCACATATTTCAGCACTCCGTCGGAGTTGGCGTTCCACTCTTCCGCGCCCACGCCGTAAAACACGATTCCGCGTTTTGTAACCGCTGTCTGAACCAGCGGGAGGTCGTCGGTGAAATTGGCGAGCGTGAGATGGTCGCTGATGCGCTTTCCGCCGTAGCCGTAAATCCTTACCCGCGAGGGGTTTGAAAATCCCATTTTGGCGAGGTCGGCGTTGGAGAGAAGATACATTCCGGACTGTGTGACGCTGATTTTTACCCATTTTCCGGAGCTGAGCACACTGTTTTCGGCGTAGGTTCCGGCAGGGAATGCCGCCGCATTCGGCGGACTGACCAGCATCAGCCCCAGAAGGGCGGTTATCAGAATTATATGAAGTTTTAATGATTCCATTGCAACAGAGAGGATATTTTTTGCTTGTTCAGGTGTTTTCAGGTGTATTTTCGGGGGGTGTTGCGTGCCGAAAACATACTATACCATCAGATTAACGTAAATCCCCGCAGCGTTATTGTATGTCGGTTGCAGTCCATTTCCGCCATTCTTCCACCGAGCCGGTGAAGGCGTTGATGTCGACGGGATGGGCAATGCCGTCGACGGTGCCGTTGTGGGTCGACTGCCAGAGTGTCCACGGTATGTCGGTGGGCTCGTCAACAAGCGAGCATATCCATAGCGGGTAGCTGTCGAAATGTCCTTTCACGAAGCGGTTATATCCGTTTTTATTTGTATATATCATCACTTTGTAGCCGTGGTTTTCGAGATGGTCTATCATCTCTTTTAGGCGCGAGATCACCAGAGCCGTGGAGTGGTTCGCAGGGTTGGTCCACTCTTCCAGGTCGATGGCTATCGGCAGGTCGAGTTCACGGCGGTCAACGGAGTTCAGGAAATTCAGTCCCTGCATGTAGCCCGGAGTGTCGAAGCGGAAAAAGTGGTATGCTCCTACTTTCAGTCCTGCCTCACGGGCAAGACGGTAGTTGTCGAAAAATCGCCGGTCCTTGAACGTTGCTCCCTCCGTGGCTTTTATGAAAACGAAGTCCACGCCGTCGTTTTTCACCTTCGCAAAGTCAATGTCGCCGTTGTGGGCACTGATGTCGATGCCCGCTATCGGAAACCTCTCGCGGTCGAGATAAACTATGCCCTGCTGACGGCGGCACGACCCTGACAGTCCGGCAACGAGAATCAGGGCGATGAACCCGGCAATTGAATGCCGGAATCGCCTGCGGCGGAAGCTTCTGAATCGTTCGTCTGTCATGGCTTTTCGTTAAATCATACGGGGCGGGTTCCCCAACTGCAAAGATACGCAAAAATCCTGAAAAACTTCCGGCGCTGAAAACCGGGATTTTGCGGCTGAATCAAAAAAAATCGTTATTTTTGCGGTGGAATAATACCATTACCATGTCACAGAAACTTGAAATCTCAGAAGTATACCGCGCCGCTCAGATCCTGAAGGACGTGGCGCGTCATCCCCGCCTTATCGGAGTTACCAAGCTTAATCCCGAATCGCAGGTTTATCTTAAACCGGAGAATCTGCAGCACACCGGAGCCTTCAAGCTTCGGGGCGCCTACTACAAGATTTCGCAACTCACTCCTGAAGAGAAGGCTAAAGGTGTGATTGCCTGCTCTGCAGGGAACCATGCGCAGGGAGTGGCGCTCGCTGCCACCGCCGAGGGTATCAAGTCGCTGATCTGCCTCCCGGCAGGAGCTCCGCTGTCGAAAATCGAGGCTACGAAGCGTCTCGGTGCCGAAGTGTGTCTGGTCAACGGCGTTTACGACGACGCTTACCAGAAGGCGCTCGAACTGCGCGACAGTTGCGGCTATACGATGATTCATCCTTTCGATGACCCCAAGGTAATTGCCGGCCAGGGCACCATAGCGCTCGAGATTCTTGAGGAGATGCCCGATGTCGAGGCCATCATAGTCCCGGTAGGCGGCGGTGGTCTCATTTCAGGAATAGCCTTCACCATCAAGTCGCTGAAGCCCGAGGTTAAAGTCTATGGCGTTCAGGCTCAGGGCGCTCCCTCGATGGTTCAGTCGCTCCATGAGGGCAAACGCGAGCATCTGCCCAACGTGGCCACGATTGCCGACGGTATTGCCGTGAAGGAGCCGGGCGAACTGACGTTCGACCTCTGCAGCCGTTACGTCGACGAAATCGTAACCGTGACCGAGGATGAGATTGCCGCCGCTATTCTCGCGCTTATCGAGCAGCAGAAACTCGTGGCGGAAGGCGCGGGCGCTGTTTCGGTGGCTGCCGCTATGTTCAACAAGGTTCCCGTAAAGGGGAAGAAGACCGTCTGTATAGTGTCGGGTGGCAATATCGACGTGACGATTCTCAACCGCGTCATCACCCGCGGCCTCGTGAAGAGCGGCAGAAACTGCACACTCAAACTCGACCTCTCCGACAAACCGGGTCAGCTCTCGGGCGTCTGCCACGTGCTGGGCGACAACGGAGCCAACATAATTTCCGTGGTTCATGAGCGAAACACCGACCGCGCCTCAATCAACGGCTGCCTCATCCGCGTTGAGGTCGAGACGCGCAACCACGAACACATAGCTCAGGTTCGCGCGGCGCTCAACGATGCAGGATACTGCGTGGTAGACTGACCTGAAAATTTCCTAAAAGGATAATATAAACCCTAAAAATGGCAAAAAAGTGAAAAAATATCGCTCTTTTTGCCATTTTTGTATATTCTTATTGGCGGCGGTTTCCTTATGTTGTAACTTTGTGTGAAAAACCATACATTATTATATAGTAATAGAACGATGAAGAATCTGCAATGCTGCATCGCCATGGTTGCTACGGCGGCTACAGCGGCTGTGCTTTCTCCGGCGGCAGCGGCTCAGCAACCGTCCGACACGCTCGCCCTGTCGCTCGACAAATGCATAGAGATAGCTCTCTCCGACAATCCTACAATCCGGGTTGCCGACATGGAGATTACCCGTACCGATTATTCCAAAAAGGAGGTGCTGGGACAGCTTTTCCCGACCATAACATTCGGCGGCAGCTACAGCCGCACGCTCGCCAAGCAGACAATGTATATGAACATGTCGGGCTTCGGCGGTGGCAGCGAGGGAGAAGACGGAGATGGCAGCGGAGACGGGAACCCCGACTCCGATACTCCGGCATCGCCCGCTCAGCGTGGCGGCGGTGGCGGCATTAAAGTCGGCCTCGACAACAGCTATCAGGTAGGTTTCAACGCCTCCATGCCGCTCATAGCTCCGCAACTCTGGAAAACCTTGAAACTCAGCGATACGCAGATTCTCCAGAACATTGAGAGCGCACGCGCTTCCCGCCTGTCGCTCGTGAATCAGGTGAAAAACGCCTACTACGCGCTTCTTCTTGCCCTCGACTCCCGCGACGTGATTCAGGAGAGTTACGACATGGCGCGCTTCACGGCCGACCTCTACGCCAAGCAGTTTGAACTCGGCACGGCTACCCGCTACGACGTGCTACGCACCGAAGTGGCCGTCCGCAACGTCGAGCCGGAACTTTCGCAGGCCGACATCGCCATCAAGCAAGCGCGCCTGCAGTTGCTCGTGCTGATGGGTGTCGACGCCATGACTCCGGTGATGCCCGACCGCCGGCTTAAGAGCTACGAAAGTTCAATGTACGCTCAGGCGCTCGGCCTGTCGCGCGACATTTCCGGTAACTCCGATCTGCGCATGCTCGACCTCCAGACCCGCGCACTGAAGAACACTCTCGACGTGCAGAAAGCTTCCTGGTATCCTACTCTGGCGCTTACCGCCTCCTACAACTGGACTTCGATGAACAACGGCACACCGTTTAAGAATCTTATATGGAATCCCTATTCAATGGTCGGCGTGACGCTTTCGTTCCCGCTCTTCGAAGGCGGACAACGGTATTATAAGGTAAAGCAGGCGCAGGTGCAGTTCAACGAGATGAAGTATCAGCGCGAGAACCTCGAGCGCACACTCAGGATGCAGGTCGACGTGTCGGTCGACAACATCAACACCAACGTAAAGCAGATTGAATCGTGCAGTGAGAGTGTCCGTCAGGCCGAGACGGCCCATTCGATTGTAAAACAGAGCTTCGAGATCGGAGCCGCCTCATATCTCGAACTTCGCGACGGCGAGCTCGCCCTCACACAGTCGCGCCTGGCCTATTATCAGGCCATCTACAACTATCTCGTCGCCAACAGCGACCTCGAGTATCTTCTCGGTTCACACGACGTATCGGCATCAATGCCGGCGAGATAACAGTATTTTCCCGAACCTGTAAACCAGTCATAAGTTACTTGGTAAAAACTGATTACGCTTAATTTTCAAGAGTTACTTACAATGAATATATATCAGAAAATTTCACTTATTGCGGTGGCGGCGCTTGCCATGAGCGCCTGCGGAGGCAAGGAAAAATCACAGCCGGCCGGCACCGCCGCAGAAGAGCTTCCGGTGGTCGACGTGCAGAAAGTGCATCAGCAGGACGTGATGCAGAAGGGTGTGTATACGGCCACAGTCGAGGCCTTCAAGACCAATAATATCACCACCTCGACCGTGAACCGAATCAAGTCGATCATGGTCGACGTAGGCTCGCGTGTGGCCAAAGGGCAGAAAGTTGTGGTGCTCGACGACGTCAACATCGATCAGCTCAAGGTTCGTCTCGACAATACCGAACGCGAATATCAGCGCGCCCTGAAGCTGTTTGAGATCGGAGGTGGAACCCAGCAGGCGGTCGACCAGCTCAAGACGGAGCTCGACGCAGCCCGCCGCCAGTATCGCAACATGGTTGAGAACACCGTTCTCGTGTCGCCGATTTCCGGAGTGGTCACCGCCCGCAACTACGACCCGGGCGATATGACGGGCCAGCAGCCTATCCTCACTATCGAGCAGGTGCAGCCCGTGAAGGTGATAGTCAACGTGTCGGAAAACGACTACACCCGCATCCGCAAGGGGATGAAGGTTGCCATCCGGTTCGACACTTACGGCGATGAGGAATTTACGGGTACAGTATATCTCATTCACCCGACCGTCGACCCCGCCACACGCACGTTTACTGTTGAGATTACTATCGACAACCCCGGCGATCGGATTCTCCCCGGCATGTTTGCCCGCGTTACGGTCGACTTCGGCCACGAGATGCGCGTGGTAGTACCCGACCGCGCCGTTGTGAAGCAGACCGGTTCGGGCAACCGCTATGTTTACGTGTACAATCCGCAGACGCAGACCGTGTCGTACAACAAGGTGGAACTCGGACAGCGCCTCGGCGAATCGTATGAGGTGATTTCCGGTGTTCCCGACAATTCCGATGTGGTAATTACCGGCCAGACCCGTCTCAACGACGGCGCGAAAGTTGAAATAAAGACCCCGACAAACAAATAAAACAAGAATAAGCCATGTCACTCTACGGAAGTGCGGTGAAACGCCCCATCATGACCACGCTCTGCTTCGTGGCAGTCGTGATCATGGGACTTTTCTCGCTGTCGAAACTCCCGATCGATCTTTATCCCGATATCGACACCAACACCATCATGGTGATGACCACCTATCAGGGAGCAAGCGCGCAGGATATTGAGCAGAACGTCACCCGTCCGCTCGAAAATACCCTCAACGCTGTCAACGATCTCAAGCATATAACCTCGAAGAGCCGCGAAAACATATCTGTAATCACTCTCGAATTCGAATACGGCGAGGATATCGACGTACTCACCAACGACGTCCGCGACAAACTCGACATGGTGAGCAGCGCCCTCCCCGACGAAGCCGAGACGCCGATCATTTTCAAGTTCTCGACCGACATGATTCCCATCGTGCTCCTCTCGGTCGAAGCCGATGAGTCGATGCCCGGTCTCTACAAGATTCTCGACGATGTGGTGGCCAACCCTCTCGCCCGAATCTCCGGCGTAGGCTCCGTGTCGATTTCCGGTGCTCCGAAGCGTGAGATTCACATATATCTCGACCCGAAACGTCTCGAGGCTTACGGACTCACCGTCGAGGGCATCTCGCAGATAATATCGGCCGAGAACAGGAATATTCCCGGCGGAGCATTCGATATCGGTTCCGACACCTACTCACTGAGAGTGCAGGGCGAATTTTCGTCGTCCGACCAGATGAAAGACATTGTGGTGGGAACTTCCGGTGGCGGTAACGTTTATCTGCGCGACGTGGCGCGCATCGACGACTCGCTCGAGGAGCGCGCGCAGCAGACCTACAACGGCGACCGGCAGGGCGCCATGATAGTCATCCAGAAACAGTCGGGCGCCAACTCCGTTGAAATCTCCGAAAAAGTTATGGAGATGCTGCCATCGCTCCAGAAGCGCCTCCCCTCCGACGTTAAGCTCGGCCTTATCGTGGATACCTCCGACAATATCCGCAACACAATCCACTCGCTCGAGGAGACGGTGCTCTACGCCCTGCTCTTCGTGGTGATTGTGGTGTTCGCATTCCTCGGCCGCTGGCGCGCCACTCTGATTATAGTAATCACGATTCCTATCTCGCTCATCGCATCGTTCATATACCTCGCGATGACGGGCAACACGCTCAACATCGTGTCGCTCTCCGCCCTCTCCATTTCAATCGGTATGGTGGTCGACGATGCTATTGTGGTGCTCGAAAATGTCACGACCCATATTGAGCGCGGCGCCGACCCCAAGCAGGCAGCCATCCACGGCACCAACGAGGTGGCTGTCTCGGTAGTCGCTTCTACACTCACCCTGATTGCCGTGTTCTTCCCGCTTACTCTCGTCACCGGTATGACCGGTGTGCTGTTCCGCCAGCTGGGATGGATGGTCACCATCATGATGATCATATCCACGGTCTGCGCCCTCTCGCTCACTCCCATGCTCTGCTCGCAGCTGCTCCGTCTCAACAATAAGCACGGCAAACTCTACAATCTGCTATTCACCCCGATTAACCGTGGCCTTGATGCGTTCGACAACGGCTATGCGTGGCTTCTCGGCAAGGTGGTCACACACAAAACCACTACCATCATAGTCTGTCTGCTTATCTTCTTCGGCTCGCTGATGTTGGTTCGCCATGTTGGCACCGAGTTCTTCCCGACGGCCGACGACGGCCGCCTCGGCGTGAACCTCGAGCTTCCGATCGGCACCCGCGTGGAGATTGCCCAGGAGGTCACCGCCCGGCTATCTAAGGAATGGCGCGAGAAATATCCCGAGATTCAGGTGCTCAACTATACCACCGGCCAGGCCTCGAGCGACAATACTTTCGCCTCGCTCAGCGACAACGGCTCCCACATCGTGTCGATGAATATCCGCCTTGTCGATCCCGGCGACCGCGACCGCAAGATTACCGAAATAGCCGAGCTGATGCGTCAGGATCTGAAGAATTATCCTGAATTCAAGAAGGCCATGGTCAACGTGGGCGGCAACCGCGGCGGCTCGATGGGCGGCCAGGCTACCATCGACTACGAGATTTACGGCTACGACTTCACCGAGACCGACTCCGTGGCACAGTCGCTCAAGCGCATCCTCGAGGGTATCGAGGGAACCGCCGACATCAACATCTCGCGTTCCGACTACCAGCCCGAATATCAGGTGGACTTCGACCGCGAGAAACTCGCAATGTACGGCCTCAACCTCTCAACCGCCGCCAACGCCCTGCGCAACCGCATCAACGGCAGCATCGCATCCCGCTTCCGCGAGGACGGCGAGGAATACGACATCAAGGTCATGTACTCCCCCGAATACCGCACTTCGATAACCGACATCGAGGAGATTCTCCTCTATAATGCCGCCGGACAGGGCGTGCGTGTCCGCGACGTCGGCAAGGTCGTGGAGCGATTCACCCCGCCTACCATCGAGCGCAAGGACCGCGAGCGTATCATCACCGTTTCCACCGTCGTTTCAGGTGTCCCCATGAGTCAGGTCGTGGAACAGTCGATGGCAGAAATCGACAAAATGGATCTACCGGTGGGTGTAAACATCGACCTCGCCGGAAGCTACGAGGATCAGCAGGACTCTTTCGGCGACCTCCTCACGCTCGCCGCGCTGATCATTATCCTCGTTTATATCGTGATGGCCGCGCAGTTCGAGAGCTATACCTATCCGGGCATTATCATGACTTCGCTCATGTTCGCTTTCTCCGGAGTGTTCATCATTCTCTATCTCTCGGGCCACACGCTCAACGTCATGTCGATGATCGGCGCCATCATGCTCATTGGCATCGTGGTGAAAAACGGTATCGTGCTGATCGACTACATATCGCTCAACCGCGAGCGCGGCATGTCGATCCGCACTGCGGTCGTCGACGGCGGTAAGTCGCGTCTGCGTCCTGTTGTCATGACCACCCTCACCACCATCCTCGGAATGGTGCCGATGGCAGTAGGTACCGGACAGGGTGCCGAAATGTGGCGCCCGATGGGTACTGCCGTTATCGGCGGTCTTACGTTCTCAACCATCCTCACGCTGCTGTTCGTGCCCGCCATGTACTGCCTCTTCGCCTATGTGGGAGTCCGCCGCACACGCCGTAAGCTCCGCGAGGCAAATCAATCCAATTAAGATGATTATATGAAAGCTATATTTATAACGTTCGACCAGGCCTATTATCAGCGCATAGTCGATATGCTCGAAAAAAGCAACTGCCGCGGCTTCACCTCCTGGAGTGAGGTCAACGGCCGCGGAAGCCGTAACGGCGAACCTCATTATGGCTCCCACGCATGGCCCTCGCTGGCTTCGGCGATAATTACAATGGTGGAGGATTCAAGGGTATCACCTGTTCTCGACCGCCTGCATGCCATGGATCTCGAGACTCCCAAACTCGGCCTCCGAGCCTTTGTCTGGAACATCGAGCAGACCATCTGACCGGAACAGACAGGGATCCTAAAGTCGTTGACGACCTTAGGGTCCCTTAACTTTCCGCCGAAGGTGTTTTCGCTTACTTTTTATTTTTTTTATAAGAGATATGGATTCTTTTTTCTAATTTTGCCGATTGAATTCTCAAAGTATACCTATATATGTTGAAAAACCTCGTTATAGTGGAGTCTCCGGCTAAAGCCAAGACGATTGAAAAATATCTCGGCAAAGACTACAAGGTCATGTCGAGCTACGGTCATATCCGTGACCTTCGGAAGAAAGACATCAGTATTGACCTCAACGATGGCTTTTCACCGGTTTACGAAATTCCGTCCGACAAAAAGGAACTCGTGAAGGAGCTGAAAAAAGCAGCCTCCCAGGCTGAGACCGTATGGCTCGCTTCCGATGAGGACCGCGAAGGAGAGGCCATATCATGGCATCTTTTCGAGGTGCTCGGACTGAAAAAGGAGAATACCCGCCGCATTGTGTTCCACGAAATCACAAAAGACGCAATCCTCCATGCTATTGAGAATCCGCGCGACATTGACCTGAACCTCGTCGATGCCCAGCAGGCGCGCCGTGTGCTCGACCGCCTTGTAGGTTTCGAGCTTTCCCCGGTGCTCTGGAAGAAAATAAAGCCCGCACTTTCTGCCGGCCGTGTTCAGTCCGTTGCCGTAAGGCTGATTGTGGATCGGGAAAACGAAATAAACAACTTCAGAAGTGAACCCTACTTCCGTGTCACGGCCCAGTTTGCCGTTCCCGGAAGCAACGCCCCTCTCAAAGCCGAGCTTTCCCACCGTCTGCCCGACGAGGCTGCCGCGCGCAAGTTCCTCGAGGACTGCGCCGGCTCAACCTACAAGGTGACCGACGTCAGTGTCAGACCGCTCCGCAAATCACCGGCTCCCCCCTTCACCACCTCGACGCTACAGCAGGAAGCCTCCCGCAAGTTAGGCTTCACAGTCTCGCAGACAATGATGATTGCTCAGAAACTCTACGAAGCGGGCTACATTACTTATATGCGTACCGACTCGCTCAACCTCTCCCAGCTTGCTATCGGCACCATTTCTGCGCTCATCCGCCGAGACCACGGCGACAATTATCTCCACGTGCGCAAGTTCCACACTTCGTCGAAGGGCGCCCAGGAGGCACATGAGGCCATACGCCCCACCTACATCGACAAGGAGACAATCGAAGGAACCGACCGTGAGAAAAAACTCTACCGTCTCATCCGGCTGCGCACTATTGCCTCGCAGATGGCCGACGCTGAAATCGAAAAAACCACCGTCGACATTTCTCCCTCACGCCGCTCCGAACACTTCACCGCCACCGGCGAGGTGATTAAGTTCGACGGATTCCTCCGCGTTTATCTTGAAGGAAACGACGACGATGTGGAAATGACCGACGAGGAAACCGCTCTTCCGCCGATGACTGTCGGCGAGATCCTCGAGGCAAAATCTGTAACCGCTGCCGAGCGTTTCACCCTCCAGCCGCCCCGCTATACCGAGGCATCCCTCGTAAAGAAAATGGAGGAACTCGGAATCGGCCGTCCGTCTACCTACGCCCCTACCATCTCCACCATCCAGAACCGCGAATATGTGGCGAAAGGGGAGAAGCCCGGAACCAAACGCAAATTCGCGGTGCTCACCCTCAACGACAAGGGTAAAGTCTCCTCCTCTGAGAAAACCGAGACCGTGGGCGCCGAGAAAGGCAAACTCATACCCACCGACACCGGCGTTATCGTCAACCAGTTCCTCACCGACAATTTCCCCGACATCCTCGACTACGACTTCACCGCCCAGATGGAGGAGAAATTCGACCTTATTGCCGAAGGAAAGGAGATCTGGAACAAGGAAATAGCCGAATTCTACAATCTGTTCCATCCCGAGGTAGAGAAAGCAAACTCCGTAAGAACCGAACATAAGGTAGGCGAGCGAATACTCGGCACCGATCCCGCCTCGGGTCTTCCCGTTTCGGTTAAAATAGGCCGTTTCGGCCCTGTCGTGCAGATCGGAACCGCGGGTACCGACGGCGAAAAACCTCGTTTCGCGTCGCTTCGCAAAGACCAGTCAGTGTTTGAGATCACTCTTGCCGAAGCGCTTAAGCTCTTCGATCTCCCCCGCACCGTGGGCGAGTACGAAGGTAAGACAGTTACGGCTGCCGTCGGCCGTTTCGGCCCCTATATCCGCCACGACGGCAAATTCGTCTCTATACCCAAGGATCTCGCCCCCACCTCAATCACTCTCGACGAGGCTATTGCACTCATCAATGCCAAACGCACTGAAGAAGCCAACAAGATTGTGAAAACTTTCCCTGAGGAGCCTGAAATAAGGATCCTCAACGGCCGCTATGGCGTCTATATCGCTCATGGGAAGACCAACTATAAGATTCCGCCCACGGTAGCTGACCCCGCCGCCCTCACGCTCGACGAAGTCCGCGCCATAATGGCGGAGCAGGACGCGAAACCAAAGAAAACAACCCGCAGAAAGAAAGCATGATGCAGCGAAAATCTACCAATCCGGCGTCGGGAAAGGCTCCCTTTCGCCCCGATGTAATAGAGACATACATTGCCGGTGCCGACGATCTGCGCCTGCTCGATTTTCTCATTGCGTCGATGCCCGACCGCAAGCGCACGGGCATAAAGCAGTTTCTCGCCCACAATCAGGTGGCTGTAAACGGTATGCCCACCCGCCAGTTCGACACACCCCTTAAGCAGGGCGACAAGGTTGAGGTGAATCTTACCCGTGAATTCCGCGTTTTCTATAACCGCCGCCTCAAACTCGTCTACGAAGATGAGCATATACTCGTTGTCAACAAGGGCTATGGCCTTCTCTCAATGGGCACCGACAAAATCAAGGAGGGAACCGCCTACAGCATACTGCGCGAATACGTGAAATGGCATGACCCCCGCAACAAAATCTTTATTGTTCACCGTCTTGACCGGGATACCTCCGGACTGATGGTTTTCGCAAAGACTGTTGAGGCCAAGGAGAAGCTCCAGCACAACTGGAACAATATGGTGCTCGAACGTAAATACCTTGCCGTGGTGGAAGGCGTCGTTGAACCCGCCGATGGGGAAGTGAGAAGCTATCTCGCCGAAAATTCGCGCTTCGAGGTGTATTCCACCGATAATCCCGAAGAGGGGCAGCTTGCCGTGACGCGCTACCGCACGCTTAAGTCGGGTGGGGGATACTCGCTGCTCGAAGTGTCGCTCGACACCGGCAGGAAGAATCAGATCCGCGTCCACATGAAGGATCTCGGCCACCCCATAGCCGGCGACCGCCGCTACGGAGCCGGATCGTCGCCGATCCACCGAATGGCTCTCCACGCCCAGACTCTTCGTTTCGTGCATCCTGTCACGCGAAAGGAAATGAGCTTCGCCACCCCTGTACCCGTCCCCTTCGCCTCGATGGTGAGATAATTTGGGCCACCGACTTTGATTCCCCGTCATTACCGTTCCCTGTGAGGTAAAATAGTTTTTTGTTTTCCACGAGGGATTTCCGCTATTTATTCGTATCTTTGTTATCGAATAAAAAGTGCTTAGTGATGAGAAATGAAAATGAGCTGAGCGGCGTCAGTCTGCTCGGCAATACTGCTGTAAAATACCCCGACCGATATGCTCCCGAAGTACTCGAGACCTTCGTAAACAAGCATCCCGACAACGAGTATCTGGTCACTTTCAACTGCCCTGAATTCACCTCCCTGTGCCCCAAGACCGGCCAGCCCGACTTTGCGCGGATAATCATCTCCTACATCCCCCGCGAGCGCATGGTAGAGAGCAAAAGCCTCAAGCTCTATCTTTTCAGCTTCCGGAACCACGGCGATTTTCACGAGGACTGTGTGAATATCATAATGAAGGATCTCATACGGCTTATGGATCCAAAGTATATCGAGGTGACCGGGATTTTCACTCCCCGCGGCGGCATATCCATTTATCCGTTTGCAAACCACGGCGACTCTTCTCATCAGGAACTTGTAAAGGCGAGGATGCTCGCTTCGATGAACCAACGTGTAAACATGTCTGCTAAATGAAGAAAGAACCGGAAAAAGATTCGCTGCTCGTGTTGTCGGGCGGCATGGACTCAACCACTATGCTCTACGACTATGCCCGGCGCATAGCCGTTGCCGTATACTGCCGTTATGGAGCAAACCACGAGTCTCGCGAACTCGAGTGTGCGCGCTACAATTGCAGCCGGCTCAATATTCCGCTCCGGGAGATAGACCTCAGTTTCATAGGCGGCAATTTCAAAAGTTCCCTGCTTGAGGGCGCAGATGCCATTCCGGAGGGCAATTACGACGATCTTAACATGAAATCGACCGTCGTGCCTTTCCGCAACGGCATTATGCTCGCAGCTGCCGCCGGCCTGGCGGAGAGCCTGGGTCTGAAGCGGGTGATGATTGCCAACCATGCCGGAGACCACGCCATCTACCCCGACTGCCGCCCCGGTTTTATTGCAGCCATGGCGCAGGCCATTTCAGAAGGAACATACGAACATGTTGAACTTTTCGCCCCCTACACCTCCCTGACCAAAGGGGAGATAGCCCTCCGCGGAAAAAATCTCGGCGTTGACTACTCCCACACCTATTCCTGTTATCGCGGAGGTGAAAGACACTGCGGAAAGTGCGGCACCTGCCGCGAGCGTATCGAGGCTCTTGAATTCGCCGGTATAACCATTAATGAATAGTCCGACCCATGGCGCATAGAAAATTCAGCCCGAAAAAGACCCTGAAGATAGTCCTCCCCGCAGTTTTTTTCTGCATAATGACTGCCGTTGTATGCTCAGGGAGCAACGGCTCCGACCGCAGTACCGACGACGACAGCCTTCTGATTGAGGTTGATCCGGGTTCAGAGTCCGAGACCATAGTAGAGGATCTCCCCCTTAGCGAGAAAGATCTCAGCGCCGACACCGTGAGCCGTCACCTGCAGTGTCTCGACTCCATGCCGGAGCCTACGGTGAAAATGAAGGTGAACTACGTAGGACGTGACCTGCGCAAAGTGTTTAACGACAGTAATTACGTGCATTGGGCCGACGGTGAGAAAATTGGAATTAAACCTCTTACCGACACCCGCTCCCACTGGAAACCGTCGCGCGACATTGTTAAGATTACCTCTTGCGAGGATTATTTCATCGACAAGCTTACATACTCGCGGCCATATCTCGTCCCGCAGGCTGCTGCCACACTCCACGAAATCGGACGCCGTTTCCGCGACACCATCGCAGCCCGGGGTGGCGGTGACTACCGCATTAAGGTGACGAGTCTGCTTCGGACTCCGCGTACCGTGGCTAAGCTCCGGCGCCGCAACTCCAACGCAATCGACTCGTCTGTCCACCAGCTCGCCACGACCTTCGACATCTCCTACGCCAATTTCATCGCCAATACCGACGAGGTGCCCCGGAGCACCGACGACCTCAAGGGCGTTCTCGCCGAAGTATTGTTTGCCATGCGCAACGAGGGAAAGATTTGGGTTAAATGCGAGCGTCGCCAACCCTGTTTCCACATTACAGCCCGTCCGCCACGCTGCGAATAAAAATCAGTTTTTTATTGTCTATGTCCGAACCTGATAAGTCAACGTCTCCCCAGACTGAACCCAAGCCCGCCCCGGTACGCAGACCGCTGTGGAAGAGCATCGTGAAATGGGTGCTCATTGCCGTTGTAGCCCTGCTACTCCTTGTGGGCATCCTCCTTACCGTAGCCGTCAACTATCTCAAACCCGACAGGCTCACTCCCATTGTGGAGAAAACCGCTTCGGAATATCTCGACGCTGACGTCAGCATTGACCGCGTGGAACTCAGTTTTTGGTCTACCTTCCCGCGTTTTGAGGTCGACGTCCGCAATCTCAGCGTGGTGAGCCGCGCGTTGCGGCGTCTTCCTGCCGGAACCAGAAGTCAGCTCCCGCAGTGGTCCGATTCGCTTGCCTCCGTCAGAGGATTCAATGCGGCCATAAACGTACCGGAACTCATGATAGGGCGTATCGCGCTCTACGACATCATTTTTGATTCCCCTCGTGTGAATCTTGTAAATGCCACCGCCGAGACCGCCAACTACGATGTGGTGCCCGGATCCGGGTCTGAGCCGGAGGATAAACAGCAGGAAGAGCTCACAATACCCGATTTTTCGTTCGGAACTTTCGAAATCCGGGGTGGAATGCCCATACGCTATTATTCGCTCCCGGATTCCACCGACATAACGGTAAATCTCTCAACAACAAGTCTTAAAGGCAAGGATGCACCATCTTACAAACTGGAAGTAAGCGGCCTCTCGTCGGCAACGGTGGCAGGCATTGTCATAAACGGTCTGCGTTTCGGCCTGGGAGGCGAAATAAAATGGAATCACCGCGAGCCGTGGCTTCTGACGCTCGACCGTGTGAAGACCGGGCTTGCCGAGGTGACGGCTGTGACCTCTGCAACGGTCAATTTTGCCGACACTCTCACCGTGAGCGCCTTCGATTTTGAGCTGCCGCTCACTCGGTTCAACGACATTCTGGCAATAATTCCCGCCGGCATGCAGGGGGAGCTTGCGAAGATTCAGACCGATATGGCCTTGAAAGCCGACATCTCGCTTACCCGGCCATACCGTCCCGCTATAGACAGCATCCCGTCATTTGCGCTCTCGCTCAATGTTCCCCCCTCGGAGGCGAAATACGACAATCTAATCCTGAAAAAGTTGGAACTCGATGCTGCGGCTACCGTCGACGGCACGAATCCTGACAATTCGGTTGTCAACTTAAAGAAACTCGTCATGATAGGGGAGGGCGTAGGTTTCGAACTCAATGCCGACATCACCACCCCCGTCAGCGATCCTGCCGCAAAAGGCACTTTTAAGGGCGGAATTTCTATGGCACGCCTTCCGAAGCTCCTTACTTCCCGACTGCCTTTCTCGCTTAAGGGCGAGTTGCGCACTGATTGCGGTTTCGCTTTCCGGCAGAGCTATTTTGCTCCCGACAAATTCCATCGTATAAGCCTGAAAGGTGATGCCACGCTGAAGAATTTCTATTTTGCAATGAACGATGCCTCGGCGAAATTTTTTACCGACAAAGCAGAACTCCGGCTCGGTACCGACACCGAAATAAACAATGGGAAAATTCAGGCCGATTCACTGCTTACAGCATCGCTCACAGTTGATTCCATATCCTTTTTCTCCCCCGGAATGGAGATAGAGGGCAGCCGTTGGAAAGTCGGGGTAGGAGCGCAAAACAAGGCGTCGAGTTCCGATACTACGGTCATCAATCCCATAGGCGGAAGAATTTCGGGCAAACTACTGACCATGCGGAGCGACGAGGATTCCACCCGTATACGGTTGCGCGATGTTACGATCGGTGCATCACTGCGCCGCTACAACGGCAACTCGCGTCAGCCGCTGCTTCATGCCGACATATATGCCGGACGGGCTTTCTACGGCGACCGTCTGAACCGGGCTTCGCTCAAAAAAGCGTTCATGGCTTTCACCGCGCATCCGGCACCTCTGAAAATCGGTAAGAGAATGAGGGCGAGAATGGATTCCATTGCCGCCCGCCATCCCGGAATGTCGCCCGACTCCGTCTATGCTGAGGCCCGCAGAATCGGCCGTAAAGCCCGGATGCGGCGCCAGAGCAATGAAAGCGTGAATCACAACTCCGCCGACGTGGATTTCGAACTCGACAATTCAACCCGCCGGTTGCTGCGCCGGTGGAATGCCGAGGGTGTGGTAAAGGCAGAGAAGGCGAGAGTGTTCACTCCTTATTTCCCGGTAAAAAATGTGCTTTCGGATCTCAACTTGGAATTCAACACCGACGAGGTGACCATCTCTGACACCCGTTATCGCATGGGCAACAGCGATTTCCTTATAAACGGCTCGATTAGCAACATAACCAAGGCTCTGACCTCGCGGCGTGGTGAGGCCCTCGACATTGCTTTCGATCTCGATTGCGATACTATCGACATAAACCAGATTTCGGCAGCTGCATTCGCAGGAGCGGCGTTCGCAAACTCCGCCAACAAGAACTCAGTGACTATCCCCGATTCGGAAAATGAGATAGCTTTGCAGAAAGCGGTTGAAAATGCCGCGCAGCCGGAGGCCGCAACAGCTATAGTGGTGCCGTCGAACATCGACGCTCTCCTCAACGTAAGGGCCCGCAACGTCATCTACTCCGATCTGCTGCTCCACGATCTTACCGGTTCGCTGATGGTGCTCGACGGCGCCATTAATCTCCATGCCCTGAGAGCACGCACCGACATAGGCAGCGTTGACCTTTCTGCGCTATACTCCGCCCCGGCAATCGACAGCCTGAAATTCGCATTCGGCGTGAAAATCAATGATTTCCATATAGAGAAATTCATGAAATTCGTGCCGGCCGTCGATTCGCTCATGCCGCTGCTACGCGACATTTCAGGCATAATCAATGCCGACATCGCCGCTGCTTCGAGTGTCGATTCCATGATGAATATCGACATACCGTCGCTCACCGCTGCAATCAAGATTTCCGGCGACAGCCTCGTGCTGCTCGATGCCGAAACCTTCCGCACTGTTTCCAAATGGCTCCTGTTCAAGAACAAACAACGCAACATGATAGACCACATGAGCGTGGAGATGGTGGTTAAAGACTCATATCTCGAGATGTTCCCGTTCATGTTCGACATTGACCGTTATAAGCTCGGAGTGATGGGCACAAACGACCTCGCCATGAATTTCAATTACCACGTGGCAGTGCTCAAATCACCGCTCCCGTTCAGATTCGGTATAAATCTGAAGGGAAATGCCGACAAGTTCAAGGTGCGACTCGGGCGTGCGAAACTCAACGAGAAATCAGCCGGAGTGCAGATGGCTATTGCCGACACCACACGCATAAACCTCGTGAACCGTATCGAGAACATATTCCGCCGCGCAGCCAAAGCCGACAATTCCGCCACCTCCCTCCGTATCCCGGCAGATCCGGCGGCGGTGTCAAGGGCCGGCGATTCGGAACTTAACGATACGATCTCGCATGCCGACTCGCTTCTGTTCATAAAAGAAGGCGTGCTGCCAGCACCTCCGCAACCGGCAGTACAGCTCCGGCAGCCCGACAACAAGGAGAAAAACAAAAAGAAGAAAAAATGAAGATAACGGAATCCTCAATATATACTACAGCTATAGCGAGCTACCTGCACCGCTCCGGCGTCGGCGGAATCGACCCGAAAGCAGCTCTTATAGACATGGACGGCACGCTCTACGATTCTATGCCCAACCACACGGCGGCATGGTTCCGCATGGTTTCCGAACTCGGCATAAAAGCCGACCGCGATGAGTTTTACCTCTATGAGGGCCGCACAGGAGCCTCCACAATCAATATTATCTTCAACCGTGCGTTCAACCGCGATGCCACAGAAGAAGAGATAAAGGAACTCTACCGGCGTAAAACGGTGTATTTTACAGAACTGCCGCCTGTTGGCCCTATGCCGGGAGCGCGCGCAATGCTCGATACTCTCCGTGAAAACGGTATAAAGCGTGTGCTGGTGACCGGATCGGGGCAAAACACTCTTCTGAACCGTATAGAATCCGACTTCCCCGCTGCGTTTGAGCCGGGCATGAGGATAACGTCGCGCGACGTGGTGCATGGCAAGCCGAATCCCGAGCCATTTCTGCGTGCAATGGAGAAAGCCGGAGTAAGTCCTTTTGAGTCGATAGTGATAGAAAATGCACCGCTCGGCGTGGAAGCCGGTCATCGCTCGGGAGCATTCACCGTCGGTATCACAACCGGCCCGATTCCCCGCCGTGCCATGATTGACGCAGGCGCTGACCTGGTATTTGATTCCATGCCCGAGTTCGCCGAATCACTTCCACGGCTTCTTGAAACAATGAAACAATCCATAATCTCCTCGAAATGAGCCAGCAACTTATTTTTACGAACAATGTTAACGCAGAGCTCGCCCGCATAATGGCGGAGTCGGGCGCCGCGAGCTTCCACGTGATTGCCGACGCCAACACCGCGAGCCTTGTGGTGCCACAGCTTGGTTTGCCCGGCAATACCGACCTGATAACCATTCCGAGCGGTGACGATGCGAAGAATCTCGACACTCTCGCTTCAATCTGGAGCCATCTCGTTGACCACGGTGCCACACGAAAGTCGCTGGTCATCAACGCGGGCGGCGGCATGGTCACCGACATCGGCGGCATGGCGGCCGCTACATTCAAACGCGGTGTGAGGTTCGTGAACGTTCCGACGACACTTTTAGGAGCTGTAGATGCAGCAGTGGGGGGTAAGACCGGAATCAATTTCCACGGACTCAAAAACGAAGTAGGTGTTTTTTCTCCCGCCGATGCGGTTATCATATCCACCTGCTTTTTCGCCACGCTCCCGCACCATGAACTGCTCTCGGGCTATGCCGAGATGCTGAAACACGCCCTGCTGACCGATGCTGCCGAATACCGGCGCCTGCTTGCAACCGACGTGGCAGAAATCTCACCCGATCTGATGCTCGAAATGCTACGTAACAGCGTGATGGTAAAGAAACGTATTGTCGATGCCGATCCTTTTGAAAAAGGACTGCGACGGGCACTCAACCTCGGCCATACCGCGGGTCATGCCTTCGAGTCGATGAGCCACGAAAAGGGCGAACCGCTGCCCCACGGTTATGCCGTGGCTTTCGGACTTCTCTCCGAAATGATCATATCGCATCTTAAACTCGGATTTTCTTCGGAAGAACTCAGCCGCATGGCGCGGTTCCTGAAATCGAACTACGGAGCATCGACACTCGGCTATCCGGCCGCCCCGCTTCCCGCCATAGAGTGCAGTGACTACCCGCGTCTGCTCGAACTGATGAGCCACGATAAGAAAAACGACACGACAGGCTCCATTAATTTCACTCTTCTGAGCGCCCCCGGCTCTCCGCTTACAGACCAGACAGCGGATAAAGAGACCATAACCGCCGCGCTCGACATACTCCGCGACATGCTATGAAATTCAGCGACATTCCCGCTCATGAAACAACCAAAACGCAGTTGCGCAATCTCGTGGCCGACGGGAGAATTCCTCACGCCATACTGCTCCACGGGCCTGCCGGAATAGGCAAGTTCGCACTGGCGCGAGCGTTCGCGCAATACCTTAATTGCGAGAATCCTACTCCCGGCGGCGACTCCTGCGGCGAGTGTCCGGCATGCCGTCAGCATGAGTCGTTTAACCATGTGGACACAATCCACGTGTTTCCGGTGGTGAAGACAGAGAAACTCAAGGCGCCCGTTTCCGACGATTATATGACGGAATTCCGCGAATTCGTGAGTTCCGACATGTTCATGAGCTTTGAGAAATGGACAACGATGTTCGAAAAGAAAAACGCCCAGCCGGTAATTTATGTGTCGGAAAGCGAGCAGCTCGAACGCCGGTTGAGTGTGACCACTACCGTGGCGCGCTACAAGATTGTGCTCATCTGGCTCCCCGAAAAGATGAACGAGCAGACTGCCAACAAGCTCCTTAAACTCATTGAGGAACCGTTTGCCGACACGATTTTCATACTCGTGTCGGACGATGCCTCCTCAATACTGCCCACCATCCGTTCCCGATGCCGTCCGATGGAGATGAGGCGCCTGTGCGACAGTGTGATAGCTCATTATCTCGTTGAAAATAAAGGGGTGGATCCGGCCGAGGCCATGGCGCTGGCCCATATAGCCGACGGCAGCATGAGCGCCGCCGTTGCGCAGCTCGACGCCACCCGTATGTCGAGAATGTTTTTCGACCTCTTCGTAGGACTGATGCGCAAAGCCTATTCGCGCGACGTGAAAGAACTCAAGGCCTGGGCCTCCGACATCGCCGCCCTCGGCCGAGAGCAGGAAATAAAGTTCTATGACTACTGCCAGCGCCTTGTGAGAGAAAACTTTATCTTCAATTTCAACGTTCCCGACCTCAACTATCTCAACTCTGCCGAAAGGCAGTTCTCGACCCGATTCGCGCGATTCATAACCGAACGCAACGCTGAAACCCTTATCAGGGTGATGAACGAGGCTGCCGCCGATATTGCGGGAAACGCCAACGGCAAGCTCGTGAATTTCGACCTCGCCGTGAAAGTGATAATGCTTATAAAACAGTAGTATGCCAAGCAGCCGTTGCATACCCTTCCTTAAGCAGGTGGCGCAGACGTATTACGCCAACGAGCGCGAAAACCTGATAGATTATTGCTTCGTGTTTCCCAACAAGCGATGCATAGATTTCTTCCGGTATTATCTCACCGAGTCGATGGGCACCGACACTCCAGTGATGCCTGCTGTGCTCACCATCAGCGAGATGATGGCCGATTTTTCCGACTCCATCGAAGCCTCGCGTTTCGAGCAGCTCTTCATTATATATAAGGAATACTGCCGCCTTAACGGCGACAGTGATGCGCTTCCCTCTTTCGACAAATTTCTTTACTGGGGCGATATTCTCATCAACGACTTCAACGACGTGGACCTCTATCTGGTGGATTCCCACAAGCTCTTTGTGAATCTGAGGGATTTCAAGGAAATAAGCGCCGACTATCTCACCGACGAGCAGCGCGAGATAATCCGCCGCTTCTGGGGCGAAGACCACAACGAAAACTATAACCGGCGGTTCTGGAACCATTTCCCCGAAAAAGTGACCGACGGTGATCCCCACGGCAAGTTCCTGAAACTATGGATGGTGCTCGACCGCCTCTTCTGCAGTTTCAAGAAGGAACTCTCAGCCCGCGGTCTCTGCAGCTCCGGCATGACGGTGAGAAACGCCGTTGAGAAAATCGGCTCACTTTCCGCAGAGGAATTCTACTACCGGCGTTACGTGTTTGTCGGTTTCAATGTGCTCTCGATCGCCGAAGTGTCGATTTTCGAAAAACTCAAGGCAAAAGGTCTCGCCGATTTTTACTGGGACTATAATTCGCCTGCCTACCGCCTGGAAGGGAACAAGGCCATGCGGTTCCTTCGCAAATACGTGGAAGAATTCCGTTCGCTCTACCCGCTTCCGGAGGAGCCGATGACGGATTTCCCGGAAATAACCGTTACCGGTGTACCCTCGCGTGCCGGAATGGTGAAGGAAGCCGCCGAAACGCTAACCCGCTGGGCTGCCGACGGTACTATCGCCAACCGCAGCAATGCCATCGACACCGCTGTGGTGCTCCCGGAAGAAAATCTGTTCATACCGTTGGTTCACTCCATCCCCGACGAGATTTCTAAAATCAACGTCACGATGGGATTCCCCCTCAGGCAGACTACCATAGCCTCGCTGATGAGTAAGATTATATCCCTGCACATGCGCGCCAGGATAGTGAAGGGCGAAGAATGTTTTTATTATGAGGATGTCCGCGATCTCGCCACCAATCCCATCCTGCAGGCCATAGCTCCCGAGGAATGCACCCGTATAATCGACAGACTCAGAAAAAAACGCCTCTATACAGTTTCCGCCTCTCTTCTCGCCGACAGGGATGCAACACCGGCCGACGGTCTGTTCGGGCTCGACTGCCTCAGGTGCGTGTTCGCCCCGATTGTCGACGATTCCGACATCGAGGCAGTCTACACTTACTGCCACAACCTCGTTACCGGCCTTCTCGAGCTGCTGCAGAGCGATAGTACGGATGGCGACGGAACTCCGGCCCTTGCGGAAAACAAGATTGACATTTATTTCATGCAGGGCTACCTGACCGCTCTCGAAGAGCTGAAACTCGCCATAGACCAATGGAAGATTCCGATGAGGGAGCTGACGTTTTTCAAGTTACTCGAAAGAGCGCTCCCGTCGTCGTCCGTGCGATTCACCGGCGAACCTCTCGAGGGGCTGCAGATAATGGGAGTGCTCGAAACCCGAGCCCTCGATTTCGACAACATTATAATGCTGTCGATGAACGAGCGTATTTTTCCCCGCCGTCACTATACCCGTTCGATGATTCCCGACGCTCTGCGCCGCGGATATGGCATGGCAACCGAAGACTTCCAGGAGTCGATCTACGCCTACTATTTCTACCGCCTCATATCGCGGGCCCGACAGGTGGAATTCCTCTACGATGCCCGCACCGTGGGTGGAAAATCAAACGAAATATCGCGCTATCTGGCTCAGCTGATATATCTCTATCCCGAGGCGCATATCCGCCACCGAGCCGCCTCTTTTGCCAACCCTACAGTAACAGACAGCACGATTACCGTGCAGAAATCCGGCGAGGTAATGGCGAAACTCGACCTTTTCCGCTCAAATGCGCCTGAAAAGCTCCGACGCCGGTTGTCGGCATCGTCGATCAACACATATATCGACTGCCCGCTGAACTTCTATCTTCAGTACGTCGAAGGTTACCGTACCGACAACGAGATAACCGATTTCATGGACAGCGGCACCTACGGCTCGGTTGTCCACGAAGTACTCCAGCATATTTACATGCCTCCCGGAAAAAATGGCGAACAATACATCGACAGCCGCTTCCTCGACAGTTACATTTCCTCTCCTCATAAAATCGATCCGATCATTACCGCCAGCATCAACAGGCTCTATAACCGTATGCCCGACGGCGACCTCACGCCTCTGCGGGGCGAGGCCAGGATTCTCGGCGAATTGATCCGCGAGTTCGTGGTGCAGATTCTGAGAGCCGATCTTAAGGCCACTCCTTTCACTTTCATGGCAGCCGAGGAGGAAATCACCGGCACGATGCGGATTTCACCGGAACTCGAAATCAACATCCGTCAGTTTATCGACCGCGTGGACCGCGTGAACCCCGACAGTCCCTCCGGCAGCCTCATCCGCCTGATCGACTACAAAACCGGCAGCGACGTTATTGCGCTCAAGGGGCTGAAAGACATGTTCGACGGCTCGTCTCCAACGCGCCAGAAGGCGGTTCTTCAGCTTATGTTCTACTGCAACGCCTACTCCGCACGCCACAATTACAGCGGGCCGATAGAGCCGCTTGTGTATCTGTTGAAAACCATCGCGGTAGACGGAGTCCGGCCGATTACGGTCAACAGGGAGGAAATCGTCGATTACCGGCAGATCAACGGTGAGTTCATGGACATGTTCCGCGCGAAAATCTCCGAGATTTTCGATCCCTCCGTCCCGTTTACCCAGGCAACCGACGACCATGCATGCAACTTCTGCAATTTCAGGGAATTCTGCGGAAAAGTCTGATTAGTGTTATGGCAGGTCTTTACGTCCACATACCGTTCTGTCACTCGAAGTGCGCTTATTGCGACTTTTTCTCCACGCCCCGGCGCGGGATGATGGAGGAATATGTCGGGGCAATATCCGGTGAATGGCACTCGAGAAAAGATGAGCTGACAGAGCCGGTCGAAACCGTCTACATAGGTGGTGGCACCCCTTCCGTGCTCCCGTTTCCGCTGCTCGCTTCTCTCGTGGAAACACTTCCCGTCCCTTCCGGGGAGTACACTATAGAGGCGAATCCCGAGGATGTCAGCCCGGCGTGGGCGCAATGGGTGGCTGATTCACCGATCGGGAGGGTGTCGATGGGCGTGCAGTCGTTCGACGACTCCCAGCTACGCTCCGTAGGGCGCCGTCATACCGCCGCGCAGGCCGTAGCCGCCATAGAAAACCTGCGCCGTGCCGGCATTTCCGAACTGAGTTGCGATCTTATCTACGGACTCCCGGGGCAGACTCTCGATTCGTGGCGCCGTCAGCTCGATACTCTCCTCAGCCTCCGCGCGCCTCATCTGTCGTGCTACCTCCTGTCCTACGAGGAGGGCACTCGCCTGTGGGCTATGCGCAGCGCGGGAAAAGTGAAGGAAGCGTCCGAAGAACTCGCACTCGACATGTATGCCTGTCTTACCGAGGCCACCCGTGCCGCCGGATACAGTCACTACGAAATATCCAACTTCTGCCTCGAAGGCCACCGCGCAATCCACAACAGCAACTACTGGCTCGACCGTCCGTATCTCGGACTCGGAGTCTCGGCCCACTCCTTCTCAGGCACACGCCGTAGCTATAATCCCGCCAATATAAAGGAATATATATCCCGCGGAGGCAAAGGGCTGGCGATTGTTGAGGAGGAAACGCCCGATCAGCGGCTCAACGATTTCATCATCACGGCGTTGCGCACCTCGCGCGGGCTGCATCTTTCCGAAGCCGGGGCCCGCTTCGGTTCAGCCGCCGCCGACCATATTATCTCCTGCGCCGCCCCTCACGTAGCGTCGGGCAATATGCGCCTCGACAACGGCGTCCTCACCATTCCCGAGTCGAACTGGCTTCTGAGCGACCGCTTCATGACCGACCTTATGAAAGTGGACTGAACGGTAACAAATCTTTGTGCCTACGGGCACCGAACCTAAAGCATTGACGCAACGTTTTATAACAAAAGAAAATATCCATTCAAAAATTTGTGGTGTAAAAAAATAAATCGTACTTTTGTACTAACAATAAACGAACTCTAATCTTTAAAATCATGAAAGTATCGAAAAAAACAGCATTGTCGATGACGTCCATGAGTCAAAATGGAGGTCGTGGTAAAACTATGGATAAGCCGGAGCTACAGATAAAGCTTAAGCCCGTGACAGGCGCAGAACGACAGCGACTGCGCATACCTTCGTATCAATATTTGCTCCCGTGACATATCAGAGAGGATATTATACGCCCAAACACATAATGCGGAGTAAGGACCCAGGTTCACTTCGCATTATTGATTTATGGACGTTTCGATCACGTAAAAGCAACAAGCGATATATTGTGGAAGTAGAGGGTTTTGAAAATGAATTCTGGGGATTGAAATTCTATTGGAAAGGTGTTGAAAAAAGCAAAAACCGATATTCTTTACTGACCAACGACTTTGAGCCACGCACGATAGTGCGTTCATGTATCGAAATTATGTTAGAATATTTTCGCAAGAATCCTTTAGTGTCTTTTGGTTTCGTTGCGGCACCGGATCTCGACAAAGACATAAAGAACAAAAAGGTAAATAGGACCTCCGGAAGCCGCAGATTTAAATTTTATCAAAGAATGATGATTAACTTGTTTGGTCCGGAGACATTTTATCAAGTTTCAGATACTACTAATACTATATATCTTTTAGTAAACATGAGCCTATTATCGCAAGGAACCATAACGCTAAAAGATATCGAGCGCAAAATAAACCTGACCTACAGCGGAGACTATCTCATAAACGGATAAAGCGTGTCGGCGAAAAACGAAGCCCGGCGCCGTTGGCTAACGCCTATGCAACACAACGACGCGAATAAGGGCCCAATGTATAAAAGCGGTTGTTAAAAAACATCGTAAAAGCGGCACAAGCCGAAATCACGGTGCATGTAACAATGGAAAAGTGTTAAATTTGCGGT
>ERZ779889.694-NODE-694-length-40521-cov-10.124104_pt1 | contig 40521 bp, 35 predicted proteins | sample MGYA00511030_ERZ779889 | MGnify/ENA primary metagenome ERZ779889 (study PRJEB29588, sample SAMEA2160616) | human gut metagenome | biome: human gut; feature: human-associated habitat; material: faeces | place: Denmark | collected 2008/2010 ... | reverse complement strand
GGCAGGAACTTTTACCTCTTGTAAAGACTATGATGATGACATCAACGGTCTGCGCGAAGACGTTACAAGCTTGCAAAATGCTGTGACTACGCTGCAGAACGCTGTTGAAAACGGCAAGTATGTAAGTGCCGTTTCAAATAATGGCAACACCATTACCTTTACTTTTACTGACGGTACAACTACTGACATCACTTTGGAAGATGAAAAAGGTAGCGTAGTTACTGTAAATGCTGACGGCGTTTTGTGTATTGACGGCGAACCGACTGACATCAAGGCTGCAACCGACCCGACTCCGGGTGAAGAGCAGAAAGACCAAATCATCATTGAAAACAACATGTGGTCTGTTCTGCAAGAAGACGGCACTTACAAATCTACCGGTATTCCTGTATCAGGTATCAACGTAGCTGGTAGCGAAGCTGACGGTTATACCTTTACTATTTATGCTGCTGACGGTTCTTCTCAAACTGTGAAATTGCCTTCGGCTGCTTCTTCTATTACGGAAATGACATTAGGTCGTGAAGTTAGCACATATGGCAAATCTTATACATTCGGTAAGACGGCTTCTACTACCGGTACGTCTGTTAAAGGTGGTATTAGCGATGTGTTGATTTCACATGTTGAATTTGATTATGACAACCTTGATGCCAATATAGACAACTTCAAAGCAAGCGATTGGAAAGGTAACAAGAAATTGCCTAGTGACGGTGACTTCATTTACGCTTCTCCGACAAAGATTGACTTGCGTATGGATCCGGTAGACGTGCCTGCAAATAATATCAAGTTCTATTTGACTAACACGAAGAATGAAAACTTGCAGCCCGTTGTATTGACTGCAAGCGCATCTCAAGACAGCAATGATGCCCCAATGGGTACAGAAGACATCAATTCTCGTGCTGCCGTAACAGGTAATGGATTGTGGACATTGTCTATGGCTAACCAAACTGTTGCAAAGAACGACAACGATGATGTTTGGGGTGAAATAGAAGATGCTGAAACAAATGGTAGCAGTAGCAGTGCTAATCCGTACGTATATGCATTGAACGCTAACAATGCGTTCCGCAGCGAATACAAACTGACAGTTAAACGTATTGACCCGGAAAAATTGACTTACCTTACTATGGAAGGTGTTAATCCGGCAGGAACAGCTAAGTCTGCATTCACTACTGATGATGCTAACACTACAACCAATGATTTGAATGGTACTTATGATACAGGCAATACAACTTTCAAAGTTGGCGTTCCTCATAAAGTGAACGCAAATGCTGCTTCAGCTTTGTATGATATGTATTTGACTGCAGATGCTTCGGATGTGGAAGTTTATGGTTTGACATTCGATCAAGATGCCCATACATTCACTATCGGCAAGAATCCGGATGTATCAACTGTTCCAGCAGACTTTGACTTGATTGTCTATACAGTTGCCAATGACGGTACCGTGAACAAGGCAACTATTACTGTTCAAATCAATACTGAAATCAGTGCCGCTGCTGAATATGGCTTGCATGAACATGATGTAAACAAGACTAATAACAGCAACTACTTCAGCATCGACTTGGCTACAATGAAGACTGCTTTGGGCAGCAACCTCAACCAATGGATTCAGAATGTTAACTTGGGCTTGACTGAATTTAAGTGGAGTGAAAAAGAAGACATGAGCAATGCAAAGGCATTGAATGCAATTAGTGCTGATCCTTCAACTAGCGGTGTTCCTGGTATCCAAGCAAGTGTAGTTGAAGTTCTGACTAATAAGGACGATAGCAAACATGTAGCTACAACTGATAGAAATAAAGCTAATTTCATCCAAATTGATGTAGAAAACGCTCATGTAGCGGGTCTGAAACTTGATAAGACTTATTATATTCAAGCTACCTTCTATACTGGAACTTCTTCTTCAGACCAGCAGATTTTGAACAGCATCGTAGTTCCGGTTGAATTCCATGCTCCGAAGTTGGCTGACTTGTTCACAATCGCTCAAGGATTCCAAGATGCAGAAGGTGTAATTAACGCTTACTTCTATAAAGTAGAAGGCGAAATTGCTAACGGTTATGAATATGGTGCAACTGAAACATCAGGTGCTGCAGCCCTTACTGTTAACTTGGATAGATACTTTAGTGCATTCGTTCCAGATGCTAAGGTTGAATTTGCAAGCGGTAACGTTGAAGATACTGGTAAATCAGCTATAGATTTGTTCACTTGGGGTACATTGACTTATAAAACTAGTTCTACTTCGGCTAGTCTTGCTAATACAAATGGACGTCAAGACTTAGACTTGGACGGTACAAATGATGACCAAAGATTTGCCACTATAGATGCTGATAACAAGGTAACAGCTTCTACAACTCTTGGATTCAATATTGCAAACAATGGTATTAATAACAACGGCAAGCCTGCTAACGGTTATGGTAAAGCTCTGAAAGTAAATGTTTCTAAGAAATTCTATAACAATGTATTAGGAGAAACTGATGGTTGGAGATATACTCAAGAAGGTGACAATGAATATTCATTCGAAATCCGCTTAATGAGCCCGATTTATGAAGGCGAAGTAAGACCGACAGAGGGTAATGCGATTGCTATTAACGCTAACGATTTGGCAAATGGTGCTGCGATTACAAGTGAAATGATTATGGGGTATGACTATAACGGTAACAAGTATAACGCTGTACCTGATGATGACGATGATGCTAATCCGCGTAGCAAATCTAAATTGCTGTATAATACGACAATGGATGCTACCGTTTTGAAGGCAAAAGAATACGTACATCCGCAAATTGAACGGGTAGTTCCAGGAACTAACCAATACTTTGAAAATGTAGAGGTTTGGAGTGCTTACACTAACGATGACGATGTAATCGTTCCGGGAGAATTCAAGGTATTCGGCTCTTCTTTGACAACTGGTCAAACTGTTGAAATGCCTATAACCGTAACTGATGCTTGGGGATATGTATTAGAAGATACCGTTCCTATAACAGTTACCGCTGGCGAATAATCCTAACCGATTACTCTACAAATAAAAAAGCGACTCGAAAGGGTCGCTTTTTTTGTGTCTACCTGCGATGCTAAACTTCCCTGTCACACTGGATTTCACATTTCACTCAATGAACTGTAGGGGCGTATCGCATACGCCCGAAAGTATTCGCGTGGATAAGTTTGTGCATTCGGGCGTATGCGATACGCCCCTACATGGACTGTTTACGAAATTCACAAATAGTAAACCATAAATAGTCAAATCGTAAATCAGACGGTTTTCCAATCCTTCACCGTTCCGGTCTCGGAAGAGAAGTTCACTCCTATTTTATATAAGATGCGAGGGTCGGCTTCGTAGGGGCGGGCATAGCCTTTTGCCTCTATCTGCGCCAAGGCTTCGTCCGCCGTGCCGTCACGCTTGAACTCGAAGATATAGTCATCAGTCTCTACGATGCAGTCGGCACGTCCCTGGCTTTGTTCCTTCTCGGTATAGACCGTGTAGACACTTATCAGGCGGAAGATGAGGCAAAGCGTATAGTGGAAGAAGCGTTCCTTTTCCGCCTCGTCTTTCTTGCTTCGCATTGAATAGGGGAATCCTTATCCTGTTCTAATGCACTGAAACTATGGTTTTGATATGCTGAAACTGTAGTTTCAGTGCATTAAAACTAAAGTTTCAGTATATCTAAACTTCTCTGAAACCTAACCGTGTGATGTAAGCTAATTATTTACAAGGACTTATGCATGCCGTGGTCCCTTCTTCTCCAGCCGTTCTTTCTCCTTTCCGGATGCCAATGCTTGCCGGCAAGGAATATTTAACACTTTAGCGGTATCAACGTATGTTTTTATTCGTATCTTTGAAAAACATGAACTTTTAAAAGCAAACAGATATGAACGCAAATCCTATTTTCAGTTTGTACGTACCGACCAAGATATTGTTCGGATGCGGTGAGATAAAGAAGTTAGCTACCGAGACGCTTCCCGGAAGGAAAGCCATGATAGTCATCTCAGGCGGAACATCCATGAGAAAATACGGATACCTGGATAAAGTAATAGGATACCTGACCGAAAACGATGTATCTGCCATTGTGTACGACAAGATACTCCCTAACCCGATTAAGGCACACGTGATGGAAGCCGCGGCTATCTGCCGTGAGCAGAAGTGTGATTTCATCATCGGTCTGGGAGGCGGAAGCAGCATCGATTCAGCCAAAGCCATTGCCATCATGGCATGCAATGACGGGGATTATTGGAATTATATCGTAGGCGGAAGCGGCAAGGGGCGTCCCGTGACGAAAGCCCTTCCGGTTGTTGCCATACCTACCACCGCGGGCACGGGGACCGAGGCTGACCCCTGGACGGTAATCACTAACGAGGAGAAGCAGGAGAAAATCGGTTTCGGATGTCCGCTGACTTTCCCCGCCCTTTCGATTATCGACCCTTCCCTGATGCTTACGGTTCCTCCTCACTTGACCGCTTATCAAGGTTTTGATGCATTCTTCCATGCCGCCGAAGGCTTCTTGGCGAACTGCGCTACTCCGATAAGCGACCTGTATGCGCTGGAGGCCATCCGCCTGCTTTACAAGTATCTGCCTGTAGCCGTGAACGACGGGCGCGACTTGAAGGCACGTGCCAAGGTGGCGTGGGCAAGCACCCTTGCCGGGCTGGTGGAAGCTACCTCGTGCTGCATTTCAGAGCATTCGATGGAACACGCCATGAGCGCTTATTATCCCGAGCTTCCGCACGGGGCGGGACTGATAGCCATCAGTGCGGCTTATTTCGAGACGTTCCGCAACGATAGCATGAAGCGTTACATGAAGATGGCTGAGGCGATGACCCAGCAGAAGAGCAACCGTCCGAGCGATTTCATCGATGCGCTGCTCCGGATGCAGAAAGAATGTCGTGTAGACGAGATTAAGTTGAGCGATTGGGGCATCAAGCTGGAGGATTTCCCGAAGATGGTTCAGAACGCGCGCGAAACCATGGGCAATCTCTTTACGCTCGACCCGCGCCCGTTGACCGATGAAGAAGTTTTGGGCATTTACCAGAAGTCTTATAAATAAGGCAGATGAGGGATTTTATTTGAACACAGAGGCATGGAGGCACAGAGATTTTATTCTGATATACTATACGAGAGATATTTTCTCTGTGCCTCCGTGCCTCTGTGTTCAAATATGTGTTCCGTATCAAAGCGCTTGTTCTTCTTCGGTCCGCTTGGCGTGCGGATAGTCGATGGTATAGTGCAAGCCCCGGCTTTCTTTGCGTTCCATTGCCTGGCGGGTAATCAGATAGCCTACATTAATCATGTTGCGGAGTTCGCATATCTCGCGCGAAGCCTTTACGCGCTTGAAGAGGCGTTCGGTCTCTTCGTACAAGATATCCAGGCGGTTCCATGCACGTACCAGGCGGAGGTTGCTCCGCACGATTCCCACGTAGGCTTCCATGATTTGGTTCACCTCTTTCATGCTTTGGGTAATCAGGATGCGTTCCTCGTTGTTCATCGTTCCTTCGGCGTTCCATTCCGGAATGTCTTCGTTGAAATCGTACCGGTCGAGTACGCTCAAGGCATGACGGGCGGCAGAGTCGGCATAGACGATTGCCTCTATCAGGGAGTTGGAAGCCAGGCGGTTTCCTCCGTGCAGGCCGGTGCACGAGCATTCGCCCAAGGCATACAGGCGCTTGATGCTCGATTGTCCGTCGAGGTCTACCTTGATGCCTCCGCACAGATAATGGGCGGCGGGTGCTACGGGGATATAGTCTTTGGTGATGTCAATGCCCAGGCTGAGGCATTTCTTATAGATGTTCGGGAAATGCTTCTTGGTTTCTTCGGGGTCTTTATGGGTCACGTCGAGGAATACATGGTCTTCTCCCCGTTGCTTCATTTCGCTATCGATGGCGCGGGCTACGATGTCGCGCGGAGCCAAAGACAGGCGCGGGTCGTATTTCTGCATGAATTCCTCACCCGCCAGGTTGCGGAGCACGCCGCCGTATCCCCGCATGGCTTCCGTAATCAGGAAGCTGGGGCGGTCGCCCGGATGGTACAGGGCGGTGGGGTGGAACTGGATGAATTCCATGTCCTTCACGATGCCTTTGGCACGGTAGACCATGGCGATGCCGTCTCCGGTAGCTACCAGCGGGTTGGTGGTATGGCGGTACACCGCTTCGCATCCGCCTGTAGCCATTACCGTCACCTTTGAGAGGAAGGTGTCGACTTCGCCCGTGGCTTCGTTCAATACGTATGCGCCGTAGCACTTGATGCCCGGCGTATGGCGGGTGACGATGATTCCCAAGTGGTGCTGGGTGATGATTTCCACGGCGTAGAAGTTGGTGAAGACGGTGATGTTCGGATGCCGCTTCACTTCTTCTATCAGGCTGGTCTGTATCTCGGCGCCGGTGTTGTCTTTATGATGCAGGATGCGGAACTCGGAATGCCCGCCTTCGCGGTGCAGGTCGAACTCCCCGTCCTCCTTTTTATCGAAGTTCACCCCCCATTGGATGAGTTGTTCGATTTGGGCGGGTGCGTTGCGCACCACTTTCTCTACGGCGGCGCGGTCGCTTATCCAGTCGCCCGCGACCATGGTGTCATGAATGTGTTTTTCGAAATTGTCCACCTTCAGATTGGTCACAGAAGCGATTCCTCCTTGTGCAAAATAGGTATTGGCTTCTTCCAGTCCGGCTTTGCAAATCAACGCGACCGAACCTTTATGCGCCACTTTGAGCGCAAAACTCATTCCGGCAATCCCTGAACCGATAACGAGAAAATCAAATTTCCTTATCATAGATACTACGTATATGTTGGATGCAAAACTACAAAAAAACTCCTATGCCCGTATGCCGCTCTCTTCTTTTTTTCGGCAGAACTTGCCGTTTTCTCTAAATTATTTACTATCTTCACCGAGAAATACGAAAATGAGCAAGATAATGTACAGGACATTCCATTCGAAAGTAGGCTGGTGGTATTGGCTTCTCATGGGCGTTACCGCTTTCCTGCTTTTGGATTTCTTTTGGTTCCATCACACGGTCCTCATGATTCTGACGGCCGTGGCAATGGTGTTCGAGATTGAAATGCTGATTCATACGTGCTATATCCTTACGGAAGACGGGAGGCTGCGGATAGAAAGCGGGCGTTTTGTTCCGGACACCGAAATCGAAATCCGTTCGATAACAGGCATGAGGCGGGTGAAGTCGTGCTCCCTCGCTCCGGCATTGTCCGTGGAGCGGATTGAAATCGCCTATCGGAAAGATGGGAAAGAAAACGCCGTGCAGGTATCTCCCCGCCATGCCGGGGACTTTATGGCATGGGTGCAAAAGAAAATGAATGCAGATAATAAACCGAGTACAGAATAAAAACAAAAGCGTTATGGCAAAATCATTTAGAGTCCGGAAAATCTCGTACCAGTGGGTTTCCCTCATCGTGGTACTGGCATTGGCGATAGTCTGGCTCTGCTTGGACAGGGAAAATTATTGGGGCTTGTTCGGCTTGCTGGGTCCGTTGGGGTTGACATTAGACCAGCTCCTGGTCCGTATCCAGATAAGGGACAACGGGGATGTATGGATTCGCCGCGGGTTTACCGGCGTACAGCGCCTGCACGGCATATCGAAGCTGATTTACCGCAAGCAGGCATGGAAGAGCCAGCAGATTGTGTTGCGCCACACCAAGGGGCATGCCACGGTGGACCCGAAAGACCGGCGGGAGTTCATTTCCTGCATGAAAGAGGCGAATCCGATGATGGAGTACGTAGAAGAGTAAACGAACCTTACATAGAAGAATACCATGAAATACCAAGTAGCGATTATCGGAGGGGGACCTGCCGGATATACCGCCGCCGAACTTGCCGGAAAGGCGGGACTCAGTGTGGTCTTGTTTGAGAAGAACAGCGTGGGAGGCGTATGCCTTAACGAGGGCTGCATTCCTACGAAAACGCTCTTATATGCATCGAAGCTTTATTATAGTTGCGTGAACGCCCGCAAGTATCATGTAAGTGCCGATGCAGTTACGTGCGATTTGCCGAAGATGGTGGCGCGCAAGTCGAAGGTGGTGCGCAAGCTGGTGCTGGGCATCAAGGCGAAACTCACCGCGGCGCATGTCACATTGGTGAGCGGAGAGGCGTTCATCGTAGACAAGCATACCGTGCGTTGCGGCGAAGATACGTATGCGTGCGAAAACCTGGTGTTGTGTACGGGAAGCCGGACGGTTATCCCGCCCATTCCGGGCATTGATAAAGTGGCATACTGGACACATCGCGAAGCGCTCGACAACAAGGAAGTCCCCCAGTCGCTGATTATCGTGGGGGGAGGCGTTATCGGAATGGAGTTCGCCTCGTTTTTCTGCGATTTGGGCGTGAAGGTGACCGTGATTGAGATGATGGACGAGATACTGAACGGCATCGACCGGGAGATAGCCGCTTTGCTCCGTGCCGGATATGCCAAGCGGGGCGTGGATTTCAGGCTGGGCGCCAAGGTCACCCAGCTGAAGCAAGGCGATTCGGGCGTCTATGTATGTTATGAGTCATCGGGCGTGGAAGATTGTGTCGCGGCGGAACGGTTGCTTTTGAGCGTAGGGCGCCGTCCGGTGACGGAAGGTTTCGGGCTGGAGAACTTGGGGCTGGAAACTACAGAGAGAGGCTGCATCAAGGTAGACGGGCAGCTCCGCACTTCTGTTCCGGGCGTGTATGCATGCGGAGACCTGAACGGGGTTTCCCTCTTGGCGCATACGGCGGTGCGGGAAGCCGAAATAGCCGTGGGGGCAATTCTGGGCAAAACGGACACGATGAGCTACCGTGCCATACCGGGCGTAGTGTACACGCATCCCGAAGTGGCATCGGTAGGGAAGACCGAAGAAGCCTTGCAAAAGGAAGGCACCGCATATCGGGCAATCAAGTTCCCGATGACGTATTCCGGACGGTTCGTTGCCGAGAATGAGGGCGAGAACGGTTGGGTGAAGGTATTGGCGGATGCCGATAATAAGGTGCTGGGTGTGCATCTGTTGGGAAATCCGGCTTCCGAACTTATCGTGCTGGGCGGCATGCTGGTAGAAGACGGAGGTACGTTAGACGCCTTCCGGCGGTATGTATTTCCGCATCCCACAGTGGGCGAATTGTTCAGGGATTTGTGATTGGCATGTATAACATGAAATGATGATAGGATAGAAAGAAATTAATACGATTGATAATTAAATAATTATCTGCGTAAATCCGCGTTAATCCGCGTTTCAAGAAAAAATGATTAAGAAGAGTTTATGAGAAAACTGGGCTTACTGTTATTGCTTTGGGCAGGAATCTTCCGGCTATACGGGCAGGACATCACCGTCCGGCTCGATTCGTTGGTTTCGTCTTCTGCCCTTTTGCAGACGTCCGAAGTGGGCATTTCGGTCTTCAACTTGACCCAAGGCAAGCCGGTGTATGCCTATCAGGACCGGAAACTGTACCGTCCCGCTTCGGTAGAGAAAGTGATTACCTCGGTCACGGCTTTGGCTCGGCTGGGCGAATCGTATACGTTTGATACCCGTCTGGCATATACCGGAACCATAGGGCAGGACAGTGTCTTGCACGGAGACCTGATGCTGATAGGAGGCTTCGACCCCGAATTTATGGAAGAAGATTTGGATGAACTGGCGGAAGCGGTTCTCCGGGCAGGCATCCGCAGCATCGAGGGGAAACTGGTGGCGGATGTGTCGGTGATGGATTCCGTGTATTGGGGCTCGGGCTGGGCATGGGACGACGCGCAATATTCGTTCCAGCCCTATCTGTCTCCCCTGATGCTCAACCGGGGGTGTGTAAGCGTATCGGTAAAGCCTGCGCAAAGAGGGCACCGTCCCGAGGTGGAGGTCACTCCCGAATCGGATTATTATGTCATTGATAACCGTGCCGTGAGCCATATCCCCCATTGTGGAAGGTTGAGAATCGAGCGCGACTGGATGCATAACGAGAATGCGATTCACATCACGGGGAACGCCAGCCGTGCCTGCGGGCAATTGCTGAGCATGTTTTCTTCTCAGGATTTCTTTGTGCATACGTTCGCCTATAAGCTGAGGCAAAAGCGCATCGGTCTGGATTCGTTGGCGTATGGGATTTGTCCCGAAGAGGCTACCTATATATATAAGGTGTCCCGTCCGCTGGAAGCGGTATTGAAGCGTGCCTTGAAGAAGAGCGATAACCTGTGTGCCGAGGCTTTGTTCTATCATTTGGCGATTGGCGGTTCGGAGCGGAAAGGCATCGGTGCGGAGGATGCGCAAAAGGCGGTAGAGCGTTTCATGCGGCATCAGATTAAGAAAGAGCCGGATGACTATAGCATTGTAGACGGAAGCGGCGTGTCGATGTACAATTACATTTCGCCCGACCTGTTGGTGGAATACCTGAAGTATGCCTATGCCCACAAAGAGGTATTCGAGCCTTTCTATGCAGCCTTGCCGATAGCAGGTGTAGACGGGACCCTCCGTTATCGGATGCGGAAAAGCAATGCCTTCCGCAACGTACATGCCAAGACAGGAACCGTAAAGGGGGTCAGTTCGCTTGCCGGATATGTCCGTTCGGCAAAGGGGGACTTGCTTGCGTTCGCTATCATTAATCAAAATATATTAAGCGGAAGAAAAGCACGTCTTTTTCAAGATAAGATTTGTGAAATTTTGGCACAATAATAAAAGAATTTGTATATTTGTGCACGTTACCGGATTCCGTGCCCACAGACCATACGGATAAAGGCAAAACGATTTAGTTACTAAATTTAATATTAAAACTTAAAAAAACATTATGGTTAATTTTTCATTAGAGGGTAAGGTAGCTCTTGTAACAGGTGCTTCTTACGGTATCGGTTTCGCTATTGCTACTGCTTTTGCTCAAGCAGGTGCGACGATTGTGTTCAATGATATCAAACAAGAATTGGTAGACAAAGGTTTGGCTGCTTATAAGGAAAAAGGCATCACCGCACATGGTTATGTATGCGATGTAACCAATGAAGAAGCCGTAAACGCTTTCATTGCACAAGTGGAAAAAGAAGTGGGCGTTATCGATATTCTGGTAAATAATGCAGGTATTATCAAACGTATTCCGATGTGCGATATGACAGCTGCTGAATTCCGTCAAGTGATTGATGTAGACCTGAACGCTCCGTTCATCGTATCGAAAGCCGTTATTCCGGGCATGATTAAGAAAGGTCACGGAAAGATTATCAATATCTGCTCTATGATGAGCGAATTGGGCCGTGAAACTGTATCTGCATACGCAGCTGCTAAAGGCGGTCTGAAGATGCTGACCCGTAACATCGCTTCTGAATACGGCGAATACAATATCCAATGTAACGGCATCGGTCCGGGTTACATCGCTACTCCGCAGACCGCTCCGTTGCGCGAACGTCAGGCAGACGGCTCTCGTCACCCGTTCGATGCATTCATCGTAGCGAAGACTCCTGCTGCCCGTTGGGGAACTCCTGAAGACCTGATGGGTCCGGCTGTATTCTTGGCATCAGATGCATCCGACTTCGTAAACGGCCATGTATTGTACGTAGACGGCGGTATCTTGGCTTACATCGGCAAGCAACCGAAATAAAAATCAAGTCGTTTCATTCATAATAATTACGGGAAGCCTTCTCTTTTTTCAGGAGAAAGGCTTCCTGTTTTTTTGAGGAAAACCTGTTGCTCCCTATTGGTAAAGAGAAGAAAAAGCCGTACTTTCGTAATCGGATATGTAGTTTGTTTTTTCTCCCGGAAAATATGAAAGCACTTATATGTATTCTCGTTGTGTTCTGTTGTTCTTTCATCCATGCAGCAGAAAGACGGTTGGACAATCTGACGTTTCGCCACTTTTCTACGTCTGAAGGATTGCCCAATAATATGGTGCATCATATCTACCAAGACCGCGACGGGTTTATCTGGATTTCTACTTTTTACGGCTTGTTCCGTTATGACGGATATGAAGTGCGCACTTACAAGTCGAATTTGTATACGCCCGGCTTGCTGGCAAACAACAATGTGCTTTGTGTGGCTGAGGACAGGAGCCATCATCTGTGGATTGGTACGCACGAAGGGCTTTGCATGCTTGACAAGCGTACGGGGGATATGCGCAGGATGAAGCTTGAGGGAATTGACAGGCACCGGGTCAATGAAATTCTGGTGTCGAAAGGGAATCAGGTATATTGTGGATACATACGGGGTGTTGCCTGTTATGATGAACAACGGGATATGTTGCTCTTGATGACCCGGAAGAACAGTAAAGGCACGGTCCCCGAACGCGTAAATGTTCAGGCCATGCTGGAAGACGAGCAGGGCGATTTGCTTATCGGTACATGGCAGGACGGGCTGTACCGTTATGCCGTAAAGACTCGGACATTTACCCATTATCCGCAAGAAGAGGTAAAATCGGTCTTGTCGCTCTTTCAGGATTCGCGTGGCGTAATATGGATTGGAACCAATGGAAACGGTCTGCTCAAGGCACGTTTTTCTTCGGACAAGAAACTTATCATCGATAACATATACCGGCATGAAGAAAGGAATCCGCATTCTCTTTCTTCCGATTATGTATATGCCATTCATGATTTTGCTGGATAACCGGTCTGTAGAATCCATGCCTGCGGAGGAGCGGGATGTTGTCACCCCTTTTGCGCCCGATTTTACAAAGCGGCTGACCATACCGTCCTCGTACACGAATTTTTCCATTTGTTTTGCTTCGCTTACCTATAACCAGCCCCGGCAGAACGGATATGCTTATCGCTTGCATGGGTTTGATGAAGATTGGAGATATGCCGGAACAGATAACCATAATGCCCGGTATACGAAACTTCCTCCGGGTACTTATACGTTCGAGTTGCGTGCCACAAATGAGAACGGAGACTGGGGAGAACCGCGAAGCATGGAAATCGTGGTAGAGCCGCCTTTTTGGGCAACTTGGTGGGCATATCTTATGTATCTGTTGCTGTTCATTTCGTTTTTGGGTTTCATACGCTGGATGGTCTACCGCAGGTTGATGCAGCACAATTTGAAATCCTTGCAAGAAGGGGAAACCGACAAGATGCACCATCTGAAGCTGCAATTCGTTTCCAGCATACCTTCTGAAGACGAGAAGTTCCTGCAAGATGCCATTGCCTGTGTGAAACGTCATTTGGATGACCCCGATTTCGATGTATCGCAATTCGTAGAAGAAATGTCGGTGAGCCGCACCAGCCTGCACAAGAAACTGAAGTCGCTTACGGGGCAGAATACGACCGGCTTCATCCGCTCCATCCGCCTGAAAGCGGCATGCAGCCTGATGGATGCCGACCCTCACATCCGTATCTCGGGCTTGGCTTACAAAGTGAGCTTTAGTTAGCGGCGGAAGCCATGGCACGGAAGATGCTCGAAGCGCAGCGTGCCCGTTCGTATGCCATGGGGCAATGCGATGAGACGTTATGGGGACGGGATGAAGCCATGCTCCGTGCTTGTGCCGAAAGCCAGAAAGCCTATCAGGAGATACGACAATTGACAGATTTCTATAACAATCGGATGGCTGGAGGCAAGTGGAAATATTCCATGTGCTACAATCCCCGTGACTTGTATGTTTTCTTCCCGCCTATTTTACCCGTCTGGCAGACCGATGCCGAAGTGGATTCCATTCGTAAAGTATCTGATGTCATGCATCCATTGAAAGGTGAAACGGAGAAGGATTCATGGTATCTGGCTAAAGATGCCTGTGATTACAATCGGGCTACGAGTCGGTCAATGCAGCCGAACGCAGGGCGGACTGGTGGCTCTTCGGGGGTATCTACCGGCCTGTTTATTTGGAAGCAAAACCACAGACACACATCGAACGCTTTGCCGTGGATGCACGTGCCGATGGTACATTACGCACCGATGTTTATATGGCTAACTTGAAAGAAGGCTCCCGGCTGGAGATGGAATTGAAGGCGGTCGCTTCGGCTTCTCTGGTGGGACAACGGGTGTTCGACCTTACCACTGCTTCCAGGCAAACGCTTACGGCGCAATGGGATAATATCCGGAAATGGGATCCTGAACATCCCCATTTTTACCAGCTCACCCTGCGTTTGCTGGATGCGGACGGAAACCTCCTTCACGAGATGGCAGACCGTATCGGTTTCCGAACCGTGGAGTTCCGACCAGCTGATGGTATTTATCTTAATGGAGTCAAATTGTTGGTGAAAGGTACCAATCGGCATTGTTTCGACCCTGAAACCGGACGTAGCGTAAGTCGGGAACTCGACTTGAAGGATGCCCGCCTTATCAAACAGATGAACATGAATGCCGTACGTTCGCACTATCCGCCCGACAAGCATTTCCTGCAGCTTTGCGACTCGTTGGGCTTGCTTTATGTGTACGAATTGGCTGGCTGGCAGAACAGTTATAGCGATAGCATTGCCGCACGCTTGCTTCCTGAAATGATAGCCAGAGATGTCAATCATCCTTGCATCTTCCTTTGGGGCAATGGAAACGAAGGCGGATGGAATACTACCGTAGATGACCGTTTTGCCGATTATGACCCTCAGCAACGGCATGTCATCCATCCGTGGGCCAATTTTAACGGATTGGACACAAGACATTACCCTAATGGAGAAGACAATGTGTATCGCATGGAACGCGGGCAGAATGTATTCATGATGACGGAATTTGTTCACGGACTGTATGACCGGGGGCAAGGAGCCGGCTTGGAAGGTTTGTGGGCGAAGTTCCGTACCAGTCCCCTCTTTGCCGGAGGATTCACATGGGCTTACGTGGATGAGGCTTTGCATCGTACCGATACCGGACAGATGGATACGTATGGTCCCAATGCGCCTGATGGCATTGTCAGTGCCGACCGTCAGCCCGAAGGAAGTTTCTATACCGTCCGTGAAGTGTGGTCACCTATACAAATAGCGCCGATGCGCGTGACCGGTTCTTTTGATGGTGCTTTTCGGGTGACTAACGAATATTTGTTCAGCCGCTTGGATGAAGCCCGCATGAAGTGGCGGGTATGGAAGACTCCCTTATCTCCCGAAGTCCCCGTGTGTCTGGCTGAAGGCGATGTCCAACTGCCTGCTATCGCCCCAGGTGAGACCGGAACGGCTCGCTTTACCCTGCCCGAAGGTTTCCGGCAAGCCGATATGTTGGAACTGGAAGCATACAATGCGGCTGGCGATACGGTATGTACATGGACGTATCCTATCCGCAATGCTCGTGCTTATTTTGAAGCTTATCAGAGAACGGTCTCCACAATGCCGGCCCGTTATCAGCTGGACGAAGACAGTGTCATGCTTGAAGCCGGAGAAGTACGTGCCACTTTTAGCCGGACAGACGGTATGCTTCTCAGCCTTACGCGAAACGGACAACTTATTCCGTTAAGCCGGGGACCGCTTCCTGTTGGTATGAAAGCTGAAGTATCTTCTTCTGCAGTACGGATGCAAGGCGATACAGCCGTATTCACCGTGAAGTATACGGGAGGAACTGATTCTATTGTTTGGCGGATGACCCCTTCCGGATTACTGGGTATGGATGCGCTGATTCTTAACCGGCGTGGCGCGTTTTATGACAAGGATGTATATAACTTAGGCTTCACTTTCTCTTATCCGGAGCGTGCCGTAAAAGGAATGCAATGGTTGGGACACGGTCCTTACCGTGTATGGAAAAACCGCATCCGGGGGACACGCCACGGCATTTGGCAGAAAGCCTACAACAACACCGTTACAGGTGAATATTACATTCCGATTGTCTATCCGGAGTTCAAAGGCTATCATGCCGGAATTTATTGGGCTACGCTGCAAAATCCGGATGGACCTTCTTTGCATATTTATAGTGAAACAGACGGGCTCTTCCTGCATATATTCACTCCAGAGGAACAACGGGACCGTGAGAGCCGGGGACTTTCTGTCAAGCAATATCCTGCGGGCGACCTTTCCTTCCTGCTCGATATACCTGCGGTTAATTCGCAAGGCTTAGGCGGAAATTCTTCTACCGTCAAGGTGAACAAGGGTGATGAAGGCTTCCGCATCAAGTTATGGTTTGGCTTCCGCTAAGTATAGAATATTGTTTCTTTACACTTGAAAAAGCGTCCCATTTTTGGAAGTGGGACGCTTTTTTGATACCTTTATTAGAGAACGTTAAATATTGTCTTTAATTTTGTTAGCAAACTTGTAGGGGTAAGATATATTATCAAAAAATCAAATATGAGGACAATAAAAAAATGGTTTTCCTTTTCCTTGTTATTACTGATGACAGGGATAGGAACTGCGTGTGTAGAAGAAGAACGCGCTCCTTATAGCGGGGGAGAAGGAGAGGGCTTTTATGTACAGTTACCCGGTTTTGGAGAGTTTTATTTAGGGTCGGAAGTGCTATTAAAAGGTAATGCTCTTTCGGAAATCAGTAAAGTGTATGTAGAAGGCATTAGTCCGGATATGGATGAAGAAAAACTTGAGAATGGGGATTATGCTGATATGCCTGATACGAATGGGGATGGTATTCCCGATGAGTTCCAACGGGTAGAGGCACGGATTGACGGGCATACCGACAAGGAACTGGCTTTTATACTTCCGGAAAATGCCGCAACGGGAAGTGCTATGGTTTATTACGAGCGGAGAGGAGAATTGTGTGCCCTGAATGTTTTAAACAATATTATGGAACAATCTTTCGATTATTATGCGGATGAAACAGACCGGTATATTACCATTTACGGAGATACTCCTTTAGAAGACGATAAAGTCTATGTACAATATACCAAGTATAATTATGAACAAGGGCAAACGGTGCCGATTACCGGTGAATGGATTGAAATGCCTTTTCTCTCTTCAGACGAGAATAGTTTGAAAGTAAGTCTGATAGGTATTGGCGAGATGCGCATCATGTATGTACATAATGGAGAAGAGATTTTGTTCTCCAATTATTATATCAATGTGGAACCGATGGATATCGTCCGTTTTCCGGAAGGTGAGTATTACGCGGGGGATGAAGTGACCATCACCGGAGGTTTCTTTGAAGAAGGGGATGTGATTGCCTTGAATTCAGAGCCGGTAGAGATTGTTTCGATAGATAAAGAGCGCGATGCATTGACATTCCGTATTCCGGAGGATGCACTTTTTAGACAACAAGTATGGTTGCATCGCTACGGTCTTGATTATTTTGTGAAGGAAATTTATGTGCAAGAAAGAAACCAATCGATTCAATAACCAGTTAAATAAAGGAATGTCATGATGAGAAAATATGTCTATATAATAATAGGAGTACTGATAGGTTTATCGTGTCCGGCGATGGCGCAAGGCATACATGAAGCGTCATCTTCTTCTCAGCCCACTGATTCATTGGTGCAAGTGATTGATTCGTTGAAACAAACCGTAACGGCATTATCTGGCGAAATCAAAGAGAATAAAGAAAACGAACGCTTGCAGGAAGTATGGGGCAAGCACCGGAAATACATGAACATCGGTTATGTCAGTCAAAGCTTGACTCGGAAAGAAAACGGAGGCGGAACATGGAAGAGTGAAATCGGTTTTAATTATGGGCAAGGTCGTACGTATTATTTGCATAAGAAACCGATTCTTGGCATGATAAAGTTTGGCATTGACTGGACCTTTTACGACTTGAATTTTGTGAAGTATAAAGATAAGTTCGGCGTGTTTGGCGGCAATGCCGATTATTTGGGGTATGGGGATTATTATTACGAAGACGGTTATCTGCCCCCGTTGCCTGATACAGAAGGCGATGAAGAGGTTTCCGATGATATGATGCAAATGGAAATCAGCACACAGGTAGGCCCTTCGGTCACTATCAATCCTGTCAACCACTTGAAAGTGAGCGGCTATTTCCGTGTAGCTCCATCGTATTCTATGTTGGTGGCAAGCGAGGAATTGTACCATGGCTATGGGACGTTTTTCACCCTCGGCGGATCTGTCTCGTTCAAGATTATCTCCATCGGCATCGAGGGAAGATGGGGAAATACGAAATACAATAACATTGACCTTGGAAACTTGGAGGATGAAGAATATTGGGACGAAGATGCAAGCATGGGCGATATGTTGAAGGGAGAGAATGATAAAATCAAGTGGAAAACCGGATCCATGCGGTTTTATATCAGTATTCGATTGTAAAAAGACAACCAAAACAAAATTAGTATTATGAAAGCAAGCAGATTTTCTTTTTATTTGTTCATGCTATTGTTAAGCGGTATGACGATATTATCCTGTTCGAAAGACGATCCGGTAGAACCGGATGGAGGTACGGAAGAACCGGGTATAGAGGAGCCGGAAGAACCGGCAGGAGATGAAGAGATGGTGTTAGGAGAACAGACCATACTGATTACTCCTGAATTGATAAGTTATGTAAGTACTCCGGTAACAGGTATGCAAATCGTATTGGATAATTCGATTGATGAGGCTGAATTGCCAAAAGAAGGAGAAATACTATTGAATATAGAACGCTCGGACTTGTTTCCGCATGGTTTCTTAGGGAAAGTTTCTCAGGTGAATAAAGCTGCAGATGGTTATGTGATAGATACAGAGAAAGCGTACTTGGATGAAGCTTTTGATAAGTTGTACGTAGAGGGAGAAATGGAAGTAGTCTTACCTGACGAATCTCAGGAAAGGGCGTTAGGATTGAATATTGGAAATTATTCAGATGGAGATTATAAAGGTATAACTTTTGGTGCGACATTTGATGATTTGCGTAATTGTTCAGAGGAGTCTTATATTGGAATGACATTGAACGTGGGTTTTGTCTTCGAATACATCATAGATATTAACAATAAGATAAAGAAACCTTTAGTCTCTTTTTCTTTGAAAAGCAAAGTGTCATTTACTCCTCAATGGCATATTGAATATGAGCGTGGATTAAATAGTGATCTTTATAGAACGGAACTTACCCATCTTGATTTATTGCCGAAACTTGGAGCCGCAGGGATAGCCGAATGTATATTTAACCCTGAATTAGTTCTTTATTATGTGGCGGAGGCACAAGGAAAGGTTAATATTGATACAAAATTGCAGTTTGTGGATGAGAGCGTGATGGGGGTGGAATATAAGGATGGATCATGGAGTTTCGGCTCTCGTTCTATAGGGCAAGGAAGTTCATTTGCTGAAAGTGCGGAATTCTCGTTAGAGGGGTCTGTATTTTCTGGTTTGGAGTGTGCTTTGGAGGCAAAAGTGTTTTCTGAGGAAATAACTTCTCTTTCTATTCCTTTTAAAGTCGGAGGGAAAGTTTCTGCGGAGATATCATCTGAGATAGTGACTTCTATTGATTATGAAACGTTATCGGATTTGCAAGTAACCTTTGGCGTTCCTAACCTTTCTGCAGAAGCGAAAGTAAGTGGTCGTCTTTTTAAGGGTTTAGAAGGAGATCTGTCACTTCCGTTTTATGATAAGAATTTACTTGAAAAAAAAGTATATCTATTCCCGAAATTTGGGGATATGAATGCGAAGCGTATAGAGGATGATAAGACAAAGGCTGATGCCTCTTCAAATGTTACGCAAGATTTGTTATTCCCTGTTGAAATTGATTATAATTTATATGATGAAGAAGAGAATGAGATTCAGGCGGAATGTAATTGGCTATCTTACAGGGAAGAAAAGGATATGCATAACCCCTTAACGAAAACATTTACAGATTTATCCGTAAGTAAGAAGTATTTTGTGCGTCCAGTGGTAAAGGTGCCTTTATTTGGAGAAATACCAGCTAAGCCGATTGTTGAGATTGAGCCGGAGGAAATAGGCGTAACCACCGAAAGCTATCTATCTCAAGATGAGTCATTAATCTTAATGGGATATTTTGACCCTGCATTGCAAGCCGATTGTAATATTACGGAATACGGTATCTGTTATGATACAAATGGAAATCCGACACTTTATGGAACACATAGTGTGGCTGATGGGAACAATGAAGGAATGTTCCAAACGGCTATTATAGCGGAAGATGACATTACTTATTATTATCGGGCTTATCTGATTGCGGATGGACAGATTTATTATGGTGAAGTGAAAGAGGCAAAGAAAGAAAAGAATGATTCGTTAATAGGTGAATGGAAGCTGGTTGGATATTCTGAAGTAGGAGACCTAAGCGGTGGTCATGGCTGGAAGTATGGTGATTTTTCTATAAGAGCTGACGGAACATTTACTACATCTATTATTCCATGGCTTCCTCCAATGACAGGGAGATGGTATCGTGTAGATTCGAATAAATTTGTGATATATTATGACTTTGAAGGAGAAACATTGGGAATAGGTTTCATAATTGAGAATGTGACCGAAACGACCCTCCGTCTTTATTCAGAGACAGCAGAAAATGAAGGTGGTGAAGAGCAAGACTTTTTTGGCGTTCATTTAGATTATGTCAAGCAATAATTTTTCCCCACCCATTTCCGCCTTGTCCTTCACGTATATGCAAAGCCGCTTCCATATACGTGCGGGACGGGGCGCAACTATATGCGTTGGGGCAAATAAACGAGTGGTGATTTTTTCTTGACATATTTTTTATTTCCTCAAAAATATGTTACATTTGTAGACTATAAAGGTAATGATTCGTTTATGTTTAATTTAAATTTTAATGTTATGAAAAAGACGAATGTATGGGGCTTGCTTTGCCTTTTGTTGGTTTCTGCATTTTCTTTTGTCTCATGTTCAGATGATGAAGGAGGAATAGAAGATGCCGGTTTGATTTATGGTGTTTGGGAACCTGTGCGTGCCCAAGGTTATGAAGTCATTGATGGTGATAGAAGTGAGTGGGACTATGATGTGGATGAGATAAATGAGGATGAATATATCGAGGCTGATTATAACCGGTTTGGCTTTTATGACGATGGAACATGTACTTCATGGTGGTATACGGGAAGTGGCAGATGGGAAGTAGAATATAGCGGTATCGATTTCAGTTTGGACGGGAACCGACTTTACGTAGGCGGGGATTATTGTATTGTTTCGACGTTAAATTCTACGACATTGGTTATGGAAATACATGAAGTGGAGAGCGATTATGAATATTATGAAAAGGTGACTTTCCGGCGTGTAGAATAAGAATGGTACAGGATATCAGATAATAGGAATGTCCGTCAGGTGCTTTGCAAGTGCCTGACGGACATTTTTTTACTATATTACTCTTCGTCGCTTGTCTTTCGGGTTTTGCATATATGGGCAAGAATGATTATTTTTGCGCAGGAAACAAAAGACCAATGTATGAAAACCTATCTTTTTCTTCTTATCGCCTTGCTTCTTACGGCGTGCGGAGGGAGCCAACAGGCTGGGCAGAAGCCGGTTATCACCGTAAGCATCGAGCCGTTGCGCTATTTTGCCGAAGCCATTGCAGGCGACCGGTATCAAGTGGTAAGTATGGTGCCGGAGGGGAGCAGCCCTGAGACATACGACCCTACGCCCCGGCAGATGATAGACTTGAGCCGGAGCCGGGCTTTCCTGCTTGCAGGATACCTCGGATACGAATTGGCTTGGGCGGACAAGTTGCAGCAGAATGCGAAGGATGTGCCTTTCTTCAACCTTTCGGAAGGCATTGAGCTGATACGGGAGGAAGGGCACGCTCATGCCGGAGGCGTAGAGCCGCATATCTGGACTTCGATTGCCAATGCGGGGATTATCGCGGATAATATTTCCCGTGTGATGTGCCGGCTGGACCCGAAGCATGCGGAAGAATACAAAACCAATGCCGCCGGATTGAAGGCGAAGATAACGAATCTGGATAAGGAGATAAGGGCGTATCTGCCGGATGCGCCAAAGGCTTTCCTGATTTATCATCCTGCCTTGTCGTATTTTGCCAGGGAATACGGGCTGACTCAAATCAGCATCGAAGAAGGAGGAAAAGAGCCTTCGCCCGCACAACTGGAAGCGTTGATTACCCGGTGCAGGGAGATGCACGTCGGGGTGATATTTGTCCAGAAAGAATTTGATACCCGCAATGCGGAGGTGATTGCCCGTGAACTGCATGTCCCGACGGTGACTATCAATCCGCTCAGCTATCAATGGGAACGGGAGATGAGAGCCGTTGCACGTGTGTTGTCGAACCCGAACAAGAAGCTATGAATCTGCGACCGATTATCCGATTGGAGCATATCTTTGCCGCATACGAACGCAAGACGGTGCTGGAAGACGCAAGCCTGAATGTGTACGAACGCGATTTTCTGGGCGTTATCGGTCCCAATGGGGGCGGGAAGACTACGCTTGTCAAGTTGATTTTAGGCTTGCTTCGCCCCGTGTCGGGATCTATCCGTTTTTATCAGGAAGGCAAGGAGGTGTCCGGCATCAGCATGGGGTATCTTCCCCAGTATACCGCGATAGACAAGAAGTTTCCTATTTCCGTGTACGATGTGGTGCTTTCAGGTCTGAACAAGCAAAAGTCTTTGTTCCGTCCGTTTACTCCTGCCCAGCACGAACAAGTGCGGAGAGTGATTGTCCGCATGGGGCTGGAGGGATTGGAAAAGCGGGCTATCGGGCAATTGAGCGGAGGTCAGCTGCAGCGTGCCTTATTGGGGCGCGCCTTGGTCTCAAATCCTCAAGTGGTCATCCTGGACGAGCCGAATACGTATATCGACAAGCGTTTCGAGGCTCGTTTGTATGCGTTGCTGGAGGAAATCAACCGGGAGCATGCCATTATTCTGGTAAGCCATGACATCGGGGCGGTGCAGAAGCGTGTGAAGCGCATTGCGTATGTCAATCACCGGTTGGATGAGCGTGCGGATACGGATATTCCGGAAGACTGGCTGGTGTAGCATGTTTATATTTACCACAGAGGACACAGAGTTTTTTAAAATTTTCCTCTGTGTGCCTCTGTGCTCTCTGTGGTGAAATAAGCGGGTAATGATAAAAAAACGAAAAACTATCGGGTGCATACCTGTGCTGAGGTGAAAATCACTATCTTTGCGCCGATTATGCAAATTTGGCAGAGAAATTAAACAAACCCATTCATAATGAAACAATACAACAAGATTAACAACCTGGTAGGCTGGCTCGCTTTTCTTATCGCGGCATGTACCTATTGCATGACCATTGAGCCGACTGCCAGTTTCTGGGATTGTCCCGAATTCATTACCACCGGATATAAACTGGAAGTAGGCCATCCGCCCGGTGCGCCGTTCTTCATGCTTACCGCTAATCTGTTCAGCCAATTCACGAGCGACCCTTCGCAAGTGGCACGGATGGTGAATATCATGAGTGCGTTGATGAGCGCGGCATGTATTCTTTTCTTGTTTTGGAGCATCACGCACCTTGCCAAGAAGCTGATTTGTCCCGATGAAAAGGAGATGACCGCCGGAAAGCTTATTGCCATCATGGGCTCGGGCTTGGTAGGCGCATTGGCTTATACGTGGAGCGATACCTTCTGGTTCAGTGCCGTAGAAGGTGAGGTATATGCTTACTCCAGCCTTTTCACCGCCGTCGTATTTTGGTTGATATTGAAATGGGAAAACCGTGCGACAGAGGCGCATAGCGACCGTTGGCTGATTCTGATTGCTTATCTGACGGGCTTGTCTATCGGCGTGCACTTGTTAAACTTGCTTTGTATCCCGGCGATAGTGCTGGTATATTATTATAAGAAGAATCCGAATGCCAACCTGAAAGGAAGCCTGTTGGCGCTTTGCGGTTCGATGGTATTGATTGCCGTAGTGCTTTACGGCATTGTGCCGGGCATTGTGAAGATAGGCGGATGGTTCGAGCTTTTGTTTGTCAATGGTTTCGGGTTCTCGTTCAATACCGGACTCATTATCTATATTATCCTGTTGGCGGCAAGCCTTGTATGGGGTATATACGAAAGCTATACCTTGCGGAGCCGCAAGCGGATGAATATTTCCTTCCTTACTACCGTGGGCTTGCTGGGCATTCCTTTCTACGGACACGGGGTGAGCAGTGTGATTATCGGCATTATCGTGCTGACGGTATTGGCATTCTATCTGTTTGCCAATCTTCCCGAAAAATACCGGGTCAGCGCACGTACGCTCAACACTTCTTTGCTCTGCCTGATGATGATGGTGGTAGGGTATTCTTCGTATGCCGTTATCGTCATCCGTTCTTCGGCGAATACGCCGATGGACCAGAACTCGCCCGAAGATATCTTTACCTTGGGCGAATACCTGGGACGTGAGCAATACGGTACGCGTCCGCTTTTCTATGGGCAGACATACGCTTCGAAAGTCGCATTGGAAGAAGTGGACGGAGGATGCGTATATGCCATGACCGAAGGTGCGCCGGTGTACCAACGCAAGGAGAAAGAAAATCCTGACGAGAAGGACAGCTACGAAGTGGTGCGCCATAAGAATGAATACAAGTATGCGCAGAACATGATTTTCCCGCGTATGTATAGCGACGCGCATGCGGCGGCATACGAGAGTTGGCTGGGAGGCGTGGAAGGCCGTCAGGTTCCGTACGACCAATGCGGAGAAATGCTGATGGTGAAGATTCCGACCCAGTGGGACAACATCAAGTTCTTCTTCATCTACCAGCTGAACTATATGTACTGGCGTTATTTCATGTGGAATTTTGCCGGACGGCAGAACGATATACAAGGTCAGGGCGAAATCGAGCATGGCAACTGGATTACCGGCATTCCGTTCATTGATAAGGCGTTGGTGGGCGACCAAAGCTTATTGCCCAGTGAGCTGAAGAACAACAAGGGGCACAATGTGTTCTATTGCCTGCCTTTGATATTGGGAGTCATCGGCTTGTTCTGGCAGGCATACCGGGGCGAACGGGGCATCCAGCAGTTCTGGATTGTCTTCTTCCTTTTCTTTATGACCGGACTTGCCATTGTGTTATATCTGAACCAGACTCCCCAGCAGCCGCGTGAGCGGGACTATGCGTATGCAGGCTCGTTCTATGCCTTTGCCATTTGGATTGGTCTGGGAGTAGCCGCTATTGCCGAATGGTTGAAAACGAAATTGGGCGAGAAGCCGTCGGCTATTCTGGCAAGTGCCGTATGCTTGCTTGTGCCTTTGCAGATGGTGAGCCAGACATGGGACGACCATGACCGGAGCGGACGCTATACGTGCCGTGACTTCGGACAGAACTACCTGAACTCGGTACAGGCAGAAGGCAACCCGATTATCTTTACCAACGGAGATAACGATACATTCCCCTTGTGGTACAATCAGGAGACCGAAGGCTTCCGCACCGATGTGCGTGTATGCAACCTGAGTTATTTGCAGACCGACTGGTACATCGACCAGATGCGCCGCCCGGCATACGACTCGCCTTCCGTGCCTATTGATTGGGAACGTATCGACTATGTGCAAGGGCATAACGAAGCGGTTTACGTGCGTCCCGATGCGATGGAAACCATCAACAATTATTATAAGCAATATCCCGAAGAGGCGAAGAAAGAGTTCGGCGAAAACCCGTACGAGTTGAAGAATATCCTGAAATATTGGGTACGCTCGCCGAAGGAAGGCTTGCAGATGATTCCTACAGACAGCATTGTGATTAAGTTGGATAAGGAGGCTATCAAGCGTTCGGGCATGTTGGCGCCCGATTCGATACCCGACTATATGCACCTTTCGTTGAAGGGCAAACGGGTATTGTATAAGAGCGAGCTGATGATGCTGGAAATGCTTGCCAATACCAATTGGGAACGTCCGATGTATATGGCGATTACCGTGGGGTCGGACAATCACTTGAACCTGACCAACAATTTCTTGCAGGAGGGGCTTGCCTACCGCATCACGCCGTTTGATAACGCGAAGTTAGGACGCCGCCTTGACTCGGAGAAGATGTACGACAACCTGATGCACAAATTCAAGTTCGGTGGCATTGACAATCCGGATATCTATTTGGATGAAACCGTGCTCCGTATGTGCGATACGCACCGCCGTATGTTCGTGCAACTAGCTTCCCAATTGATTAAGGAAGGCAAGAACGACAAGGCGAAGGAAGTGCTCGACTATTGTGAAAAGGTAATCCCGAGCACCACGGTGCGTCACGATTACATCTATAGCAGCTCGAAAGAAATGGCGGATGATTATGCGGCATTGGGCGAAACCGGAAAAGCCGAGAATATCCTTGTCCAGCTGGCGAAGAACTCTGTAGAATATGCGTCATGGTACATGAGCCTTGATGAAGTGCGTTTTGCAGGTTCGTACGAAGAGTGCATGCGTCATTTCTATATCTTAGATGACGTTTGCAAGGCATTGGAAAAGCTGAAGGATGAAAACGGAAAGCCGCTGGAGTCTGCTGCAAGTTATCGCCATCAGTTCGACCAGCTGTATGGCTTGTTGGAGAACTTGGTCGGAAGCGCGAATCCGGCTCACGAATAGTTAATAATTAATAGGGAATAGTGCACAATGGATAGCTTGTAAAGGTTTTATGCCTTATACCGTTATTCACTATTCCCTATTAATTATTAATTGTTCATTATTAAATTATTAACTGCTATCAGAAATGCTCATCGAACAACCCCCGTTGATACTTCGTTGGATTTATCCGCGTGCTATGTGGCGGATGGATAAGAATGAAAAATCGGTCTATCTGACTTTTGATGACGGGCCTATCCCCGTTATTACTCCATGGGTGCTCGACCTGTTGGATAAATACGGCATTAAAGCCACGTTTTTTATGGTAGGCGATAACATACGAAAGCATCCCGAAGAATTCCGTATGGTGGTAGAGCGCGGGCATCGTCTCGGGAATCATACGTTCAACCACATCCGTGGTTTCGAATACCTGAGCCAGAATTACCTGGCAAACACCGATAAGGCGAACGAATACCTGCATACCGATCTTTTCCGCCCTCCTCACGGGCACATGCGTTGGGTGCAATATCATGTCTTAAAGAAGAAATACCGCATTGTGATGTGGGACCTTGTCACCCGCGATTATAGCAAGCGCCTTACCGGACCGCAGGTGCTTGCCAAGGTGAAGAAGTACGTCCGTAACGGCTCTATCATTACTTTCCACGACTCCATTAAGTCTGAACCCCGCTTGAAGTATGCCCTTCCCCGTGCTATCGAATGGTTATTGGCGCAAGGCTATACGTTCAAAGTCTTCGATTGATATATCGCCGTTTTTAAAGCTAACTATCTCTGTCCCCAGTCCTGATAGGCTGGTACTGCTGTAGCTCATTACAAAGCGGTTGTTTTCATTCAAGTTGAACATGGCTTTTTTGAAAACAAAGGTCGAAACTTTCCTGAATTTAAAAAACACGGCGGATTTCGGATGGTTACGAACTTTTACCCAGCATAATAGGTCCCTTTGATTTGCCTTTCGTATATGAAGTCATCGGGAACAGCCTCGAATGTCACTACTCCTTCGCCCGGAGTGGTTTTTATCAAGATTTTTACCGGTTGGGGGACATAGTTCATGATATACATCATCATTTGCGTAGAGTCCTCTTTCACCGGCTCGAAATATACAGAACAGTCTGTAACGGTCGTGCCGTTTATCTGCAAAGAGAGTGCATCGCCTCTGAAAGTAAGATCGGGTTCATACATTTCCGCAGGATCGGTCAATGCCAATGCCGGGGTATCATTTTCCGAACAGCTTGCAAGCAGGCATACGCTCATTATCAAGAATATGCCCCACATTTGTGTTAACACATTCGTTTTCATATTGACTTTGGTTTTTAGGTTTCAATAAAGATATGTCTTTTTATTTTAGGGCAGATTGTTTTCTTAACATTTTTAAGCGGTTATCCTGCCCAGTTTTCCCGGTCTAAGTTCCGGTAGCTGATGGCTTCGGCAAGGTGTTGGGGGAGGATGGTTTCGCTTCCGTCCAAATCGGCTATGGTGCGCGAGACCTTCAGGATGCGGTCGTAGGCACGGGCGGAGAGGTTGAAACGCTCCATGGCGGTACGAAGAAGAACCATGCCGTGGGAGTCGGGCTGGGCGTACTGGTGCAGGAGGCGCGAAGTCATCTGGGCATTGCAATGGATGCCCGGAAGGCCGGCAAAGCGTTTGGCTTGTATCTGGCGGGCACGGATGACCCGTTCGCGGATGGCGGCGCTGGGCTCGCCTGCCTTGCGTTCGGCAAGCTTCTCGAAGGGTACCGGAACGATTTCCACTTGGATGTCAATCCGGTCGAGGAGGGGACCGGAGATACGGTTCAGGTACTTTTGCACTTGCCCGGGCGTACATACACAATGGCGGGTGGGGTGGTTGTAATATCCGCAGGGGCAGGGGTTCATCGAGGCTATCAGGGTGAAGCTGGCGGGATAATCCAAGGTATATTTGGCGCGCGAAATGGTGATGTGCCGGTCTTCGAGGGGCTGGCGGAGGACTTCGAGGACGCTTCGGTTGAACTCGGGAAGCTCGTCGAGGAAGAGGACGCCATTGTGTGCCAGGCTGATTTCACCCGGTTGGGGATTGGTGCCCCCGCCCACCATGGCGACTTGCGAAATGGTGTGGTGCGGGCTTCGGAACGGGCGGACGGCGATGAGGGACGAGTCTTTCCCCAGTTTTCCGGCTACGGAATGTATCTTGGTGGTTTCCAGGCTCTCGGCGAGCGAAAGGGGCGGAAGGATGCTGGGAAGGCATTTTGCCATCATCGACTTGCCACTTCCCGGCGCGCCTATCATAATCAGGTTGTGTCCGCCTGCCGCTGCAACCTCCAAGGCACGTTTCACGCTTTCCTGACCCTTGACATCGGCAAAGTCGAAAGGGAAATTGGTCTGGCTCCGGTAAAATTCCTCGCGCGTATTGACGATAGTAGGTTCCAGTTCGCACTTGCCGTTGAAGAAATCGATGACTTCGGTGATGTTTTCCACGCCGTACACGTTCAGGTTATTGACCACGGCGGCTTCACGCGCGTTTTGCTTGGGGAGGATGAATCCTTCGAATCCTTGCTGGCGGGCGCAGATGGCTATGGGCAAGGCGCCTTTGATGGGCTGTAGGCTTCCGTCCAGGCTCAATTCGCCTATGAGGAGGTAACGGTCGAGCTTTTCGGGAGATACGGCTCCTGATACCGCTAAGATGCCTATCGCCAGCGGAAGGTCGTACGAGGAACCTTCCTTGCGGATATCCGCGGGTGCCATGTTGATGACGATTTGGCAGGTGGGGAACTTGTATCCGTTGACCTGGAGGGCGGCTACGATGCGTTCGTGGCTCTCTTTTACGGCTGAATCGGGCAAGCCTACGAGGAAAAACTTAATGCCCCGTGAGCTGTTGACTTCGATTGTGACGATGGTTGCATCTATTCCTTGAACGGCTGCACCGAATAGTTTGATTAGCATTTAAGGTTGGGTTTACAGGTTTATTCTTTCAGTTGTTCGTTTACCTTTTCATATAACGCTTGTCCGTATAATTGGGTTGCTATGATTTTCCGGCTATTGTTTATCAGGATGTTGGCAGGGAGCGCATGGATTTGGTTCTGTTTTACCACCGGATTGTTCCAGCCCTTGAAATCGCATGTCTCTATCCATTTCCCGGTGTCTTTCTTGCATTTTTCCAGCCATTTGTCTTTTTCGTAATCGAGGGAGATATTCAGGACCTTGAATTTCTTTTCGGGGAATTCCCCGACAAGTTTTTCCAGCGAGTCGCGCCGGACAAGGCTTTCCTTGTCCCAACTTGCCCAGAAGTTGAGCAGGGTATAGCTTCCCTTTTCCCCTGTCCACGAAATGTATTTGCCTTCGCGGTCTTTGCACGAGAAATAATTGACGTATTCCTTGTTTTGCCGGGCATTGTCCTCTTGTGCGGGCAAAGCCTTGAGGATTACGCTCAGGATGCGGCTGTCTTTGATATTTCCTGTAAGGGGAGCGATTAGTTGCTCGATTTTCTTCGTATCGGGCGAAGGGGTTTGGATGAAGTATTGGTTAATCAGGTATGCCGATGCGAAAGAAGAAGGATGGGCTTGGATGAATTTTTCCGCGGCTTGTGCGGCGGATGCCGAGTCCTTCAACGCTTGGATTTCTTTCAATAGCGCGCCGTATTCCCCGTTCATCCCGTCTCCTGTGATGCCGGGGGCTTGGAACGTTCCGCTTAGTGTCATTTCCTGTCCCTTGTCGGCGAATACAGGAATCATCTCTCCCGTTTCGGGCAGAACCAGGCGGAAGAGCGTGATGGTATCGGGAACGAACGTATAATTGAATTTCCCTTCTTTCGGGAAAATCGTGTCGAGTTTCGAGATGGGGTCATCATAGACCACCAGTATGGGCTTGTCTGCAAGCCCGTCCATTTCTGCCTGAAGCGTGAACGTCGAATCCCCCTTGCAGGAAAGGAGGAAAAGCATGCTAAGTGCGGTAAGCGTTGGAAGTAACTTCATGGCTCGTTGAATATATATGAATTGACCTGCGAATATACGTAATTTATTTGAAATAAAAAAGCCGGAATGCAATTTGCACTCCGGCTTTTCCTAAAAAAATATACAATTTATGAGTAAACCAGATTCAATTACTGAATCTCATTCGCATATTTAGCAAATTCACGGTCGTTTTGAGCGCTTGCTTTCAAACTTGCGTCTTTCTGGCCTACCTTAGCCATGCTTGACTTAACCAGGTCGGCATTGTTGGTGCGTGCACCTACGATAGCCATCAGGTAATCAGTATAAGCGTCCGGATTCTTGACTGCTTCCAATGTGCTCTTTGCCTTGTTGTAGTCTTTAGCCAAGATTTGAGCCAAAGCGGCAGAGTTGGTCTTGGTGTCGCCGAAAGCTTGTACGGCACGGTCGTACTGGCCTTGTTTGATATACAGGTTACCCAGCGCTTCGTTAGCGGTGTTAGCGCCTGTAGACTTGCTCAGGTAAGTTTCAGCTTCTGCTACATTGCCTTTGCACAATTCGCACAAACCGAGGTTGGTGTTGACTTCAGCTGCGCTTGCGCTCTTGCTTGCGGCTTGCTTGAAGTAGTTTTCAGCAGCGTTCAGGTCGCCTGCTGCGTATGACATCATACCCAAGTTGTTGTATGCGCGGAAGTCGTTCGGATATTTTTCGATAGCTCTCTTGTAGATAGCTTCCTTGCGTGCGTTGTCTTGAGTCAGGGTAGCTGCATACAGCAATTCGTCAACGCTGATAGAGTCTTCTTTCGCGTCGAATGCGGCGTTGATTTCTTCATCGCTACGTCCGATAACATCGTAGTTAGCGGTCAGGCGTGCACGGCGCAATTGCGGAAGGATTTCATCTGCCAAGGTCTTGTAAACTGAAGAGATGTTCTTGATTTCAGTTTCACGTTGTTCCGGATCTTGGTACATAGACAAGACGCGCAAGATGAGGTCTTTATCCTGGATGTTTGATTTAGAAACCAGTTCCTGGAAGCCTTCCCAGTCTTGTGCAGTATATTTAGCGTCAACCTGAGTTTCGATTTCGCCTTTCTTCAATTGCTTGTTCAGGTACTTTTCAGTGTTTTCCTGACGGTCTTCAGCCAAACCGGTGTTCAGTTTCACGCCACCATCCGGAGATGCGTAAGCAGAGATTTCGATGTTGTTCAACTTGAAGTTTTTCTTGTCGCCGTTTACAGCAACCACTTTCTTGTTGAAATCCTTAATGCCTTCTGACTTCAATTCGCTTGCGCGGATGTTAGCCTGTTGGATCAAGAACATGATTTGAGCTTCCTGAGCCTGCTTGATGATGCGTTGGAACGCGTCAGCTGCGTATGCGGCGTTGGCCGACTTAACGGTAGGCAATTCAGAAGTAGCGATAACACCGTCGGCAATCTTTACAGAAGGGATGGTGTATTCTTTCTTTCCTTTCTTGATTTTGAAATCAAGATACAGTTCAGACTTAGCCATTTCGGGTACATAGTCGAAAGAGGCTTTCATCGTATAGGTACCGCCCATCTTATAAGAGATAGTCTGGTCGTTACCTTGCACTTTTTCACCTTGGAACATAGCCGGCTGGCCTTTGGCTTCGCCTCCGTCCCATCTCAAAACCGGAGTAACTTCAACAGTTGCTGTTTTCTTGAAATACTTTTCAGGGAACTTGCCTGTGATAGTAACAGGCACTTTGCCGCCGATAGCTTCCAATACTTCAGGATCAGTTGTGAAATAGCTCGGGTCCAATTCGCCCATCTTGCTACATGAAGAGAAAGCAAGAACTAACAATGCCACTAAGGGCAAATACAACTTCTTAATCATGGTTTTTTATTATTTGGTTTGTTAAAAATATAATCTAGTCGGTTTTTAATATTTGGGGCAAAGATAAGAAAAACTCCAATAGCTGTTCGTTTTTTGCGCTCTTTTTTTAAAGAAATATTGAAAAAAAGATTAAAATCACCCGTACGGTTAGTTAAAACGCTTTTTTTTGTTCCGTGGATGATGTTCGATAATCTCTTGCCGGAGCATGCTTCGGTCGATGTGTGTATAGATTTCGGTTGTTCCGATGCTTTCGTGCCCCAGCATGGCTTGGATGGCACGCAGGTTGGCTCCGCCTTCCAGCAGGTGGGTGGCGAACGAGTGGCGGAAGGTGTGCGGGCTGATGGTCTTTTTCAATCCGATGCGCTCTGCCAGTTCCTTTATTATATGGAAAACCATGATGCGCGAGATGTTCTTCCCGAACCGGCTTATGAATACAAAGTCTTCGTATCCGGGTTTGATTTTGGCGTATCCGCGTTCCGTGAAATAATTTTTCAACTCGTTGACGGCACGGGGGGAGATGGGCACCAGGCGTTGCTTGCTTCCCTTGCCTTCTACCTTGATGAAGCCTTCGTCCAGATAGAGGTCGGATAATTTGAGGTTGCAGAGCTCGGATACGCGCAAGCCGCAGCTATACAGGGTTTCCAGTATCGCCCGGTTGCGTTGCCCTTCGGGGGTGGTCTCGTCGATAGTGCCGATAAGGGCGTCTATCTCTTCTACGGTCAGCACATCGGGCAGGTGTTTGCCTATCTGGGGCGATTCGAGCAGTTCGCTCGGGTCTTGGCGGATGTAGTCGTCGAGGGTGAGGAAGCGGAAGAACGAGCGGATACCCGAAAGGATGCGGGCTTGCGAGCGGGGATGGATGCCGATGTCGTGAAGTCCGGCGGAGAAGTTTTCCAGGTCTTGCAGGGTCACGTCGGTAATGCCGATGCCTTCCAGGGTGAGGTATGCGAGCAGTTTGTCCAGGTCGGTCAGATAGGCGTCGATTGTGTTTTCCGATAAAGAACGTTCTAATTTCAGGTATTGGCGGTACTTTAACAGTATCTTCTCGTAGGTTTTCATTTCTTTTTCGTATCTTTGTGCCGAGTTTTTTCTCGGCAAAGTTATTAAAAAGTTTTATTCGGCATAAATATGAGGATACAAATAATCAATGGCCCTAACATCAATCTGCTGGGCAAACGCGAACCGGGCATTTACGGTTCGACTTCGTTCGAAGATTATCTGCAAATATTGAAAGAACGTTATCCGGAGGTGGAAATAGCGTATTTCCAGTCGAATGTGGAGGGAGAGATGATTGACAAGATTCACGAGACGGGTTTCGCTTGTGACGGGATTATCCTGAATGCCGGAGCCTATACCCATACTTCCATTGCCTTGCAGGATGCCATCCGTGCGGTGTCCGCTCCTGTTATCGAGGTGCATATATCTAATGTACACGCACGCGAGGAGTTCCGCCACAAGTCGATGATAGCTTGCGCGTGCCGCGGGGTGATTTGCGGTTTCGGGCTTGATTCGTACCGGCTGGCGATGGAGGCTTTATTAGCGAAACACTAAAAACTTAAAACTATATGATGCTCAAACAAACAAAAATCGTGGCGTCTATATCTGACTTGCGTTGCGATGTTGATTTTATCAGAGACTTGTTTAATGCAGGAATGAACGTGGTGCGCATGAATACCGCTCATGCCAGCCGCGAGGGATTCGAGAAATTGATTAACAACGTGCGTCAGGTATCGAACCGGATTGGCATCTTGATGGATACCAAGGGGCCGGAGGTGCGTACTACGGCGAGTGCCGAAGGGCATATAGACTTCAAGACGGGCGAAAAGGTGTGCATCGTGGGAAATCCCGACCGGGAGACTACGCATGAGTGCATTGCGGTCAGCTATCCGGGATTCATACACGATCTTTCGGTTGGGGCGGATGTGCTGATTGATGACGGTGATTTGGAGCTGAGGGTGGTGGATAAGAACGAAGATACCTTGTTCTGTGAAGTATGCAACGATGCCACGCTGGGCAACCGTAAGAGCGTGAACGTGCCGGGCGTACGCATCAATCTTCCTTCGCTTACCGAGAAAGACCGCAACAACATCCTGTATGCCATTGAGAAAGACATCGACTTCATTGCCCACTCGTTTGTGCGCAACAAGCAGGACGTGCTGGATATCCGCGAGATACTCGACGCGCACAATAGCGACATTCAGATTATCGCGAAGATTGAGAACCAGGAAGGCGTAGACAATATTGACGAAATCCTGGAGGTGGCAGACGGGGTTATGGTGGCTCGTGGAGACTTGGGAATCGAAGTGCCCCAAGAGCGTATCCCGGGCATCCAGCGCAAGCTCATCAAGAAATGTATCTTGGCGCGCAAGCCGGTGATTGTAGCTACCCAAATGCTTCATACGATGATTAACAACCCGCGCCCGACCCGTGCGGAGGTGACCGATATCGCGAATGCCATTTACTATCGTACGGATGCGTTGATGCTGAGCGGCGAGACGGCATACGGGAAATATCCGGTGGAAGCCGTGAAGACCATGACGAAAGTGGCTGGGCGCAAGCCGAGAAAGACAAGATGGAGGAAAACGACATTCCTATCCCCTTGACTCCCGAGAATACCGATGTGACCAGCTTCCTGGCAAAACAGGCGGTACGCGCTACGACCCTCATGCCTATCCGCGCCATCATCACCGACAGTTTCAGCGGGCGTACGGCACGCAGCCTGGCTGCATTCCGCGGGAAATATCCGGTACTGGCCATTTGCTATAAGGAAAAGACCATGCGCCATCTTGCCTTGTCGTACGGGGTGGAAGCCATCTATATGCCCGAAAAGGCAAACGGGCAGGAATATTATTTCACGGCATTGCGCAAATTGCTCAATGACGGTGTCCTGACCCGCAAGGAGATGGTGGCATACCTGAGCGGAGGAAAGAAAGGCACGCACACTTCGTTCCTCGAAATCAATCAGGTAGATGATGTGCTGGAAGCCGGCGACGATTATGTATTGCCTAACCGGAACAGGTATTTATAATGAAAGAAACCGACGCGCTGGATGCGTATATACTTGCGCACATTGACCCGGAAAGCGATTACCTGAAAGCGCTTTACCGGGCTACGCATGTCAAGCTTTTGCGCCCCCGCATGGCTTCGGGGCATTTGCAAGGGCGGATGCTGAAGATGTTTGTCGAGATGATCCGCCCCCGTCAGGTGCTGGAGATAGGCACGTATAGCGGGTATTCTGCCTTGTGCCTTGCCGAAGGGCTGGAAGAGGGCGCCATGCTTCATACGTTCGAAATCAATGACGAGCAGGAAGATTTCACCCGCCCGTGGCTGGAAGGCTCGCCCTACGCCGATAAAATCAGGTTCTACATTGGCGATGCCCTGCAGATGGTCCCTGCGATGGACATCACCTTCGACCTTGCTTTCGTCGACGGCAACAAGCGGGTGTATATGGATTATTATGAGATGATATTGCCCAAGCTCCGTGCCGGAGGCTATATCATTGCCGATAACACCTTATGGGACGGGCATGTGCTGGAAGAACCCCGCAGTGCAGATGCGCAGACCATCGGCATCAAGAAGTTCAATGATTATGTGGCATCCGACAAGCGTGTGGAAAAAGTAATCCTTCCTTTGCGGGACGGACTGACGATAATTCGAAAGAAATAGTTGGCAAGGATACAAGTTGACGGGTTGACAAGGTCCTGAATGGTATAAGGTATTTAAAACCTTGCCAGCTTGTCATCGGGTACCTTTGTTGCCTGAAAACATAAAACCCAAAGAAATATATGGAAACAACCAGACAAAACAAAATTGCGCGGCTTCTTCAAAAAGAGTTGAGCGAGATGTTCCAGCAGCAGACGCGGGCGATGCATGGCGTACTGGTGTCGGTGAGCGTGGTGCGCATCAGCCCCGATATGAGCTATGCGCGCGGATATTTGAGCGTATTCCCCTCTGAACGTGCCGAGGAGATTGTGAAGAACATCAACGACAATGTGAAGTCCATCCGTTACGAACTGGGCAAGCGCGTGCGCTTCCAGCTTCGCATCATTCCCGAGCTGAAGTTTTTTGTAGACGATTCGCTGGACTATGCGGCGCATATCGATGAGTTGCTGAAAAAATGAATTTTCCCTTCTACATAGCCCGCCGGTATCTGTTTTCGAAGAAGTCGCACAATGCGATTAATGTCATTTCGGCTATCTCCGTATGCGGGGTGGCGTTGGCTACGTTAGCGCTGGTGTGCACGCTTTCCGTCTTCAACGGGTTCCAGGACCTTGTGGCATCTTTCTTCACCGCCTTTGACCCCGAATTAAAGATTACGGCGGTGCACGGAAAGGTGTTCGACGGGCAAGACCCGCGTGTGCTTGCCTTGAAGCAGATGCCCGAGGTGGCGGTCTATTCCGAGTCGCTCGAAGACAATGCCATGGTGCAATACCAGGGGAGGCAGGCGATGGCGGTCATCAAGGGAGTGGAAGACAATTTCGACCGCCTTACCCCGATAGACAGCATCCTGTTCGGGCGGGGCAGCCTGACGTTGCATGACGAGGTGGCGGATTATGCCATTCCCGGCATCCAGTTGCTTTCGGCTTTGGGGAGCGGCATCCGTTTCCTCGACCCGTTGGAAATATATGCGCCCAAGCGTGGGGCGAAAGTGAACGTGGCGAATCCTTCCACGGCTTTTGTGAGCGGGAATCTGTTCTCGTCGGGCTTGGTCTTTGCGGTCAACCAGGAGAAATACGACGCTTCGTATATCCTGACGTCATTGGCTTTTGCGCGGCGGTTGTTCCAATACGATACCGAGGTCAGTTCGGTCAATCTGCGCCTGAAGCCGGATGCGGACATAGACGCGGTAAAGCGCAAGCTCCAAGACCGTCTGGGCGAAGAGTTCCGTGTGCAAGACCGCTACGAGCAGCAGGCGGATACATACCGCATCATGCGTGTAGAAAAGCTGATTTCTTATCTTTTCCTTACCTTTATTTTAGTGATAGCCTGTTTCAATGTCATCGGTTCGCTCTCGATGCTCATCATCGACAAGCGCGAAGACGTGGTGACTTTGCGTAATTTGGGTGCGGACGACAACCAGATTGTGCGCATATTCTTGTTCGAGGGGCGGATGATTTCGTTTTTCGGAGCCTTTATCGGGGTGGTGTCGGGCTTGTTGCTCTGCTGGCTCCAGCAGACGTTCGGGCTGATTCGTCTGGGCAGTTCCGGAAGCTTTGTGGTCGATGCCTATCCGGTCAGCGTAGAGGCAATGGATGTGATAATAGTCTTCGTCACGGTGCTTCTTGTGGGCTTCCTTTCGGTATGGTATCCCGTAAGGTATCTCAGCAAGCGGCTGCTTTAATTTCTTTTGTTCAAGAATTCATCCGGTGTGTATACAGGAATATCGGATTGCGTAAAATCTTTAACGTTCCGTGTAATGATAAAGTCACATCCGGATTGAGTCGCGGCATAATGTTGCATAGCGTCTTCTATATCATTGAACCGGGATGTCGTAGAAAGACTTTTCCTTACTACTCGTTCATCTACAGAAGCGATTTCTACAATAGAAGCAAATTGACGTAAGATAGTGGATAATTCATCATACGTCAATTTACGCTCTAATAAATAGGCGGTTGTTGAAAAAGAAAGCGCAGCTATCACTATGGTGCATTTATCTGTATCCGCTAAAGAAAATAAACGTTTAGCGGATTCGTAAAATGGCTCCCGATGTGCTAAAAGGTCAACCATTACATTTGTATCAACAAAAATTTTAGGCTTCATCTGTATTTCTCTTCTAAATGTTTGCGATATGCTTCCTTTTCGTCAAAATCGGCGGGTAGCTGGAGGTCAATTCCTAAGCTCTCAACAAAAGGTGTAACCTGCTCTGTCGGTTCTTTTTTATTCATTTGTTCTATATAGTGGCGAATGAAGGATTCCACCATGTGAGTTAGGTCTGTATGGTGGCGTTTTGCCAATTGTTCGGCTTCATGCCACAAGGCTGGGTTTATTTGTATGGTGTCCATAAGTAATCATTTAAATGCTTGAAGAATGAATGAAGAATGAAGAATTTCTTTGCCCGAATGGAAATCCTTCATTCTCAAACCTTTATTTTCAATTTCCACAACGCTTATTCCGCTAGCGTGAAGTCGAGCTGCTTCTTCTCCAGGTTGGCGCGTGCCACCTTGATTTTCACCGGGTCGCCCAGGCTGAACTTGCGGTGATGGCGGCGTCCGATGAGGCAGTAGTTTTTCTCGTCGAACTCGTAGTAATCATCGCCCAGGTCGCGCATCGGCACCATGCCTTCGCACTTGTTCTCGTTGATTTCCACGTAGATGCCCCATTCGGTGACGCCCGAGATGACACCGTCGTACACGTTGCCGATGCGTTCGCCCATAAACTCTACTTGCTTGTACTTCACGGACGCGCGTTCGGCGCTTGCCGCGGTCTGCTCCATGGCGGAGCTGTGGTCGCACAATTCCTCGTACTTGTCGGCTTGGGCGGTGCGACCTCCGGCTTCGTAGCGGGTGAGAAGGCGGTGCACCATCAGGTCGGGATAGCGGCGGATGGGCGAGGTGAAGTGGGTGTAATAGTCGAACGCCAGCCCGTAGTGCCCGATGTTATGGATGGAGTAGCGGGCTTTCTGCATGGCGCGGAGCGATACCGTCTCGATGAGGTTCTGCTCTTTCTTGCCCGACACGTCGCTGAGCAGGCGGTTGAGCGAGCGCGACACTTCGGTCTTGCTTCCCCCCGTGCGTATCTTGTAGCCGAAGCGGGCGATGAACTGGTTCAGGTTTTCCAGCTTCATCGGGTCGGGCAGGTCGTGGATACGGTAGGGGAATACTTTCGGCTTCTTGTTTTTGGGCACTTTGCCGATGTGTTCCGCCACGGTGCGGTTTGCCAGCAGCATGAATTCCTCTATCAGCTTGTTGGCTTCTTTCGATTGTTTGAAGTACACGCTCAGCGGCTTGCCTTTTTCGTCGATTTCGAATTTCACTTCCACGCGGTCGAAGTCGATGGAACCTGCTGCCATGCGCCGTGCGCGGAGCTGCTGGGCGAGGCGGTTCAGTTCCAGTATCTCGTAGGTATAGTCGCCCGTTCCGGTCTCGATGATGGCTTGCGCCTCTTCGTAGGTGAAGCGGCGGTCCGACTTGATGACCGTGTGGCGGATGCGGTAATCCTTCACTTCGGCGTTGTCGTTGAGGGTGAAGATGACCGAGTAGGCGAGCTTTTCTTCATTGGGGCGGAGCGAGCAGATGAAGTTGCACAGGCGTTCGGGAAGCATTGGGATGGTGCGGTCGACCAGGTATACCGAGGTGGCGCGCTTCACGGCCTCCTTGTCGATGGCGCTGCCTTCCTTCACGTAGTGCGACACGTCGGCGATATGCACGCCCACTTCCCACAGCCCCGGCTTCAGCGGGCGGATGGAGAGGGCGTCGTCGAAGTCTTTCGCGTCCTTGGGGTCGATGGTGAAGGTGGTCACGGTGCGGAAGTCCTCACGCTCGGCATAGTCCTCGGGGGTGATTTCCGCCGAGAGTTTCTCCGCCGCGGCTTCCACCGATGCCGGATAGGTATAGGGCAGCCCGTATTCCGCCAGGATGGCATGCATCTCGGTATTGTTGTCGCCTGCCTTGCCCAGCACGTCCACTACTTCGCCGAAAGGATTCTTCGCCTCGTCGGGCCACTCGGTGATGCGCACCACCGCCTTGTCGCCGTCCTTTCCGCCTTTCAGCTTTTCCTTCGGGATGAAGATGTCGTTTGCCAGCGTGCTCGATTCGGTGAGCAGGAAAGCGTAGTTCTTGGTCACTTTCAGCGTGCCTACGAAGGTGGTCTTGGCGCGTTCCAATATTTCGATTACTTCCCCTTCCGGTTCTTTGCGCTTGCGCCGCGCGCAGAGTGCCACACGCACCCGGTCGCCGTTCATGGCGTGCGCCGCGTTGCGTTCGGCGATGAAGATAGGGGCGCCGCCTTCATCGGGCGTGAACGAGTTCTTTCCGTTGCTCTTGCGTTGGAATATGCCGGTCAGTATCTGTCCCTTTCCGTTCAGCTTGAATTCTCCTTTCTCAGGCTCGACGAGGAAGCCGTCTTCTATCATTTCGTTTAAAACGTCTACACAAAGCATTTTCAGCGGATGCGTGGTGAGCTTCAGTCCCCTGAAGAGTTGTTTCAGGCCGAATGTCTGTTCGGCGTGGAGCTGGAAGTGGCTGGCAATCAGCTCGGCAAGGTCGCGCTTTTTCATGCGCTTGATGCCTTTTTTTTCTTTTTTCTTCTTAGCCATAGTCGTATGTTTTAGTTTGTCGGAGGCAAAAGCGTTGCCCTTCGTCTTGTTTCCTCCTACAAAGTAAAGAAAATAAATGGAATCTTCTTCATCCTTGCCACAGGTTTTTCATTCCTTTACAAAGATACGATTTTTCCGCAAGGCGGCAATGGATTTGGAACGGGGTAGGTGTAAAAATCTGTTAATAAAAGGGGCTTTTTGTGTTAAATCGAATTTGTATGTTGGTTATCAGTCGTTTACGGACCATATCCCTGCCTCCCTTTATCCTTGCCGCAAGATGAAAGGCGTTTTGTGACAGTGTGACAATTGTGACAAATGACAATAACTGAAAATGGTTTTTCGTCCTCCGGAGAAGGTGTGTGTGACTATATTTATATTATATAT